>Ga0209045_1000588_pt1 | contig 41607 bp, 41 predicted proteins | sample SaaInlLV_10m_DNA_4_FD_184664 | JGI IMG/M metagenome (GOLD analysis project Ga0209045, IMG submission 184664) | Marine microbial communities from expanding oxygen minimum zones in the Saanich Inlet - Saanich Inlet SI072_LV_200m_DNA (SPAdes) (version 2) | ecosystem: Environmental > Aquatic >...
TTTCGCCAACACCAGTCGTATTAATAAAAACTTTATCACATTTTCCTCGATTCACAACTTTGGTATCTCCAGTAACTATATTAATTCCTGCTATTTTAGCCTCATTGGCCATGGAGATGACAATCCTTTCTAAATCCTTATAAGGCAATCCTTCCTCAATTATATAGGAGGCACTCATATATTTTGGTTTAGCACCCGAAACTGCCAAGTCATTTACCGTTCCACAAACCGCCAATTTGCCAATATCGCCACCAGGGAAAAATATAGGATCTACAACAAATGAGTCAGTTGTAAAGGATATACTTTTTGTATTAATTTCAAGAATAGCCGCATCAGTTTGTTGATCCAGAGTCTGATTATTAAAATGTTTGACAAATAAATCCTTGATTAAATCATGGGATAATTGTCCACCGCTTCCGTGACCTAATAATATTTTTTCCATTTATTTATTCTCTATTGTATTTATAATAGGCATGACAAGCACCTTCGGAGGAAACCATACATGCACCAACCGGATCTGAAGGCGTACAACCTTTGCCAAATAATTTGCAATCTTTCGGATTTTTCAATCCTTTCAAAATTTCACCACATAAACAACCTTTGTCTTCCCTTGTTGGCTCAACGTCCACTTGCAAAACACTTTCTGCATCGAAATCGGCATATTTATTCCTGATTTTTAATCCGCTTTTTGGTAGAATTCCCAATCCTCTCCACCAATCGTCTCTGAGTTCAAAAACTTCATCTAAGATTGCCAAAGCTTTCTCATTTCCTGACATTTTAACTGCTCTCCGATATTGTATTTCAACTTTTGGATCATTTTCTTCAACTTGTTTTACTAGCATATAAATGGACTGTAAAAGGTCGACTGGTTCAAAGCCGGAAATAACACAGGCTATTCCAAATTTTTTGGGAAAATCGAGGTAAATATTGTGTCCGGTTATGGTACTAACATGACCCGGGGCAATGTAGCCATCAATTTTAACTCCTTCATCAATTAATGCAGACATAGCAGGAGGCATAACTTTATGGGAGCTAAACAAGAGGAAATTTTTTAGATTTTCATTATAAGCTGTTACTATAGATGCTGCACTTCCGGGAGCGGTAGTTTCAAAACCTATTCCGAGGAAAACTATTTTTTTATCCAAATTACTTCTGGCAATAGCCAACGCATCCAATGGAGAATAAACTATGCGAATATCGGCTCCATTTGCTTTTTCTTTTTCCAAAGATGAGGTTGATCCAGGTATACGAATTAAATCCCCAAAGGTGGTAATAATTACATTTTCCATGCGTGAATAGGCGATGGCTTGATCAATATAACTTCTACTTGAAACACAAACAGGACACCCAGGCCCTGATAGAAGTTTAATGTTTAAAGGTAGGAGGGATGGTATTCCAAATTTTTGAATAGACATTGTATGTCCTCCGCACACTTCCATAAATCTGACTTCCTTTGTCGAAATTTTTTCAATCCTTTTCTGAAGAGATTGAACTATTTCTTTATTTCTATACTCATCAATATATTTCACGCTTTTTTGTTTTTATGCTTATATGGTAAAAATACATGGCGAGAGTTTAGGTAATTCGTTTGCCAGTTTCTTTTTCCTCTTCATCTAAACGTTGATTTAACTCTTCATACTCATCAAAAAGCTTTAGTGTTTCAAGAGCTTCTTTCTCACTGAGCTTCTGAATTGCAAAACCTGTATGTAGCAATACATAATCGCCAACATGAATATCTTCTACTATTTGAAGACTTGCTTCATATTCAGTTCCACCAACTGAAACTGTTGCCATTTCGCCTTTAATTTCCAATACTTTTGCCGGTATACTTAAACACATGATATCTATTTTATCAAATTAATTTTAATTCTCTTTTTTTAGCTGCAATTGCTAATTGCCCTAAAGCGATGCCTCCATCATTTGTAGGGATTTTATTTTGAGTATAAATCTCAAAACCATTTTGGCTTAATTTATTCTCAGTTTTTTCAAGTATGTATTTATTCTGAAAGCTCCCACCAGAAAGTGCCAGCTTATTTAAATTGTATTTTTCTCTAATATCCAAAGCAGTTTCACAAATTATTTCTATAATCGTATTATGAAATTTAGCAGAAATATTGGAAACAGAAACTCCTATATTGATATCCTTAATGATTTCAGAAAATGTTGATTTGAATGAAATAATATCAGTTTTTTCATATGAGTAGGAAGCCTCTTCATTAGTATCAATAACTGATTCCAATTTCATTGGTGCTTCAGCATGGAAATTTGATTCTGGGCAAATATTAAGTAATGCCGATACAGCATCGAATAATCTTCCTGCACTTGAACTAAGCGGACAATTTATTTTCCCCTTTATTAGATCAATAATCATTTCAATCTTCTCATTCCCTGGCGTTTTATAAAAATCAAGATTTAAGTCAAATAAATCTTCTCCAAAATAATGATAAAGATACGAAACTGCGGTTCGCCATGGTTCTTTTGTCGCTTTATCACCTCCCGGGATAGGTATATATTCCAGATGGCTTATTCTTTGGTAATCAGTAAAATCACATACAAAAAACTCTCCTCCCCAAATGTGACCATCATCTCCTAAACCTGTTCCATCAAAACTGATTCCAATAACAGGCTCATCTAATCCATTTTCCGCCATACAAGAAGCAATATGTGCGTGATGATGTTGAACTTGCAGGTAGTTAATGTTTAAGTTTTTCACATATTTTGAAGACAAGTAGTCGGGATGTAAGTCACAAACTGCTAACTGTGGTTTCCATCGGTATAATTTAGAAAACTGATTGATAGTTTCTGTATAGAATTCAAGTGTTTCAAGATTTTGCAAATCACCAATATGCTGACTTAAAATAACTTGTTCCCCTTTGCCAATAGCAAAGCAATTTACTAATTCCGCTCCTGCTGCAAAAATCCCATCGACAGCTAACTTGCTATAGATAGGTGAAGGAACAAATCCTCTTGATCTGCGAATCATTCTGCTTTTTTCGTTTGCTACGAAAAGAACAGAGTCATCTGTACGATTGAAAATATCTCTATTATAGGTTAAAATTGCATCACAGAGATTGCCAAACTGATTTTTCGCTATTTCATTATCAATTACAATTGGTTCGTCAGCAATATTTCCACTTGTTAAAACAATTGCTTTGGTTTTCAATTTTCCAAAAAGCAAATAATGAATGGGCATGTACGCCAGCATAACACCAACTGTACTTAGTCCATTTGAAACCGATGGTGCTAAATTATTTTGTGATGGAAGCAATACAATTGGTTTCTGCCAAGATGTTAATTCTTTTTTTGCAGTAGACGTAAGAACTGAATAGGTGGCAAGTGTTTCTAAATCAGCAAAGAGAACGGCAAATGGTTTTCCCTCTCTGAGTTTTAGCTGTCGGAGTTTAGAAACAGCAAGTTCATTGCTTGCATCACAAGCCAGATGATATCCTCCTTGTCCTTTTATGGCCAATATTTTACCATTGTCTAATAATCGGCTTGCTTTACTAATTATCGTATCAATATCAGAATATTGTTCATTATTAATGTCAAGCTGATAATTAGGTCCACATTGATTACAAGCTACTGGCTGGGCATGGAATCTTCTGTCACGAATATTGATAAATTCTTCTTTACATGTTTGACACATGGGAAAAATATCCATGGTTGTTTTTTCCCTGTCGTATGGTAAATCTTTAATGATCGTAAAGCGCGGACCACAATGAGTACAATTGTTAAATGGGTAATTAATTCTGTGTTTTTGCTTTCGAATATCTTTCAAACATTCATCACATACTGCAATATCAGGACTTATTTCAGTAATTTCATTGGATGTATTTACACTTTTAACAATTTTGAAGTCTACAAAACCACTATACTTTTCGTCCTTATTTGAAATGGAAAAAATATTGGAGGCAAGTGGGGCTTTTTCAGAAATCGATGACAGAAATTGATTCATGTTTTCTTTATCTCCTTCGGCTCTAATAATTACCCCATCGTTTCTATTTTCAACCGTACCCAATATTCCACAACTTTCGGCCAATAAATAAATGAATGGTCGGAATCCAACTCCCTGAACCAATCCTTTTACTTGTATGAGCCTTGAAATCATATTATTTTGTTGTTAATTAATGCAATTTAGAACATTTTTTCTGCTGCAAACTTATGCTTTTGAATGAATATACTAGTTTAGATTTTTGATTTAGAATGATTCTAGAAAATTGTAATTAACTTGGTAGAATTACGAGTCTAAAAAAAATCCAATTAAAGAAATAATGCAGTGATAAATAGTTATTTACAAAAATAGTTTTATAAATATGTGGAAGTATTTTTAAATATGTTGAAAATGCCATAAATCGCAAAATTCAGTTAATCAGCAACTTGTGTTGGGTAATATTTTGTATTTTAGAATTATTATTATTATTTAAAATATTTGGAAGAGAATTTCAAAAGATTTTATGTTTGCTGTGAATCAATTAACAGATTTAAATTGATTAAACTAGTTTGAAATATAATTTGTTTTATGATACGATTAGCAGCCATGTTTCTTTTACAAAAATATTCATGCATATCGAATCATCAAACCTTTAATAAATAAATTGTAGCTATATGAAATCTATTGTTCAACCCATACTTGACAAATACGGAAAGGATAAAACTAGAATCATGGATATTCTCATTGATATCCAAGAGGAAGTTGGTCATATTCCTGAAGAAGCTATTCAAATAATAGCTGAGCAAGTGAAATTGTCAAATGTGGATGTAATGCAAACTATTAGTTTCTATCATTTCTTTACCTGTGTGCCTAAAGGAAAATATTCTATCTACTTGAACGACAGTGCTGTTGCATGTATGTTGGGTAGGGATAAAGTAGCACAGGCATTTGAAGAAACAGCTGGCGGCCAATTTGGTTCAGTAACAGAAGATGGATTAATCGGCTTATTCAATACATCTTGTATAGGCATGAATGATCAGGAGCCTTCCGCAATTATTAATGGGCAAATTTTTACTAAACTCACTCCATTTCGAGCCAAAGAAATTATCAAAGACATGAAGGCTGGAAAACAAATGGATGAAATAGTGAACGAAGGAAATGGAGATGGTCAGAATGCCAATATACTCGTAAACTCCATGGTCATGAATAATATCAGAAAGAAAGGACCTATTCTTTCATCTGATTTTAAAATTGGAGATTCCATTAAAAGAATTACTTCGGTGAATCCAAAGTATGTAATTGATACAATTAAGAAATCGAATATTCGAGGTCGTGGTGGTGCTGGATTTCCGACTGGTTTAAAATGGGAATTTTGCAGCAGAAGTGAGGAAACTGAACGATATGTATTTTGTAATGCAGACGAAGGGGAACCTGGTACTTTCAAGGATAGGGTTATTTTAACCGAGAAAGCATACATGGTCTTTGAAGGAATGGTTATAGCTGGTTATGCAATTGGAGCCAAAACCGGAATTTTATATCTCCGTTATGAATATCGCTATTTGAAAGATTATCTAGAAAATATTCTTTACGATATGCGAAGCCAAGGATTTTTGGGTAAAAACATTGCAGGCAAAAATGGATTCGATTATGATATCCGTATTCAGTTTGGTGCCGGAGCATACGTATGTGGTGAAGAGTCAGCTTTAATTGAATCAGCTGAAGGGAAAAGAGGGGAACCTCGAGACAGACCTCCATTCCCGGTAGAAAAGGGATATTTAGGCAAACCAACTGTTGTAAATAATGTTGAAACACTTTGTGCTGCTGTGTACATCATGACAAAAGGTCCTGATGCATTTAAATCATTTGGTACGAAAGATTCTACTGGTACAAAAATCTTGAGTATTTCCGGTGATTGCACTTATCCTGGAATTTATGAAGTTGAATGGGGATTTAGTGCTGCTGATATGTTGGAAATGGTGGGTGCAGAAAATGTTCAAGCAATTCAAGTAGGTGGACCTTCAGGGACTTTAATTGGGGAAAACGAATTTGAGCGTACAATTTGTTATTCAGATCTTGGAACAGGTGGATCCATGATTATTATTGGTAAGGATAGGAATATATTAGAAGATGTAGTGCTGAATTTCACCGATTTCTTTGTTGAAGAATCATGTGGATCTTGTTCAACTTGTCGCGACATGACCTATATATTGCGTCAGACATTGAAAAAAATCATCGATGGGCAAGGTGTTCCACTTGATATAGAAAACTTGAAAGAATGGAGCAAGTACTTAAAAGCCAGTCGTTGTGGATTAGGCCAAACAGCTGCCAATCCAATTGTTTCGAGTATTAAGAATTTTAGAAGATTTTACGAAGAAAAAGTACAAATAGATAAGGAATTTGATTTCGGCTTTGATTTAGATAGAGCTGTTAGTGAATCATGTAAAGCAGTAAATCGTGTACCTAATCTTCATGAATAATTAATTTTTTGGACGATAAAATCATTAAAAATGAGCAACATAATTAAATTTACTATTGACGGGAAAGAATGTTTGAGCGAGCAAGGCAATTTTATTGTCAAGGCTGCAAGCGAAAATGACATTTATATACCGACTCTTTGTAATATTAAAGGGGTAAAACCAAAAGGAGCTTGTCGTATTTGTACAGTTAAGGTGAATGGCCGTTTAATGACTGCATGCACCACGCCTGTTTCTGACGGAATGGAAATTGAAAATACTATTCCAGAAATTGCAGACTTAAGAAACGCAATTATTGAATCAATGTTTGTTTCAGGAAATCACTTTTGCCCATCATGTGAAAAGAGCGGGAATTGTGAACTTCAGGCATTAGCATACAGATTTACGATGATGGTTCCACGTTTTCCTTTCGTTTTCCCGATTAGAACTATAGACGGTTCCAATCCTAAGATTATCAAAGATCAAAATCGATGCATACTGTGCAAAAGATGTATACGTACGATTAAAGATGAAGAGGGTCGCAGCCTGTTTGCTTATAGACGAAGAGGTCACCATGTGGAAGTTGTTCTGGATAAAGAATTAGGAGCTAATATTTCAGATGAATTAGCCAATCAAGCAATGGAAATTTGTCCGGTTGGATCTATTATTTATAAAGAACAAGGTTTCAAAACACCTATAGGAAAAAGGAAATATGATACAAATCCTATCGGTAGTGAAATTGAAAACAAATAAAGAGGAAAAAAATGATTAAACCTATTGTAGCTACCACATCTTTGGCAGGATGCTTTGGATGTCATATGTCTTTCCTGGATATAGATGAAAGAATCTTGGATCTTATTGAACTTGTTGAGTTTAATAAATCGCCAATTGATGATATTAAAACGTTTACAAAAAAATGTGACATTGGACTTATTGAAGGAGGATGTTGTAATAGCGAGAATGTTCACGTTTTGAAAGAATTTCGGAAGAATTGTAAAATTCTGATTTCGTTTGGGGAATGTGCCATCATGGGCGGATTACCAGCTTTACGAAATGGAATACCTGTGAAAGAATGTATTGATGAGGCCTATCTTAATGGACCAACTGTCAGATTAAACACAGAGAAAATCCTCCCTAATGATGATGAACTTCCCATGATACTGGATAGAGTATATCCTTGTCATGAGTTGGTGAAGATTGATTATTTCCTGCCTGGATGTCCTCCAAGTGCTGACCTTATTTGGAATGCATTGGTTGCATTAGTCACAGGAGATGAGATGAATCTTCCTTACGAAGTTGTAAAATTTGATTAATCTTAATGTAGAAAGATGACAAAGAAAATCACTATAGAACCAGTAACAAGAGTGGAAGGTCACGGAAAGGTTACTATTCACATGGATGAAAATTTAAAAGTAACTCAATCCCGACTTCATATTGTTGAGTTTCGTGGATTTGAGCGCTTTGTTCAAGGAAAACCATATTGGGAAATGCCTGTTTTGGTTCAAAGACTTTGCGGAATTTGTCCTGTTAGTCACCATTTAGCAGCTGCAAAAGCATTGGATGTTATTGTTGGTGCTGGATATGGAGAAGGATTAACTGCCACAGGTGAAAAAATGAGGAGATTAATGCATTATGGACAAATGTTCCAATCGCATTCTTTGCATTTCTTTCATTTAACCTCTCCTGATTTATTATTCGGTTATGATGCAAATCCAGCAGTAAGAAATGTGATTGGTGTTGCTATGGAATTTAAAGATCTGGCAGTGCAAGGAGTAATGATGAGAAAATATGGACAGGAAATCATCAAAGCAACTGCAGGGAAAAAAATTCATGGTACAGGGGCTATTCCTGGTGGAATTAACAAAAACCTTTCACTAGAAGAAAGAGATAATTTCTTGCATGGAGCTGATCCATTGAACATTGATCAAATGATTACATGGGCTCAGGGAGCATTGGATTTCTTCAAAGGATATCACAAAGGCAATGCTGAGTTTATTGATAATTTCTCCTATTTCGATTCAAACCATTTGAGTTTGGTTCGGAAAGATGGTGCTTTAGATCTTTATCATGGTGTAATCAGGGCCGTTGATGCTCAGGGTAATCGCATACTTGATGATGTTGATTATCAGGATTATAATAAGTATATCGAGGAAGAAGTAAGAAATTGGAGTTACATGAAATTCCCTTATCTCAAGCATCTTGGTAAAGAAAAAGGCTGGTACAGAGTGGGTCCATTAGCACGTTTAAATACATGTGACTTTATTCCTTCTCCACTTGCTCAAAAAGAATTTGAAGAGTACAAAGCATATACCAATGGAAAACCCAATAATATGTGTATGCATATGCATTGGGCACGCCTGATTGAAACGCTTCACTCTGCAGAAATGATGAAGGAATTACTGAATGATCCTGATTTACAAGGAAATGATTTAGTAACCAAAGGTGAAAAGATTAAAGAGGGTGTTGGTGTTATTGAAGCTCCACGAGGTACATTATTCCATCATTATAAAATTGATGACAACGATCAAGTGGAAATGGCTAATCTTATTGTATCGACAACAAATAATAATCAACCTATGAATAATGGGGTGAATTTTGTTGCCAATGCCATGATGAATAATCAAACGGAAATTACTGAACCGATGATGAATGCAGTGGAAGTAGTTATCAGAGCTTACGATCCTTGTTTGAGTTGTGCAACACATGCCATGGGTAAAATGCCTTTGGAAATATCACTTTTCAATAAGGATGATATTTTAATTGATCGAAAAATAAAGTAATTCAGCAATGTCTGAACTATTAATTTATGGATATGGAAACCCAGGTCGTCAGGATGATGGTCTGGGTAACTCATTTATTGAAGAATTGGATAAGTGGGTTGAAGCAAACAAACTGTCTCATATTTCTACAGATAGCAACTATCAGCTAAACATTGAAGATGCCGATGCTATTAAGGATAAACAAGTAGTTTTATTTGTTGATGCATCCATTGAAGAAATTGATGACTTTTGTATCTCCAGAGTTGAATCATCCGATTCGACCATAGAATTTACGATGCATGCTGTTTCTACTTCATTTGTATTAGACCTTTGCCAGAAGGTGTATAATAAAAGTCCTAAAACCTATTTGTTACACCTGAAAGGATATGAATGGGATTTTGCAGAAGGCTTAACAGATAAAGCCAAGGCAAATATGGACAAAGCTTTACGCTTGATACAAACTGTTATTCAGGAGAATGATACAAACAAAATCTGCTCTGAATTGGATAAATTGATTGCTGAGAAGCCCTGCCCTTAAAATTATAACATTAATCCTAGAATTCATCATCCTGAACTTGATTCAGGATCTTATTGCCATTTGCCTTGTTGGTGTTGTCACCAACAATATGAAATTAGTTTAACTAGTTTGGTAATATGTTGAGAATGCCAAATTGCGTATTTGGTTAATAAGCATCGTGAGATTCTGAACTACTCAACCTCAAGCCCTTTAACCAAGTCACTCAGGTCAATACCCGTACTTTCAGCTTTCTTTTTAACAATAGCAAGTTGATTATTTAGTTCATCTCCAATATTCTTGCTTTCAATTTTCCAGATATCATGCGCTTTCAGAATCAGCTCCTTGTCGAAACGTATAAATTGATAGGCATCTTTAATATTCCCCAATTTTGAGAGTAAACTTGCGATCTCATGATCTTTATCTTTTATACGAGCTATGAGTTCAATTCGTTGAGAATAGTTTGTGTATAAATCAATTTCTATTTCGAGTGCATTTGCAAATGCACAAATGATTTGTAAATAGGTGTCATCTCTGTCAATCATACGCTGGTTTAATTATAGTCCTAAAAACTGAATGGCAAAACCTGATAGAAATATAATTCCTCCGGCAATGGCATGGGTATATCGCTCTACTTTACCAATATTGAGAAATTTAACTCCTTTTGTGAGTAAAACTACCACAACTAACATGGTCGAAATTGTAACAACAGCAAAAACTGCTGCAACAAAAACCACACCCCAAGTATTGGATTCAGCAGCTGGAAACATAAGCATAGGAATAAGGGGTTCGCAAGGTCCTAAAACAAAAATCAGGAATAATATCCAAGGTGTAATGTTTTTTTTGTGAACATGATCATGCTCTTCTTCATGCGTATGTTCATGGGTATGAAGCTCGCCATCATGTATATGAACATGCTTGTGCGGTTTGTTTTTAATGGCTCTGTATATACCCCAGACCATGTAGGCAAAGCCAAAAACAATAAAGGCCCATGCTGCCAGACTCCCCCTAACCGATTCGAAACCTGTTAATTTATTAATTCCGATTCCTAAGCCAATTCCCAGTGATCCAACAATAATGGAGCTCCCTACATGTCCAACTCCACATAAAGCTGTGATAATTATTGTTTTATACATTTTCCATTGACGAGCCTTGGCCATTACAATAAAAGGTAGATAATGATCTGGACCTAAAATAGTGTGTACAAATCCTAAGGCAGCAGCACTTCCTGCTAAAATTAATATCTCGTTAGTCATTTTTTTTCTGTTATGTTGATAATTCCATTTCCATTCAATTGCATGTACATGCTTGAATTACATATTAAGCAATAATTCCTGTTTTCTATTTTAATTATTCGACTGGCCATTATGGATTCTCCACACCCATCACAAACTATACTTTCATGTGATGGTGCATATGATGGGACTTCCACTTTGACTTCTTCGACTTTGAAGATTTTATCAAATTCTAAATCTAAAACTGCAAACGCAGCTTTTTTTCCATACTTTTTGAATTTTTTTACGTCCTCAGGATTTCTGCTTTGCTCTTTAACGACACTTTTATACTCACCTGAAAATTCTTGAGTAACTTTTTTTATGTATTCTTTTGAATTTACCAGAGTTGAAATGCGAATGCCTTTCCCATCTCTTTTTGCTAAAGTAAAAGCTGTTTTCCCTAAATCTTTAAATACCAGCGCATTATTTCCAAATGTGCATCCAGTCACAAACTGAATGCCGTCTGAAAAACAATTGTTTGTTTCAGTAATGGCCATGAGATCTTCTAAGCCATCAGATTTGCCTATTAGCTGCTTCATTGCAAATTGTCCTGCCATCACGCCTATTGCTAAACCCGGACAGTAATGTCCATGAAGTTTTGCAGCCTGCTTCAATAACTTCGGCAGATTGTCCTTTTCAATTTGTTTTTCTATTTTTTTTCTTGGGCTCATCATTTAGAATTTTAGGCTGAAGTCATTACTAATTCTCCATGTCTGATTCCCTTAATAGCAATCAGTTTGTCAGCCAGTTCCGTGAGTTTTCCTGCTGCTCCTTTAACCGCAATGGTCTCCAAACAGTTATCATGATTTAAATGAACATGCTGAACCGATAAAATCAGATCATGAAAATCGTGTTGAAGGGAAGTGGATTGCGTTTGCAAATCTCTTTTATGATGATCGTAAACAAGAACGATAGCACCAGCAACAATGTCATTGTCTTTCCATTTTTTTTCAACCTCTGTTTTTTGAATCAGTAACCTGATTGCTTGAGACCTATTGGGAAAATGATTCTCGATGACATATTGATCCAACTTGTTTAACAAATCTTCTTCAAGCGAAACACCAAATCTTTTTACTTTCATCGTCATTTATTATTAGTTGTTTGTTACCATTAGTTAGCTTTTCAAAGCCTCTGACCTCATGGTTTTATGAATTTTTATTAGAAAATTTTCACGAATGCCAGATTAATGGTAGCAATAATATTTTAATCGTAACACAAATATACATCTCTGTTATTTAAATAACAACAAAATAATACTTATTTAATAATCTTATTTAGTAGTTAAAAAGTGTTTATAAGATTGTCTTGAAATTGCCTAAAGTTGATTTAATTTTGAAAAAATATCTGTATAATTCATGATTCGACTTAAATTTTTAGCTGTATTATTCTTCCTTTTCATGACGCAACTTTATGGTGATAATTTGCCTGTCTACAGTAGTTTCTTTTCCGATGAGGCTTGTCGAATAAATTTCTATTTAGGTGGTAGCCATGATAGCCAGTTTGTTGAAATAGTTCAAGTACGTAAAATTAAACAATGGGGTGGTTCAAAAACCATCCTTATCGATCCTTTGAATTATGGTAATTATCGGATACGGATTTATGATTTGAAAACTGCAAGTTTAATTTTCCAAAAAGGATTCTCTACCTTGTTTGAAGAGTGGCAGATGACAGCAATAGCGAAAGATACAGTCCAGTTATTCGAGGAATCTGTTTTGTTTCCTTTTCCCAAATTTCCTGTGAATGTTGTTATTCAAGTTCGAAATCCTGATAATTCTTTTACTACTTTAAAAGAGTATAATGTAATACCTGAGGATGGACGAATAAAACAAGATGAGCTTATTATACCATATAAGTATATTATTAAAAATGGTGACTCACATAAAAAAATAGATATCGTTTTTCTTGCAGAAGGATATACAAAAGAGCAGCGATCTAAATTCTTGAAAGATGTTAAATTTCATGCAAAAAAGCTTTTAAAGACTAAACCTTATAAAAAGTATAAAAATGATTTTAATGTTGTGGCTTTAGAAACATGGTCAAATAATACGGGGACTGATTTTCCTCAATATTTTCATATTGAAGATACACACTTTGATTGCGGGTTTAATACTTTTGGTAGCGAGCGATATTTAATGACAAATAGCTATTGGAAAGTTGTTGAAGCAGCTTCTGTTGTTCCCTACGATCAGATAGTTATTCTCGTTAACTCCGATGAATATGGTGGAGGTGGAATCTACAATCACTATGCAAGCTTTACTTCAGATAATAAAATGTCAGACTTTGTTTTAAGTCATGAGTTTGGACATTCATTTGCCGGACTTGCTGATGAATATGTTGGTAATCATCCTTATGCAGAAAAGATGTCGCTGGAGGTAGAACCTTGGCATGCTAACGTTACAACATTACAAGATTTTAGTTCAAAATGGAAGGATATGGTTGATTCACAAACACCTATTCCAACTGTTGCAAATTTGTTTGGAAAAAACGTAATTGGAGCATATGAAGGAGCTGCCTATTTGGAAAAAGGTGTTTACCGTGCGCAGTATAATTGCTCTATGCGATCAGTTATTCGTGATCAATTTTGCCCTGTTTGTTCCAAAGCAATTGTGCAAATGATTAAGCTAAACACATTTTAGTTTTATTTCGGGCATTATTAATATATAGCTTGTTTGTTTATTTTGGAAAATGATTAAATTGCCATAACACTATTTTAGTTACACAATTAAAAATAAATCGATGTCGTTTGAATTACCAAAACTTCCTTATGGGAAAAATGAATTAGCGCCTGTTATCAGTGAAAATACAATTGATTTTCATTATGGTAAACATCATCAGGCATATGTCACTAATCTGAATAAACTGATTGCAGGGACTGAATTTGAAAACATGACTTTGGAAAGTATAATTTTAAAGTCAGATGGAGGCATATTTAACAATGCTGCACAAGTTTGGAATCATACATTTTATTGGGAAGGATTTGCCCCAAATGCTGGTGGAGAACCAACAGGAAAAATTGCTGAGATGATTAATGAAGCTTTTAGTTCCTTCGATGAATTTAAAACTCAATTTGCTACAGCAGGTGCTACTCAATTTGGATCGGGCTGGGCTTGGTTAGTTTTAACTATGGAAGGTAAACTTGAAATTACAAAAACGGCTAATGCTGAAAATCCTATGACAAAAGGTTTAAAACCTTTATTGACCTGTGATGTGTGGGAGCATGCCTATTATTTAGATTATCAAAACCGCAGACCAGATTACATTTCAGAATTCTGGAAATTAGTTGATTGGGATAAGGTAAACAGCAGACTATAATTAAAATTCAAGACCTGTTAGGTTGAACAAAACCTAACAGGTCGAAATATTTTAGCACTTACTACCTTGCGCCCTTTTTGGTGTTATCACCAAAAAAATTATTGAATGAAAGTCTTGCAGTTGAGAACACCAGCAAGGGCGAACAGCACAATAAGAAAACAAAAGCCCTGCACTGGTCGAAGTTTGCAACTTCGACCATTCTAACTCCAACCAAGGCATTCCTCTGAGAATTATTTCCTTGAGTTTTTGAGATAAAACGGTTTAAGTTGCAAACTTAAACCAGAAGTGGTCATCTTATTCTCGTCTCTTGCAAGATTTGATACTCCACACTTTTAATTCTTCACTTCACACTTTCTTTCTGGTACACCCTTTGCATTAACAAGAATGATTCTAAATTAAAAATTTATCAAATTAAACAAATAATAAAATGGCTTTTGAATTACCAAAACTCGATTATGCTTTTGATGCATTAGAACCACATATTGATGCGCGTACCATGGAAATACATCATGGGAAACATCATGCTGCTTATGTTAACAATTTGAATGCAGCATTGGAAGGAACTGATGACATAAATAAAGACATTGAAGACATTATTAAAAATATTTCAAAATATCCGGTAGCAGTTCGCAACAATGGTGGTGGACATTTCAATCATACATTATTCTGGAAAATATTGTCGCCCAAAGGAGGCGGACAACCTACCGGATTATTAAATGATGCAATTATTTCAGAATTTGGATCATTTGACACTTTTAAAGAAAAGTTCAATAAAGCTGCTGCCACACGTTTTGGCTCAGGTTGGGCTTGGTTGTCAGTCGATAACAATAAGAAATTATGTGTATGCTCTTCAGCAAATCAAGATAATCCATTAATGGACACCGCTGATTGCAAAGGAACACCAATTTTAGGATTGGATGTTTGGGAACATGCTTATTATTTAAATTACCAGAACCGCAGACCAGATTATATTTCATCTTTCTGGAATGTTGTGAACTGGAAAGCCGTTTCTGAAAGATATCAGAAGTTGGTAAAATAGTTTAAACGAATAGATTATTTATTTAACGTCATTGCGAGCGAAGCGAAGCAATCTCCTTTTAAGGTGCAGATTCTTTCAATATTCCTTCTTTCGCAATGGCGTTTTTATTATTGCTTTTCAAATGTTATTCCATTCAAAATTTCTCATCTTTGAAGCTTTAAAAGAATAACTCTTCGAATAAGTATAGAAATGTCAGAGCATAAGAATTATATTGAACACGAAGGAATTGTAATTAAAACTACTACTTCACAAGTAGATGTCCAGATTATTGTTAAATCAGGCTGTGCAGGTTGTCATGTCAAAGGTGCTTGTAATTTATCCGACATGGAGGAGAAAGTTATTGAAGTAAAAAATCCTCCAAATGAGTTTAAAATTGGAGAAAAAGTACTTGTAGGTATGGAAAGTGCGATGGGATACAAAGCACTATTTTTAGGTTATTTGTTTCCTTTCATCATAATTCTTTTAACTCTGATTGGCGGCATGTCTGTTTTTCAAGAAGAAGGCATTGCAGCAGGAGTCGCTTTGGCTTTTACAGCTCTTTATTATATGGTCATTTACTTTTTTAAAGATCATTTGAAAAAAGTATTCCGATATCGAATAAATAAAACCTCTTATTTATAGTATTTTACGTTCTCTTCATTAATCTTCAAGTTACTTATTATTAAGACTTAATATAATCAATTATATTAATTTTTGATGATAGCTATTGTTTATATATTTGCGCCCGAAGTAATGTAAATAATCAGTTATTTAACGATAATTTAAAGATAAAGAAGTGAACGATATTATCCTTTATGCTGTTGTCTCTTTAGGCGCAATAGGAGTAATTGCAGCTATTATCCTCTTTTTTGTTGCTCAAAAATTTAAAGTAATTGAAGATCCCCGGATAGACGAAGTTGAAGAAGTGCTTCCTGCTGCAAATTGTGGGGGGTGTGGTTTTGCCGGTTGTCGAAATTTTGCTGAGGAAATAGTTAAGGCTGGCAACATGGAAGGCTTTAACTGTCCGGTTGGTGGAGCTGATCTCATGACAGATGTTGGCAAAGTGTTAGGATTAGAGGCCGAACTCAAAGATCCTGAAATAGCTGTGTTGCGTTGCAATGGCTCTTGCGAGAATTCTCCTCAAAAAGCACAATATGATGGTGTTCAATCTTGTTTTGTGGCGAACGCCTTGTTTTCTGGAGAAGGTGGTTGTGCCTTTGGCTGTCTGGGTTGTGGTGATTGTGTAGAGGCTTGTGATTTTGATGCCATGTATATGGATAAGGAAACAGGTCTTCCAGTTGTGAAAGAAAATTGTATTGCATGTGGAGCTTGTGTGAAAGCTTGCCCAAGAGATATTTTAGAATTAAGAAAGCGCAACAAAAAGGAAAGACGAATTTTTGTATCCTGTGTAAATAAGGAAAAAGGTGGACCAGCCAAAAAGAATTGTTCAGTTGCTTGTATTGGATGTGGCAAATGCCAGAAAGTATGTAAGTTCGATGCAATAACCATTGAGAATAATTTAGCCTATATTGATCCGATAGCCTGCAAGCTTTGTCGGAAATGTGCACCTGAATGTCCTACTAATGCTATTTGGGAAGTTAATTTTCCACCTAAAAAAGAAAGACCTGTTGTTGAAGTAAAAACTGATGCAGCAACTAAATCAGCAGATGTTACTACAGAAAAAGTTGCTCCGCAAAAGATAGAAAAAACAGAAAATGATATTGCCGTTAAAGAATCACCAGATTTGAAGGAAACTAACGATAATAAGGAAAATACTGAATCATAATTCGATTAAGTAAAAGAAAAATATGGTTTTAAAAACATTTAAACTTGGAGGTGTTCATCCACCAGAAAATAAAATTTCAGCTGCTAAGTCAATCGAAATTTTAGCTATACCTGCCAGAGTTTCAATTCCTGTTAGTCAGGTACTTGGAGCTCCTTCAACTCCTATTGTTAAAAAAGGAGATATGGTAAAAGTGGGTCAGTTAATAGCCAAAGGAGAAGCCTTTATTTCTGCCAATGTCCATTCATCTGTTTCTGGTAAAGTTCTGAAAATAGATGATGTTTTGGATAGCAGTGGTTATCGTAAAAGTTCTGTTGTCATTGATGTAGATGGCGATGAATGGATGGATGGCATTGATACATCGGAAGAAATTATTAGGGATATCAGTAGTTTGCAACAGGCTGACATTATTGAAAAAATTAAAGCAGCTGGTATTGTAGGATTAGGAGGCGCAACATTTCCATCCCACGTGAAACTAATGGTTCCAAAAGGTAAAGTGGCTGAGGTTCTTATCATAAATGGAGTTGAGTGCGAACCTTATTTAACGGCTGATCATCGTTTAATGCTCGAGAAAGGCGAGCAATTACTAATTGGAATCCAGATTTTGATGAAAGGTTTGGGGGTAGATAGAGCAATAATTGGTATTGAAAATAATAAAGCAGATGCCATCGATCATTTAAATAATTTGACTGCCAATTACCCAGGTGTTTCAGTTCAACCACTCAAAGTTCAATATCCCCAAGGTGGTGAGAAGCAATTGATCAAAGCCTGTATCAACAGAGAAGTTCCAAGTGGGAAATTGCCAATTGAAGTAGGTGCTGTTGTAAATAATGTAGGAACTGCTTTTGCCGTTTATGAAGCTATTCAAAAAAATAAACCATTAATAGAGCGTATTGTTACTGTAACAGGAAAATCTTTAACTGAAACGGCAAACTTCATGGTTCGTATTGGTACGCCAATTTCAGATCTAATCGAAAAAGTTGGTGGTTTGCCCGAAGACACGGGTAAAGTTATCAGTGGTGGTCCAATGATGGGAAAAGCACTTAACTCTGTTGATGCAGCTGTTGTTAAAGGTACATCTGGAATTCTAATAATAAATAATACTGAGGCAAAACGCAGTCAAGCCGTTAATTGTATTCGTTGCGGGAAATGTACGACTGTTTGCCCCATGGGCTTAGAGCCATTTTATCTTTCTCAAGTAGCCAAAATGGAGAATTTTGACGCTGCCGAAAAAAATAGAATTATGGATTGTATTGAATGTGGTTCATGCATGTTTATTTGCCCTTCATACAGGCCATTACTCGATTATATCCGTTTAGGAAAATCAAAGGTTGGTAAAATAATGAGATCAAGACAAAACTAATGAGCAATAAAATATTAACAGTTTCTCCCTCTCCTCATGTACATGGTAACCAAAGTGTACCGAGGATTATGTGGGGTGTGGTGATTGCCATGATACCAGCCATGCTGGTTTCAGTATATTTCTTTGGATTAGAAGCTCTTCGTGTAACATTAATCGCAGTTGCAGCCAGTATTGTATGTGAATACCTGATTCAGAAATACTTAATTAAAGGGCCTTCAACAATTGGAGATGGTTCTGCAATTATTACAGGTATTTTACTTGCCTTTAATGTACCATCTAATTTGCCTTGGTGGATAATTGTTATAGGAGCAATTGTGGCCATAGGCATGGGTAAAATGTCATTTGGAGGATTGGGAAAAAATCCATTTAATCCAGCTTTAGTCGGACGTGTATTTCTTCTGATATCTTTCCCTGTACATATGACTTCTTGGCCAGTTGCTAAACCATTATTTGGTGGTATGGCTACCGATGCAGTTTCTGGAGCTACCTTTCTTGGTAACATCAAAGAACAAATGGGTGCAATCAAAGAAGGCTTAACTTCTGTCGGAGAGATCATTGCAAAAGGAATCCCTCAATACAATGAAGCAGGTGAATTAGTTTCTCATCAGATTACAGATTATACCCAATTACTATTTGGGCATATGGGAGGTTCGTTAGGTGAAATATCCGTTATTGCACTCCTGATAGGAGCAGTCTTCATGTTATTCCGTAAAATTATAAGCTGGCATATTCCTGTTGCCTATTTAGGCTCTGCAATTATTTTATCTGGCATTTTATGGCTGGTTGATCCTAGCCTTTATTTAAATCCTGTTTATCATTTATTAGCAGGAGGGATGATGTTAGGTGTTTTCTTTATGGCTACCGATATGGTCAGTTCTCCTATGTCCACAAAAGGTCAGTTAGTTTTTGGTATTGGATGTGGGGTTTTAACAATCATTATTCGAGTATTTGGTGCTTATCCAGAAGGAGTTTCATTTGCTATTCTCATTATGAATGCTTTTGTACCATTAATTAACCGTGGTTTTAAACCTGCCAAGTTTGGCGAAACAATTAAAGCTTAATTGGAAACTTATTATATCTAAATAAGATGGCAAGTAAAAAAGAATCAACATTTGTTTCAATGACATTAACATTGTTTATTGTGACAGCTGTAGCAGCCTTCGCCTTGGGTGGAGTATATAATCTCACAAAAGACAAAATTAAAGCATCAAAAGCGCAAAAAGTTACCGATGCAATTACAAAAGTATTACCTGAATTTGATCGGGTTGAATCAACAGGTTTCGTTGAAAAAGGCGAATTGGTCAAGAGTATTTATAAAAGAGATCCGGTTGCAGATACCATTACCTTGTATAAGGCCTATAAAGGAGAAGAATACATTGGTACGGCAGTTAAAACGTATACAACTTTAGGTTTTAGCGGAAAATTTTGGATAATGGTTGGTGTTGATGCTGAAGGAAAAATATATAATACAGCAGTTGTTGAGCATTTTGAGACACCTGGTTTAGGTGATAAAATGGATGAATCTAAGTCTAAGTTCCCATTGCAATTTATTGGAAAAGATCCGAACGTTTTTGCCATAAGCGTGAAAAAGGATGGTGGAGAAGTGGACGCTATTACTGCTGCTACCATTAGCTCACGAGCATTTTGTGATGCTGTTAATCGTGCATTTGATGCTATAAAAAGTGTGGGAGGAAATGAATAATGAGTATGAAAGAAACATTAACAAAAGGTTTTTTTAAGGAGAATCCCGTATTTATTTTATTACTGGGATTATGTCCTACATTAGGTGTTACAACATCAGCAGCAAACGGTCTTGGAATGGGCTTGGCAACAGCTTTTGTGCTTATTATGTCTAACCTGGTGGTCTCTCTTATTAAGAGTCAAATTCCTGACAAAGTCAGAATTCCTGCTTTCATCGTTATCATCGCATCTTTTGTAACGATTGTCGATTTGGTTATGAATGCTTACGTTCCTGCATTACATGCTCAACTGGGTTTATTCATTCCATTAATTGTTGTTAACTGTGTTGTATTGGGAAGGGCTGAGGCTTTTGCATCTAAGAATACAGTCTTTAGTTCCATGATTGATGGATTAGGAATGGGCCTAGGATTTACATTCGCCTTAACATTATTGGGTGCTGTGCGTGAAATTCTTGGATCAAGTGCTCTATTTGGATTCAATATTCCTATCTATCCATTAGATGAAGGAGGAAGTCCAATCACCATGATCGTATTTGTTTTGGCGCCAGGTGCATTTATTGGACTGGGTTATTTAATTAGCATAATGAACAAAATATCTAAATCATAAATAGATGGAAATATTAACAATAATCATACTTGCCGTATTTGTAAATAACATTGTACTGGCTCAGTTTCTTGGGATTTGTCCATTTATTGGTGTTTCTAAGAAAATTGATACGGCTATAGGAATGAGTGGTGCAGTATTATTTGTGATGACTCTTGCAACCATTGTTACTTACATAATTCGATATTATGTTTTGGAGCCTTTTGGATTAGAGTTTCTGCAAACAATTAGTTTTATTCTTGTTATTGCAGCATTGGTTCAAATGGTTGAAATTATCTTGAAAAAAGTAAGCCCTACTTTATTTCAGGCTTTAGGTATTTTCTTGCCACTTATCACAACAAATTGTGCAGTACTTGGTGTTGCTATCTTAACGATCAATGGAAATTATAGCCTGATTGGCGGAGTTGTTTATGCAATTGCCAATGCAATCGGATTTGGTCTTGCTCTGATAATTTTTGCTGGAATCAGAGAGCATTTAGATTTAATGGAAGTTCCAAAAGGAATGCGTGGTGTACCGATCTCATTTATTGTAGCAGGTATTTTAGCATTGGCATTTATGGGCTTTGCTGGCATCGTATAAAAATCAATTTCTACATATTGAAGGCTTATTTGATCATATCAAATGAGCCTTTTTTTTGTAAAAAAAGATATTAATAAGTAAAAAATATATCCTTGCAGTTTTAGAAAAATTTCTCTTCTATTTTGATTTTTTTAAACAAGGAAAACACTTTTCTAAAAATAATTTTCACATTCTCAGAATTAATAGAATCGTACTAATATCAGTCTAATCACTAGTTATGGTATTTGTTTATGTTAAGAAATAATATTTGCTATTATCTAAATTGTAGTGTGTATAACTACCTGTAAACTAGTTTTATATCTGATTATTGTTTAAAATTCAGGGTCTTGTTAAAACAACGACACTGTTGAATTAATAAGCAGCTGTTGAAAAAATATACAAAACTATTGTATAGTATGGCGGGTAAGGCTTTCGGGCTAATAAATTACTTAACTGTAAATATATTCATCAATTCTTTTTGTAAATAAATTAAACAAGTGTATTCGTAATGCATAGTAAATCAATGCTTTGAGTTCGTATTTTGTCAATGGCATTGTAGTTGAAATCCAATTTCTAAGAATAGAAAAACAATGGAATAATGCACCTGATTTTATTAACAACATATTAATCTAGAAATAATGAAAAATATAGTCTTTTTATTTATTGGTTTTTTTCTGCTAATCAGTAATCATGTCAGCAGCACAAATGACCTCAAGAATATCTCTGAAATGAAAGGTACAATAGATATTTATTGTACAGCAGATTTATATGCACTTGCATGCCAGTTAACCGATGAATTTTGTATACAGAATCCGGGGATTAAATTTAATGTTATCAAAGAAACTGAAACAACAAAAGATAGAATTTTCAGTGACCGAAACAGCATTATCCTAAGCTCTGATTATAATTATTTTGATCCAAAAGATAAGGATGCTTGGAAAACAATTATTGGTCGACATGTAATTGTACCAATCATCAATGCAGATAACCCATTCATTGAATTATTGAATGAACAAGGCCTTTCTGCTGAAGATATGAAAGCTCTTGTCAATAATCCTGTTGAAAGTACATGGGGATCAATACTTGGTAACGGACACGATGCTCCAATCAATTGCTATATTCTTAAAGATGAATCTATTATTTCAACGGTATTAAGCTTTATGAATACAAGTAAATCATCGTTTAATGCTCAGAAAATTGGTAATAGTAAAAAATTGATTCGCACGGTTCAACATGATCCTTACGCAATTGGTTTTTGTAATTTGACTGATATAATAGATGTAAATAGCCAAAACATTGTCGATCATATCAAACTATTACCCATTGACAAGAATGGAAATGGTCTGCTTGACTACATGGAAGAAATTTACACCGACCTTAATGTCTTCACTCGTGGAGTATGGATTGGTAAATATCCAAAATCATTATTCAACAACCTGTATTCAATATCTCCAGTTAAACCAAAGAATGAGATTGAACTTGCTTTTTTGAAGTGGGTTTTAGTTGATGGCCAAAAGTATTTTTTACCCGCAGGATATACAGATCTCGTTATAAACGAACGAAGTTCTTATGTAGATAAATTGGCGGAGACTAAAATTAATTTAAGTCCAATAACTGAAAAAGCATCAAATTCTACATTAAAGATAATCGTAATTATGGTATTGAATTTAGCTGTGATCCTAATCGTATTGGCTGGATTCAATTTTCTTAGAAATAGAAGTGACGTAGTATCTGTTTCAAAATCCAAATTAGCAGCTGTTTTTACAAAAGAAACAGTATTGGTTCCAGAGGGAATTTTATATGATAGAACGCATACATGGGCCCATAGGGAAAAAGAAGGCTTGGTACAAATGGGCATTGATGATTTTCTGCAACGAATAACGGGGCCAATAACTCGATTAAAACTGAAGAATACAGGAGATAAGGTTAAAAAGGGTGACCAAATTCTTTCACTCATCCAAAACGGCAAGCAGATAAATATTTACGCACCTATTTCTGGAATTATTAAAGAATATAATAAGGAGCTTATCACAAATTCAGCTTTAATAAATTCAAGTCCTTATACAGATGGGTGGGTTTATTTAATTGAGCCAACAAATTGGGAAAGAGAAAATAAGTTTTTTATCATGACAGAAAAATATAATGCATGGTTGAGTAAAGAGTTTTCCAGACTTCGAGATTTTCTTGGTGAAACATTGAATCCAAAATCGAAAGACTACGCACATATCGTACTTCAGGATGGAGGTGAGTTAACCGAAGGAATTCTGGAGAATCTTGGTCCTGAAGTTTGGGAAGATTTTCAAACTTCATTTATCGATACTGCACAAACAAGAACCGTGTAATTTCCTGACAAACCTTTATGTCAGGTATACAAATAGCCCGAGCAAACCATTTAATATTATGTAAAGAATTGAATTTATTAACAATACAAAAATCAAAATAATGGGTATTAATCGAAGAAATTTTTTAAGAACATTGGGAGTTACCGGTGCCACACTTGCATGTGGTAAAGGCTTAACTGCTGAAAAAGAGGACTCGAGTGATATAGAATTTTATGGGATTTTATATGATTCAACACGATGTATGGCTTGTCAGAATTGTGAATACGCCTGTTCTGATCAATATGAATTGCCCTATTCGAAGACTTTTCCAGAAGTAGGTCTTGTTCGAAAAACTGATGAAACAACACGCGTTGTTATTAATAGTTACGAAACTTCAGAAGGAGAACAGTACATCCGACATGCCTGCAATCATTGTAATAGTCCTGCGTGTGCTTCGGCCTGTTTGACAAAAGCCATGTATAAAACTCCTGAGGGCCCTGTAATATGGCAGGAAGATAAGTGTATGGGCTGTCGTTCTTGCATGATAGCTTGTCCTTTTGATGTTCCCAAATTTGAGTACAATAGTCCGAATCCAAAAATTCAGAAGTGCAGGATGTGCTACGAATTAGTAAAAGAAGGAGGAATACCTGCATGCGTAGATTCTTGTTTGTATGATGCTTTGAAATTCGGAAAAAGAAGGGATTTATTGGAAGAGGCTAACAAGCGGATATACACCAACCCTGATCGATATGTTCACAGCATTTATGGAGAACATGAAGTGGGAGGCACGGGTATTCTTTATCTTGCTTCAGCTCCATTCGAGGAGTTGGATCTTAAAACCAATCTAGGTTCAAAAGCATATCCAGAACACAATAAAACATTTCTATCCTCTGTGCCAGCCGTACTAATCTTATGGCCAGCTTTTTTGCTTGGGTTAAATAATTCCCTGGTAGAGAGAAAAAACAAAATAGCAAAAGATAAAATGAACTAACATGAAAAATGAAAAGAAAACAGGTGTTATAAAATTCATGTTACATGAATTGAAACCTAAAGGAAAAATAATAACTCCATTTAATGTTATTTCAGCAATAACAATAATTGCAGCAGCTGTAATTCTTTATATAAGATTTACAAAAGGTTTGGGTGCTGTAATACATGCTTCTCAAGATGCACCTTGGGGCTTATGGATTAATTTTAACGTAATTACGGGAGTAGCCTTTGCTGGAGGAGCTTTTGTTGTTACATTTCTGGTCTATATTCTAGGAATGGAAAAGTATCGCCCAATAGTAAGAGCAACTGTACTTTATGCTTTATTGGCATATGTTTTTTATGCAGGTGCATTATTGTTGGATCTCGGACGCCCCTGGAAAGTTATCAATCCTATAATTGGGAATTCATTTGGATTGAGTGCTGTACTGTTTTTAGTAGCATGGCATTTTATCCTATATATGGGCTCCTTGTTTATTGAATTTTATCCAACTGTCACCGAATGGCTAGGTCTGAAAAAACAAAGAAAAATTGCCGTTTCATTAACTTTAGCTGTTGTGATTTTTGGAATTACACTTTCTACTCTACACCAATCTGGACTAGGTGCTTTATTCCTAATGGCAAAGGCAAAGATTCATCCTTTATGGTATTCCCAGTTCATACCGATATTGTTTTTCATCTCAAGTATTTTTGCCGGATTATCATTGGTCATTATTCTGGAGAGCATAAATCAAAAAGTATTCAAAAATCTGATGTCGTTTGTATTTAAAAGTTCTCATAAGAGCATGTTAACTGGATTAGCAAAAACCTGCTCAATAAGCATGTTCGTTTATTTAGCTATGACATTGTTGGTTTTATTGCATGAGAAAAACGGAATGTATTTAAATACAAGTTGGGGGTATTGGTATTTGCTTGAAATCATTGGATTTGTTGCCTTACCGGCTACTTTATTTATGATTGGTTATAAGCGATTAAATATATTTCTTATTAGAACTGCAGCTATCATGACAGCTCTTGGTATAATTTTAAACAGGCTCAATATTTCCACTTTTTCATACCACTGGTACGAAAACACAATTCACTTTCCTACCTGGATGGAAGTAGTCGTCAGTGCAGCAGTTATTATGGTACAAATATTAGTATTTAGATGGATCGTAAGAAGAATGCCTGTTTATACAGATTCTCCTAGCTGGATAGCAAAGGAAACACATATTGAAACTTTAGAAAAAGGAAACTTAAAAGCAAAAAAATGGAAGGTTTTAGCAAAATAGATATATTTGATACCAAGGGAATCGAATATATATTTGTGATTGGATATTTATTAATTCTCATTGTTTTCTGGAAATTCTCCTCTAAACAAGTAACAAAAAAGATTCAAAAAGTGATTGGAAACCTCTCGGATAAAATTCTTAATATTCCTCAGGGATTATTCTATAATCAAACCCATACATGGTCTTTTCTCGAAAAATCGGGAAATGCAAAAGTTGGCTTGGATGATTTTCTACAACATATTACAGGCAAAATTGAATTTTCGATGCTTAAAAATGTTGGAGAGAAAATAAAAAAGGGGGAATTATTGACGATAATTGAACAAAATGGGAAGCAACTCCGTATTTTTTCACCAATATCAGGTGAGGTAATTAATACGAATTATATGCTTGCTGAAAATCCAGAATTACTTAATGATGATCCGTATGATGCAGGTTGGATTTATCAGATTAAGCCTAAAAATTGGATTGCAGAAACCAGTGGGTATTTTTTGGCTGAAGAAGCAACAAAATGGTCAAGAAAAGAGTTGGATAGGTTTAAGGCATTTGTTATGGGTAGCCCCATGAATAAATATGCTGCAGAACCAGTCTTAATGGTGCTGCAAGATGGAGGTGAGCTTCGTGATAACATCCTGACCGAGCTTCCAAAAGAGGTATGGGATGATTTTCAAGCAGAATTTCTAAATGTTTAACAATTATTTGGATTTTTGTTTCTAATAAGCTGAAACGATAAACAATTCTTTAATGTGTGATAATTGAGGCACATTATACCTTGAAGCCTGTTTTATTTCTACATTAATAAAATGATTAACTTTGTTAAAATGGGGCTTTGGGATAAAGACCCATTTTATACGTATTAGCTCTTGGTTTGGTTTTAGTATAAATCGAATAATGCTTACTGGAATTGATTAGTTTCTTTAGAAAAATATTAAAATTCCGATTAACAATTTATGGGCAGGTAGTTATTACCATAACAATTTTGTCTGTATTTGTCTTCATCTCTTTTGGTATTATTTTCCGATCTGTTAATGAAAAATATTTAGATACCGTAATCAAGCAAAATGGAAATAATATTGGGTCCATTGTAGAAGGAGCTTTGTATCATTCTATGCTTGAAAATGACAGAAGCTCATTGCAAAATACCTTGGATCTAATTAATACATTACCAGGTATTGAAGATGTTAATATTTATGATCATCATTATAATCTGGTTCACTCAACATTTGAATCAGACTCCATCGGTCATAACAACCCTAATTGCAAAGATTGTCATTCCAACATCAAAGACATGTTTCCACAGAAAGAGAAGTCGTTCAGGATATTAAGTTTTGATAGCGAATGTGATATGAGTCAAAAAAATTATGATTATAGACTCCTGCTCATACACTCACCCATATTAAATGAAAAATCATGCTATACCAGTTCATGTCATGCGCATAGTAGAAGTGATGAGGTATTGGGATCGTTCGTCATTCGAATTCCCTTAAATGATTTGGACACAGCAGTTGAGAAGTCTTCATCGGAATTTTTTATTTTGGCTGCTTTTGCTGTTATCCTACTACTATTTTCAATAATTTATATTTCAAGAAGAAAGATAATCATTCCTTTAAATTCGATAGTGCAAGCAAGTAGGGCTGTTTCTAAAGGTGATAAAAGCACCAGACTGGAGATAAAACCCAATACGCTCTATGATTTGAGAATGGTATCAAATGCTTTTAACGAAATGCTTGACAATCTTCAAGCAGCAACCAATGAATTGAAAAACTGGTCACAACAGCTTGAATATAAAGTTCAGCAAAAAACAGAAGAACTTTCAGAAATGCAGCATGAACTTGTTCATGTAGAAAGGATTGCATCATTAGGTAAATTATCATCCTCAGTTGCTCATGAGATTAATAACCCCTTGGCTGGAGTTTTAACCTATACCAAGTTAGTGCAGAAGCAATTAGCTAAACCGGATTTAGATGAAATCACAAAACTATCTATGTCAAAATATTTGAAAGTGATTGAAACTGAAACGAAGCGATGTGGCGAAATAGTAAAGGGCTTACTGGAATTTTCAAGAAAAGATGATTCAGATTTTGAAACCAAACATTTACACAAAATATTAGATGAGTCCTACGCATTAATGTCTCATCAGATGAAAATTGGTAATATTAGTTTTTTAACAGATTTCTCGGCTAAAAATGATTTAATCCACTGCAATAGAAACCAAATAAAGCAGGCATGTCTTGCCTTGTTGTTAAATGCGTCAGAAGCAGTACTCGAAAGTGCTGAAATTCTAATGAAAACAACAAATCCTGATGAAGATAGTATAAAAATAGAAATCAAAGATAATGGAGTAGGCATATCGGCTGAAGATTTAAAGCATGTTTTCGAGCCATTTTTCTCAGCTAAACAAAAAACAAATGGCATAGGATTGGGTCTGGCTATTGTTCATGGCATTGTTAAAAGTCATAATGCTACAATAGGTATTAATTCAGATTTTGGTAAAGGAACAACGATTTCAATAACAATACCCATTAAAAAAGACTAAATGATTTATACAGTAGGCTTCAAATAGATCCAGATTTTAATCAATGAGATATCCATGATATTTCATAACTGAAATTTATTTAACAAAACAATTGATTTAGGAAATTGGCAATGGCTTTGTTTAAATTCTCAATTAATAAAAGGAACATAATAAGTTCGTTTTTCAAAAAATATTTCAACTTTTATTCATCCATATATGGTCAGTCGGTAATTATACTGGCGATATTGGCTGTTTTTTTACTTTTATCCTTTGGTATCATTTTTAGAACTGTGAACAAGGAATACATGGAGAATATCATTCAGCAAAGTGGAAATAATGTGTGCATGTTTGTTGAAGGAGCTTTATATGAGTATATGCTGGAAAATGATAAAACAGCATTAACTAATATGCTCAATATAATTAATGAGATGCCTGGAATACAGGATGTGAATATGTATGATAATCAGGAAAAGCTTGTTTATTCCTCATTTTCTGAAGATGAATCAGGCCACAACGATCCAAATTGCATAAAATGTCACGAAGATATTACGACCATGTTTACACGTGATGAGAAGTCTTTCAGAATTATTAATGTCGAGAGCGAATGCAGTATGAGTCAATTGGATCATAACAGCAGACTCCTTCTGATAAAATCACCTATTTTAAATCAGAAATCTTGTTACACTGCATCTTGTCATGCACATAATAATAATGAAGATGTTTTGGGTTCATTTGTCATTAGGATTCCTTTAGAAGAATTGGATGCTAATTTGAATAGATCCTATATTTTGGCAATAATTACAACTTTTTTCTTGCTAACATTGCTGCTTTTTTTTACAAGAAAAAATATCAAAAATCCGTTAAATGCTATTATAAAAGCAAGTGAAGCCGTTTCCAAGGGCGATAAAAGCACACGCCTGGAAATTAAGTCACATCAATTAAATGATATGAGGATGGTTTCAAAAGCATTTAATGAAATGCTTGACAATCTTCAATCTGCTTCCATTGAGCTGCAGAACTGGTCGCAACAATTAGAGTATAAAGTTCAAAAAAAATCAGAAGAATTATCTGAAATTCAGAATGAATTAATTCATGTGGAACGAATTGCATCTCTAGGCAAATTATCCTCTTCAGTTGCTCACGAAATTAATAATCCTTTGTCGGGTGTACTCACATACACCAAATTGATCTACAAACAATTAAACAAGCTGGATCTTGATGAAACTATTAAATTGCCCATATTAAAATATTTAAAGGTCATTGAAAACGAAACAAAACGCTGTGGAGACATTGTCAAAGGTTTGCTTGAATTCTCAAAAAAAGATCAGCAGGAATATGCTAACAAGCATTTACATGAAATTGTTGCCGATGCTTTCAATTTAATGTCACACCAAATGAAAATATGCGGTATTAGCATGCATACTGATTTTACAGCCAAATTTGATACAATACATTGTAGTGAGAATCAGATAAAACAAGCTTGTGTGGCTATTCTTTTAAATGCCTTAGAAGCTGTTACTGAAAATGGTGAAATTATCATGAAAACATCAAACCTTGATAACGAGAAAATAGTTCTTGAAATCACAGATAATGGTGTTGGTATTGCAGCTGATGATATTCCTCATGTTTTTGAACCATTTTTCTCTGCCAAGCAGAAAACCAGCGGCATTGGACTAGGACTGGCAATTGTACATGGTATTATTAAAAGCCACAATGGTAATTTAGAAGTGGAGTCTGAATTAGGGACGGGAACCACAATATCGATAATATTACCCCTAATAAAAAGTTAAACTAAATATATGGTAGCAAACATTTCAATTTTAATCGTAGACGATGAGGAATCGGTAAGAGATTCATTATTTAACTGGTTCATTGAAGACGGCTATCAGGTGGACCGTGCTGAGAATGCAAAGCAAGCATTATCTATTCTTGAATCGAAGGATTTTGACATTATTCTGGCAGATATTAAAATGCCTGGAATGGATGGTTTGGAAATGCATAGACGTATTAAAGCTTTTAATAAAAACTCCATCGTAATTATTATGACAGCTTTTGCATCTGTTTCAACAGCTGTACAGGCATTGAAAGATGGAGCTTATGATTACATTACAAAACCTTTTGATCCGGATGATCTCTCCCATTTGATCCGGAATGCGGCTAATCAAATTGCCTTGGTTTCAGAAAATGAATCCTTGAAAAGAAAGGTTGTTGCACTGGAAAACGTTGAAGATCTTATTGGTCGAAGCAAACCTATGATTAAGGTGTTAAAAGAAGTTGAACGCGTTGCACAGTCAAATTCTCCAGTCATAATTACCGGAGAAAGTGGTACAGGAAAAGAGCTTATTGCCAGAGCAGTTCATTCCAATTCTCAGCGAAAGTTTTTTCCTTTGGTCAGTGTTCATTGTGGCGCACTTACAGAAAGTTTGTTGGAAAGTGAATTGTTCGGACATGAAAAAGGAGCATTTACTGGTGCTATGTTTAATAGAAAGGGGCGTTTTGAGATGGCAGATGGAGGAACTATTTTTCTGGATGAAATAGCAACTATTTCTACTAAAATGCAAATTGAATTATTGCGGGTGTTAGAAACTAAGAAATTTGTACGAGTTGGCGGAAATAAAGAGATAGAATCTGACTTTAGAGTTATTTGTGCTACAAATAAGGATTTGAAGAAAATGGTTAATAATGGAACTTTTAGAGAGGATCTGTTTTATCGTTTGAATGTTGTTAATATCCATATTCCTCCATTGCGCGATAGAATTGAAGATATTCCTTTACTGGTAGATTATTTTATAACAAAATATTGTACATCAATGAGTAGGGGTATAATATCTATTGATAAAGCTGTGCTTCACCGACTTGAAACTTATCCTTTTCCTGGCAATGTTCGCGAACTTGAAAATATGATTGAGCGAGCAATAGTGGTTGGTAATGGTAAGGAAATTCGTAAAAAAGATTTGCCTTTCGAAGAAGATAGCATTACTAATCACACGGAAAGTTTAGAGGATCTTGAGAAAAAATACATTTTACAAATTCTATCAAAATATGATTGGAATATTTCACGTTCTGCAAAAGTATTAAAAGTTGATAGAGTGACGCTTTATAACAAGATCAAGAAATATGATTTAAAGCGCAAAAAAAAATAAGTGAATCAAACAAATAGGCTGAATTAAGCTAGTTGATATGGTATTATTTTCATATTAATGGCTTTTAACAGAGCAGCTAATTAAGTTCGAAATAATTGAATAAACATAGCATTTTATTGATTACATATGGACATTTCGAGAAGAATTTTCTTGAACAGGTCGCTGTTGATGTATCAAATGAGTTTCAATGTAGGATTGATATCGAGGAAAGTCATATTGAATTGAGTGAATTTTATGATTCGACAAGACGGCAGTATGATGGGAACAAGTTATTGGAAGAAATTGATAGTATGTTTTTATCACCTGATATCAAAAAAATAGGCATATTTCGGGTCGATTTATTTATTCCGATACTCACTTTTATTTTTGGTCAGGCCATACTAAATGGTAATTCAGGAATAGCCTCACTCTATAGGCTTCGAAATGAACATTATGGCATGCCACAAGATGAAGAGTTACTGATAAGTCGACTAAAAAAAATAATTATTCATGAGTTAGGTCATACATTTGGATTATTACATTGCCATAATCCAACCTGTGTGATGCTATCGAGTACGTATGTTGAAGATATAGATCAAAAAACACAAAAGCTCTGCACAAAATGCAAAAAGTTAGTTGATTGATATCAACCGTATTCGCTTATTCGTGCTATATCTTTAAGTTTTAGAATTTTGATTTTTCGGCCTTGTGTCATAAGTAATCCCTCATCAGCAAATGCTGATAGTGTTCGGCTAGCATTTGAAGTTGTCATATTTGAAAGATCGGCCAAATCATTTCTGCCAATCGAAACATCCATATATCCATCTACCAGATTGTCACCATAGGTGTCGTGCAAAATGATTAATGCTTCAGCTAGTCTACCTCTAACATGTTTTTGGGTTAGATTAACAATACGGGTTTTGGCATCACCCAATTCATAAGCTAATCGTCTGATTATTTTAAGGGCTAATTCATTGTCCTTATGAACAACCTCAAAAACCTTCTCCTTATCAATATGGCAAACTCTTGAATCTTCAATTGCAACTGCTGAGGACATGTAATTACCTTCAGCAAACATGGCCCTAAAACCAATGAGCTGAATAGGGCGTGCAAAACGAATAATTTGCTCTTTCCCTCCAATTCCCTCTTTAAAAATTTTAACCTTTCCTTGATTCAAGCAAATTAGCCCAGTTGGTTTCATGCCTTCCTTGAAAATAGTTTCACCTTTCTTGAACTCACAATGAACTTTAGCTGTATTAATAAAGTCTTTGTGCTGAGTTGAAATGTGGGTGAATAGTGAACTATCTTTATTTAGGCATTCATGGCAACTTACATTGTCATTACACGAAAATTTACTCATCTAATTATTAATAATTGTTCACAAAAATAAGAATTCTTGTTGTATAACAATAAAACATCCTCAACTAAAGTTGAATTATATTTTAATGTAATTTTGGAGAAGAAACATTAGTTCATGGGTAAAGTAAATGGGATCATATTATGTGGCGGTAAGAGTAGTCGAATGGGGAAGGATAAGGGGCTTTTGAAGTTTGATGGAAAATCATTAATGGAAAATGCTATTAGTATTCTTAAGCCATATGCTGACCAAATAATTATTTGTTCCAATAATACTAATTACAAGCAATTTAACTATCCAGTCATTCCCGACATAATTAAAGATATAGGACCAGCTGCTGGTATTTTGACTGGATTAAATTATTCGAATACAGACTACAATATTGTGATAAGTTGTGATACACCCTTTGTTGATGCAGCTTTAATTGACCATTTGCTTTTATCGCATAAAAGTAACTTTGATGCTACTATTCCTGTTCATGGCCAACATGTAGAGCCACTCGTTGGTATTTATTCAAAAAATTTCATAAAAACACTGAATAAGTACATCAAACAGAATATATTGAAAATGAATAGAATCTTGAAAGATTCTATCAACATACAGTTTGTCGACATGAAAGACGAATTATTACGTAATAAAAACTTGTTCTTCAACATAAATACACCTTCAGATTTTGATTGTTTCAGGATGATAAAGAACTGAATATGCAGTTTAAAGAGTTTAAAGTGCTTAATTCTCGAAATAAAACACATATATGAATTTGATTCATAATATATAACTATATTTATGTTGTTGAATAACAAGTAAATTATTGATTTTACTATCTCAGACATATATATAATTGCGGATGTTTATATATGTAAATAAAGTACGAATTAGTTAATATTAGTATATGAAAACTAACAGAAGAGATTTTATTAAAATATCTTCAGCCGGAGTTGCAGTTGCAGCAATAACACCACCTTTGGTAAAGTGGGCGTCTGCAAGCGCAAAAAGCAATAGTGAAATTTCAGAAGATGGGTTAAGAAGAACACCCACTTATTGTGAAGTTTGTTTCTGGAAATGTGCCGGTTGGGTTTATACAGATGAAAATAACAACATTAAAAAGATAATCGGACATGAAGACGATCCTCATTGCAATGGGCGCTTATGCCCAAGAGGAACTGGTGGAGTTGGCATGTATTCAGATGAAGACAGGTTGAAAAAACCAATGATCAGAACCAATGTTCGTGGTAAACAAGAGTTTAAAGAAGTTAGCTGGGATGAAGCGCTTGATTATGTTGCTGAAAAAATGCAGAAAATTAAGCGTAAATACGGACCTGAGTGTGTTGCTTTATTTAATCATGGTACAGGAGGAAAACAATTCTCCCACATGCTTAATGCCTATGGTTCAGCGAATGTATCTGCCCCTTCATATGGCCAGTGTCGTGGTCCTCGCGAAGTAGGTTTTGTAGGAACTTTTGGTGAATCAATTGGTTCACCAGAACCCTGTGATATTCGTGATACCAAATGTTTGGTATTAATTGGCTCTCATTTGGGTGAAAATATGCATAACGGACCAGTTCAGGAGATGGCGGAAGCAATTGATCGTGGAGCTTCAATCATTACAGTTGATCCAAGATTTTCAACAGCTGCTAGTAAATCAAAATTCTGGCTCCCTATTAAACCTGCTACCGACAATGCTTTGTTATTGGCTTGGATTCATGTGCTTATCTATGAAGGTTGGTTTGACAAAGAATTTGTTGAGAAATACACCTACGGATTTGAAGATCTGAAGAAACATGTTAAGAATATGACGCCAGAGTGGGCTTATGGTATTACCACCATCAAACCTGATGTTATTCGCAAAACTGCAAAGGAAATGTTTAATGCGTCACCTTCAGTTATTATACATCCTGGCCGTCATGCAACCTGGTATGGTGATGATACACAGCGATCAAGACTAATGGCTATGCTGAATGCATTATTAGGAAGTTGGGGACAAAGAGGTGGCTTTTATAAACCTGAAAAAGTCAAGGTTCCATCTTTCCCTCATCCAGACTACCCAAAACCAACAAAGAGCTGGAGAGACGCCTTTCCAGATAAATATAAACTGGCTGGCTTAGCACTCTCGAATGCAATGTGTGAAGCAACTATTCCTACAGTTGAAAGAGAATGCTCCTTCCGCGCTTGGATAGTGTATGGCACAAACCTTATTAAAACGCTACCAGATAGAAAAACTACACTTAAGGCTATTCAAAGCCTTGACTTGATTGTAGTTATAGATACGATGCCTGCTGAGATTACAGGCTATGCTGATGTCATCTTCCCAGAATGTACCTATTTAGAAAGATACGATTTTGTTAGAGCTTCTCAACACAGAGACCCATATTTAGCTCTGAGAATGCCTGCTGTCCCGCCTAAATATGATTCCAAACCTGGTTGGTGGATTGCAAAAGAGCTAGGGCTGAAACTCGGTTTAGAGGAGTATTTCAAATATGAGTCTATAGAGGAAGTATTGGATTGGCAATTAAAAGAAGCTGGTAGTTCCTTGGAAGAAATGAAGAAGTTGGGTGTGAAAAAATATGATCGTAAATACGATGATTTATTTTTCACAGAAGGTTTGCCAGAAATGATATTTAATACGCCAACTGGGAAAATTGAACTTTACTCAAACCAGTTTGCTGCTGCAGGTTACGATCCACTGCCCAATTACACCAAACATATGGAACCGCCTCAGGGTTTCTATCGTTTAATCTATGGACGTGCACCTATGCATACATTTGGTAGAACAGCAAATAATGAAAACTTAACAGACTTAATGGATGAAAACAGCTGTTGGATTAATCCAAGAGTTGCCAATGAATGGGGCTTGAAAAACGATCAATACATTTGGTTGAAAAACCAGGATGATGTGGTGTCGACTTTCCCAATAAAAGTTCGGGTAACTGAACGGATTCGTTGGGACTCTATTTATATGGTTCATGGATTTGGTCATAACAATAAAAAAATGACAAGAGCACATGGAAAAGGTGCTTCAGACTCTGAATTAATTACACGTGTTATTGTTGATCCAATTATGGGAGGTACAGGTATGAGAGGCAACTTTGTAACATTCTTGGTTAACGATCCTAAGAAGGAGGTAGTATCATGAGATATGCAATGGCAATTGACACCAAAAAGTGTGTCGGATGTAGTGACTGTGTGGTAGCATGCCAAACAGAAAATGAAGTTCCAATAGGATATTGTAGAGATTGGATTGTGGAAGTGACTGATGGAACATATCCTGAATTGGAATTGGAAATCAGATCAGAGCGGTGTAACCATTGCGATAACTCACCTTGCGTTCGTTGTTGCCCAACTGGTGCAAGTCATTATAGCGATGGTGGTAGCGTATTGGTTACACATAATAAATGTATAGGTTGTGGAGCATGCGTTTCTTCCTGCCCTTATGATGCACGTTATTCTCATCCAAAAGGTTATGTTGATAAGTGTACTTTCTGTAATCATCGAGTTAAGAAAGGACAGCAACCCGCTTGTGTTTCTGTTTGTCCGACAAGATGTATGTATTTTGGAGATTTGGAAGATCCAAATAGTGAAGTTTCAAAAATTATGAAACTCAGGAAATACAAAACATTGGCACCCGAAGCAGGTACTAAACCACAAGTGTTTTATTTAATCTAATTGTGCAAAATTGAATGATGAAGCGAGTTCGTGAACAAAAGTATGTTGATAATAAATCGATTCGCGTTTCATATGATCTTTTAAAAATAATTATAGACAGATGAAAGAAGAAATTATAGTAAGTGGACGGATGAATTTGAATATTGATCCAGTACTTCATATCTGGCATTGGCAAATACCCTTGTATCTATTTCTGGGTGGCTTAGCAGCTGGCATCATGTTTTTTGCTGCTCTTTACACAATTCAAGGTAAAGAAAAACAATACCAAACAGCTGTGAAATGGAGTATGTTTCTGGTACCAATATTTATTGTTCTTGGTTTACTTATGCTTTTACTGGATTTAAAACATAAGCTTTACTTCTGGCAGTTATACACAGTTATTCGATTACAATCACCTATGTCGTGGGGAGCCTGGACTTTAATGATTGTGACTCCAATTGCTTTATTGTGGTGCTTAATGTATATCCGCGATTTACTTGATTTGTGGAAAGGTAAATTCAAACTAACAAATGGACTAATCGAATTTGCTTACAAAAAATTAGACCGATATAAGTGGATAGATACGTTTATTGCATTTTTGTATAAGTACCGCAAGGTTATGGCTTGGCTCATGATTTTTTATGCAGTGATTTTAGGTATTTATACGGGTATATTATTGAGTGCATTTAATGCACGACCACTTTGGAATACATCTATCTTGGGTCCATTATTTATGGTTTCTGGTTTTTCAACTGCAGCTGCATTAATCATGTGGATGTCGAAAGACTACAATGAGAAAAAAGCTTTTGGGCGTATAGACTTAATATTGATAGCTACAGAGGTTTTCTTCATCATTCATATGTTTATGGGATTTTTAGCAAGTACAGAAGTGCAAATTGAAGCTGCACGTCTTTTTCTTGGTGGAGAATTTACAGCCGTTTTTTGGGTATTTGTTGTAGGAATTGGATTGGTTATTCCTGCATTATTGGAGTCCTTGAAATTGTATGGATTCAAAATACCCGTTTTCCTTCCAGCATTTATGATCTTATTGGGAGGTCTTATGTTCCGATTTATTATGGTGGAAGCTGGTCAGGTAACTCGTTACCTTTATTAATTTGAAAACAACAAACTATTAATTATGAAAGATAAAAGTAAAACTTACTTAAATCCTTATTTGGCGGGCTTCCTATTAGGTATGACCATGTTGCTCTCCATATTTTTCGCAGGAAGAGGATTGGGTGCTAGTGGTGCAATGAAAAGTGTTGTGGTTACGGCATATGATGCAATTAGCCATAATGCAGTTGCAAATAATCATTTATTTTCAAAATATGTGGTTAATAATGAGCATAGCCCTTTGCGTTCGTGGTTGGTTCTTGAAGTTTTAGGCGTTTTATTAGGAGCCATAATTTCAGGTGCTTTAATGGGCCGTTTTAAACTAAAAATTGAACATTCCCCAAAAATATCATCCAAGCGAAGAATAATATTTGCCATTATTGGTGGAGTACTATTTGGATTTGGAACTCAATTAGGGCGCGGATGTACCAGTGGAGCTGCCTTAAGTGGAATGTCTGTTTTAGCAACAGCCGGTTTCATTTCAATGCTTGCTATTTTTGGAGGAGCGTATATTTTCGCATATTTTTTCAGGAAAAACTGGATTTAATCAAATTTTGTTAAAAACTTTATATTTAATATAATGGGACCTTTAATACCAAATGGCATAATATCTCCTGAATGGAATTTAGTAATTGCATTCATTATTGGGATAAGCTTCGGATTTATTTTAGAACAAGCTGGATTTTCTTCGAGTAGAAAATTAGTAGGTGTGTTTTACGGTTACGACTTTGTTGTTCTCCGTGTCTTTTTTACTGCTGCTTTAACCGCTGCAATAGGACTAACTTTTTTCAATTACTTTGGATGGATAAACTTGTCAGCAATTTATATTAATCCAACTTTTGTTAGTTCAGCCATTATTGGTGGATCAATCATGGGTTTGGGATTCGTTGTGGGCGGATTTTGTCCAGGAACGAGTGTGTGCGCTGCAGCTATTGGAAAAATCGATGCGATGTTATTTATTGGCGGAATCATTTTAGGAATCTTCTTATTTGGAGTTTCTTTTCCGCTGTTTGAGAACTTGTATATGGCAAATGATTTAGGAAAAATATTTGTTTTCGATTCACTTGGAATGTCTCGGGCCGTATTTGTTCTCATATTGGCAGTAGTTGCCTTTGCTGCATTTATCATTACAGCAAGAATAGAAAAGAAGATTAAAAAAGTAGATTACTAGAAAATATACTATGATAACTAGAAGAGCTATAATAATGGTCATTGTTCTGCTTCTTGCAGTTTGGCTTGTATTTTTACCCGAAAAGGATAATAGTATCAAGCAAATTGACCCTGAACAAATTCATTATGAATTAAATCAGAAAACTCGTTTTTTTACAACTGATGAAGTGGCAGATTTGCTAATAAATGAAGATCCATCACTTGCATTAATTGATATTAGATCGGTAGAGGAGTTTAATAAATTCAATTTACCGGGTTCTGTCAATATTCCACTTGAAAATCTTTTAAGCGAAGAATACGAGTCTTATTTTAAGCAAAACTATACAAAGAATGTACTGTATGGTAACGGAACTGTTTTATCTGATCAGGCCTGGATGCTTTTAAGAAGAATTGGTTATGACAATTTGTTTGTAATGCAAGGAGGATTAAACGCTTGGGTAGAGACTATTTTACAGCCTACTCTACCTGAATTAGCAAAAGTTGATGTTGGTGAAATGGATAAGTATTTATTCAGAAAGGCTGCAAGCCAGTATTTTGGACAAGGTGAGCAAGCTTCTGTTGTGGAAGAAAAAGTGATTAAAAAAGTAATAATTCAAAAAAAGCGTGTTGTATCAGAAGTTGCTGGTGGATGTTGAAATTTTGATTTAGCATGGGAGCAATTATTTATGCTGACCAAAAAGACAGAACTGAGACTTTGATTTCTGGAAATAATAACAAGAATGCAGCTGCTTAAAAATAAAGTGAACTGCTTCATAATAAAGTTTAAATACATGAAACGAGCATGAGTATAGGACTAAACACACACCTGTGTACCGAAACACTTCGGTGTGCAGGCACAAGGAAATGACTATATGCGAGTTCCCCGCCTGCATCGGGCAGGCATATGACAACTAAAAAACAATTATAAACAGATGAAAAACAATAAAAAAATCGTTAATAATTTTCTGATCTTAATCATTTTATTTGTGCTGATTATTATTGTTGGATTTCTGACAATGAAAAAACCGGAATATAAATATGAATTGGATCTCGAAACAAGCTTACAAGAAGTTATAAATGATACAACTCTGCTAAGACCTGAAAAAGCAATTTCAATCATTAATAATAAACATAGTCAGTATCGATTCATTGATCTCAGAAACCCAGCCGAATTTACTAAAGGACATTTGGAATCAGCAATAAACATCCCTTTCAAAGATTTATTATCACAAGAGTATGAAAGTATATTAAATCAAGAAGAGTTTGTTAATGTTTTATATGCTGAAACAGAGTTAGAGGCAAAGGAAGCAAAACTCTTATTAAGGCAAATTGGTTACATCAATAATATAGTTATGTTGGGAGGTTATCAATTTGTAACAAACTTTATTATGGATGGGTATAAAACAAAATCTGGTTTATACCCAGATGATAAAACGGCCTATGATTATGCCAAAATTGTTAAGAATACGAAAGGTTATGCGAAAATTGATCAAGAAATAAAACCAAAAAAAGTACTTGTTAAAACCAGAAAGGTTGAAACACAAGTTGCTGGAGGTTGTTAATACTAAAATTACAAACAAATGAAAAGGATAAATAGTTTAATTCTGCTAAGTGTTATTTTTGGTTCACTTATATTGTTTTCTTGCGGAAATAGTAAGGAAGACAAGTCGGAAGTGGAAATCAAGGGTCTGGATATTCCTGAATTTGACATGTTAATGGATCATTTAGAGTATACAGGTGATTTTATTAATAGTACAAAAACACCAAGTTATATTAAAGCTGAAAGCTTGCACGCAATATTGAATACGAACATCAATATTATCGATTTAAGGAAAAAGGAAGATTTTGATAAAGGCCATATTCAGGGAGCGATTAATGTTCCATTGAACAAGCTCATAAAGCTTCTCGAGGAAGATATATATCCTGCGAAAGTCGAAAAAAACATCTTAGTATGTTATACAGGACAGGAGTCCGCTTATGCTGCTTCTGCATTGAGATTACTTGGTTATGCTAATTTTTGGAATCTTAAATACGGTATGAGTTCATGGAATAAAACATTTGCTATAGATAATTGGACTAAGGTATCTTCAAGTAAACATAGTGCAAAATTAGAAGTAACTGGAAATAATAAAGCGGAACCTAAAGCTTTTCCTGAGCTAAAAACCGGTGAACTTTGCTGTATCGATATGCTTGAAAATAGAGTACAGGCCATATTTAATGAGGGATTTGAGCAAGTATGTGTTACAGCTGATCAGGTTTTCTCAAGCCTAGATGATTATTATATTATTAATTACTGGCCTGAAGCACATTATAATATGGGTCATATCCCTGGCGCTATTCAATACCAAGCACGCGAATCACTCAAACGCAGTGTTGACCTGAAAACATTACCTATTGATAAACCCATTTTAGTTTATTGTTATACGGGACAAACTGCAGCCTATATTGTATCGTATTTACGCATTATTGGTTACGATGCATTTAGTTTGAAGAATGGAGCAAATGGTTTCATGGCTGATGTCATGGGAAAGAATAATTTACCGGGTTGGTATCCTTCAAAAATGAACAATTACAATTTTGTTAGTTCAGGAAACTAATTAAGGAACTCAGGTAAATAGTTGTTAAGTGAAATGTCTCGGATTGTTGTAAGAGTAGAAATAATACTTTTTTACAGTCATGAAGAAGAATCATAAGTTTCTATATACATATATGAATAAGTCGAGAAGAGGATGTTTTATTCCTCTTTTATTTTGTTTATTGAATTGAAGTTGTTCAAAGTCGAATGTTGATAAAACACCAATGATACCAAAATAAAGATTAATATCATTGGTGTAAAAAAATATATGTTAAGTAAAGGTATAAT
>Ga0209045_1000591_pt1 | contig 41559 bp, 31 predicted proteins | sample SaaInlLV_10m_DNA_4_FD_184664 | JGI IMG/M metagenome (GOLD analysis project Ga0209045, IMG submission 184664) | Marine microbial communities from expanding oxygen minimum zones in the Saanich Inlet - Saanich Inlet SI072_LV_200m_DNA (SPAdes) (version 2) | ecosystem: Environmental > Aquatic >...
TGGTTGTGTTCATGGCCGCCACTATAACGGCGAGGTGTGTTAGATCCCAGCCGTCTCCCGAAAGAAAGTCGCGCTTCTTTCACAACAACGTGAAATCGGGCTTGACCTCACCCCCGTGAACGGCTACCTGAAAGATAACGAATCCAAGATTGTCGCCGCCGTATCGCGACGAGAGAACCCTCCTCCACGCCCTGCGGGGCCCCCCGTCTCGCCACCCACTGAGCATCCGCCGCCTAAGGTTGAGGTCAACGCGGTGACGACCTACGGAGACGGGCACGTGTCGGCCCAGTTGCCGCCGCCAACAGCGCCTTCCGCGACCATCGAGACAGAAACAGGAAACGGGAAGTTCATCACCGCGATCGAGGTGGTCACGGAAGTGAAGGGCGACCCCCCGAAGGAGGCCGGGTCAACGACGAAGCCGGTGACAGTCGACCTCCCCGCAACGGTGGTTGGCTCAGGGGCGAAACCACCCGTTAAAATCAACGTGGAGACCGGCGGCTCCGAGAAGGGCGTCACTGTGGCTCTCCCGCAGCGTTACGCCCCTGTGAGCGTCGACATTACGCGACGTACCGGCTCTGTCCCAGGTTCGATCAATTTGACCGGCACTGAAGACGTCCCGGAGCCCCTCGTGACGACCGAAGCCGTCCCGTTTGTCCGGGATTTCGATCGCGCGGTTTCGCTCCAGAGGGCCGGCGAACTGGACCAGGCTCTTGAGTACTACGGGCGCTATCTGGAGCGGCGACCGGGCCATGCCGGGAGCTACAACAACATGGGCGTGATCTACCAGGCAAAGGAGGAGTTCTCCCGGGCAGTCAAGGCCTACAGTGACGCGATCGCGGCCGAACCGGACAACCATCGGACTTACAACAATCTGGCCAGCTGCTATATGGCTCTGGGCGAACCGGCTCGTGCCGTAGAGGCGCTCACCAGGAGCCTCCACTTGGAGGAGGACAATTTGCCTGCCCTGATCAACATGGGGGTTGCGCAGACAGCACTCGATGACTTCAGGGCTGCGGAGCGCTTTCTGAATCGGGCCATGGAACGCTACCCGGATGAGCCACGCACGGTCTACAATCTGGGAAATCTCTTTCGCTGGCGCGGGCAGACGGGCAGGGCGGCCGAGTATTACGAGCGTTTCCTCAAGACGTCTTCGGGCAAGTATGCTTCCCAGGAGAAGCAGGTTCGACGTTACCTGAAGAAGCTGGGGGAGTCTGAATGACGGACGGTCCGGCGACCAATGAGGCAGCGGAAGCAGACAGCGTTCCGCTGCTGCGGAAAGAGGTAGAGCGAAGCCGGCTTCAGATTCTCTTCCCGTTTGTGTCTGTGTTGCCTGTGCTGTCTGTCGGCCTGATGCTGATGCAGCGCTACCGCAACGCGATCGCCGACAAGACGCTCACAGACCCCTATGCCTGGGCCCGCTTCGAACGGGCCAACGGTGTTCTGCTGATTGGTTTCTCGCTGTTTTCCTTCGTGGTGATGATGCTCCTGGTCCACGGACTTCGGCGTTCGTTCCGGAGCTTTTCCGAGGAAGTGGAGCAGGCTGGGCGCGGTCGATTTGATGTTCTTCCTCAGTACGCGTCTGAGCAGGAGGTGTCACAACTTCAGAACCAGTTTACGAACGTGTTACAGGCCCTGAATGGTCTCGTTCACGACACAGGGATCGGGGCGTCGATGACCGTCGATATGGACGGGCGGATCGCGATGGTCAATCCGCTCGCCCAGTTACTCTTTGATGTTCGCCCGGACAGAGCCGAGGGACAGCTTTTCAGGGAATTTTTCGGCGGCGCAGGCGGCGAGAACCCTCACATTGTCCGAATTCTCGAGGCATCTCTGCAGACGAAAGAGCCGTTACAGGAGGAGCAGCGAGAGCTGACCTTGCCGTCAGGGCGCTCGGTTCAGGTCCGGCTGCGGACCTCTTTTCTGGCGGCCGAGCAAGGCACCCGGATGGTGATCATTCTGGTCGCCCGCAATCTGGCTGATGTAACCGCTCTGAAGAAGAATGTGGAACGGGCCGCCCGTTTCCTCACGCTCGGCTCCCTGGCAGCACGGCTTGCCCATGAGATCCGGAACCCGTTGGCTTCGGTTGCGGGGCTCGTGGAGATCCTTCGGGAAGAGACGGCCCCAGACGACGAGATGCGGATGGAGTTCATTGGGCAGATCGAGAAATCCTGTGAGAGACTGAACCGCTTCCTTGAGGGACTCATGGACATTGGGTCTCTGGAGAAGTGTGAACTTGCGGTAGTCTCCCCGGCGGAGATCCTCCAGGAGACCGTGAGTTTCAAATCGTTCGATGCGCGTAGCCAGAACAAGGAGATCTTGGTTGACTTGGAGCCGGATTTGCCTATGATTCGGGCGAACACTGATTGGCTTGGGCGGGCCTTGCTGAACGTCCTGAATAACGCTGTCGATGCAACGCCTGAGAACGGGACGATCAGTGTTTCAGCCAAGAAGCGCGTGCCGGCCGAGCGTCAACACGCCGGGCGCCCGGAGATCGAGGTAGAGATTCACAATACCGGCTCGTTCATTCCTGAAGACCAACGCGAGGCGATCTTTGATCCCTTTGTCACGGGGAAAGCGAATGGGACAGGATTGGGGCTATGTATCGTGCAGCAGGTCCTGCACGCTCATGCAGGAGCCGTTTTCGTGGACAGCGATGTGGAAACAGGCACGTCGTTCGTTTTTCGCGTGCCGATCGTGTGATGAGTTCGGGGCCGGTGGGCAGCTCTTGAGCGGACGCCTGGCGGCTACCCGAGACAGCCGCGCCTCACTCACAAGATGAGGCTATTTGGATTGCCCAACGGGACTGTTCCCGGGGCTGAAGGCAGCCTATCGAGGCGCCCCCAACTTCCTCTGCCGTGTGGGTTCAGTGGTTATGCCGCTGGCCTACGCGCGTGGAAGGGCCGTTACATACCTAAAGTCTGCGAGACATGCGGATCAGACTGGCAACGAATGCCTCCCGGTACCAAGGGGCGTTCAGAAAGCGGAAACGCCGATGATGAAGCGGAAACTTCTGGTAATTGACGATGATCCTCAGATGCGCTTCTTTCTTGAGCAGGCGTTGAAGACGGAGAACTACGACATCACGCTTGCCGAGAGCGCCGAGGAGGGGCTGGAGCACCTTCGGCAGGAGAACTTCGGTTTGATCATGACCGATGTCCGTCTGCCGGGAATGAGTGGGCTTGATGCGTTGCGGGAAATCAAGTCGATCAATCCGCAGGCAGTCGTGATCGTGATGACAGCGTTCAGCTCGCGCGACACGGCTCTGGAGGCGGTCAAGCGCGGAGCCTACGATTTTTTCCCTAAGCCCTTCAAAGTAAGCGAAATGCGGATTGTCATCCGGCGTGCTCTGGAACGGGTGGAGCTGACTGAAGAGATCGACAAATTGAAGCGGGAACTGCATAACCGCGAGAAGTTCACTGCCCTCGTAGGTCAAGGTGAGCCGTTTCTGGACATGCTGAGTCGGCTTGAGAAGGTTGCCCCGATTCCCTCGACCGTCCTGATTGTCGGCGAGAGCGGGACTGGGAAGGAACTGGTGGCTGAGGCGATCCACGACAATTCCACTCGGGCTGGGAAGCCACTCGTCAAGATCAACTGCGCGGCCATTCCCGCCACGCTTCTGGAAAGCGAGCTCTTTGGCTACAAGAAAGGCGCGTTCACCCATGCCACCTCGGATCGGGAAGGGAAATTCCAGGCGGCCCATACCGGCACTCTGGTACTCGATGAAATGGGGGATTTGAGCCTGGACTTGCAGGCGAAGCTCCTTCGGGCGCTTGAGCAACAGGAAGTTCAGCGCGTGGGCAGTGCTGTTCCAGAGCAGGTGGATGTGCGGGTCGTTGCTTCGACGAATCGGCCGCTCGAGAAGCTACTGGAAGAGAAGAAGTTCCGCGAGGATCTTTACTACCGTCTTGCTGTCTTCCAGGTACGTGTTCCGCCGCTCAGAGACCGGCTCGGCGACATCGCCGTGTTGGCTCGGCACTTCGTGAAGATGTATGCTGACCTTTTCGATAAGCCCCTGGTCGGGCTGACGGACGATGCCGTGGCTGTCCTCAACGCTTATAACTGGCCTGGGAACGTCCGTGAGTTGAAGAACTGCATTGAAGCGGCGTCGGTCATGACTGACCGGGACATCATCGATGTCGGTGATCTTCCACCTCACGTTGTTTCTGGTCGTGGAAGTGATGACCTTGACGGCCAAGGGAAGTTCTTCCTCGATGAGACGCTTTCGCGGATCGAGAAGCAGATGATCCTGGATGCTCTGACACGCACCAACGGTGTTCAAGTCAAAGCGGCTCAGCTGCTGGGGATCAACGAACGCAGCATGTGGCATCGGGTCAAGAAGTACGACATTGAGGTCGCTTCGTTCCAGACTTGATGCGGCGGTGTTGGATGTTGGCCCTGCACAAGGGGAGCCCGTTTCGGCTGACGCAGGTTGGGGGAGTGACTCTTTTGTGGCCAGCCCGAGCTTGCTCGCGTGGTTGCGGTAATTGTGTGCGGGTGGGGACCGTCAGGTGAGACATCCCAGTGGGCGGCTTGTCCCGTTCTTGCGGGAAATATGATGACGCACAGAATTCTTGTAATCGATGATGAGCCGACTGTACGGGGAATGGTGGCCCGCATCCTCAAGAAGGGCGGCTATGTTCCGGTCGAGGCGGAGGACGGTGAAGAAGGCGTCTCTCTGGCCCGGAAAGAGCCCCCCGCGTTGATCCTCTGTGACGTTCTCATGCCGCGCCAAGACGGCTACGGCACCTTGGAGAGGCTGCAGGCGGATGCTTCCACCTCAGCCATTCCCTTCATCTTCATGACCGGGAAGGGCGAGTTGGGGGATGTGCGCAAGGGGATGAACTTTGGGGCTGATGATTACCTCACCAAGCCGTTCACACGGCAGCAGTTGCTGGATGCCGTTGCTACGCGATTGGAGCGGCGTGCCAAGATCGAACAGGCGAGCCGGGAGCGGATGGATGAACTGCGGGGCAAGATCATGTACGTGCTCCCGCATGAACTGCGGACCCCTCTCACCGCCATCCTCGGGCTGGCCGAACTGCTCGTCTGCGATGCCGAAGCGATGGAAGCCGATCGTGTGGCAGATGTTGCTCAGGGAATCCTGGACTCGGGAGAACGCCTCTCCCGCATCATTGAGAACTACCTGATCTACTCTCAGATTGAGCTTATCGCTTCTGATTCTCAGCGCCTGGAAGACTTGCGGGGACATGTCACCACGACGGTGAGTGTGGACATTGTCGAGGCTGCGGGAGCAGCGGCTCGGAACGCTGGGCGAGAGGAGGACCTTGCTGTTACAGCCGAGGAATCGTCGGCCGTGGCTGTCTCCGACGATAATCTGCGTAAGCTCATTGGCGAACTAACCGACAATGCCTGCAAATTCTCGCCTCCCGGCGCCGCCGTTACTGTGACGGGGAAGCATGGCGTTGGAGGAAGGTACGATGTGCAGATCAGCGATCATGGGCGTGGCATGTCGGAGGACGAGGTGGCTGGCATCGGGGCCTACAGCCAGTTCCGACGCGACACTTTCGAGCAGCCCGGAACGGGGTTGGGGCTGGTGATCGCCAAGCGTCTGGCGGAGGTCCACGGGGCCTCATTCGAGGTCATAAGTCGGCCGGGAGAGGGGACGACAGTGGCGGTAGGCTTTGCCCTGCCTTGAGGGGAAGGCCGGCGACGCCCGGTGGAAACAAGAATGGCCGCCTTCCCGAACCCGGAAAGGCGGCCATGTGTGTGTCTACACTGCGGGCCGAATCAGGCAAGCTCGCCAGCAACCAAGTCACCTACCTCACTGGTGCTGTAGCCCATTCTCCCGGCTGCCATCGACTGCATCTTCGTTCCTGTGACGACAGCGACGGCAGCCTCAATGGCATCCGCGGCTTCAGCCTCGCCGAGCTCCCGGAGCAGCATCGCTCCTGAGCAAATCGCCGCCATTGGGTTGATGACACCCATGCCGGTGTACTTCGGTGCTGATCCGCCGATTGGCTCGAACATGCTCACCCCGTCAGGGTTGATGTTCCCGCCTGCCGCAATTCCCATTCCGCCCTGCGTGATTGCGCCCAGGTCGGTGATGATGTCCCCAAACATGTTTCCGGTCACGATGACGTCATACCATTCGGGGTTCTTCACCATCCACATGCACGTGGCATCGACGTGACAGTAATCGGTCTTGATGTCGGGGTAGTCGGCCGCGATCTCGTAGAACGCTCTCTCCCAGAGATCATAGACGTAGGTGAGGACATTTGTCTTTCCGCACAGCGTGAGCTGCCCGATCTTCCCTTCCTGCTTGTCGCTCTCTGACAGGCCGCTCCAGGGCTTCTCGGCACTGTGTCGGCGTCGGCAACACTCGAAGGCGTACCGAAGGCAACGTTCGACTTGGAAGCGGTTGTAGACCATTGACTGGACCGCGACCTCGCTCTCCGTCCCCTTCATGCTTATCCCACCCGTACCGGTATAGATTCCGCCGGTGTTTTCGCGAACAACGACATAATCGATGTCTTCGGGGGTCTTGTTCGCCAGAGGAGTCTCCACTCCCGGGAAAAGTTTGACCGGACGGAGGTTTATGTATTGGTCCAGCTCGAAACGCAGGCGGAGCAGAATGCCCTTCTCAAGGATTCCGGGCTTCACGTCCGGGTGTCCGATGGCTCCGAGGTAGATCGCGTCGAACGCGCTGAGTTCGTCTGCGGCGTTGTCCGGAAGGACTTCGCCCGTAGCAAGGTAGCGGTCTCCGCCGAAGTCGTAGTCTTCAGTTTCCAGGGAGAACCCGAATTTTCCAGCTGCCGCCCGGATGACTTTCATGCCTTCCACGACGACTTCCGGGCCGGTTCCATCACCCGGGAGAATTGCGACTTTGTAGGTCTTGCTCATGGTCAGTCCATTGTCCTCTGAGGTATTCATGCCCGTTTGCCCCCCAGTCTTTCGCTCTGGAGCCCTGAAACAGGCCAACAATATAGCACCACTGCTGAGCTTTCCATCGTCACAGGCGTACCCCTTGCCTCAGAGATCACCCCTCCTCCGGTGAGGGGCGTTTGGCCCTTTGCCCCGCCCTTGACCCCGCCCTTGACCCCGCCCTTGACCCCGCCCTTGACCCCGCTCTTGATCAGACGGGCGGAAATGGGGCTGAGATACGCACTGATGGTCGTTTCCAACGGGTTGTGACAAAAACGAGAAAAACACCATATTCAGTGGTTGACAAGCATCCCTACCACAAGATATAGTGGTCTCCGACTTGAATAACCCGCCAACTAACCCGGCACTGATCATGGTGATCTATGCTTATCATTAATCCCTGAATCCCCCCGTGGATTCACCCTTTTTCACGCCCAGGCCAGGGAGGAGAAAACCCCATGGTGACGCAGGAAGTAACGCCTTTCAACGGATTTCGGAAACGCAGCGGCATGACAGTGCCTTTCCGTCGGCACAAGATCGAGACGGCGATTACGCGCGCCGCAGAGGCCGTTGCCCGCAAGGATGAGAGAGAAGCCGATCGCTCCCTCGCACCGCGGATCGCCGATCTGGTACTTGAACAGCTGGATAACCCTCTCTGCGAGTATTACGTACATCCTGGTTCAGATGGGCAACGGACTCCCGATATTGAGGATGTGCAGGATTTGGTGGAGATCATTCTGGCCGAAGAGGGCCAGGCTTACGTTGTTGCGGCCTACAAGCGTTACAGGAAGCAGCGGGAGGTGGCTCGTCGGAGTATACAGGTACGTGGCGATGTCGAGGATAGCGTTGACATCACGGATCAGAGCCTTCTGTTGGTTGAGTCGGGCTCGAACAATGTGACTCTCCCGTGGAATCGTTCCCGGATCATTAATCAGTTGCTTGACCGTACTGATCTGTCGAGCGAAGTGGCCATCAGCATCGCCAAGGTCGTCGAGAACCAGGTGATCGCGAGCCAGATGAAGACCGTGAACACCACGTTGATCCGGGAACTGGTCAACAACGAGCTGTCTCAGCGTGGCCAGTCAGAGCAACTGCGGGACTTCTCTCTCTACCGCGTTCCCCGCGATTTCATCGAACGGTTGATGTTCAGCAAGTCCAATGAGAACAGCAACATCGTCAGCAACAACCCCGAGGCCGTGAATCTCGGCCTGGCCGAGCTCGTCCTCAAGCAATGGGGCCTGGACACGATCTTCTCGGCCGACGTGAAGCGGGCCCATGATACCGGCGCTATTCACCTTCACGATCTAGGTTATCCTCACCGCGTCTACTGTTCTTCCCATTCCATCGAATACATCAAGAAGTACGGGCTCAAGGATCTCTCGAACCTCAATACCGAGTCCAAACCCGCTCGAAGTGCATCCGTGCTTACAGGGCACTTGAATACGTTCCTGGCATCCATGCAGGCGAACTATGCGGGGGCCTTGGGCATTGCCTACATCAACATCCTGTACGCTCCCTACCTTGAGGGCATGAGTCAGCGGGAGCTCAAACAGGTTGCTCAGGAGCTCATCTTCAACGGCTCCCAAAATGCCTTCTCCCGGGGCGGCCAGACGCTTTTCCTCGATTTCAACATCCACACGGGCGTGCCGCGTTACCTGAAGCCCGTTCCCGCAATAGGGCCGGGCGGTCATTACATGATGCGCCTGTCTTCCGGTGAGAAGGTGGAGCTTGAGGAGCAACTGCGGGATGATACTGATGGCCAGGGCAACCGCCTGATGAATTTGTACTACCGCGAAGCTGATGGCAGCGACCGGCTTGTTCTCCGGGAAATCCACCTAGGAGACAAGGGGACGGTCCACGACCCCAGCATTCAGGACGAGCTCAAAGAGCGCGGTGAGGGGATCGTTACCTACGGTGATTACACGGACGAAGCCCAGCGCTTTACCAGCGCTCTTCTGGAAGTCTGGTCAGACGGCGACCGGAACGGTCGGGTGTTCGAGTTCCCGAAGTGTGACTTCCACATTAGTGATGAGACCTTCACCGACTCCGCCCAGTACGACATCTACATGGAGGCCTGTGAACTGGCGAGTCGGAATGGCTCGACGTACTTCATTTTCGACCGGGATGAAGTGACGCTGTCAGCCTGCTGTCGGTTGCGTACGACCATTGATGATAACCGGATGCTGCAGCATCCTGAGTGCATGCGTTTCTGTGGCTTCCAGAATGTCACGATCAACATTCCGCAAGCGGCGTATCGGGCCGATGCCAGCGGTAACAAGAGTCTCGAAGGGCTGTGTGAGGAGCTTGACGAAACGATGGAGTTGGCTGTCCAGGCCCATCTGCAGAAGCGAGAGAACATCGCCGAGATGATGAAGGGGCCGGGGGGGCCATTGTACCAGATCGGTCGCACCGCTTGCGACGGGAAGCCGTACGTGGAGTTGGAGAAGGCGACCTACATTCTCGGCCTCATCGGCGTGAACGATGCGGTGAAGTTCCTCATGGGGGAGGAGTTGCATGATTCAGATGAGGCGCTTGACTTGGGATTGCGCATCGTTGCTCACATGTATGCCAAGTGCAAGAAGATGACCGCGAAGTACAAGATGAAGTTGACCCTTGAGGAGTCACCGGCCGAAAGTGCTGCCCGGCGGCTCGCGAAGACGGATCTCGTGTACTTCAGGCCTCAGGCCGAAGGGATCGTCAAGGGAGACTGTGAAGACGTTGCCTACTACACCAACTCCGTCCATCTGACGGCAGACGCCCCCTGCTCGCTGGTCGAGCGGATCGAGACACAGGCGATGTTCCACGCGATGATCGAGTCGGGCGCTATAACGCACGCCTTTGTCGGAGAGGAGCAGCCTTCACCTCAGGCCATAGCCACCTTGATGCGTGAGGTGTTCTTCAGGACGCAGTCTGCTCAAGTCACGGTTTCCCCTGAGTTCACTTACTGTAATGGCTGTGCCCACAACAGTCGCGGACTGCAGGAGCAGTGCGTGAGATGCGGCTCCGAGGATATTGTGGGAGAGACGCGTGTAGTGGGTTACTTCAGCAAGATTCAGAACTGGAACAAGTCGAAGCGATACGGAGAGTTGGTTGCCCGCCAGCGGGGGCAGTACGCGGTCGAGACGGTTGAGGATGTGATCTGCCAACCGGACGAGGAACTCGAGACGGTCGCTGTTCAGTGAATTGGTGGTGAGCCAGAGGCCTCGGCTTCTGACGCGCTGCACCACAGGCCAAGGAGGCCGGGAGACGAATGGATACGACATATCAGGTGACGGTGTTCGGTAAGAAGGGTTGCGCCAAGTGCAAGACACTCAACCAGCGTCTGGATAAGCTTCTCGCCAAAGAGGAGTGGCAGGACTTCAGCAAAGCATACAGTGACATCGAGACGGAACTTGGCTTGGTGGACTTCTGCAAGGCTCAGTGTGTGAACCCGAGCCGAGTCCCAGCGATGGTCATCATGAAGCGAAGCGATGAGACCGGGCGATACGAGCTAATCCGGAACGCCAATCCAGGCGCAACGGACGACGTCCTCAAAGACTCCCGGCTCTACACTTTCCTGGGACTCCAGACGGACTATACCGATGTCGGCAAGGGCTTGATCACACCCAAGATGCTGAGCAGCGTACTGGCTGAAGCCCGGGACTCATGAGTCCAACGACGTCGCCCGTCTACGGGCTCCGCAAGAATCCGACGCTCGTGGACTTCCCTGGCCGGATGGCGGTTGTCTTCTTCACCACCGGGTGCAATTTCGAGTGCGGCTTCTGTCACAACGCGACCTTGCTGGGTAAGCAGTGTGAGGGATACGGATGGGAGCGTCTCCGACACGTCTGCGAGAGATTCCGTAACCAGTGGGTCGATGGTGCCGTTATCACTGGCGGCGAACCCACCCTGAGCTCAAATCTGGGCGAGTTGGTGACGTTTCTGCGGGATCAAGGGTTCTCTGTCAAACTCGACACCAACGGCTCCCGCCCGGACGTCCTGGCCCCGCTTCTCCCGCTCCTTGAGTATGTGGCCATGGACGTAAAGTGCTCCTTGCCCAGCTACGAGGACTTCGTCGCGTTTCCGGACACTGAGGCCATCGTCCAGTCAGTCGCCCTGCTGCGGGCCGAGGCCAAAGACTACGAATTCCGGACAACCGTACTCACAGACTTCCACTCCGATGAGGAAATGCACGGTATTGGTGACATCGTTCGTCCCGCCCGGCGTTTCGTCGTCCAGCCTTTCATTCCCCGTGATGATCTGCCGAGCGCGAAGTGGTGTCGTGAACCCCGGACCTCGCCTGACCGCCTCAAAGCGGTCAGTGAGCTGATGAAGGTCTACGCTGACGAGGTCGTCGTGCGCGGGGCGTAAACGGGTCGTGGCTTGCCCCCGATGGCGTCGTGTGCGCGGACAGCTGCACCATTCCTTTCCGTGTCGCTTGAGTAATCCCTTTCGTCTTCTATAGTCTCTCATTCTGCGCTGAATGTGTGGTTGTCCCTTATACCCGTCTAGGGAGGCCGGTTTCTCGGCTTGGAGCGTGATTATGGCACGAGTACTTCTAGAGAACGTCGTCAAGGTGTATCCCGGCAACGTCAAAGCTGTCGAGGACTTCAATCTTGAGATTGAGGATTCCGAGTTTGTTGTCCTGGTTGGGCCCTCAGGCTGCGGGAAATCGACCACACTGCGGATGGTGGCGGGGCTTGAGGAGATCACCTCGGGCACGATCCACATCGGCGACCGTCTGGTCAACGACGTTCCTCCGAAGGACCGGGACATTGCGATGGTCTTCCAGAACTATGCGCTTTACCCGCACATGACAGTCTATGACAACATGGCCTTCGGGCTGAAGTTGCGGAAGTTCAAGAAGTCGGAGATTGATCGTCGCGTCCGTGAGGCAAGCGAGATTCTCGGCATCCATGAGCTTCTTGAGCGACGTCCCAAGGCGCTCTCCGGTGGGCAGCGTCAGCGGGTGGCCGTCGGCCGTGCAATCGTGCGCAAGCCCTCAGTGTTCCTCTTCGATGAGCCCCTCTCCAACCTCGACGCCAAGATGCGCGTGCAGATGCGTGCCGAGATCAGCCGGTTGCACACGCAGCTGGAAACGACCATGGTCTATGTTACGCACGATCAGATTGAGGCCATGACCATGGGGGACCGGATCGTCGTCATGAAAGATGGCTTGATCCAACAGGTCGCACCACCCACGGAACTCTATGATAATCCGAACAACATTTTTGTGGCAGGGTTCATCGGCACGCCTCCAATGAATTTCTTCGATGGTGTCGTCCGCAAGGAAGATGGGAAGATCATCCTGGACGAAGACACTTACAGGCTGGAAACCGTTCCTGAGTGGGCGGAGAAGCTTGAGCCTTACATCGACAAGAAGGTTGTCTTCGGCATCCGGCCGGAGCACATTGGGTCGCCTACGGCCGAAGGGACCCCCGGGCTCCCGAAGATAAAAGCTGCCGTGGAGGTGGTCGAGCCGATGGGGTCGGAGTCTTACCTCTATATGAACACGGGACGTAACGACTTTATCGCCCGAGTCGATTCCCATCGCCCATGTCACGTCGGTGATCGACTCGAGCTGGCCGTGATGCTCACCAAGGCCCACGTTTTTGACGCCGAGAGCACAAACGTCATTGTCTAGAGGGCGTTAGACCGACTCAGTGTCTGTGCTTGTCTCGTTTTCTTCCGCGCACCAAACCCAGTCGCCGCCCCCCGGCTTTCTCTGGCTCTCGTGCGCCGTCCGTGCCAGACGTTCGTACCAGCGCACCTGAGCATCTCGAACGCCTCATGTCGCTATGAGTGTTCAGCTGGGACAGCGCACGAATGGCGGGCCTTCAGGACGCCGCAAAGACCCCCGAGGCGTACTCGTTCTATCCCGTTCGCTCTTGTATGGCATATCCGAGATGTGAGATGTCGATCTGTGGGATGATGCTCTTGTCTGTTTTCCCTCGACAGACCCGATCTCCGCGGTAGATTTCCCTAATTCCCCCTCCGGTTTGGGCAGGGACTTGTGATGGCGACCCCAGAACGTCTCCTGTTTCCTGCCGGCTGACGGGCACTACGTGGGTGCAGGTGTGTCAAACGGTGGGAATGGTGAGTTGGGGGGCGACATTTCTTGTGACAGAGCTTTGAGAAGGGCTGTACGTAATGGAAAACGTGACGATCATTGGAACCGGTCCTGCAGGGCTCACTGCTGCGATCTACGCAGCCCGGGCCGACTTGGAGCCGCTTGTGTTGTCGGGGAACCTGCCGGGGGGCCAACTGACGCAGACGACCGACGTGGAGAATTATCCTGGGTTTCCCGCAGGCATCCAGGGCTTCGATCTCATGGAAGCCCTGCGTGGCCAGGCCGAGAGGTTTGGGACGCGCATCAAGAGCGACGCGGTAACGGGCGTGGATTTGCTGGATGGCGGTCCCCAGTCTCTGACCCTTGCGAGCGGAACAGTGCTGGAGACGAAGGCCCTTGTCGTCGCCACGGGAGCACGCCCACGGTGGTTGGACCTTCCCTCTGAGGAGGCGCTCAAGAACAAGGGCGTCTCAGGGTGCGCCACGTGCGATGGTGCTTTCTTCCGGGATGTCCCAATTGTAGTTGTCGGTGGTGGGGACTCAGCGCTTGAAGAGGCCCTCTTTCTCACGCGTTTCGGGTCCAAGGTCATGGTTGTACATCGGCGCGGCGAGCTTCGTGGTTCCAAGATCATGCAGGCCAGAGCACTGGCGCACGAGAAGATAGAGTTCCTCTGGCATTCGGTCGTCCACGAGATTCTCGATGTCTCTCAGGACACCGTGACCGGAATCGTGCTCCGTGATGTCCGTGATGATTCACTTCGTACGGTTGATTGTTCTGCCGTCTTCGTCGCGATAGGGCACATCCCAAACACCGATGTGTTCGAAGGCAAGCTGGCCATGGCCGACGGCTACATCCTGCCGCGGGAATGCGGGCGGAGCTTCACGAGTGTCGAGGGCGTTTTTGTCGCCGGAGACTGCGCGGACCACATCTACCGGCAGGCCATAACCGCTGCGGGAATGGGATGCCAGGCGGCCATAGATGCTGAGAGGTGGCTGGCGGAAGTGGAGTGAGCGCCCCGCTCGCCTGGGGAACGCTCAGACCGAAGGCGGAAGTCTCAGGGGACGTTCCCGGATGAGTCACTTACGCAGAGGGAAGAGACGTCCGTTCCCGGGATATCAGCTGGTAGGCCGAGGCTACGGCCTTGCTTAGGTTTGAATTGGCGTCAATGCCGCTAACGGCCTCCAGGGCAGCTGCAGGACCGGTGTCCTGAATCATGGTCTGCAGTTGTTTCGCTGACGGGTCGTCAGGCGGGTCAAAGTGCAGTGCAGCGGCGATTCCCCAGGCCAGGTGCCGGGGCACCGAACCGGTCTCACTGGCCAGCACGGCGGGGGCCGCCAGGCGGTCGCCGGAAGACAGCTTGCGGACAGGGTCCCTTCCGAGGCGGAACACTGTGTCTCCCAATGCCTTGTTGGCGAAACGAGCCACGAGATCTCTGACGTGGTCTTGGAGCCACGCAGGGTCTGCACCATATGAGTGGACAATCCCTCCTAAGCTCTCCCCAAGCCCGGACAGTAGAAACTGCCGCAGCTCTTCGTCAGCCAGGGCTTCATAGCCGAAGTGGTAGCCCCGTAGGTAGCCCGCATAGGCCAAGAGGGCATGCCCACAGTTGTGAACGTAGAGCTTCCTCGCGGTGAAGAGGGAAAAGTCATCTTCCGCGCTCATCGCGGCGATTTCAGGGATGTCTCCCACGAAGGCGCTGCGGTCGACCGGCAGTTCTTTGTAGGGTTCAACGCGTATCAGGGTCGGGTCTTTTCTTCGCATCTCAGGTGTTGGCATCGGCACCATCCGTCCAATCACCGTGTCGACGAAGCCGATGCCGTTCCGGAAGTATGCCTCTGCTTCAGGTCGGAGGTGTTCCGCCACCAGCTTTTGCGTGACAGCCGCTGCTCCCTTCAGGTTCTCACAGATGATCATATTCAGAGGCGGAGCCGCCTGCTGGGCTCGTGCTGTGATGCCGGCAGCCAACGGGCGCGCGATGTACTTCAAAGCCCCTGCCCCGACCGCGGTTGCCCCGACGCTCGCCGCAGCCAACGCCGACGCGACAGCGTCTTCATCTGTGCCCTGAACGGCCTTCACCGGGCCGATCTCGGCCGTGCTGACCGTATCGTTGAAAACGGTTTCCAGGCGGTAGCTTCCCTGGTCGTTCAGGGCCGCAATGAGATCGCGGTCAATGTCCACGAACGTGACCCGGTAGCCGGACTCACAGAACAGTTGACCGATGAACCCCCGGCCGATGTTCCCCGCTCCGAAGATGACCGCTTCTCTGCGCATATGCTTCCCTTGAATGGGATTCCCCGGTGTCTACCGCCGTGTGGCGACGAACCCGATGACGATCGCCGCACCCAGCACAAGTGCCAGGATGATCCGCATCGAGCCTCGGCCCCGTGGCTGCTCCGCTCCGTCGTCTTCGCTTGCTTCAGGGACTCTGTTCGCCTTCTTGGGACGGGCAGACTGAGAGGCCCCCTCGGGGGGCTGCTCGGCAGAAGCGAGACCCGTGGTGGTTTCCGGTACTACAGAAGCCCCTCGGGGGGTCATCTTGATCAACAGCGTGGCTGTCGATTCGAGGGTGACAGACGAGCGGTCCCGCATTGAGTCGTTGAATCCGGGGCCCGATATCGTGAAGCCACGGTCTGCCGGGAGATCTGCGTGATCCCATGTCACTGTCACAGGTTTCTTGGGGAAGACCTCCGCAAAGAACCGCCACGTCCCCTCTTCAGCCAGGCCTCTGATGTCTTTGTAGAAGAACTTCGGCATATTGACCACCGGCGTGTCAAACGCCGTATAGCCGGTCTGTATGCCCGGTGGCGGGGCGAGGTCATCCATGCCATGGTCATAGCCCGATGTGGCCCCCGCAGCACAGCCGAAAAACACCTCTTTCAGGTGCCCGTTGACCAACCCCAAACGGACTCGGAATCCCTCGGCTTCCGCGGACACACCAACGTTCGCCATCAAGACAGCGGCCAGCGCTGCCGACACAAAGGTTGCTTTCACTGATATTCTCCACTCTCGGATCGTCTTCTCACGTCTGGGTAATGTAGTCGGGTCGAGGCTCAGGACAACGCATCTGCGTCAATCCTTGCTGGTCCGAACGTACTCGCCTTGCCACGTGTCGGGGGGAGGGGTGACGGTGTATCGCTTGATACGCTCCAGCAACGCGTTGCACGGGCCGTCATCGGGGATGATCCGGAGGCCCTCGTTCAGCTTCTTGAGCGCTCCCTCAAAGTCGCGCTCCCAGTGCACCTTCAGGGCCTCTTCATACAGGCCGATGATCTCGGCCTGATCGGTACTCAGTTTCCCTCGCTTGGCGATCAGTTCATAGATGTCGATGGGTTCAGTCTTCCCTTTGACGATAATCTTGTCGAGCATTCGTGCTTCGATGTAGGGTTTGGCCAGTTCATAGGTCGAAGCGCCCATCATGATGTCTGTGTCGTAGTCCTTGTTGGCCGGCTCAAAGCGGGCGGCCTGGTTGACGGCGTCTCCCATGACGGTGTAGGAGAAGCGGTCAGTCGATCCCATGTTCCCGGCCGAGACGGTGCCGGAGTTGAGGCCCATGCGAACGAAGAGCCTGTGACCGAATCGCTGGTACAAATCCTCGCGCATCTCGGTCAGCTTCTCCTGTTGGTCAAGGGCAGCAAAGCAAGCCAGCCGTGCGTGTTCCTCAAGGGGATAGGGCACCCCCCACTCCGCCATGATGGCGTCGCCCTCGTACTTGTCAACGTACCCCTGGTGCCCCATGACGATCTCGGTCATCGGGGTGAGGTACGCATTGAGCAAGAGAACGAGATCCTGTGGTGTCAGGCTCTCGGAGATGGTTGTGAATCCGGCCACATCCGAGAAGAACATCGTGGCCTGCCGTTCCTCACCGGCAAGCGAAAAGCTGCCGGGGTTGTCCTCCATGTAACGCAACACATCGCCTGAGACCATCGTCGAGAACATGCCGCGAATGATGCGCTTCTCCCGCCCCTCGAAGAAGTAGTTGAGCACCGACACAACAAGGTAGATCGTTACCAGCGTGAACAGCGGGTAGGTGATGCCGACGATCTGGTTGCGCAGGAAGAAGCCGTAGTAGTTCCCAATAACAAGGAACGCCATCAGCGCGAATCCGGCAGCGCCGCCCACTAGCGCTCCGCTGTAGGTCAGGAGGATGGTCAGGCCGATGCCGCCAACGACAAGGATCGTGGCGATCACGCCCCGTTCGGTCAGTATGTCCAAGCGCAATGGGTCGTTCGCGAGGATGTTGTCGATGACTGTCGCCAGGATCTCGACGCCCGGGAATGATTGTGCGAACGGCGTCGCACGCAGGTCTCGCAGGCCCCAGGTAGATGTGCCGATCAACGCGTACTTGTCCTTGAGTTGAGCCAGCGCCTCCGGCTTTCCCGCGATGACATCCGCTGCCGATATATAGGGGAAGGCCCCCTGGTTCCCCCGGTAGTTCACAAGCAGCTTACATTCCAGATCGGTCGGGATCAGCTTCCCATCAAAGTGGATCCCCTGAAGGCCGCTCTTGGATACGGCCAGAGTGGGGGTGTCCGTCATCCCCTCCTCCGCGCGGACCTCTCGAACCATCTCGAGGGTCAAGTGAGGGTAGATCGTGTCCCTGTAGCGCATCAAAAGAGGCACATTACGGACGATCCCTGAGGAGTCGGGGATTGCGTTGTAGAACCCTTCGCTCATCGCTCCGTCGGCGATTGTCTGGAGGTTGAGAATGGGACGATAGGCCACCGGGATTGGGCACTCCCAGCCCCCTCCAAGATCCTCCCGCAGTTTCGCCAACTCCATGCTGAATTCCGGCAGAGGGGGGGGAGAAGACCCTCGCAGGCCATCGTCCTCCATTTTCATGAAGTAGCCCAGGATCGCCTTTGCCTCCGCGTCGAGGATGGCTTCCCCGAAGAAGACGTCGTTGTCTTCATTGGCCAGGCTGACGTCATCCGTGAGGTATCCCTTCTTCTTGAGGTATTCTTCGTGGGCGCTCAACGACAGGCGGTCAGGTTCAGCGAAAACGATATCGAAGCCGATGATCTTCGCGCCGGCGCGATCTGCGTTGACCGTCAAGGCAGCGACCTGCGAACGGGCCCAAGGCCACTGCCCCAGCGCTTTGAGACTGGCCTCATCAATGTCTAGAATGACGACCGAGTCCGTTGTGGGGCGTTCGCCGCGGATCTGAAACATGAAGTCAGTAACGCGGTCATCAAGCGAGTCGAGGAGGGGGAGTTTCTCGCCGCTGTACTGGCTGCCTTCGAAGTAGTAGAGCAAGGCCACAAGAACGACCAGCAGGCCGGCCTTGAAGGCCGAGGGCTTGAGAAGTCGCTTCATTATGTCTTTCACGTGAAATGCCCCCTGGCTTGGCTGTGTGTCGTCGCAATGTGAGAATCACACATGAGCCCGGGATTTTCGCCGGGCGCTCAGGCGTTTCCCGTGGGGGAGTAGGAGCGACGCTTCGGGCGGAAGAGGGGGGCTGCGGGCAAGCCCAGGAAGACTACCATCGCTTAGGGCGTTTGGCCGAGGACCGCACCGCACGTGAAAGCGTGTCCATCTCCTGGAGGACTGTTCCTGTTCCCTTCACCACCGCCGTCAGCGGGTCGTCCGCTACGGTCACCGGGAGCCCGGTTTCTTCCGAGATCAGCCGATCCAGACCACGCAGGAGTGCGCCTCCGCCAGCCAGAACGATTCCATGATCAATGAGGTCGGCTGCGAGTTCAGGAGGACAACGTTCCAGGCTCATGCGGACCGCCTCGACAATGTGCGTCACCGGCTCCATCAAGGCTTCTCTAATCTCCTCAGAGGAGACTGTCACTGTCTTCGGCAGTCCTCCCATGAGATCCCGGCCCTTGACCTCCCGGGACAACGGCTCCTCGAGTTTATAGCTGCTCCCTATCTCTATCTTGATTTGTTCAGCGGTCCGTTCTCCGATGAGTAGGCTGTAGGCGCGCTTCATGTACTGGACGATGGACAGGTCCATTGCGTCCCCGCCGCTCTTTACGCTGCGCCACTCCACAATGCCGGCCAGCGAGATCACGGCTACCTCGGTCGTTCCGCCGCCGATGTCCACAATCATATTTCCGGACGGTTCCTGTACTGGGATGCCGACCCCGATGGCAGCTGCCATGGGTTCCTCGACCAGGTGCACCTCACGGGCTCCGGCGCGAAGCGCACTCTCTTTGACTGCGCGCGTTTCGACTTCAGTAATGCCAGAGGGAACGGCAACCAGAACACGCGGGCGCATGATTTTCCGGCGTCCCTGCACTTTCTGAATGAAATATCGAAGCATCTCCTCGGTGATCTCGAAGTCGGCAATGACCCCATCCTTCATCGGCCGGATTGCATGGATGTTCCCAGGCGTCCGGCCGAGCATCCGCTTCGCCTCCATGCCCACCGCCAGGACCTTGTTCGTGTCGGCCAGTACCGCAACCACCGACGGCTCGCTGAGAACGATGCCTCGCTCCCGCACAAACACAAGCGTGTTTGCTGTGCCTAGATCAATCCCTATGTCATTCGAGAAAAGGGACGTGAGACTTTGTAGAAGCATGGGCGTGCATCTCTCTGATCAACGGAACTGGTCGGGAGCACAAAGGTAGCCATGTGACACGGGAATATACGTCAGAAAATACTCCATCTCCATGGGGATTCTAGTAACAGTGGGTGGGAGTTTGGCTCCATGCTCAACGGATTGCAGGAATGCCGTTGAAATCAAGCATCGTGCGGGTGGCTCACTCGACGTCGTTTACGTCGTTTTTGCCGATGCCTGACAGGGCCTTTTCCAGAACACTTATCATGCGCCAGCGGTGGTCCGCCACCGTCCCGGTCAGCTGTGCATCGAACACCCAGGACAGTGGGCGCAGGACGAATGACAGGGCGTGGACTTTCTTGAGCGTCTCGCCGTGGACCCTGAAGTTGAGCTTGTCGGACTGCCAGGAGTACTCTCCGTTCCCGGAGAGCGAGATGATCGTGCCATTGGTCGACAGAGACGGGACGACGACTCGTTCGCCATTGAAGTCCAAGTCGGCTTCCAGGGCAGAGATACGCCCCAGGCTGGACAGTCGGACGAGCTGTCCGAGTTGGGCAAAGAGGGGGATGCTCCAAAGGTTCGACTCACTGATACGTATGCGACCGTTCCCGCTGAGCTGGAGGTCCATGCCGGACCATCCCCGCAGGAATGTCAGCCGGCAGTTCCCCGCGAGCTTACTCTCAGTGATGGCGTCGTTATCTCCCGATACACCAAGGTCGCCCAACAGATCCTTCAGTTGGACCTGACTCAGCTTCAGGGCCAGGCCGCCGTGATTCAGCGTCGCGTCGAAATGTCCGGTCACCGAGGCCTCGCCGCCGTAGAGTTGAGCTTTCGGGACGTCCCACACCACCTGTTTCCCATTGACTCCCCACGTCCCGTTGACGCTGCGGAATTCAACGGACTTGTAGCGGCAGGACGATGTGATCACCGTGCCCCTATCAAGGCGGAGTTCCGGCTGATCATCGAGAAAGAACGTTCCCCGGCAGGTCACCTCGGTGTCGGGCGCGAAGGTGAAGTCCGCCAGTATCGTTTCCCACCCGGGGCGGATAGTCCTGAGAATACTCTTGGGGTTGCATCCTCCCTTCAGTTCAGTCAGCTCAAATCGGCAGGACGGGACCCCTTCGGTCAGAATCCGGACGTCGCCCTTGGCAACGCTCTCTCCTCTTTGAATCGTTACGTCGCTGATCGAGACGGCCCCGGGTAACATCAGCTGGACGTTGGCACTGATGGCAGACGTGTCCACCTTGCGGTACCGGGCGTTCTCAACGTCGATGTGAGCGTCCATGCGGAGGTCCCAGTCTCGACTGACGGGGTCGAAACGGTTGACAAGCCTCCCAAGCTTCACCGTCGGCGGGTTCGCGGCATCCCACTCAAAGTCGCGCCAGATGGCTTCGTACAGGCTCCTGCCTTTGGGGGCTTCGATGAACACCGCTGCCAGTCCCGGGTCGCCCCGCAATACGCCGTCTTTGAGCCACAGCGCGGGTGGATCCAGGTTGACGTCAACATCGAGCGAAATTGCGTCGCCGGCTTGGGTCGTAGCTCTGATCTCCCGGAAGAGAATCTGTTTCGGGGTGACTTGCACACGAGCATCAACGGACTGCACCTTGAGCGATTTGTAGCCGACGTCTTTCGCGGCAATCGTGCCTCGGATGGCCCATGTCTGGATCGGCCACTCGCAGGGCTCCATGTGGAGCTTAACAGTCGCGGGTGCGCCGAACTCCCTGATCCGGGCTGCCATTTTGCTATGGGGGAGCCTGAGAGGCCCTTGCAGAACACGGTAGAGCTCTGCCGGGCGAAACAGACCGTCAAGATCGCCCGACAGCAACACTGCGGGGCCACAACGGTCGACCATGATCGTGACTGTAGCTTTAGGCTGTTCGGAGGAGGGGGGCGCAACCACTTGCCCGGGCTGGGCTGGTGGGGTGACTCGGCACACGATGTCAGCAGTGCAGGTTGCCCGGGCCTCGTCCAGCAACTGCGTCACATTTACGTGCCCTTTCAGCTCGAGCGCATTTGTTCCCTCGTCATTCCAGTCAAGGCGGCTCTGCAGCAGCTCAAGTGTTCCGGCGCGCAACCCAAGCTTCCCACTCGTTCGGTGCACGTGCCATCCTTCATAGCGGACTTCCGCAGTCGCGAAGAGGACGTCACCGTTCCATTGGCGCCAGTCAAGCGGTGATCGAGCTAACTTGCATGAGATCCTGGGCGGCGTGCCGCCCCAGTTGATCCTGCTCAGGATGTGTGAGGCTCCCGTGGTGAGAGGAGGAAGTCTGGTGAGAAGGCTGCCGACTCCCTGAGCTTCTCCCGCAATTTGCTTTTCTGCCGGCCACCAGGAAAAGGCGCCCGTCATGTCCGTCTGGGCGGGTTGCTCGGACCACTGGATGTTTACATCGGTGACGGCCAAACACCCGTCTGCATAGGCCACTTGGGCAGAGACTTGGCTGGCCGGCACGCCACGCACACGCACGTGCCGTCCAGCCACCTGACCCGACGCTCTGGCTTCCTTGAGTGTCAGAGGAGACGGTTGGAGTTCGGCCTGAAACGTCAAGGGATGCGGGGTATTGAAGGACTGGAGTAGCCAGTTGTCGGAGGCGCGATCGGGAGGCATGGCCTGCCGTAAGGTTGCTGTCCTCACTTCCCCGGATATCTGTCCCGCAACCAGTCGATCGTCCAGCCAGATCGTGATCTCCCCCTCGGCCCGGTCCCCGCCCTCCGTCAACATCAGGATGTCCGAGACTTTGAGCTCTTGCTGACGGTAGGTGATGTTGGCTTCGAGCAATCGGACGACTGTCGAACGGTAGAGCATATCGCGCAGGGCCAAACGACCCGAGATGACCGTGACTGATGGCATGCTTGCGGAGGCCCGGACATCCAGCTCAATCTGAGCGCGAGCGGGATCCAGATTCAGAGCCCCCAACTGATCGACGACTTGCGCCACCCACGTGTCTTCATCGTTCTTCTGTGTCATACTTCGGGCTCGCGTGACGGGCGAATGGGGCCTGCTGCCCAGAAGGTCCAGAACACATCCCTCTGCCCGGATACCCATGTCTCCGAACTGGCCGTCCAACGAGAACCTCTTCAGGTCGTTGCCGTCGAACTGCCCCTGGGCGTGCAGAATGTGAAGGGCAAGTTGCCGGGGCGCTCCGGCCTCGGCCGTTGACGCCCGTTCAAGCGTCCCTTCGTGGATGGTCACCGTGCCGGGGCGGAGCTTCCCGGTCAGGAGAGCGCCCACAGACGGGCGGAAGGAGAGTCTGCGGGCTCGTAGAGAGGTGTGTCTCCTGCCCGGCCAGGACAGGCGGATATCTTCGGCGTGCCCTCCTCTCAGAAGTCCCAGGCGGACCCGCCCTGCCTCCATACTCACCCCCCATTCGTCCCGAATACGTGTCTGGGCTCTGCGGATCAGAGGGGCGGGGATGCCAATCACCTCGATGTAGGCATCGGCGACGACAAGGAGGGCAAGCAGTGCAAGCACCATCAGTATGAAGCATTTGAGCAGCAGCGCCGGAGTCACTTTCATGGACTGCTCCCGAGGACTCAAGAAGTGGGTTGAGGCGGGCGGACCGCTGAGCCACGCCAGGGATTCAAGGCTTGGCGTGCTCTATACGCCCATGGGGAGTCCGCAATCACGGAAGGTCAGCCCCGGTGAGGCCGGCGAGCCGAGTTTCGAGGATGGCTGCCCTGTTGCGACCGCGCTCCTCAAGGTGGCGACGCATCTCCCGTACCTCCGCTTCAAGACGGTTGACTTCGATCAGTTGGTTCGCCTGGGTCGAGTCGAAGATCTCCTCAAGCAGGCGTTTCAGACGTAGCGTATCCTCTTTGGCCACACCATTTCGGCGAGCTTCCGGGGACGTTCTCCTCACTTTGGCGGTGAGCCGTCTGCACTTGCCCTCAAGGATCATGATCGACAAAACGCGCTCAGACTCCGCGGCATTGCCAGTCTGGAGTCGGCGCAGTTCAATGTATACGCTAAACACCTGCCGCACCAAGTCTGGGGCATTGGCCGCCTTGCTCCGGCAGGCTTGATCCACTTCCCGGAGCGTTTCGGGATCACGTTTTTCGAGGAGTTCGAGCAGTTTGCCTACCTGAACGGAACGGGCACACTTCTGCTGGTGTTGGCGGAGGAGTTTGCGCGTAGCCGTGGAGAGCTTCAGAGCCGTCGGGGCTTCCCGGCTCGTCCTCGCCCCACCGAGTGTGCGGGAGACGGGCGCACATTTTGCCGGCTGCGTGGTCTGAGATGCCACCCACTGCGGGAGAAGAGCGAGGATGGCGGCGAGCTGCCATGCCAGAAGGTATTGCAGTCGGTATCGGGTCATATGACTAGGCGAGTTCGGCAACTGACCACAGTGAGGCGTTCCAGGCATCGTCGTCCCCCCCCTCGCCAAGATCGCGGTCGAGCAACTCCAGGATTGTCTCTCGTCGGGAGTCGATCCGCAACCGTATCTGCCGCAACTGTTCATCGAAGTCGTCTTCCACCGGAGACACAGTCGGCGAGGCGGCAGTGGCACCGATTGCCAGTTGCTGCTCATGTTCTCTTCCCATGGAAGCCCCAGTCGTCGGCACTTCGCCTTGCCCTGTACTGGTCGCTTCCGCCGATACGGCGGAAGCTTGCGTCCCGTGCCCATCGTGGTTCTGTCGCTGTACGTGAGCAACGACGAGGAACATTGCTGCAACGCAGGCCAAGCGGAACGACCATGTCCACGCGCTTGCCATCGGGGCTCTGCGGGGGAAACGGTTACGGGCTTGCTCAAGGAGCTCTGCGACTTCGCGCCTGGGGAGATGACGGCGCTCGCTCTGGGCCTGGCGCTGGAGTGTTTCAAGGAGGTAGAGTTCGGTACGACAGTCCGGGCAGGAGCGACAATGAATCCGCCAGGCATGTGCTGCACGGCTGTCGAAGCCGTCACACAGTGCTTTCTGGCGAAGGTCATCGCACCTACGGCTCATGGCGTCTCCACTCCTGTCTCAGGACCTGTACCGCTCGGTGCATCCGCCACAGGGCTGTTCCCTGAGGAATGTCCAGCAGCACCGCGATATTCTTGAAGGATACGCCCCCATCGATTCTGAGTTCGACCACGTCCCTCAAGTCGGTCGGGAGTGATTCCACCAGGGACCGGACCATTTCCACATCGCTCTTCCTTGAGAGACTGACCAGTGGGTTGCCCTCTGCCCTCGGCTCGGGCATTTCAGCGTCTTCCTCGTGGATCTCGAACTTGCGCCGCCGCCGCTTGTCGATTGCCAGGTTACGGGTGACTCTGAAGAGCCAGGGAGCCAAGCTGTCGCAGATGAGAATGCGCGGCGGTTTGGAGATGAGTTTCAGGAAGATCTCCTGGCAGACATCTCGGGCCAGATCCGGCGAGCCCACGTACCGAGTCGCATAGGCGATCAACCGTGTTTCATACCGCGCGAACAGCTCCTCGAAGGCCCCCGGTCGCCCGTTCCGCATCCACCGGAGCAACTTCTTGTCCGAAGCATCGACAAGAGGCTCGACTTCAGAGTAACCGGTTGCAGTCTGTGTGAATGTATTTTCCTGGTTCACAGTGCCTCGCTCTCCAGCATGCAGAAACTGTCTCGTCACAGAAACAACGTCTTTGGACCGGCGTTTATTGGACCCCTGCTGACCGAAGTTACACCGGCACGGTCCAACCGAATGGGTCGGGCGCCTCCCCGTACTGAATCGCTGTCATCCGGGTGTAGAGCTTCTGCAGGACTGGGCCGCAACCGTCCGTGGGACCGATCTTGATACTCTCGCCATCACGGACGATTTCGTTGACAGGGGTGATGACTACGGCCGTTCCGCAGGCCCCGATCTCCGCGAAACTGGGGACTTCAGCAAACGGGATTGGGCGAACTGCCACATCCATCCCCATGTCGGCCGCGATGGTCTGAAGGCTGGCATTGGTCACGCTGGGAAGGATGGAACTCGACGCCGCTGTCACGTAGCCACCGTCCTGAGAGATCCCGATGAAGTTGGACGTCCCGAACTCCTCAATGTAGGAGTGTTCTCGCGCATCGAGGTAGAGTTCGACCGCGAAGCCTTTGTCGTGGGCAATCCGGTGAGGCTCCAGGCTGGCGGCGTAGTTTCCCGCGACTTTGACATGGCCAACGCCCAGGGGAGCGGAGCGGTCGTAGTCGTCCAACACCACGGCTCGGACAGGTTTGAGCCCCCCTTTGTAGTATGCGCCAACCGGCAACACAAATACCATGAAAACATACTCATCGGCGGGATTGACGCCGATCTGAGCACCACTGCCGAAGAGCAGAGGGCGGACGTAGAGGGATCCTCCCGTTCCGTACGGAGGGACGTAGTCGATGTTGGCCGCAACCACCCGCTTCACAGCGTTCAGGAACAGCTCTTCGGGCACCTCCGCCATGCACATGCGACGGGCTGAGTTGGCCATGCGCCTGGCATTGGCATCGGCCCTGAAGAGTCGGACTTCGCCGTCTTTGCAGCGGAATGCTTTGAGCCCCTCGAAGATCGACTGTCCATAGTGCAGTGCCGTTGCTGCGATATGTACATTGAAGAAAGGCTCTGTGACCAGCTCGCCGTCGTCCCACTTGCCGTCCCGCCACACGTGTCGGACATGGCAATCGGTCTGCAGGTAGCTGAACCCAAGATTCGCCCAGTCTATATTTTGTTTTGCCAAGCCTCGAACCCCTTTGCCTTGCTGACCATTGCCCAGGCCACTGGGCGGGGCCATCCATGTTTTCGTGCTCGTTGTGGGCAGCGGGAACTGTTCAGGCTGCGAGCTTACTCTAACTCCCGAGCCAGTCGCCCGCAATGGGACGGCCGTCCTGGAGAGCCGAGCGAAAAAAAACGGGAGCCACGGTCAGTGTGGCTCCCGTCGTTGTTGTCATAAGCGGTCGTTGAGCCAGTCGTCTACCGAGCGTAGTACTCGACAACGCGCATGATCTCAACATTGGCCGGGATCTCGTCCAGCAGGGGTTCCCGAGCGACGGTCACCTTGACGTTCTCTTTGTCGACTTCCAAGTATGGCGGAGGCACGACGTCCGTGCTCTGAGCGATACTTGCGATAGCCGGTGAGCGCTGAGCGCTCACGGACACGACTTGGCCCGGCTTCAGGCGATACCCGTTACGGTTGACCACCTTGCCATCCACAAGCACATGTCGGTGAGACACGGCTTGCTTGGCGGCAAAGATAGAGGGAGCCAACCCACTGCGGAAGACGACCATGGAAAGGCGCATCTCAAGGTTCCGCAGGAGCTTTTCACCAGTCGCCCCGTCACCGGCCTTGGCCTTCTTATAGGCGAAGCGCAGCTGTTGCTCATTGAGTGAGTAGTGGGCGCGCAGCTTCTGTTTCTCCAGGAGCAGCTCACCATAGGTCGAGATTTTCCGGCGCCGGCGGGAGTTACCATGCTGGCCTGCGGAATACGGACGACGTGCGCTCGGGCACTTCGGGTTTCCCCAGACGCAGGCGCCCAGGCGGCGACACAATTTGTGCTTTGGTCCGCGCTTCATTCTTGCTCCTGTTCAGTTGACGAGGCTACCAAGCCTCTTTCTCCGCCCGCCAATACGCGTTACGTCCCATCGCCTTCTTGTGGCAGAGGACTCGAGCCGACCGGGAGGGACCCGTTCGCGGCCCGAGGCGAGCCTTTCTCATGTAATCAGCCCACTAATTTACCCCCTGAACGGTGCTGTGCAAGCAGGGCGGCACCGGCGTCATGTGTAGCGGACGGTGGCGTCCCTGTAGCTCTTGTACAAAGCCGCTCCATCACCGGAGATCCCACAGGCCCCGGTCGGGTGCAGGCGGACCTTGCCGTGGCCGTCAGGCAGATCGATGGCAAATGTCGGCAGGGCCAGGCCGGACAGGCGTCCCTGCAGTTCGGCCATGAGAGCCAGCCCCTTCTCTACGCCTGTTCGGAAATGGAGAGCGCCCGCGACAGGGTCGCCATGGAACAGATAGTATGGTTTCACCCGCGCGCGCAAAAGCCCCGTGAACAGCTCGCGTAGAACGTCCGCTCTGTCGTTAACCCCTCTCAGCAGGACCGTCTGGTTGACGATGGGGATCCCAGCTCTGCACAGTCGTCCGCAGGCTTCAATTGCCCCTGTGGTCAGCTCGGCCGGATGGTTGAAGTGGGTTGCCACCCACACCGGTCCCCAGGCTGCCAGGCGCTCACAGAAGGCTGAAGTGAACCGTTGAGGCAGCACAACCGGGAGGCGTGTCCCAATGCGTATCACCTCAACTGAAGGGATGGCGTGGATGCGTTCCAGCAAGGTGGAGAGCACGGTCTCCGGGAGCAGAAGAGGGTCGCCACCCGAAACGATGACCTCCCGTATGCCTGCGTGCTCCTGAAGGTAGGCGAATGCAGGCTCGAGCGTCTCGACTGAATGAGTATAACGAGCGGTAGACCAGGTCCGTTTGCGCATGCAGTGTCGGCAGTGTGTAGCACACCAATTCGTCGTCACCAGGAGGGCCCTGTCAGGGTAGCGGTGGACGAGGCCTGGTACTGGCGAATCCCTCTCCTCTGCCAGCGGGTCCGGGGAGGCCGCTTGCCTGTTCCGCAGCTCGGCGGGATCGGGTACACATTGTCTCAAGATCGGGTCCCGCCAGTCTGCGCGCTGGACAAGCGACAGGTAGTAGGGGGTCACACTCATCGGGAACGTTGAGAGCAGATGGTCCGCCTCGTGTTCCCTTCCCCACGGGAGTTGAAGGGCCTCAGCGACCCATTCTGGGTCTGTGATCGAGTTCTCCAGTTGCCAGCGCCAGTCTCCCCACTCGTGTGGAGCAGGGGAGCCACACGCTTCCCGGATCGCGTTGAGCAACCCGTCTGGATTTGGCTGGACTGGGCTGGGCATGCCTCGTCTCTCGGTTCAGTCGTCGGTAGTCTGACGTAGATGTGGCTGGATGGCTGCAGGCTGTGTCGGGAGTGGCGCTCGAGCCGCCGGGCACGCCCTTCTGCGGAGCCGTCCTGCATGGATTTCGGGCGGAATGGCAATATAGTATGCCTCTTTGCGCTTGCGCACGGAATTCCCTTTGCGTGGGATTTTGCGTTCATCTGAATGAGACATTTGAGGAACTAGCCGTGGACAGCCAGAGCCCTGCTTTGATGGTTTCGAGGACGAGCCTTGAGCCTTGTCATGTCAAGTTGGATATCGAGGTCCCCGTTGAACGGGTCCGATCCGCCTTTGACGATGTGATCAAACAGCTCCGCCGTTCGGCCAATGTGCCGGGCTTCCGGGTGGGCAAAGCTCCGAAGGCGCTGCTCAGGAGCCGGTTCAAGAAGCAGATCAACGGCGAAGTCGAGACTCGTCTGTTGCGCGAAGCGGTCGAGGAAGCATGCGAGACGGAGTCGCTGGTCCCCGAGACAGGACCACGCGTCGAGAATGAAGACACGCTTGCTCTTGCTGAAGACGCTCCGTTCTGCTTTGCGGTTGTGTTTGACACGGCCCCCTCTTTCGAGCTTCCGGAGTACGTCGGGATATCGGTCGATATTTCCGAGGGTGAAGTGGACGATGACTCGGTGCAGGAGGTCATCAATCAGTGGCTCCAGCAGCGGGCCACGTACGAGCAGGTCGATCGCCCGGCCGAGCAGGGGGACCTGCTGAAAGTCACGTACCATGCCACGTTGACAGATCCGGACGTCGAAACTCCTGACACAGCGTCGTTCCTGCTCGACGCAGAAGAGACATGGTTGCCGTTGCGCGACCCTGAGTTCATTCCCGGTGCCATGGCCGCCCTCACCGGCTTGGAAGCCGGCGCCGAGAAGGCTGTAACAGTGGAGTTTCCGGAGGACTATGGCGAGGCCGCCCTTGCCGGACAGTCGGCGGACTACGCGTTCAACGTGATCGAAGTCCACGCAGCTCAGATACCTGAGTTCACTGACGATATGGCCAAAGAGGTGGGGGCGGAAGATGCCTCCGAGGCTCGCGCGCGGATTCGGCAGAATCTCGAGATGGACAAGACCCGCAGAGAGACTGAGGCGACACGCCAGGCTGTTGTCCAGCAGATCGTGTCTCAGGTCGACCTGCCACTGCCCCCCAATGTCCTGTCGCGTGAGACGCATCAGACGTTTTTCCGCCTTGTGCAGGAAGAGATGCGACAAGGGAAAGAGGAAGGGCAACTGCGGGAACGTCAGGCTGAGTTGATGCAGACCGCCGGTGACATGGCGCGTCAGCGGCTCTTAAGATACTACGTTTTGGGTGCCATCGCCGACGAAGAGGACATCACTGTCGAGCGTCCGGAGATCGAGGAGGCACTTGACACGATGAGCGAGATGCATCGCGTGTCCCCGAAGGTGCTGCGCCGCAGGTTGCGTGATTCGGGACGGATTTCAGACGTAATCGTCGGCATTCGTGAGGGCAAGACTGTTTCGTTCCTTGTCGAGAAGGCAGAGATCGAAGCGAAGCCGGATGATCAGGAGTAGACCCCGTTATGGAACGCGCTCAGATTTATGTCCCCATGGTCGTCGAGCAGACTGCTCACGGCGAACGTGGGTACGACATCTACTCACGCCTTCTCAAAGATCGCATTCTGTTGCTGGGTACGCCGGTCGACGACCATGTGGCCAACCTGCTCATCGCCCAGCTGCTGTACCTCCAGTCGGAGGACCCAAAGAAGGACATCGACCTTTACGTCAACAGCCCTGGTGGGTCGGTGACAGCCGGTCTCGCGATTTACGACACCATGCAGATGCTCAGCTGTGATGTCCGGACATACTGCGTTGGACAGGCAGCCAGCATGGGGGCTATCCTGCTTGCTGCCGGTGCTCCCAAGAAGCGCTACGCTCTGCCTAACGCTCGCATTATGATCCATCAGCCGATGGGAGGAGTTGAGGGCACGGCGTCAGACATCAGCATTCAAGCTGAAGAGATCCTGCGAATCCGCGAAGTCCTTTACCGGATACTGGCTGAACACACAGGCCAGGACGTGGACAAGATCAAACTGGATAGCGACCGCGATTACTTCATGTCAGCAGCGGAAGCCGCCGCCTACGGGCTCGTCGACGAGATCCTTGAGTCCAAGGACCTGAAGAAGAGCGACGACTGACCCCACCCCCCCGCCCGCTGTTCATTCGGTTCGACACGTACCGACATCAGGAGCCCTCACAGATGACGTCAAAGGGACGTTCCACAAAGGACCCATTCTGTTCATTCTGTGGTCGTGAGAGAGACGACGCGCCTCAGATGATCTCGAGCCCGAGCGGGGTCTTCATCTGCTCAGACTGCATTGACGTCTGTAACCGGATGCTGCGTCCCAATGACGATCCAGAAGGCGAGCCCGAACAGCGTCCCGTCTCCCTTCCCGAGTTGACCGTCCCCAAGCCGTCGGACATCAAGGACTATCTTGATCAGTTTGTTGTTGGGCAGCACCATGTGAAGAAGGTTCTCTCGGTCGCTGTTCACAATCACTACAAACGTCTTCAGCATGCCCGTAAGACCGACGGTCAGGCCGAGGGGGTCGAGATTGAGAAGAGCAATATTCTGCTGATCGGCCCAACCGGCTCGGGGAAGACGCTCCTGGCGCGGACACTGGCTAGGAGGTTGGACGTCCCCTTCGCCATCACCGACGCGACCACTCTAACCGAGGCCGGATATGTCGGAGAGGATGTCGAGAACATCATTCTGCGCCTGGTACAGGCGGCAGACTACGACATCGAGAGAGCTCAGGTTGGCATCATTTATGTGGACGAGATCGACAAGATCGCCCGGCGCACGGAGAACGTGTCGATAACCCGAGATGTTTCCGGGGAGGGGGTGCAGCAGGCTCTATTGAAGATTCTTGAGGGAACGGTCGCGAACGTGCCTCCCAAGGGGGGCAGGAAGCATCCTCACCAGGAATACCTGCAGATTGACACGAGCCACATTCTCTTCATCTGTGCCGGGGCGTACGTCGGGCTTGAGCAGGTGGTCCATCGCCGGATTGGTCGACGGGTCTTGGGATTCAGCACGACCTCGGAAGCGGAGCATCTGCCCGCCCTGGCAGAGGACGATCCCGAAATCCTCGGACGAGTGGAACCGGAAGACCTGATCAAGTTTGGTTTGATTCCGGAGTTCGCCGGGCGGCTGCCTGTGGTTGCGACTCTCAAACAGCTCGGCAAGAACGATCTGGTCGAGATCCTGACGGCGACGAACAACGCTTTGGTAAAGCAGTACCAGGCTCTCTTCGAGATGGAAGGGGTGGAGTTGGTTTTCACCGATGATGCCCTCGATGCTTTGGCCGAGGGCGCTCTCGTAAAGGGAACAGGCGCGCGCGGGCTCCGGGCGATTCTTGAGCACGTGATGCTGAACATCATGTACGATGTTCCGTCGCGCGCGGACGTCGTTGCCTGTACCGTTGACGCGGATGTTGTGACGGGAGAACGCCCTCCGCGGCTGACCCTACGCACTTCCGCTGAGGATGCGGAACGCAAATCCGCATAGGCATGGCGCGCCCGGACTTTTCCTCCCATTCTCATCTTCCCGACTTTGGTCCTCTCTGTTGACCTTCGGAGTGACTCCACAGGAGAAACGATGGGCATGACGCACGAGACGGATGAGCCCCAATGCCGGGCTCTCATGGTGTCTCCGGACGACAATGTCGCCGTTGCTTTCCAGGACGTCCCCGCCAACACATCGGTGTCTCTTGCCGGAATGCCCCCCGTCGTGGTTGTTGACGACGTTGCCCCTGGTCATCGGTTCGCCGTGCGTGGGATCCCTCGAGGCGAGGCGGTGCGGCAGTACGGTGAGCCGATCGGTACGTCACTTGGCTTGACGCCTGGCCAGCTTGTCTCGACGCGGACCATGTCCGACGACATCCCCTTGGTCAGAGACCTCCCCCCGGACTTGTCCAACCCTCCACCCGTCTATGTTGACGAAGTGTTGCGCCCTGTATTCGAGGGGATTCCTCGAGCTGACGGGCGCGTCGGAACGCGGAATTGGATTCTCATCGCACCCACGAGCATGTGCGCCTCGCATGAAGCGACGCAGGTGGCTTGGCGGGGTGAGTGTGAACTGGCGGAGGCAGGAATGCCGCTGGGGCTGGATGGAGTGGTGGCGATCCCTCACAACAAGGGGTGCGGTTGTCCTGACGGGGCCAGTGTGGACGTCGTGTTCCGGATGCTGGCGTCCTATGCTTCCCACCCCAATGTCGGTGGGGTAGTGTTCATCGATTTGGGCTGTGAGAAGACGAATCAAAAGGCCCTCCGTGCCTACCTTGGCGCGCGCGGGCTGGACGCCTGGCAGAAGCCGGTTTCCTGGATCACAATCCAGGATGTTGGGGGGAGCGTAGCCGCGGTTGAGGCGGGCTTGGCCGCCGTCCGGGAGATGGTCCCGCAGGTCTCTGACTGTCGGCGTTGCTCTGTTCCGGTGTCGGAACTCGTCCTTGGCCTTGAGTGTGGAGCGTCGGACGGGCTCTCCGGGCTGTCTGCGAACCCGGCCCTGGGGCGGACGTCTGACCGTTTGGTTCAGTGCGGCGGAACAGTGCTGCTTACCGAGGTCCCCGAAATCTGTGGTGCCGAGCACGTACTGGCCCGGCGCGGGCGCAACGCGGAGGTCGGGAAACAGATCTATGCCCTTGTGGATTGGTACGTGGAGCAGGCCGCAAGGCTTGGCGTGGCCCTGGGAGAGAATCGCAGTGCCGGGAACATCCGTGCCGGGCTCCTGAACATAGCGATCAAATCCCTTGGCGCCATCGTCAAAGCTGGCACGACGCGGGTGGAGGGCGTCCTCGACTACGGGACACCTGTCGCCGGGAAGGGACTCCATGTCATGCAGGGACCGGGGTATGACCAGGAGTCGCTGCCTGGCGTCGTGGGTGGCGGAGCCACGGTTGTCGTGTTCACCACCGGTCTCGGAACGCCAATTGGCAACGCCATCGTGCCGGTGATAAAGGTCGCCGGCAGCTCGGCGCTGTACGCCCGGATGCGTGACGACATGGACCTCAACGCAGGGGGAATCCTCGAAGGTCGGGACTCCATCGACTCCGTTGGCGAGAGCATCTTCGACGTCATCTGTGCCGTTGCCGGTGGCCAGCGGACGAGGGCCGAGGCGAATGGCCATCGCGAGTTCCAGATATGGGGGCTTCAGGACCTTTCACTTTGAGCCTTCTCCGCGCTGAAAGATCGTCCCTTGCAGCTATGTTACCTATCGACCGACCATGTGGTCTTGAGTCGGCTGGTGGCAGAGGGGCGGATGCTGGCACCGTCAAACGTGAGACAGCAATAGGAACAGGTGGACATGGCCTTTCTAGATTACATGAGTGAGGGCTCCAAAACGGAGTACCGGCTTGTCGAGATTCGGACCTCGATCGGGCGTTCTCCGGAATGCCTGCTGCAGATTGTGGATGACGTCGAACTTAGTCGCGTACATTGCTCCGTCGCCCGGCAGGCGAACGGGTCGTTTGTGGTAATCGACGAGGGAGCAACCAACGGCACGTACCTCAACGACCAGCGTCTCGGCTCTGAACCGATACTTCTCAGGGATCAGGATGTAGTGCGCATAGGCCAGACTGAGCTTGTCTTCAGGACCCGGGATGTTGGCCGAACGACCATGCTGTTCTCTGAGGTGGCTGACGAGATGGAGAGCGGCAAAGGCTTCCACACGATCATGCATGAAATCGTCGAGAAGAAGGACGGTTAGAGCTTTCTGTAGGGCGATTGGCGTTCCGGGTGTGAGCTCGTTCCGGCGGCGCCCCGCCGAAGTTGCAAAACACCAAGCCACGTCTATGGTTCGGCGCAGTGTATCACCCCACACAGGGGCACTATGGAAAGGATGATGGTATGACGATGGGGATGTTCAGGTTTGCGGCCGCGAGTCTCTTGGGAATCACGTGCGCCGTTCTTGCCGAAAAGGTTGTTCATCAAGACGGACGAGAATTCGATGCCGAGGTTATTACCAAAGGCAATGTTGTCACACTGGTAGCGGGGAAGAAGCTGTACCAGTTCCAAAAGAGTCAGTTGCTTCCTCCGCATGGCAACGCCAAGAAAGCTGAAGATACCCCAAAGGAGAGCGCCCCAATGAAGCCGGCTAGTGTGGCAGAGATCGTACCGGGAAAGAACCCCGTCATTCGTTTCAAGACTGACAAAGGTGACATCACCGCGGAGCTGTTCGAAGACAAAGTCCCTAAGACGATTGGGAATATCATCTCGCTTGCTGAGAGCGGCTTCTACAGCGGCATGACCTTCCACCGCATTATCACGGGCTTTATGGCCCAGGGCGGCTGTCCCAACTCCAAGGCTGGAGCGTCTGGGATCGCCGGTACAGGCGGCCCGGGATACAAGACACCGGACGAGTTCCGTCCTGAACTCAAACACAATGCCCCTGGCATACTCTCCATGGCCAATTCCGGTCCCAATACGAATGGCAGTCAGTTCTTCCTGTGCTTCAAAGCCACGCCCTGGCTGGACGGAAAGCACACTGTGTTTGGGCGAGTGACCGACGGCCTGGACGTACTCAAGAAGCTTGAGGCTGTGGGGACTGGGCAGGGCACCCCCACCGAGAAGGTCGGCTTTGACATTGAGGTGGTCTCGAAGCAGGACCACGTGTACGCGCCGGAGAAGCTCTGATCGTCTTCCGCCCCACTTTCTCGGCAGTGGACTTGATGTGACCGACTAGTGACGGTTTGCCAGGGGGTTGCACACGAAGGGACATGCATCTATGAAATACGCATTCATGAGCTTCTCGTGCCCGGAGCTGTCTCTTCGGGACATGCTCACGCTGGCCAGAGATCTGGGCTATGACGGCGTCGAGCCCCGGGTCGCAGCGAAACATGCCCATGGGATTGAGACCGACGCTTCCGCGTCCGAGCGGAGCGCGGCCCGTGACCTGGCAGCCGAGATCGGCACGCCGTTTTGCTGTGTCGCTACATCGTGTCGGTACGCCGATCCGGCCACGACTCAGGAGAACGTTGACGAGACACTGCGCTCGATCGATTTGGCTGCTGATATCGGTGCCCCAACCATCCGTGTCTTCGGGGGAAGCATTGCCGAGGATCTGTCGCGTGAGGCAGCGGTGGAACTCGTGGCAGGGGCTCTGCAGTCAGTTGCCGAGCACGCTGCGGATCGCGGTGTTACCGTATGTATGGAGACACACGATGCCTGGTGCGACCCCTGTCATGTTGCGTGTGTCATGACACATGTTGGGCATCCGGCAGTGGCGGTCAACTGGGACATCATGCATCCCATCCGTCGAGGCAACTCCACGATGAGTGAGGCGTTCGCTTCCCTCAAAGACTGGGTCCGCCATGTCCACTTCCATGACGGAACGTCTCAGGCGAGCCTGAGTCTCGTCCCGATAGGCACGGGAGATATTGACCATCAGACGGCGGTGGAGTTACTCGCCAGGATGGGCTACGACGGGTTCCTGAGCGGGGAGTGGATCAACTGGGAACCTTACGCTGAGCATCTGCCGCGCGAGTTGGCAGCGATGAAGGCCTACGAGTCCAGCCTCTGAGGCGGGCTTGCCGCGCTGACCGCCCCGGCGGAGACGGCGCTTGACAGCGGAGTGGGCTACAGGCAGTGCTCGAGTCACGGAACGCATTCGAGGAGGGCAGGCAACATGGAAGAGCAGACAGAATTCAGCAACAATGATCCGGAAAGCCAGGAGAACAAAGCTGCCTACCACAATCTGCTGGACTCCATTGAGCGCAGCATGGACCCCAACAGCAATACGGTCCTGATCGTGGACGACGAGAGAGGAATCCGGAAGCTGGTGGCCCGGAACATCAAGAAGTCCGACAAACGGATTGTGGTTTTTGAGGCCGCCAACGGACAGATGGCCTTGGAGCTGCTTGAGGAGATTCGGGCCAAGTTCAGCCGTGACCCTCTGTTCATTGTCACGGACTTGAACATGCCTGTGATGGATGGATGGGAGTTCATTGAGCATTTGAGGGAAGACTACGAGGCCCGCGGTCTCACGCAGGGCATCCCGGTGGTGGTCCTCTCTTCCACAAGCGGCGAGAAGGGGCATGTTTTCTTCCGCAAGTCTGTCCACGGGGGCAAGTCAGGCTACAGCCCGTTGATCAGCGTGGCCAAAGAGGTCTGCCTTCAGCCGGGCAAGTACGACGCCACCGGCGAGAAGGGCCTTGGCGTCTGGATCAAACACTTCCTTCGCTATGCTTGATTGTCTGTTAGGTGAATTCGTCGTGTCTCGTGTGGATGGTCGGGCACGGCGTAACCAGGAGTAATTGTGAAGTTGCCGGCTGGAAGCTCACGTGCTGGGGAAGCCCCCGGCTGGGGCGCGCTTTACCGATGTGTCCGTGTCCTTCTCCTCCTTCTTCCCGCCGGTTGCGTGCTTGTGGAGCGCCGTGAGGTGCTTCTCGGAGGGCCTTCCCCTCTGCCGCCTCCCTCGCTGGAGACGGTCCCGGAACCGTCCCCTCTACGTCTTGACGGGGTTGCACCCGAGCTTGCTTTGGCTCTGCTCGTCTGGCAGGCTGACCCCATAGACGCGGGTGGTGAGGGGCGAGCACTTGGGCCTTCCGAGGAACGGCATGTGCGCAAGCTGAACCGGGCTGTGTGCACAGCCCGGGCCAACCACCTGATCCACGAGTACCGTCCTCTCCTCGCCTTGGATTCCGGCGGTCGCCTGCTCTTCCGCCCAACCCGCATTGGTCCGCGCAAGGACGCGGCTGCGACCCACCGGTCTCTACTCCAACTCCGCGATGAGATTCGTGGCGGCTTCCGTATCCGCCCGGCTGGCGGCGACCCGGACGTGGAGAGGCGCCTGGGGCTGTCCCGGGCGGCTTCCTTCAAGGCCTGGCTCGCCAAGAGGCCCGAGGGATTGCTTGTGAGCGGTGCGCCGTCTCCGTTCCTCTCAAACCGAGATGCCCTGGAAGGAGCTTTGGCGTCCCTGCAGGTCAAGAGAGACATCGTCGGCGTGCTGTCTGAGGCGGATCGGCTGGCTGCCGACGGAGCAGTGGAGAAGGCTTTCCGCCTGGTGCGACACTTCGATGCCCAGCCCGAAGTCGCCGCGGCCATGGCCCGAATTGGCGACACAGTGACCGAACCACGACTCCATGAGACCACGGAGAGCCTGGCCCGCGCGTTTGTTTCGGCTCAACTGGCGAAGTGGCGCTCGGCGGTAACGGCGTGGTCCCAATCGGCGAACGCAGTAGATGGCGAGGAGGCCCGAATCGGGGTGCAGCGCGCAATTGGTGATTTCGAGAAGCGCATCGTCGAGGTGTACAAGGGCTGCGTTCGGGACGCGAGACTTGCGAATGCTCTGCGCGAACAGCGGCAGGCTCTGCGCAGCGGTCTGTTTGAGCTGGCCCTGGTAAGAGCTTCTCTCGCGAAGGACGATCTGGTGCGACTCGTGGACGCGCAACGCGCGTGGGATGCGTTCGATGTCTTGGAAGAACAGAACCGGTCAGTGCTCGAAACGATCGTTGACGGGGAGAACGTGTATGGTCTGACTGACTCCTGGTGCCCCACGCTTCAGCCGGTCGCTGAACAGGCTGTGCACCGGGCTTTGTTTCCAATCTTCGCCCAGGTTCTGCCTTCCGCATTCGAAGCGTATCTCAGAACTGCTGATCGGCAGGTCAGCAACTTCCTGCGCCACGGGACCAGCCTTGCCCTTTGCGCCATGCTGGAGGCGATGGTCATGGATGCCGATGAGGAGGAACTGCCAAAATCGGTCCGGAGTCGCCTGCCCGAACTGAAACAGCGTCGCCGCAAATCAACGCGCTTTTTTCTGGACAAGATCGCCGGACGTCGTGTGATCGTTGAAGCCTTCAGTTGTGGCATCCCCGGGCTTGGCAAAGCCTATGGGAACGACTTGGTGGCTGCTTTGACAGAACGGGTCAAAGCAGCAGGGGCGGGGGCTTTCGTCGACGTCCGAGGGGCAGGAGAAGAGGCCCCCTCAGCGGACGACTACGTGATCGCGGAAGGGCATATTGCCGATTTCCATGCAGATGAGATCACCGAGGTGGAGACAATGCGCTTGGAACAGCGCTGGGGGAAGATAGAGGAGCAGGTTAACCCGACGTACGGGCGTCTCATGCCAGGAGGCGGGGAAGACAAGCGGCCGGTCCGTTTCCGGCAGGTTCTTTCCGAGCATGTGATCAATCAGCGTACGGTGGAACGGATCGCCCACATCCGCCTCACGTTCCGGGTCAGACATCGCAATGCAGAGGATTTTGGCGAGGTCAACGAGTTCTTCAGGCGCTCGTTTGTCCAAGAGGGATCACACCCCTTCCGCGATGTCCGCACCTTGCAGGCGGCAGTGACGTTTGATCGTGACACACTCCACCCCGAGGCTCCCCCCCCTCCTCTGCGCAAGGATCGCATATGGACACCTGCCGAGATGCTGGACTGGGGCCGGCGGCAGAGCCTCGAACAAGTGGGGAAGGCGTTGCTGTTACGTCTGCGCTCCTACCCGCTCAACCTGGCAACCGAGGCAAGCGCCCTGGCCACCCGGGATGACTGGGCTGAGGCGTCGAACAAGTGGGGTTTCTGCCATGCTTACCTGACTCAGTCGCCCGGCCCCCCTTCCCCGGGAGACCGCGTGACGGCGGCGGCCGATCGTGCCCCCGATCGGGAGGTCCCCCCGATACATGCAGGTTCCCAACTCGACAGTGCACTGCTGAGTCTGCGCGGGACGGTTTTTGCCGACATGGTCAACGCAACCCGCCGGTTCCTCGAAGCAGAGCCGAACTGATGGCCGGCCGTTGGGGGCCGGGACCACTGAACCGGCATCTCCCTCGAGTTCGGCATTCGATCTCTCGGCTGGTCCGCGTATGAAGAGACCGTTTCGCCGGTGGTCGGCGTCAGTTGGCCACTCCACCAGAACTCGATTTCTCAGGATCGTCAGGCGGGATCAGTCGGGCGTCCCCTTTCCTCCTGGTTCTCCCCGGGGCAGTTGGCGGGAAACGCAGGGCGGGTGGGTCATGCGTCCGGCCTTTCTGGCGAATGGGACCAAAGCGTGTGATAGTAACCAAAGTCCGTCTTTGATTCCGGCGGTGGAGCGATGTCTGGCTCGCGCTTCATCGTGGACGTCCCTCTGGTTGGCTGTGCGGGGACTGCGGCAATGACGCGGGAGTTCCAGGCAAAAGTCCCACAATGGCGCCGGCAGATCTCCGATCGTGAGCTGTTCCAGCACTTCTGCCGACAGACAGCCTAGGCCGAGCAAGCCCCGATCGGGAAGGAGAGGCGACAGATCCATGTCTGAAGGTCAACGCATACTTGTTGTCGACGACGAGAGCGGGATCCGCACGCTGTTGCGTCGTCTCTTTGAGAAGAAAGGCTACGCGGTTGGCGTGGCTGGTACCGCCGCAGAGGCCCTGGAGCAGGCAGGGGAGGGCTTCTACAACCTAGCCGTTCTGGACCTCAAGCTCCCGGATGCCACAGGCCTCGAACTCCTCACGCCTCTGAAGGAGTTGCACCCGGACATGGAGGTCATCATGCTCACGGGCTATGCCTCGATGGAGACCGCCATCGAGGCCCTGAACCAGGGAGCATCGGCTTACATATCCAAGCCCGTCAATACCACCGAGCTGCTCTCCCGTGTACAGGAAGTCCTCAACCGGCAGGGGCTGGTGTTTGAGAACCGGCGTCTCTACGAGGAAACGAAACGTGAAGTTGCCGAGCGTAAGCGAGCGGAGGCCGAGCTCCGAACCGCTAAGGAAGCCGCCGAGGCGGCGAACCGAACGAAGAGCCAGTTCCTGGCCAGTGTAAGTCACGAGCTCAGAACCCCCCTGAACGCGATTATCGGTTTCGCCGATGTGCTTTCTGAGGGAGCTGCAGGCGAACTGGAGGAACGCCAGGCGAAGTACGTCGGCAATATCCTGACCGCAGGGGAGCGACTCCTGGCCCTCATCAACGATGTGCTGGATGTCGCCAAGATTGATGCGGGTGAGAGTGAGCTTGACCTGTCGTCCTTCAAACTTAAGGAGCTGGTCACGTCAAGCCTGACCATGGTCCGTGATGCGGCGGAAAAGCGGAGCCTCAGTGTCGAGTCTTTTTCGGAGGATGGAGGGCAGCCTATTTTCTTGACGGCTGATGCTCCTAAACTCAAGCAGGTCCTTTTCAATCTGTTGTCCAATGCGGTGAAGTTCACGCCCGAGGGCGGTCGAATCACCGTGACGACTCGCTGCTGTCCAGCTCCCGGGATGGAGGAGGCGGCGGAAGGCAACGCAGGCGATTGGGTGGAGATTAGCGTTGTCGATACGGGAATCGGCCTAAGCACTGAGAACGTCAAACGCATTTTTGGGGACTTTGAGCAGGCGGACTCATCGCACACCCGACGCTACCAGGGCACCGGACTGGGACTCGCTCTCAGCCGCAGGCTTGTTGGGTTGCACGGCGGGCGCCTATCGGTGGACAGCGACGGCGAGGGGTGTGGGAGTACGTTCCGATTGATCGTTCCACGAGATCAGACCATGCGCGTTGCAGCCACGACGGTTGGCGACGCCACTGACGGGCGTTCCCCGGTAGCAGGATGAGGTGGTACGGTGTGCCGGCCAAGCGCCGACACCCGCAACTGGAGGCGGTACCGATGTTGGATGATTCTTCCACAGCACAATCAGCTGTGACAGGGCGTGTTCTCGTCGTCGACGACGAGCCGGACAATCGCGAGTTGCTCCGCACGCTCCTTGAGATGAAGGGGCACACCGTTTTCGACGCCGGAAATGGGGCCGAAGCTCTGGACATGGTCAAGGATGCTCTGCCTGACGTGATCCTCCTCGACGTCATGATGCCTGAGATGGATGGCTACGAGGTCTGCAGGAGGCTCAAGGGGGATCCGGAGACAGCTCCTGTTCCCATTATCATGGTGACCGCGCTAGCGGGGAGAAGTGATCGACTTGAGGGCATCGATGCGGGGGCCAACGACTTTCTTACGAAGCCGGTTGGGGCTCAGGATGTCATCCTCCGAGTCAGAAACTCGATCTACACCAAGCGACTCTACGATCAGGTCAACGAGAGCCTGGACCGCCTCCGGGAACTTGAGGAACTGCGTGACAACCTGACGCACATGATTGTCCACGACATGCGTTCTCCGTTGATGGGCATTTGCGGGAGTCTGGAGCTCCTTCAGATGACCGTTGCGGATCGCCTGGATGAGGAAGACCGGGACGACATGGAGCGAGCTCTCGACTCGTCTCGTCTTCTCACTGAGATGGTCAGCTCCCTCCTGGATGTCAGTCGGCTCGAGGCAGGGAAGATGCCCCTTCACCGCACGGTTTGCGGCCTTGAACCGGTT
>Ga0209045_1000593_pt1 | contig 41428 bp, 30 predicted proteins | sample SaaInlLV_10m_DNA_4_FD_184664 | JGI IMG/M metagenome (GOLD analysis project Ga0209045, IMG submission 184664) | Marine microbial communities from expanding oxygen minimum zones in the Saanich Inlet - Saanich Inlet SI072_LV_200m_DNA (SPAdes) (version 2) | ecosystem: Environmental > Aquatic >...
AACATCCGACCATGGCCGCCCGGATATGAATCAATCGCCTTGGAGACTGGAAGGCGGCAACACCCAGACAATGCCATACCGCCCGCCGGGCTACTTTTGTCGGGGTGATCCTCCAGGAGGCCCCGGGCAGTTACACTCTCTGTTCACTTCCCCACAAACCGTGTGATGTAACCGGCTTTGTCCGTCAGATAGAGGCTGCCACCGGCCGCGGCGAGGCCGTTGAGAACGGGAGAGGACGGGAGATCACACTGAGTCAGCTTTTCACCTTTGTCCGAGTCGAAGACATAAAGCAGTGCGCCTTTGCGATCCTCAAAAGCACCGAGAGGATCGTTGGGATCCACCACATCCGGCGGGCCGGCCACGAACAGCTTGCCTTCGGTTTGAGCCATCGCCCGGATCCGCGCGGGGATGCGCAGCGACCAACGTTGTTTCTTTGCGCCCATGTCTTTGGCAAACAGCAGATATCCTGCGGCCCCCGGGGTGAAATAAACATTCGGGTTCAGGCCCTGCAGGGAATCGAACATGCGAATGAAGTAAACTGACCGCTTGTCGCGGACCATAAGGCGGCCGTAGGATCCATCCATCGTCCAGGCCATGCGCTTGAAGTAGCTCTCGTCGCGGAAGCCGCCGCGCGCACTCATCTTCGGTCTACCCGGAATCGGCTTGAGTGTCCGATCGAAACGAGATCTCCCCAGGGAAATCGCGTCTTCTTCGCCGACGAGGATGTCGGGCAGGTGGCCTTCCGGCAGGTGGTAGTTCTCTTTGATGCCGTCAACCGTGTAACGGGGGCCGGCCAGTGGCCTCTGGTGCTGAATGCTTCCGGTAAGGGCGTCGAGTCCGAAGATCTTCATACCGCCGTCGAGCTGGGAGGTCCGTCCGGTACAGAAGTAGACGACTCCGTCCTGCACCAAGACACTCCCTGGGATCGGCCAGACGGATTCGAGCTGCCCAAAGGCCCCCATCAGCTGTTGGTCGGGGGCCGCGTCGAAGCGCCAGACGAGCGTGCCGTCGCCTGTCCTGACGCAATACACGGATCCATCAGCCGAACCGAAGATCAGGCGGCCCTTCCAGTAGGTTGGCGGGGAGTCCACTCGGCCGTTGACGGGTATCTCCCACAACTTGCTTCCGTCCGCCGTCCCGAAACAGGCGACATGGTGTTCGTCGATCAGTGAGACGATGATCCGGTCATGCACCACGATCGGGGCTGACAGGCGACTGCCTGCCCGCACTCGCCATGCGGTCTGCGGGATCGCCGGTACTGCTGTCGCGACGGCTCCGCTGCGCAGTCCATCGTGCCGGAAGGCCGGCCAGTCGGTCGCCGCGGCTTCGTCGCCCAGTTCACTGCCAAATGCCGGACCTTGGGTCAAGCGGGGCATTCCCGGTCCGTCTCTGGTCCCACCGGCATCGGCTGGCGCGAGCGCGTTCATGCCGTTGAGTTTCTCCTGGCCATAGCAGGCGCAGGGGTGGGGTGGAGCGTACTGCAGGCCGTTCGCGGGCATCATTCCCAGATGGCAGGTGCCGCGAACCCAATTGTCGACCGTGTGTTTCCCCTCTTTGAGGTCGACGTACTCCGTCCCGCGGCGGCTCGCCAGGATGTAGCGGGTGGTCGCCTTGTTGCGGTAACAGCGGTGGTGGTGGTGGGTCTTGAAGATGTGCCCCAGAGGCACGGACTTGGCCAGCGCACCAGTCCTGATGTCGTAGCCTTTGACCGTTTGCGGGAACAGAGACCCCCGTTTTTGCTCGCCGCTGCCCTCCAGCACTTCACGGATCAGATCCTCACCCCACGTCCAGACAAGCCCCTCGATGACGAAAACGTCTTTCCACTCGTACCACAGATGTCCGATGTACTTCTTGGGCTGTTCCCAGAGCAGTTTGCCGTTCGTGGCAGAGAAGCCTGCCAACACACTTGGACTTGCGTTGACCACGACGCCGCCACTGACGATGAGCGACCCGACCCAGAGATTGTCGCCCGCTTTGATGCCTCCGGCTTTCCTGTCGGCTTCGGCCTGCGGGAAGGGCGTACGCCAGCTCTCCTTGCCGGTCCTGGCACCGACGCAGACGATGTCGGCGCCATCAATGAAGCCGATCACGTCTCCATCCGTGGCCGTGTTCAGCACGGGATCGAGTTTCGCGGGTTTGACGGTTCCGCGCATGGCTCTCCAGCGCAGGTAGTCGGTCGTGCTGCCTCCGTAGCTTTCCTTGCCGACCCACCGCGTCTTGCCCGATGTCGCGTCGACTGCCATGAGCTTGGCGCCGCTGTCACGCAGAACTGACAGAATGAGGGTGTCGCCATGGAGGAGGATCTCGTTGGTGCGCTCCGTTCCTGCATAGGTCTGGAGAATGTCCCCAGTTCGGGCATCCAGCTGCGACACCGGTGCCTGGTACCCGAGGGTCACGTACACCTTGTCTCCTACGGCCACCAGGCGTTTCTGAAGGTTCAAGGGGAAATCGCCGGGACGCAGCCCGAACCACGTCTTCTTCCATTCGCGCCAACCCCAACGCCGGATCGGGACTTTCCAGAGCAGAAGGCCGTTAAAGGCGTCGCGCGCGATCAGTGACCACTTGGACGGGAAGTCGTGTTGCCCCGTCAGACTGATGGGGGCCTGGTCCTCGATTAGGAAGAGGCGCCCTCGGGCAGTCACCATCGTGCTGGTGCTGGCATTCGTTTCGTGCGAGCGGAGCCAGAGGGGGTCTGAGACCCACTGGAAATGCTGTGGTGGCCCAATGACCGTGTCGTTAGCCACTGGATTGCTGTCTGCACCGTGGAGGAAGTGGGTCCATTCATCGATCTGTTCCGGCCATGGCTTCTCGGCCTTCAGCCATGTGCTGCCGCTTGCCTTAACGGTCCGCACACCAGTTAGCCCTCCGGCCGTGAGGAGGCCCCCCATTGTTGAATCGTCAGGGACGCCAGTGGTGCTCAGGCGGAAGAAGACACTGCCGTAGGGAGCCAACACCCGAGCAGTTTCCCTGGCACGGGCAGCGCTGGTGCTGTCCGGCGCGTCCGTCACGATCAGCACGTTCACCAGACTGGGCACGTATGGCAACCCGCTATCTGCCCACACCATCGCTGACACCGTTCCGTATACGCCACGCCCGCGGATCTGGTTGCGCGTGCGGGTGCAGGAATCTGCATCAGGACACAGAACATGGACGGTGAACGGTCCCTGTTTGGCGACTGCGACTGCGAGGTCCGCACAGTCCCTGCCCACGACCACACAGATCCCGCCCGGGATGCCCGATGAGGCGATCAACTCGGCCGCGGGGTCGCCGGCAGTCTGGGCAGACGTCATTCGAGGGAAGGCCATGCTCACCAGAACCAGCACGGCAGCGCTGAGGAATCTGGCTGTATCTTGTTTTCTCATCGTGTTTCCTTGCCGCTGAAGGGGGGCGATTACGGCGACGATGGCGATGGACGAGTCGACCCCATTCCTTCGTCACCCGCCATCGTCGCCGACATCGTCAGCCGTTCTCCGCTTTTACGCTTCTCAATACTGCCCGCGTAATGCCTCAGTTACGTGTGTGGAGAACTCCAAGATGGCTCGACGGAGTCTCTCCCTCCAGGGATTCTCTGGGCCATGTGTGTACGATGGAGGGAGAGACTCCGTCGAGCCGCCTCCCTCCAGGGATTCTCTGGGCCATGTGTGCACGATGGAGGGAGAGACTCCGTCGAGCCGCTTCAGGTAACTGAGGGGCACCTGCCCGCGGTCACTTATCCGCGTTGTACTGCTCTTTGATCTTCTCTGACGTGAGCGCGACGTCGTGTGCCCGGACCTCATCGATGATGCCCACAAAGTGGTCCATGACCCCTACAGGGCTGTTGCCGGTGTCAAAACCGATCACCATTTCCTGACCCGTGTTTCCCGGCACGAAGCCGCTCGTTTTCGCGCTCGCCGCGAGCACGCCGTTCACGAACAGCTGGAGACGTTTCTCTTCCACGACGCCGGTGAGATGCGTCCATACATTGAGGGGGATCTTCTCTTCACTCGTCGCGATGTGGGTGGGCCCATCCCTCACGCGCTGGATCCCGAATGCCGGGAAGCCGTCTTTCAGGTGCAGGGAGTAGCCGCACCAGGCGCCCCCTCGCGCCACGACCACACCCGTTCCGGCTTCGGGCTTGATCCAGGCCGTCACCGCGAACGGCTGGTTCCCTATGTTGAGATCGCCTGGCTTGCCGAGACTTACGTATCCCTCGCCGTCAAAGTGCAGGGCCTTCCCTCGCTTTCCCCGGACGGGTTTCGCCCCGAGGATCTTGCCATCTGCTCCCCAGCCGGTAACGTCGGTGGCCACTGTGGTACTCCCGTCATCGAAGCTCCAGTAGGCCCCGATGCCTTTGCTGCGCAGGAGGCGATCCAGAGCCATCCTGGCGGCGCTGAGAACGCGCTCGTCTTTCTCATCTCCGATCAGGGCCTCAAGCGGTGTCGTCATGCTGTCATCGGGGCTGTCGGCCAAGGCCTGAACCGCGAGCAGGCGCACGTCTGCGTCGGTGTCTCCAAGTGCCGCAAATAGGTGCGGCAGCGTCTTTGGGGTGACCTTCTCTGCCAACAGGCGTACGCCTTCCCTTCTGGTCGCCGTGTCTTTCGCGTTCACCATCCTCACGAACGCTTCACGGGCATCTTCAGGACTGAGGTGACGCAGTATCCACACAACGTGGTCCACATCTGCTCCGGGGGCATCCAGGAGTGAGGCGATTTCTTGCGCCAGTCCGGGGTCGTGAAGTTCGCGCAGCGCCCAGGCGGCCTGGTCGCGCACGGTCCAGCAGCGGTCACGCAACGCGGCGATCAGTCCCCTGGCGGCGGCTGAGTCCCTGATCTCCCCCAAAGCATAGGCGGCGTAGGTACGCACCCGGTCATCGGTGTCGCCAAGTGCCTTGACCAGGGAGGGCGTGGCTCTCTTGTCTTTGGTTTGGCCCAACGCCCGGGCTGCGCTCGCACGAACCCCGGCATCGCTGTCCGCAAGGGCTTTGAGCAGGTGGGGGATGGCTTCAACGGCGCCCTCCCTGCCGAGCTTGGCAGCGGCGTGACGGCGAACGACGGCGTGTGGCGAGCGGAGGTCTCGAATCAGCTCAGTCCGTACCAACTGTGCCGCGCTGTTTAGGGCGAGGAGTAGCACGAGGATCCAGTTCCAGCGTATTGTGCTCATCGCAGAGAGTCTCCTGTTGGGGTACGCCGCATGCGCAGTACCGCACGACTAACAAAGCACGTCTTCCGGCAAACCCAAGCGGGAACTCCTTCGTCCCCCGGGAAGCACCCAGGCGCGCGATGGCCACGGTGCTATGGTACTTGAATGAAATGGACGAAAAACGATGAGACGATGCGCATCCCGATCAAGTCGTGGTGTGCTGATATTGAATCCGGAGCCATGGACCAGGCCGTGAATCTGGCCCGGCATCCGAAGACGGTCGGGCATGTGGCACTGATGCCGGATTGCCATGTGGGTTACGGCATGCCGATCGGCGGCGTTATCGCCTGCGACGGAGCGGTCATCCCGAACGCGGTTGGGGTTGACATCGGCTGTGGCATGGTGGCCGTTGAGACGGACGTGCCGGCCACCCGACTCCCAGGGCGTTCAGGGATCCGGAATATGCTTGGTGCGGTCAAGGAGCGTGTGCCGGTCGGCGAGGGACACGCTCACCGGAAGCCGCAGGGGTGGAGTGGCTTCGATTCTTACCTTGATTCGGTCTCCGGTAAGCGTCCGGCCTGGTGCAACGACCGCGGTTGGGACCTGGACACGCGGAATATCGGGACGCTCGGGGGCGGAAACCACTTCATCGAACTCCAGCGGAGCGACGACGGCATGGTGTGGCTCATGATCCACAGCGGCTCCCGGAACCTGGGCTACCGCGTTGCGGCCCACTACCACAAGCTGGCTCAGGACGTCAACGCTCAGGAGGGTACCAGTCTGCCGTCCCGGGACCTCGCGTTTCTCGCGACCGACTCCGAAGCTGGCCGAGACTACATCCGCGACATGGGGTTTGCGCTCACCTATGCCCTCGAAAATCGCCGCCGCATGATGGCCTGCTTCAAGGAGGCGATCTCAGATGCGGTCCACGGGGTTTCCTTCCTGCGTGAAGTGAACATCCACCACAACTTCGCTGCGTGCGAGGAGGTAGATGGTCGCCAGCTGTGGGTTCACCGGAAGGGGGCGACTTCAGCAAAAGCGGGTGAGCCCGGGATCATTCCCGGGAGTATGGGGACGGCCTCCTACATCGTTGAGGGGCTGGGGAACTCCGAGTCGTTCAACTCGTGCTCGCACGGTGCGGGACGGGTGATGGGGCGCAAAGAAGCATGTCGACGGCTCAGTGTGGCTGAGTGCGACAAGGCGATGGGGGACGTCGTTTTCGATCGCTGGGGGCAGGTGCGGGCCCGGCGTGGGAAGCGGCAGGGCGAGAAGCTCTGGGACCTCGCGGAAGCTCCGCTTGCCTACAAGGACATTGAGATGGTGATCGACGCAGAGCGCGACTTGGTCACGCCAACCGTGCGACTTACCCCGATTGGCGTGGTCAAAGGATAAGTGTGGCTCGCGCTCCTTTCCCGTAGGCCCGATGGTCCAAGATAGGCGGCGGAACGTGCATCCTGGAAGAGGTCGCCGGATGGCACCGCCTCCCACATTGTGTGCCCTGTTAACGTGGGATGGGCTGCCACGCCGCGACCCCATCTCCGAGGAAGCCAATAGCATTGGATGCTCCTCCTTCCGAGCGTTCTTCGGAGGAACGCGTGTCCTGTTACGCGTGCGTTGGCGCGAGCGTTGAAGGGCCTCAAGTCCCTGCTATCTTTACGACACCACCATCCCAGGCAGGTTGTGCGGGAACCGAGGCCGGGAGAAACTTGTCCATGTGAGGGTGGGTCATGTCGTCCCTGGTGGGTACGACGTGGCAGGATGGCCGGACATGGTCGGCCTCGGGCCACAGTGGGCCTGGAGGCTGACCGTGGTGTCTCGAGCTCAAGCTTGAGGTGGGTTCTGACTGATGAACGACAGTGATTTCATTACGCCTGATGTGTCGCCTGTGCAGGATGCTGCGGGCGACCAGACCGTCGTGTTGGCCTCCAGTGTTTTGCCGGAACGGATCCATGTCCTGCCCATCGAGTCGAAGCCGGTTTTTCCCGGCCTGATGTTCCCCGTGATGTACGGACCGGGGCCTGAGGCGGACACGCTTCGCAAGGTGGCGGCGGATGTCCAGGAGCGCATCGTTGGGTTGGTGCTCCAGAAGCAGGAGGGCGAGTATGACGATGCTGCAGAGACCGTCAAACGTCAGCTCTACCCGATCGGCACGGCAGCACGCATTCTGAAGATTCAGGAGTCTGACGAAGGGGCTGTCCAGGCGCTGCTTCAGGGGCAGAAACGCTTCCAGATTCTCGAAGCCGCGGAGCGTGATCAGACGCTCATGGCGCAGGTTATATACCTCGAGGATGTGGTCATAGAGAGCGATGATGTCAAGGCTCTCGGTCTGGCGATCATGAACACGATGCGTGATCTGATCAAGCACAACCCCCTCTTCTCGGAAGAGATCAAGATGTTTCTCACGCGAGCCGACTGGGGGGATCCCGGCCGTTTGGCGGACTTTTCGGTGACGATGACGTCTGCCACGGGCTTGGAGTTGCAGGAGGTCCTGGAGAGCCTGGACGTCAAGTCACGCATGGAGAAGGCCCTTTTCATACTCCGGAAAGAGCTGGACATCAATGAGCTGAAAGAGCGAATCACGCACCAGATCGAGGAGAAGATATCCAAGCAGCAGCGTGAGTTTTTTCTCCGGGAACAGCTCAAGGCGATCAAGCAGGAATTGGGTCTGGAGAAGGATGAGAAGACGGAGGAGATCCGGAAGTACGAGACGCGTCTGGAGGAGCTTGAACTGGGGGAGGAAGCGCGGACGCGCATCGAGGAGGAGATCACCAAACTCAAGCTCCTGCCCGAGCAGTCGCCCGAGTTTGCCGTTTCGCGGAACTACCTCGACTGGTTGACTGGTTTGCCCTGGGGGATCCATTCCGACGACCAACTTGATGTGCGGCGCAGTCGCCGTGTCCTTGACCGGGACCATTACGGGCTGGATGACGTCAAGAAGCGCATCCTGGAGTTCATCGGGGTCGCGAAGCTCAGGGGATCCATCGAGGGTTCTATCTTGTGTCTGATCGGGCCTCCGGGTGTCGGTAAGACCTCATTGGGAAAGGGCGTTGCGGAGGCGCTGGGGCGCAAGTTCTACCGTTTCTCCCTGGGGGGTATGAGGGATGAGGCCGAGATCAAAGGGCACAGGCGCACGTACATTGGGGCTCTGCCCGGGAAAGTCATGCAGGCGATCAAGACAGTCGGGACGGCCAATCCGGTCATCATGCTTGATGAAATCGACAAGGTCGGGGTGTCGTTCCAGGGAGATCCAGCTTCAGCCTTGCTGGAGGTGCTTGACCCGGAGCAGAACAGCGCGTTCAGAGACCATTACCTCGACGTTCCGTTTGACCTGTCGAAAATACTTTTTATCGCGACTGCCAATGTGCCTGACACAATCCCCGGTCCGTTGATGGACCGGATGGAGATCATCCGCCTGTCGGGTTACATAACCGATGAAAAACTGTCTATCGCCAAGCGGCACCTCGTGCCACGTTTGCTTCCCCGGAACGGGCTGCCTGAGAAGTCCATTCGTTTCAGCGATGCCGCCCTCCGCGGGCTGATCACCGGGTATGCCCGTGAGGCAGGAGTCCGGGCGCTTGAGAAGGCGATTGGCAGCTGTCTGCGCAAGATTGCCACGCGACAGGCGGAGGAGGACAATGGGCAACCCCAAGGCGAGAAGCTCGTCGTGACCCCGGAGCAAGTTGCGGAGCTTCTTGGTAAGCCGACGTTCGTTGACGACCCGCTGATGAAACGCCGGAAAGCAGGTGTTGTGATGGGGCTGGCCTGGACGTCCCTCGGCGGGGCAACGCTCTACATTGAGGCGATCCGCATTCCGGGCGAGCGTGGCATCAAGCTCACAGGCCAGCTTGGTGAGGTGATGGTCGAGTCATCTCACATTGCCTACTCTCTCGTGTCGGCCAACGCCAAGCGCTTTGGTATTGACGCCTCGCTCTTCGAGAAAGGGACGATCCACCTGCACGTGCCGGCTGGGGCAACCAAGAAGGATGGCCCTTCAGCAGGGATCACCATGGCCACCGCTCTGATCTCGCTGGCGCTGAACCGGAAGCCCCCGGCTCGGTTGGCCATGACCGGGGAGCTTACGCTCACCGGGCGAGTCCTCCCCGTTGGAGGCATCAAGGAGAAAGTCATCGCGGCGAAGCGATCCAAGGTTAAACGGGTTATTCTACCAGCCGCGAACGAGAAAGACTTTGAGGAGATCCCCGAGCGCGTGAAGCGGGGCATAACCGCCCGATTCGTCGAGGATTTCCAGGATGTCTTCAAGCTGGTGTTTGAGGAGATGTGACGGACGTCTCCACGTCCCGCAGTTCTGGCCATGAGTTCAACTCCTGACACGCGAGGTCCTGGTGCCCGAGTCTGACACAAAGGGGATCTTCGCCAGGCAGGCTGTCTGGATGTTTCTGGCCCGCTCTCTCCGTCTCCTCGCCGTACTCTTTGCCGGTGTATGGGTCAGCCGCTATCTGGGGCCTGAGGGGTTCGGGCGATTCAGCTATGCATTGAGCTTTGTGGCCCTCTTTTCCGCGATTGCCCACCTTGGTTCCGATGACATCCTGGTCCGTGAGTTCATCGTGCGTCCGGAGGGGGTCGGGACCCGAACCATCCTGGGAAGCAGCATCATTCTCAGGGGGTGCAGTGGTCTGACGATGGCCATCGTTGCGTTGGTGTCGGGCGCCGTGGTCGCCGGTCCCCACGTCATGCCACTCATCATCGTTTTCGTGTTGGCCGGATTCGCCGAAAGCCTCGCCCGGGTGTTTGAGAAGTACTTGGAGGCACATGGTCTGGGGCGCTTCCTGGCCTGCGGGCAGGCAGTCGCCGGTTTCCTTTCCGTGTCTGCCACCTGCTGGGCAATCACCCAGGGGGCGGGTATCTGGTTCCTGGCTGTCACCAGAGGGGCTGAGAGCGTCGCCCTCCTGATCCTGCTTGCGATCGTCTCATTGCGTGCCCTCGGAGGGATTTCCTTCCGCGTTGACACGCGCTTCATCGGCCGTGTTCTCCGCCAATCGTGGCCCCTCGCTGTGACCAGCGTCTTTGTACTTCTTTATATGCGCATCGATCAGGTCATGCTCCGGCACTACATGGGCGAGGCATCTGTTGGGCATTATTCCGCTGCCGTTCGCCTGGTAGAGGTGTGCTTCTTCGTCCCGATGGTGTTGGCCAATGCGCTTTTCCCGGCCGTTCTTGCCGTCCGCGAGGACCAGGGAGGATTGTACCGACTCCGGACTCAGGTCCTCCACGACGCGATGCTCTGGCTGGGGTTGGCTGTTGCCATCGGCATGACGCTTCTTGCCCGCCCGATGATTGTCCTCGTTTTTGGGAAGGAGTACCGCGCTGCTGCCCCCGTCCTCAGGTACTATGCCTGGTGTGCCCCGTTGGTGTTTGTCGGGATCGTGAGGGGTAAGTGGCTCGTCTCCGAACAGCTCAACCGATGGCAGCTTCTCTTTGGGGGGAGTGCTGCTTTTGTCAACGTAGCGTTGAACTGCCTTCTCATACCCCGGCTCGGGATGCAGGGAGCCGCACTTGCGACGCTCTCTGCTCAGTTCACCACAGTCGTGGTGGCCCCGCTGGCCTTCAGCGCCGTTCGCCCGGCTGCCCTCTACGCGGTGAGGTCGGCAAGCCTGATAGCGTCAGGGCGTCGGCTCCTTCGCTTCTTCCTCGCCCACGTCGCCGATGGACGCAGGGCATCAACGGAGCAGGGGAGTTCCTCGTGCAACGACTGACTATCCGGACACTGTTCAGCCATGTCAGGAGGCGCAAGCTCAGGGCACAGTTGGCGTTGCGCCAGCTGATCCGCGAGTGCTCCGGTCCTGTTCCTCTGGACGACGCCCTGACGGCTCGGAACAAGTCTCGCACGCCCGACGCCCTCGAACCTCACCCGTCGGGCTACCTGGCCCCGGGTCGGGATATTGGCGACCATGTACTCTCGGAGTGGCTGGGTGAAGAGGAACTGGGAATGTGGACCATGGCCGTCGACACGCTTGAGGCCCTCGGGAGAATGGTCGCGGCGCGGCGACCAGCCCTGATCATGGAATTCGGCAGCGGCGTGAGTACGCTCTGCCTGGGCCAGTTCATGCGCACCTCTGGTTGCGTTTCGGCCGGGCCGGCGGTCATATCAATCGAACAGAGCCAGGAGTACGCTCAGAAGACCCGGGACCTGCTCTCGAAGCATGGCCTGTCTGACGTCTGTGATGTTCTGCACGCCCCTCTTCAGCCCTGTGAATTCGAGGGAGAGGCGTCTGTCTGCTATGCCATTGACGGTGGTCAGCTCTCTGCCTCTTTGGGGGAACGTGGGGTCGACCTCCTCGTCGTGGACGGTCCTGCGGGGGATCGTTTCCCTACTGCTCTCAGTGTTGCCGAGTTCCTTTCTCCCGGGGCGATGATTGTTCTCGACGATGCCTGGCGGGACGCTGAACTTGAGGTCGCGCGGAGGTGGGCTCTACTCCCCTGGCTGAGGGTTGAGGGAATCCTGCCGGTGGGTAAGGGATTGCTGGTGGCCGAGACCGTGGAGGGAGGCGACCGCTAGTGCGCATACTCATTCTCAACACCGATTACGACGCGTTCCTAGCCCAGTTCTATGCCAACAACCCGGCGCTGAAAGACGCGGACTACGAGACTCAGATGCAGGCTCGTAGTGCAAGCCTGTTCGGTGTCGCGGATTTCTACTCGCACAACCTGCGCGCCTTAGGGCATGATGCCCGGGAAATCCATGCCAACAACCAGCATCTCCAGGCGGCGTGGGCCCGTGAGAATACCGAAGACGTCACCCCACCTGCCGTGATAGAGCCCGGGTGGCATGCGTCACTTCAGGCGTTGCGTCGTCGTCTGGGTCAGACCGGCCTCCGGCACGTGAAGCGCATGTTTCGGCCGTTTCTGAACTGGCTGGACTCCCGCAATGACTGGCTGTACGACATTCTGGACCAGCAGATCCGGCACTACCGCCCGGACGTCATTCTGAATCAGGCGCTTGATGGAATCAGCAACCAGTTTCTGGCTGAACGCCGAGATCAGACGCGACTTCTGGTTGGCCAGATCGCGGCTCCCCTCCCTCCGGATGCTGACCTTCTGCACTATGACCTGATGCTCTCATCGCTGCCGAACTACGTCGCGCGTTTCCGGGAACTTGGGCTCAGAGCCGAACTGCACCGCTTTGCCTTTGATCCCCGCGTGCTCGAACGCGTCCCCCCTGCGCCTGAGCGTGACCTGCCCGTTTCATTCGTCGGCAGCGCGTCATTCCACCACCGGAGCCGCGGTGAATTGCTGGAAGCGTTGTGCCGCGGAGGGATCCCGCTGGAGATCTGGGGACAGGGGCGCGAGAATTTGCGTGCGGGGTCGCCGCTCAAGGTCCGACACCACGGTCCGGTGTGGGGAAGCGAGATGTACGGTGTACTCGCTCGCTCAAAGATCGCCTTGAACCATCACATCGGCATCGCCGGTGAGTATTGCAACAACATGCGCCTTTTCGAGGCAACGGGCATGGGAGCCGCCCTGGTCACGGACGCAAAGAGCAATTTGAGCGACTATTTTGCCATCGGTACCGAAGTCCTGGCCTACCATTCGGCGGACGAGTGCGCCGAACTGATCAAGGAGTGCCTGGATCAGCCCGGACGCTGTGCTGCCATCGGTACTGCCGGCCAGGCTCGTGTTTTGCACGATTACACCTACGAAGCGCGGATGGCCGAACTGATGGAGACGCTCCAACAGTATCTCTGACGCCGGTCTGGGCATCCCCTTTACTCACGTTCTCAGTCCTGTAGAAAGGCGAACATGAAGAGCAATGTGTCGTCTGCCAACACCCGTGGCCCGGTGGTGTTGGTCTCGCGTGAAATCGGGTTCACATTCCCGCTGTCTTACGCCTATCTTGCCGGGCATCTCAAGTCCTGCGGTGAAGATGTCCGCATCCTGTTCCGCCGCTCGGCTGCTTCCAGTTTCGACGACCTGGTGCGCGACATCCTGGCGCTGAAGCCGGTCCTGGTTGGGTTCGGCAATCTCTACCCGGAGCTAGAGGACATTCGCTCGATCATCGCGGACCTCGACGCGTCAGGGCGTAATTTTCCGGTCGTGATTGGTGGCCAGATGGTCAGCCCTATCCCGGAGTTTGCCGTCACTGTCACTGGTGCTGATGTCGGGGTGATTGGTGAAGGTGAGATCGTGCTGCACCAAGTCGTGACCGCGCTTCGCGAGGGGCGTGATGTGGCCGAGGTGGGAGGCTTGGCGATTCGTCAGGGCGACAGCGTCATCCTTACCGGCCTCGGAGAGTACTTCCAGGACCTTTCCGACCTGCCTCCCGTTCCCTATGAGCTCTTCCCGACGGACCAGTGGCTTCCTGTCGGCCGTTGGTATGCCGAACACATCATTCAGCCTCACTGGCGCTACCGTGACCGGGTCGTAAATGTACACGGCGGGCGTGGCTGCCCGTACCGCTGCAACTTCTGTTACCATCACAGCAAGCCGCGCTACCGAGCGCTACCCCAGATGATGGCCGAAGCAGCCGAGGGCCTGAAACGGTTCGACGCGACGATGCTCTACTTCTCGGATGACCTGGCGGTCTGCAATCCGCGTCGGGCCGAGCAGCTTGCCTGCGAGATCGCCGCCTTGGATCGGCCGGTGGACTTTTCGGTCTCGGCCCGGTTCGATATCCTCGACCGCATGAGCGATGAGCTGTTGCAGGAACTGAGCGACAGAGGGTGTCGGGTGATGGGCTTGGGTATCGAGTCGGGGTCAGACCGGATGCTCAAGATCATCGGTAAGAACTGCACGTCGGAGGTCGTCCTCAAGGGCCTGCAACGACTGCGTCGAGTCGGGATTATCCCGACCGTGTCGATTATGGTTGGGCAGGACAGCGAGACCCGCGATGATGTGGAGGCTTCCATCTCCCTGATGCGTGAATCCGTGCGGGATAACCCGAACATTTTCTACACCTTCACGATTGCCACTCCCTTCCCGGGATCTTCGCTCTATGATCTGGCCTTCGAGAAGGGGTTGCTGACAAGCCATCGTGAGTTCTATGACATGTTCTTCCCTCCCCAGGGACAAGCGAAGGGCCTGGACCGGCTTCTGGTCAACTTCTCAGCCATGTCTGACCAGGGCGTTTTCGACGCCCATCGGGACATCTCTCTGGCATACCGGGAAGCGAAGGCCGGGAGCGAGAACCGGACAGCGACGCGCCTGGGACGCCTCCAACTCAACGTGGGGCGTGCACACCGCATCCTGGTTGACCCTGTACGCCGTCGATTGCCGTCTTCCGGCCCTCTCGCGGGGCTGGGGAAGGCCTATGATGCGTTGTATGGCCACACGCATGTTGCCCTGGAACGAGCCCGGTTGAAGCGACTCGGTCTTCTCGTCTCTCCAGGGACGGACGGAGTGTCTTCACCATGACGTTGCGTGAGTGCCTCAAACAGTGTCTTCCCCCCGCCTTGCTCGCGCTCCTGCAGCGTTGCCGGAGGAGTTACGGATTCTTCGGCAACTACGAATCCTGGGCCGAAGCGAGCGAGGAAGCCGTGGGGTATGACTCGGCTGAGATCCTGGCTCGCGTAGAAGCGGCCACGATAGACGTCGCGGAGGGACGGGCTCCTGCAGAGCGCGACTCTGTTCTCCTCGACGAGATCCCCTACTCCTGGCCCGTCTTGGCGACCCTCCTCAGAGCCGCCGGTGCCAACGGCAATCGCCTGTGTGTCCTGGACTTCGGGGGAGCGCTCGGGAGCAGTTACTTCCACTGTCGCGAGTTCCTTTCGCCTCTCGACAGTTTGCGGTGGCATGTTGTTGAGCAACCGCACACTGTGGCCAGCGGAAGGCGCTGTTTGGTCGACCAGCCTTTGCGGTTCTTTGACACGATCGACGACGCTCTCGCCGAGAGCCCGGCTGATGTGCTCTTGCTTTCGAGTGTTCTGCAGTACTTGCCTGACCCTGCGGCGTTCCTGCGCGACGCGGCAGCTCGGCGGTTCCCGTATATCCTGATCGACCGGATGCCCTTTTCCAGCGGCAGTCCGCGTCTCACTGTGCAACGAGTCCATCCGGACATCTATCCCGGATCCTATCCCGCCTGGCTGCTGGACGTCGATACGGTTCGACAGGAGCTGGCCCCGGTCTATGACGAGCAGGCGATCTTCGACTGTGACGAACGTGCTTCCGGAGTCGCATACCGTGGAATGATCTGGGCTCTCTCCGGGGCGGCTTCACGCGGCTCCACCGAGCTCTGAGACGACGACTCTGTTCCACCCGGACGTGACACATGTATGAGTTCTGTACATACTTTGACCATCGTTTCGCGAGCCGGGGGCTGGCCCTCCTGGATTCGTTGCGGTGCCACTGTCGACGCCCTTTCCGGCTCTGGGTCTTGTGTCTATCACCTGAGTGCTACACGCTGCTGACAGACCGGAATGACCCCGACGTCGTCCCCATTGCTCTGGCTGATTTCGAGGAGGGTGATGAGGAGCTCTTGAGGGTGAAGCCGACTCGAGGGATTGTGGAGTATTACTTCACCATCACTCCTTCCTGGCCGCTCTTCGTTCTGGAGCGTGATTCTGATGTTCAGATGGTGACGTATCTGGATGCCGATCTCTTCTTCTTTGAGGACCCCGCTTGCCTGTTCGATGAACTGGGAAGCGATTCCGTCTCGATCATTCCCCATCGATACGCTCGCAACGCGGAAGCGTTCCTCAAGAATGGCATCTACAACGTGGGTTGGCTGACATTTCGCCGGGACGAAAGGGGACTGGCGTGCTTACGCTGGTGGCGTGAGAGGTGCATTGAGTGGTGCTTCGACCGGCATGAAGACGGCAAATACGCGGATCAGAAATACCTGGATGACTGGCCCGAACGTTTCCCCGGCGTGAGAGTTCTTGAGCACGCTGGAGCAAACGTGGCCCCGTGGAACCTTGGACAATACAACGTCACGCACGAGAACGGTCGGCCCCAGGTGGATGGCCTTCCCGTGGTCTTCTTCCATTTCCATGGTCTACGGGAGATCCGCCCCAATTGGTACGATCTCAACCTCACATCCTATGGGGTGAGCCAGACCGCGGCTGTACGGCAGGGCTTGTACGAACCCTACATCACCGCCCTGACAGCCCACCGGGAACTTGGGACCGCGTCGAGCGCCCGACTTCAGGGCGGAGGCGTGAAAGCTCGTCTCCGGGGCGTGCTGCGAGCAGGTCGCCATCAGATCAACATCCTGTTGCGGCGGTATTACCATCACTGCGGTTGATGCGCGAACAGTCCGGTGGGAAGGGCTATGGTAGGCAGAGCCGCCGCGGAAAGGGCTTCGCGGCGGAGTTCACGGTTCAGAGGTCGGGAACAGGCAAGTGTGCCCAATTCGAAGGAGAAGCCGCCTGGATCATGCCTGGAAACCAGCCGTGAACCATTGAACCGTGAACCCCTTCCGCGGGCTTCTCGCGGAAGGTCTAGGTGATGTGCCCAACTGGTAACGCTCACATAGGAGTTTCCGATGGTTTCGACGCCTCAGACCGCTTCACAGGCTGCCGTAGACTGTGCCCGTGACGAGGCCGGACCCCTTCAGGCCAGCAGTCCCAACGGGACGGGCTCTGATGTTCCGCAACGCTGGCCCGTTTCGGTGCTGCTGGGCGTTCTTGTGCTCCTGGTCTGCTTCATGTCCTGGGGAGTCTGGGGAACGAGCGTCCCCGTTGGTGATGAGGGGGTGCACATTGAAATGGCTGCCAGGCACTTGGCCGAGGGGCGCCTCTCCGTCAACCCGTACTACCTGGCGTATATGCTCGTCTTCCGTTTCCTGACCCCGGACCCTTTGACCGCGCATACCATCTGTCGTTTCCTTACCTCGCTGTTTTCAGTCATGTGTATGGCGCTCTTCCTTCGTAGCTTCCGATGTCTCAAGAGCGATTGGTCAATACTATTTGTCTGTGCGTTCTGGGCATGTTGTCGGTTGACGATTCCATATGTTCAATTTGGCAATGTTAATGTGTTTGCTCTTAATATAATCTTCCCGTCTCTCATACTTGTTGTTCGGAAGAACTCTGTTCCCCGATCCCTATTTTTCCTCACTGCCTGCCTGTGGGCTTCCCAATGCCGTCTCGAATATTGGGCTCCCTTTGCCCTCTACACGCTCTATCTGGCATGCCTTCTCGTGGCCCATTGGCGCAACCGCTTCTCCGGGTCAGAGAAGTGGTCGACCATCTCGGCCTGGACCATGCTGGCTGTCCTCATAGCCTCCTTCTCCACCGTCATTGGCGGTCGGGACCGATCGGTTGACTTTGACCGGTATCTGCTGCTGGGGCTGAACCAGTGCTATACCAGTCTGTACTCGAAGTTTCATCCCGAACTCCGAATCTCGACGATGGTGGAATACTCTGAACTGACCGATGAGGTCTTCGGCCATCCCGAGGGTTTCAGCGATGCCCTGAAGCACAACCCGAAGGAAGTCGTCAAGTACCTCGTCCTGAATGGAGCGATCAATTCCGTGATTCTGGTTCCGGGGCTTCTTCGGCATCGCTCGCTGTTCATCCCGGCGGTTTACGGGAAACGGGGCGAGATTGCTCAGATCTCCTGCTTCCTCCTGCTGTTTTGCCTGGGGGCATTCGTTCGGTTGCGCACTCTTCCCAAAGGGTGGCTTGATCGGTCCAGGCGCCCCGAGACAGTGTTCGGTCCCACCCCGATGGTTCTTCTGTGCCTTGGGGCGGCTGCGTCCGTGTCTCTTCTGCTCCATATCCCTGATCCCCGGTACTGGATGTCCTGTATCCCCGTTCTCTTCTTGTGGATCGCGTGGTCGATGGACGGACTCTTCAGCTGGCTCACCTGCCGTCGAGCAGAGGCCGTCGTGTCGATTCTCAGCGCACTTTGGTTCATGCATCCGATTTTTCCCGGGAAGCCGTCAAATCAGGAACTGATGCGCAGAATGCGAGCTCTCGATCCGGTCGGCGGCCCTGCCGTGATCGCCGGGCTCCATCCCCTGGCGTACGGCACGTACCCTTTCACCACAGATTACGAGGCGGTGACGGTGAAGGAACTGTCGGTGGCCCAACTCGAAGCGGGAAGGTACGACTTTGTCGTTGTGGACAGCTATCTCAGGGGGTCCTCGTTCTGGGCTCGGGAAGCCACGACCATGGACCGCTTTGAGCGCGATCCGGCGGCCTTTGACTATCAGGAGGTGGGGCGGACCCTCGACAAGTACGCTACGACCGTCTACGTTCACAGGCGGAATACTGTGCGCCGGCAGGACTGATCCGCACCGGACGTTTTTTTTGCTCCCGCAGGCCTACTCGGCCTGCACTACCAGGGATACGACGCGATGTATCAAGACAAGAAGGTGGCCGTCATCCTACCGGCCTACAATGCCGAGCAGACGCTCGTCAAAACGTATGAGGAAGTGGCGGGGCAGGACTACGTCGACCAAATCATAATCGTCGACGACGCGAGCCAGGACCGGACGTCCGAAATCGCCCGATCCCTACCCGATGCCATTGTCCATGTTCATCCCGAAAACAGGGGTTACGGAGCCAACCAAAAGACCTGTTATGGCCTCGCCCTGGAGCACGGGGCTGATATCGTTGTCATGGTTCATCCGGACTACCAGTACACCCCGAAGCTGATCCCCGCCATGGTATCGATGATCGGCAATGGACTGTACTCCTGCGTGCTCGGCTCACGCATTCTCGGGGGCCGGGCTCTGCGCTACGGGATGCCCGTCTGGAAATACACCGCGAACCGCTTCATCACCTTCGTTGAGAATGTTCTCATGGGGGCGAAGCTTTCCGAATACCACTCCGGGTACCGAGCATTTTCCGCTGGCCTTCTGAGACGCTTGACATTGGATGTGAACTCGGACGACTTCATCTTCGACAATCAGATGCTTGCTCAGATCCTCTGGCTCGACCAGGAAATCGCAGAGGTGAGTTGCCCCACAAAGTACTTCGCTGAGGCGTCATCCATCAATTTCAGGCGGAGTCTTGTCTACGGCATTGGCTGTCTGCTTGTGGCACTTCGTTTCCGGCTGTCACGGATGGGCCTCGGCTGTTGCTTTTTGTTCCGGGGCATGGAGCGCCGGGCTCCGGGCGGGGATTGAGAGCTGCGTGACCCGGAGGAACGCTTCAGGTCAGTTTGGTCCATAGCTTGAGCCGCCGCGAAAAGGGTTCCGCGGCGGGGTTCACGGTTGGCAAGTTCACCGTTCACCGGTTGAGGACAGGCAATTGTACCCTATTCGGAGGACAAACCGTTCCGATCATGTTCTGCAAGCAACCGTGAACCACTGAACCGTGAACCTGGAACCTCCTCCGCGGGCTTTTCGCGGAGGGTCCATAGGTTCAAGGCCGCCCGTCCCGATTCCATCAGAGATACAGACGCATTGACCGCACCGACCCCCATCAAGGCGAGATCCGATGAGGCTGATCTGCAGCCTGACGGCATGGTCTCTCGCGGGGATGACCACGGTGCGCACTCGGTGAGTGAACGTTGTCTGCAGGCTGTTGCGTGGGCCTACCTAGTTCTCCTTCCCCTCGATATTCGTCTTCATGGGCCGTTGTTCCTGCATGACCTGCTGGCGCCCATCCTCGCCCTTCTCATCCTTGACCGGCGTACCTGGACCCGCTTGCGTCGACTCCCCTTTTGCGCTCTCCCTGCCTTCCTGGCGGTGGGGGCGTTCGCAACGGCGGCCCATGCCCGGGCACCCGTCGACTTCTACGAACCCGCCATTTTCGCTTACATGGCTGTCCTCTTCCTTGCCTTTGTGCGGTTTTCTCCCCGCCCAGCTCATCTGGCTCTGTATGCCGCGCTCGTGCTGACTGCGATGCTCTGCCATTCTCTGGGCGAGATCTTGGTGGGAATGCGCCGATCGTACGCGATCTACGAGGGGAGCAGTCTCGCATTCATCGCGCGCCGGTACTTCTTCACTTTCGAGCACCCGAATCTGGCAGGTTCCTTCTACATACTCCCGGTCTCGTGTCTCTTGATGGCCTACTGTCTGAGCGGACTGAAACTGAAACGAAACGGGGTCATTTCGGCAGCCATCCTTTCCCTCGTCGCCTGCATCCCATTGATGCTAACTGTAAGTAGACATATGATGATATCTATATTCTCTATATGCGTGTTCTTTATGGATGAGATGCGATCTTCTTATAATCGATATATGAGGCGTATCATAAAACCCTTTATGCTCTCCATATTTACGCTGTTCTACCTAACAATACTCGTTCCGTTCTTCCCACTGAAAGCGCAGTTTCCCTACATCAATGTCTCAACGGTCGGCATGTACATGACTCACCAGAGCATCTATTTCCGGATGGCCATGTCCAGCTTCGCACGGTTCGCGACGGGGCTCGGCCACACGGGACTCCATGAGACGTATCCGCTATTTGCAGATCGAAGCGCTATCCACGCCGTGCTGTCGCAGTACCGGCAGGAGTCGTTGACCGACACATTCGCCACCTACATGGATGCCCACAATGAGTATCTGAACCTCGCCGTGTTGTTCGGCGTGCCGGCGATGCTCCTCTGCGTCGCCTTCTGGGTGGGGATCGGTTGGTCAGCTTGGCGTCGACTCAAGCTGGAGAGTGTACCTGCGACCCTCGACGAGGGAAGGCTCGCGGGCCCGGACTCCTCCCTCCCCGATGGATCGCGCGTGTCGGCTGCCTCATGCCGGCTGGGCCGGATCGCAGAGCGTCTTTTTGAACACCGTGTTCCGGGCACCCATGTGAACCTGGCCGCTTCGTTAACGATCGTGCTGGTCATCGGCGTCCTCCTCGCAGCCCTCTGGGACGATATCCTGAGCAAGCGGTGGATCTGGATCGCTCTGGCACTTTCTGTTGGCTGCCTGGAACGCTGTTCCTCCAGTTCCGCCCAGGGAGGGGGGGCCACCGAATGAACTACGGCGTTGTAACCATCTGCAGGAACTCACGTTCGACAATTGCCCGGACGATTGCTTCGGTCCTCGGGCAACCCAGGCTGCCAGAGCAGTATGTATTCGTGGATGGCGGATCCGACGACGGCACCGTCGCCGAGATTGAGTTGGCTCTCGGAAGAGCTCGCGCCGACCGTCCAGACGTTGCTTCCGTCGATGTTCGAGTTCTGAATCAGGTGGGTGAAGGAATTCCCGCTGCCTGGAACCTGGGCATTGAGGCCCTCGCAACAGACGCAGTCTTCCTCCTGAACAGTGACGATTGGTACGACGATTGCTGTTCCGAATCCGTACTGACGGCCTTCGAGCGGAATCCCGAAACCGGAATCGTGGTTTGCCCGGTCCGCTTCTGGGCTCCCGATGCGTCGGTTGGTGTGGTCAGGCACCCAAAATCGACGCGCCTGTTCCCTGTCCTGATGCCCATGCTTCACCCCGGTTGTTTCGTCCGGCGTACCGTCTACGAAGAGGTCGGGCTTTTCGATGCCCAGTACCGGATCTCCGCCGACTACGACTTTGTCTACAGGTGCCACTGCAGAGGGGTTCTATTTCAGCCGTTGGGCGATGTGGTCGTCAACATGCAACTTGGGGGGCTTGCCGGCCGAAGTCGTGTCGTGGCTCGGCGAGAGACGTACGATATTGCCTGCAGACATGCGCGTCTGCCCCTGTTGCCCTGGTTTGCCTTTGCTGCGCGGATGGTGCTTGGGCGCTGAACGTGCGCGCCGGCCCTCGCTTGGTTCCGGCTCAGTGCCTCTGGAATAAACAACATCATGGATGAATACTCGTGTGCGGGATAGCTGGTGCATTCAATCTTCCGGGGCCGCCCTCGCGGGACCTGCTGTCAGCGATGGCAGTAGCCCTCGCGCATCGTGGTCCTGACGACGAGGGCATCGAGTCCGGATCCCACTGGGGGCTGGTAAGCCGTCGGCTGGCGATCATTGGTGTCAGCGATGGGCATCAACCGATAGCCAACGAGGACGGCTCTGTCCGTGTCGTGTTCAACGGTGAGATCTACAATCACCATGCTCTGCGGGCCACGCTCGAGGCGAACGGGCACAGATTCTCAAGTGCGTCGGACACTGAGGTCCTGGTGCACCTGTACGAGGAGCACGGGGCGGGACTCACGACACACCTCGAAGGGATGTTCGCCTTCGCCGTGTATGACACACGTGGGGGAGAACGCCTTCTGCTGGCCCGGGACCGGCTGGGACAGAAGCCTCTGTTCTACCACGAAGGTGACGATGGCGGCCTGGTCTTTGCCAGTGAGCTCGCCGCGCTGCTGCTCAGCCCGCGCGTCCCTCGGGCGATCGATGGTGTTGCGCTTTCGGAGTACCTCTCGCTCGGCTACGTGCCTGCCCCCGCGACCATCTTCCGCGGCGTGAAGAAGCTCCCCCCAGCCCACACGGTTATGTTCGAACGCAATCCAGGGAGCAGTCAGTCACCCGTTCCCCTGCGCTACTGGTGTCCCAGCTACCATCCTGACAGGGCAATGACGTTCGCTGACGCGTCACACCGGGCCCGCGAACTCATCGACAGTGCGGTGAAAAAGCGCCTGGAGTCCGAGGTCCCGCTCGGAGCTTTCCTTTCAGGAGGCGTGGACTCAACCGTTGTGGTGGGGGCCATGCAGGGCATGCTCCCCGACCCCGTCAAGACCTTCTGCATTGGTTTCGACTCGGGAGCCTACGACGAGCGGTCCTACGCCCAAATCGCGGCTGCCCGCTTCCGGACCGAACACCGAGTGAAGGTGGCTGAGCCGCGTGATACCTCGCTGCTGCGGAGACTCGTGAGGCACTATGGTGAGCCCTTCGCTGACTCCTCGATGCTGCCCACGGCCCTGCTCTCCGAGTTCGCCGCTCAACACGTCACGGTTGCCCTCAGCGGGGATGGCGGCGACGAAGTCTTTGGTGGCTACCTGCGCTATCAGGTCATGGCCCTGCAACGCTATATCGCGACCGTTCCCCTGGGGCTGCGCCGCCCTGTCTGTGACTTGATTCTCGCTGCACTCCCTCGGGCACTGGAACGTCACAGCACACTCTACACAGCACGGCGGCTCCTACGTGTGTGGCGGAGCCGCGCAGCGGAAGGCTACCGGACGTTCCAGGAGGCGTTCTCCGAGCACACGCGAGGTGAGCTGGTGCATTCGAGAGAGAAGGGGACAGACGGGGCGCCTGCCGAGGCCTTTCCCAGCTGGGCCGAGCTGCTGACCCGGGGAACGGCACACGACTTCGTCGAGCAGTTCCAGGAACTGGATCTCCACACGTATCTCCCCTCGGATATTCTCTACAAAGTGGACATTGCCACAATGGCTTACTCTCTGGAGGTCCGCAGTCCATTCCTGGACCACGAGTTGATCGAGTTCGCCGCGGCTGTCCCGCGCAAATTCAAGGTCACGTTGACCGGCCGAAAACGCCTCCTCAAAGCGGCTGCGGGCGATCTGTTGCCTGAGCAGATTCGAGGGCGGAACAAACGTGGGTTTGGCGTCCCGATCTCTGCGTGGCTCCGACATGAGTTGCGTGCCGATGCCGAGGCCCTGGCTGCGGAGGAGCAAGCTGCTTTCTCAGGCCTATCTCATGAGACGATTGGGAGGCTTGTTCGGGAGCACCTGGCTGGCTCGCATGACCATGGCTATGGGCTTTGGGCGCTGCTGTGTCTGAAGCTATGGTATGACGAAATGGTGTCCACGTAACCCTTCTTCAGGCGCCGAAGCAGACTCGGAGCCCGTGCTTTCTTTGTTCGTAGGATGATGACGCCCATGGCTGACCACGCACTTGATGTTCTCGAATACGCTCAACTGCTCGAACAGGTTGGGAGGTTCGCCCACACTGAGGCCGGTCGTGAGATCCTCCTGTCTCTGCGCCCGAAGAGCACCAATCAGGCGATCACGTCCAGGCACAATGCCTATCGGGACGCGATGCGCCTGCTGGAGACAGGACTTCGGCCGCCAGCGCTCAGTGCCCCGGATGTCGGGCCTATCCTGCAGCGACTCGCCCCTAACGGGGCCACCGTGGAGGGCGATGATCTTGTGTTGTGCCGCGACTTGCTGGACCGTTCGGCATCCGTCCGCCAGTTCCTCATGCGCGAAGAGCTCGCAGCACTGCCGTGTCTTGTCGAACTCGGCCATCGTATTGACCCATGCGAACAGGTGGCCGCTGAGTTACACCGGTGTCTCGACGAGGATGGAGTACTCCTCGATGCCGCGAGCGCTGAACTCAGGACACTCCGAGTGGAAGGACGGCGACTCGAGAACCAGATCCAGCGGCGCCTCGACCAGATGTCCCGTGACCCTATGCTGAAGGACATCCTTCAAGAGAGCTTTGTGACGGTCAGGAATGGCCGCTTCGTCGTCCCTGTTCGGCGATCCGAGAAGTCAGAGATCGCCGGCGTGATCCATGACCATTCCAACAGTGGGCAAACGCTTTTCGTTGAACCCACCGAGACACTCCCCCTGGGCAATGAACTGGCGGACGCTCGGCTGAAAGAGAGGGATGAGTGTCGGCGCATTCTCGGGCTACTGAGTGCAGGCGTTCGGGAACGAGGCGGGGCCGTGGCTGACAATCGGACCGTCCTCGCCGAGTTTGACGCTCTTCTGGCCGTTGCCACCTGGGCTACCGAATTCCGGTGCGTGTTGCCCACATTCGGCTCGGACTTCCGCCTCGTAGGGGCTCGCCACCCATTGCTCGAGTACCAGCTGAAGAACACAGGGCAGAGCGTTGTGCCTCTCGACCTGGCCGTTCCTCAAGATACGTCCGCCATGGTGATTACGGGATCAAACACGGGCGGCAAGACCGTTGCGCTAAAGACCATAGGCCTTCTCTCCCTCATTGCTCACACTGGGCTCCCGGTTCCCGCTGCTCCGCAGAGCTGTTTTGTGCGTTTCCGGCGTGTTTTCGCCGATATCGGTGACGAGCAGTCTCTGGCCGCAAGTCTGAGCACGTTCAGTGCCCATATGGCTCACATCACAGGGATCCTGAATGATGCGCAGCGCCCCGGACGGACCCTCGTCCTTCTTGATGAGCTCGGTGCCGGCACCGACCCGCTTGAGGGAGGAGCACTCGCCTGCTCGATCCTGTCGCAGCTCACGCAACACGGCGCCCTGACGTTTGCCACTACGCATCTTGGTGTCATCAAGACGTTCGTCCACGAGCACAAGCGCATGTCGAACGCGGCCATGCGTTTCAATATGAGCACCTTGCGTCCGGAGTACTCTCTGGATATCGGGCGACCAGGTGCAAGTCATGCCTTGACTATTGCCGAGCGCCTGGGCGTCCCGCATGAGGTCCTTGAGACCGCCAGGAAGCTCATGTCCACTGACCAGTTGCGCCTCGAAGGCATGCTTGCCGAGATGGAGGAGGATCAGCGTCGCCTGTCATCAAAGGAGCGCGAGGTGCAGGCCACGGTGGAGGAGATCACGCGTGACAAAGCTGAGTTGCATCTCGAGATGCGGGAACTGCGTCGAGAACGTCGACGCCTGCTCCACGAGGCGTACCAGCAGGCTGAAGGAATCGTTCGGAACACACGGCACCAGATGGATTCGCTTCTGGGCGAGCTGCGCCGTCAGGGCCCCGGCCCCGACACGGCGGCTGGTCCCGCCCGACAGAAGATCACTGTCCGCGAAGAGAAGATCGACCGTGCCCTTGAGCAGACAGCCCCTCGTCCCGAAGCTCCTCTACCGCCCGGTAGTCTGGCTGTAGGACAGACTGTCTGGGTCGAGAAGCTGAACAGTAATGGCCGGGTCGTCGAGATCAGCGACCGGGGCGCCAAGGTTACGGTGGAGGTGGGGGCGATGCGCTTCTCGATGAGGAGCAAGGAATTGGGGAAAGCGACAGAGGACATCCCGGAACCGGAGACCCAGGTGAAGGTCACGCGACCGAGGGCGTCGGCCCAGCTCAGCCAGGAGATCAGTCTCATTGGCCTGCGCGTTGATGAAGCCTTGCAGCGGCTTGACCTCTACGTTGACCGGGCGGCTCTGGCGGGTTTGCCCCAGCTCCGGGTGGTCCACGGGTTCGGCACAGGACGTTTGCGGCGAGGCGTCCACGAGTGGCTTCGGGATTGCCCGGTTGTGAAGGGATTTCGTCTGGGGAAACAGGGTGAAGATCCCGGCGGCGCCGGCGCGACGCTGGTCACTCTGCGCTAGCCCTGCCCATAGTAGGCTTCCGGGCCATGCTTGCGCAGGAAGTGGCGGTCCAGGAGAGCTTGGCTGATGGGGGCGACTGCAGAGGAGAGGACTACCGTGTCCTGAGCCAACCGAGCGACTTCCTCAAGGACGACGCTGTTGATGACCGCGTCCTGAGGTGTCGTCCCCCAGGTGAATGGACCGTGGTGGGCCACGAGGGCACCGGGCATTGCCCCAGCCGAGTCGGAGGCGAAGAGTTCGGTTATCACCTTTCCCGTGTTGCGCTCATAGGCGTCTGACATCTCGCCCGGGCGGAGATCGCGCGTCACCGGGATTGCGCCGTAGAAATGGTCGGCATGTGTGGTCCCGAAACAGGGGATCTCACGGCTCGCCTGAGCGAAGGCGGTGGCAAAGTGGCTGTGGGTATGGGCCACCCCCCCGATTTCCGGGAAGTGTCTGTACAGTTCCAGATGGGTAGCCAGGTCGGATGACGGGCGGAGCCCTTGCTCCAGCGCGTTCCCCGCAAGGTCAACCAGAACGATGTCTTCGGGCCGAAGCTCCTTGTAGGGAACGCCGCTTGGCTTGATCGCGACGATTCCCGTGTCACGGTCGATGCCGCTCACATTGCCCCAGGTCAGGATGACGAGTCCCTGGGAAACGAGATCCAGGTTCGCCTGATGGACGTCGGACTTCAGACTGTCGAGACACGTTGACACGGGGAGCTCTCCCACAGAAAGAAAGAGAGCCCGCAGCATGTGCTTACGGGCTCTCGATATCTCTACAAAAGCAGTTGCCGCCTGGACCTATTTCTTGAACAGGTCGCCGTACTCGCCGGCAATCTTGCTGACATTCTCAGGCGTGACCAGCAGGTAACGCTTATCGAAGGCAGCATCCAAGTCGGACGGTGGGGGCTTTTCGTCGTAGACAGCCTTCGGGTTGTACGTGACGGCTGCAACGATCGCCTTGCCGGCAATCGCTTTCTTCAGCTCATAGACCGAGCCGCTGGCCAGAGCCAGATCCGGCCGCTTCTTCATGGTCCAGAACTTCATCGCGCCAAGATCCATCGGCAGACCGATGGTGGTGATAATGACATCACACTTGCCCGCGTTGCTCTTCACCATCGCGTCGAAGATTTTGGCCGTGAACCAGAATTCGAGAGGAGGCAGCATCTCTCCGCCTTCTCCGCCTTCGCCGCCTTCGCCCATCGGCATTTCCTCGGAGAACGCGTTCTTCGCGGACTCTGGGATGTCCGGGCTGATCTCTTCAACGATGGTCACGTTGCTTCCGAAGCCCTTCTTGAGGCCGTCCAGAACCGCACTGGGCTTGGCAGCTGTGCCGAGGGTCGGCTCAACAATGACGATGACTTTGCCGCCCGGGTACTTCTCAGCGAGGTACATACCAAGCTTCTGAGCCCCGATTTCCTGGTAGGCCATCTCTCGTTCACGAACCTGACCCACGTCAGGACCACCCGTCGAAAAGATGTTGCCAACCGCACAGAGCAGCGCAACGATCGCACAGACCACCGCCAAGGGCTTGCCCCACGAGGCCCCAGCTTTCTGTTTTGACAGGCCAAAAATCATTCCGCCGGCGGCAATCAGCATGATCACAATCGCCATTTTGCTCATCGTACTCCTCCCTTGCTTTCTTGCTTTGGGATTCTCTTTTCTCTCTGGACAAGCCCACCATCCGGGCACGTACCCGAAACTCCCAGTAGGCACAAAAACAACACATACTACACCGAAGTGCACAGTCAAGCAAACACAACCGGGCAAGAAAAACGACCGGGCCACGTGTGGAACCTGCGTGTTTCCCCCCAAGAACGCGTCTGTCCATGCCTCGGGCGGGAGGCCCCAAGTGGCGGGGTGTACGCCCGCGCCGCCTCCACCTCCGAACCATCCCGGTGTTTTTGCCACGTGCCACTTGCAAAGCGGGCGTCCACTTGGTATGAGTCCAGTGGTTTGCGTGCTCCGCGCCATGTGTTCCCGTTTTCTCCTGCATTCAGCTCGCGTTTCGGGAGTGCCGCGTGCGGACCTTCACGCGGGCGTGGGCGCTCTTCTTGACCGTTTGCTTTCTCTTGAGCCCATTTCGTCGACAGAGGTCAACGACGCAGGTCCCGCGGTCCTGACTGGAGCGTGTCCGTGGGGACACCGTGTTACGGTTGTGTGTGAAGGCTGCCAGGTTTCCTTCAGAGCAGCTCAGACTATGAGGTGATCGCAGTGGCTGAGAATCCTGCCTTGCGGGACACTGTCCTGTGTTCTGAACACAGTAGACTAGAGGCTCGGATGGGGGCATTTGCGGGCTGGCGCCTCCCGTTGCGCTACGGGGAGGGAACCCTTGCTGAACACCTGCACACGCGGGCGAGCTGCAGCCTCTTTGACGTGTGCCACATGGGCGAACTCAGGATCACCGGTGCGGAAGCATCGGTGGCCCTGGACCGGCTGATGCCGCGACTCGTCTCCGATCAGCAGGTCAGCAGTTGTCGGTACAACTTCCTGCTTTCACCGACGGGAAATGTCATTGACGATCTACTCGTTTACCGCCTTGCCTCAGAGGAGTTTATGCTCGTGGTCAATGCAGGACGGCGGGAAGCGGACCTGAACTGGCTGTCGGAGCAACTGGTCGGTTGCGACTGCACCATTGCCGACGTCTCCGCCGACACCGCAAAGCTGGATCTCCAAGGCCCCGGGACGTTTAGCGTACTGGCCGATCTTGACGTGCACCGCGATCGGCTCCCGTCCTATTACAGATGCACGAGAATTGAGTTGCTTGGCCACTCGGTGCTCATTAGTAGGACAGGCTACACTGGTGAGCTGGGGTTTGAGCTCTTCCTCGCGGCTGAAGAGGCGTGCGACCTTTGGCGCCGGTTGCTGGCACACGAACTCGTCGCTCCGGCCGGTCTGGGGGCCCGGGACACCTTGCGTTTGGAGATGGGGTATCCCCTCTACGGGCACGAATTGGATGAATGTACCACACCGGTCGAAGCCGGTTACGGTCGACTGCTGTCAGCCGGTCGACACCTTCACATAGCTGCCGAGGCTCTTGGTCGTTCTCCGAGAAAGGAGCTGGTTGGCGTCGCTCTCGAGGGGCGGCGTGCTGCCCGCATGGGCATGACCGTTTGGGGCGGAGGCGACATGGTTGGTCTGGGGACCGTAACCTCAGGATCATTCGCCCCGAGTTTGGGCCGCGCCGTCGCGCTGGCCTACGTGCGCCCGAATTCGTGTCCGATTGGCATGTCGGTGAAGATTGGCGCTGATGTTGAGCACGCGTTGCCGGCGCGACGAGTGGTATTGCCGTTCTACCCTCACGGGACGGCCCGTATGAACTGATCGGCCGGAAGGCATCAAAGAGGACTTGCAGGAGCGCAACAAGGGAGACATACTTGATTCTCGTTCAGACCAATGAAAGGGAAAGGTGAAGATGAAACGCTTCTCTGAAGAACATGAGTGGGTAGAGTTGGTTGAAGGGACTGCGACGGTTGGGATCACGGCCTACGCGGCCTCCGAGCTTGGGGACATCACGTTCATCGAACTGCCCGAGACCGGTGTCGTCCTGGGGCAGGGCGAGGTCTTGTGCGTGGTTGAGTCCGTCAAAGCGGCCTCCGACGTCTTTGTCCCAATCGGCGGGACGATCGTCGAGGTCAACGGCAAGCTTGAGGAGGAACCCGAGCTGCTTAACGAGTCAGCCGAGAATGACGCCTGGATCTGTCGCCTCAACGAGGTCGATGCCAGCGAAATGGAAGGGCTGATGACCGAGAGGGAATACGAGACCTTCACGTCATCTGACGACGACGTCTAGTGGCGAATGGCGTCAAGATAAAGGCAATCGGGGCATGGCAGCCCCTCCCACGTTGGCTGCACCTGACCTCAATGTGGGAGGCGGTGCCATCCGGCGACCTCTTTCTGGATGCACTCTCCGCCGCCTATTTTAACGCCATTCACGTCCAGTGGCGGCGGGCGGGAGTTTCGAGCCCGCTGTTGCCATGCCGTGGATGAGCAGGTTTCCCGGACGGCTTGGTGCGTACAGGTGTACGTGCGAAGCCGTCCGGGGTGAGTTGAGGCCCGAACCAGATCGGCTCAGTGACGAGTGGGCGACCGGTCTTGACCAATCGCCCGCCAGACACACCAGAGGTCGAACCGAGACGTATCCGCGGTCCTGCCCCCATTCAGCCAATCGTTGCTGAGGAAGTCGTCCCATGCCGTATATCCCTCTCACAGATGCTGAGAAGGCCGACATGCTGTCCTGCATCGGCGTGCAGAATATGCCCGAGCTCTGGCGCCAGATTCTGGGGCCCGAGCCGGTTCCGTCCCTCACGGGTCTTCCCAATGGCCGGTCGGAATTCGAGGTCAGCCGATACCTGTCGGATCTGGCTGCAATGAACGCAACGGACCTTGTCTGCTTTGTCGGCAGCGGATTCTATGATCACCTCATTCCCGCGGCGGTCGACGATGTGACCGGCCGCACGGAATTCTACACGGCCTATACCCCCTATCAGCCTGAGGCCTCGCAAGGGACGCTGCAGGCCATCTACGAGTACCAGTCGGCGATCTGTCGGCTGACGGGGATGGAAGTCGCTAACGCGTCCCTTTATGATGGGGGCACAGCCCTGTTCGAGGCGGTCATGATGGCTGTCCGGATGACCCGCCGCCGACGGGCTGTCTTGCTCGGATCTGTTTCCCCGATTCACCGCGAGATGCTGCGCTGTTATTGCACCAATCTGGACGTTGATCTGGTCGTGACTCCAGCGGAGACCGTCTTCAGCGCCCCTGATTTGTGTGCGTGTCTGAGTCCTGACACCGCTTGCGTCATCGCCCAGTACCCGAACGTCTTCGGGGTTGTTGAGGATTACCGCCAGGTCATTGAGATGGCAAAGGAAGCAGGAGCTGTCTCAATCTGTTCCGCCTACCCGATCGCTCTCGCCTTGCTCAAGCCGCCCGGAGAGTTGGGCTTTGACATCGCCACGGGCGAAGGGCAGTCGCTGGGCATCCCACTCTCGTTCGGCGGGCCATATCTGGGATACATGGCGACGTGGTTGAAGAACGTCCGCAAGATGCCGGGACGGATCTGTGGGCGAACGGTTGACCGCGAGGGACGGGACGGATACGTGCTGACCCTCCAGACTCGGGAACAACACATCCGACGCGAGCGGGCGACCTCCAACATCTGCACAAACCAGGGCCTCTGTGCCCTGAGAGCGATGGCTTACCTGACGTTTGTAGGCAGGCAGGGCTTGGTGGACGTGGCCCGGCTGTCGGCTGCGAAAGCGGTTTACGCCAGGCAGCAACTTCTGCAGATACCCGGCATCGAGGCGGATGAGAAGCCGTTCTTCAATGAGTTCGTACTTCGCTTGCCGGTTGACGCCGCGGAGGTCGTTGGTCGCATGATCGAGCGGGGCTTCGCCGCCGGCTTCCCCATGGGACGCTATTTCCCGGAGCGGCGGAACGAACTGCTTGTGGCCGTAACCGAGAAGCGGACACGCGAAGAGGTCCGCGGGCTGGCCGTGGCCCTTGAAGCTGTGTTGGCTGAGTGCCATTAGTGGTTCTGAGTTACTAATAGTAAACGCATTTTGTCGACGGATTAATAACTCAGACCACTGGGCGGGAGAGTTCACACGTGGAAACCATTTTTTCCAAGAGCCACTCCGGGCGGCGCGGTTCGTCCCTTCCGGAGCCGGACGTGCCCTGCACGGATGCCCTTCCTCCCGAGTTGCGCCGGGCAGAGCCCGCGGCCATGCCGGAGGTCAGCGAGCTTGACGGCGTCCGCCATTTTGTCAATCTGAGCCGGCGCAACATGGCGATTGACACGTGCTTCTACCCCCTCGGTTCCTGCACGATGAAGTACAACCCCAAGTTCCATGAACGGATCGCGAGTCTGCCCGGCTTCCGGGATTTGCACCCACTCCTCCCCCAACTGAGGCGAGGAGGGGCTTTGACTCAGGGGGCCCTCGCCGTCATCTACGAGACCGAGTCCTTCCTGTGTGAACTCCTGGGTTTCTCTGCCTTCACGATGCAGCCTCTGGCAGGCGCGCACGGTGAATTGGCCGGGGTCATGATGATCGCGGCCTACCACCGGGCAAACCAGGATGACAGGCCCGTGATGTTGATCGCGGATTCTGCCCACGGCACCAACCCTGCCAGTGCGGCCATGGCTGGGTTCGAGACCCGGACCGTGCCCACCGGACCGGATGGGAATGTTGACATGGAGGCGTTCCGGGCTGCTCTGTCGCCGAGGGTCGCTGGGATGATGCTGACGTGCCCCAGTACCTTGGGGCTCTACGACCCGAACACCCGTGAGATCTGCCGTCTGGTCCACGAGAATGGCGCCCTTATGTACGGCGATGGGGCGAACCTCAATGCGCTGTTGGGGCGCGTCAGGCCCGGAGATTTGGGCTTCGATGTCGTACATGTCAACTTGCACAAGACCTTCGCCACCCCCCATGGCGGAGGCGGACCGGGGGCCGGCCCTGTGGGCGTTTCCGAGCAACTCGTCCGCTTCCTCCCGACGTCTCGCGTGCTGAAGCGCAATGACGGAAGCTATGCCCTGGAGTACAGCTTCCCCGACACGGTTGGCTACGTCGCTCCGTTCTACGGCAACTTCGCGATTATCCTGCGGGCCTACGCCTATATGCTGACCCTGGGGAAGGAGGGAATGCGCCGAGCCGGGGAAGCCGCCGTGCTTAACGCGAACTATCTGAGAGCCCGCCTGCGAACGACGTACCAGGAGCCGCATGATCGTGCTTGCATGCACGAGTGCGTCTTCTCAGCCCAGAGCTTCGTTCGCAATGGTGTGCACGCACTCGACGTGGGCAAAGAACTCCTCGATCGGGGTTTCCACGCCCCAACGGTCTATTTCCCGCTGACCGTGCCTGAGGCCCTCATGATCGAGCCAACGGAGACGGAGTCAAAGCAGACGCTGGACGCCTTCGCGGATGCGCTGATCGACATAGCGCGGAAGGTGCAGGAGGACGCTGCGGGGCTCTCGAAGGCCCCCATCTCGATGCCTGTGAGTCGGCTTGACGAGACCCGCGCTGCTCGTCATCTCGATCTGGCCAGCCTTGGCGAGAGGGACTGATCTACATCCGCCCGAGCCGCGGGGACATGCTGCAGCCGCCGCGAAGAGGGTTTCGTGGCGGAGTTCACGGGTGGCCCCCTCCGCGGGGATGCAGTGGCGCCTTGGCGCCCAAGGCTGCCCGCAGCTCGCCGTTGTTCACGGATCTCGCCGCCGACCGACTCCTGATTGGTGGTGGGCAGTCTCGTGAGGCGAGGCCACTCTCAATCTTGGTCCGAATCAGGAGCGCGATCAGAACTTGGCTCCCGCCCCCTGGAACCGAGGCATTGCCCCAACTGCTTCAGGTTGGGTTGATTGCGACGTGTTCCTCTGCTATATTCTCCACTTTGCAGTCGAAAAATGGCGATCTCTGAACTCCGGCCCAATCAACACCGGGCCACCCATATGGCATAACTGACGCGTGCCCCACGGTGCCCAACCAGCGCACACACGAGGGGGCAATCGATGCACGCCGGAGTTCTCTAACGGCCCAGGAAGAAGGCACATTTCCAGATGAAACGGACGTTTCAACCGTCGAACATTTCCCGCAAACGCAAACTCGGCTTCCGAGCACGGATGGCTACTCGCTCGGGGCGTGCCATCATCAGCAGGCGTCGACGGAAGGGTCGCAAGCAGTTGACTGCCTGAGCGTGGGATGGGAGTGAGCACGATGGCAGACCGAGGGCCTGTCGACAGGCATGCCTCGGCCCGGAGCGGCTTGTCGCCCCACTGCACGATGGGTGAGGGTGGCCAAGCGCGGACGCCTGCAGCGACGTCAACCGTCGAGAGACCGTTCGCCAAGTCGGCCCGTTTGCGTACGCAGAGTGAACTTCAGTACGTCAAAACACACGGGCCCCGTTACGCTGGTCGACGCTGTGTGGTTTCCATTGCTCGGCCCCCTGATGGTAGGCGCAAATTTGCGATCATCATCTCTCGGCGCTACAGCCTCCGAGCCGTGGACCGCAACCGGGCCCGCCGCCTGCTGCGCGAAACCTACCGTCTTCTGCTTCCCCGCATGCAGCCTGTCTGGGTCGTCTTCATCCCTCGGCGCGCCATGTTTGGGGCCAAACTGGGAGACGTCTTCTCAGAGGTGGAGGCCAGCCTGAAGCGTCTTGGCATACTCGAATCGGTCCCCGAGCCGTGCCCAGGCACGACTGTGGCAGATGGAGGGCGGCCATGAACCGGACGGCCTCAAACCTGGCCAAACGGATGGCCCTCGCGGTCCTTTGGCTGTACCGGAAGGGATTGTCAGGACTCAAGCCGCCGTGTTGCCGCTTCGTGCCGACCTGCTCGGAGTACGCTACTCAGGCGATTGACCGCTTCGGCGCTCTGCGGGGAACGCTGCTCGCGGTCAGACGTTTGCTCAGGTGTCAGCCGCTCTATCGGGGTGTGGTTTACGACCCCGTCCCGTCTCGTGCGTCTTGGAGACCAGAAAATCCGCCGAAAGGGCGTTAATGAAGAAGTACGATAAGACGACCATAGCAGGTGTCGCTGCCTGTGCCGTTCTGCTGGTCCTTTGGGGCCCGCTGATGCGCAACCTTGGTCTGACGCGCACTGGTCAGCCTGCTCCTGCTCCTTCCGTTACACAGGAGAATGCTCCCACCGACGTGACGCCCCCTCCCGGGGCTCCTAAAGGAGTCGTGGCGCCGCCGGTCGAAGGTGTTTCCAGCATCCCAACGCCACCCTCCGCTGCACCCGCCGACGTGACGCCGGGGAGTGCCCCGACCTCCGTTGCCGTGCCTCCTCAGGGAACGGTTTCGCTGCCCTTCCGGCCCCCGGCGCTCCCGCTTCCCGCTGCTGTCCATAGCCTGACGGTCGACGGACTTGTGGATGTGGCGGTCGATCCTGCCGGAACCGGGATCAGTACCGTATCCCTTGGCAATTACCTTTCGGACGACCGGACTCAGGCGGTCCAGCTTGGGCGTTACCAGCAACCGCTCTGTGCCGTCGTGCTGGGACAGACACCTTGGGGCCGCGCAGAGACCACAGAGGTCATGGAGTCCACGGACACCGTACTCGTCGTCCGGAGCGGCCTCCAAGGCGGCCTCACGCTGACTCAGACGTGGGAGGTCCTGCCCGACAGTCCTTATCAGCTCTCCTACCGAATATCGATCCGCAACGGGGGTGCTTTGGCCGCGGCCATTCCGAGCTTGCCCGTGAGTTGTGGTGCCCTCCCCGCAAACCCTGTGGGGGCTGCGGGGGGATCAAAGCGAATGGCCGCGATGAATGCCGGCATCGACGTTGCGTTTGTCGGTGAGGAGCGCCCCAAAGGCTATTCGGTCAAGAAGCTGGGGAAATTGAAGGGAGAGGCCGCCAGAGCCCTGTCAGAACGACCGACCGAGTGGGTCGCCGTTCACACCAAGTACTTCCTGTTCTACGTTGCATCGGCTTCCGACCCTTTCCCCGGCGTGGCCGTGGGCACCATCTCTGCGGGTGACGACCCCAAGAGCGCGAACCCCTGGCTGTATGCTGGAGTTCTTCTGGATGGTGGAACGCTCGAGCCCGGGCAGGACCGCACCTGGGAGCTCTCGTGCTACGCCGGACCCAAGCAATACGGACTACTCAAGCAGATCGACAACCGGCTCCTTTCCGTTATGCGGATGGATCTGTTCTTCGGTCTCCACCCACGGTGGATGGCCTGGATTTCCGGACGCATTCTGACTGCACTTCTGGCTCTGAGTGCGTTCTTTGATCATCGGTGGGGCTATGGCTTCGCTATCATCGTCATCACGTTTGTGATCAAAATGCTCTTCTGGCCCCTGACCCACCGTAGCACGGCCTCCATGCGGAAGATGCAGGCCATTCAGCCGTTGGTAAAGGAGCTTCGGGAGAAGCACGGCGATCAGCCCGAGAAGATGAACCGCAAAGTCATGGAGCTCTACAAGGAGCACAACGTCAGCCCCCTTGGCGGATGTATGCCGATGTTCCTGCAGATCCCTGTCTTTTTCGCCCTCTTCAATACGTTCCGAAGTGCCATTGAGCTTCGACAGGCGGAGTTTCTCTGGGTCGCTGATCTGTCTGTTCCTGACACGATCGCCGATCCCTTCGGTGTTCCCATTCGGCCCCTGGCGATCCTGATGGCCGTCAGTATGCTCGGTCAGCAGAAGATGATGCCGTCATCAGCCGACCCCTCACAGGCGCGCATGATGATGTTCATGAGCGTGTTTTTCATGTTCATCTTCTACAGCATGCCGGCGGGACTTACCCTTTACTGGACCGTTAACCAAATCCTCACGATCGTGCAAACTCTTGTGAGTCGCAGACTCGAGAAGAAACCGGAGAGCTGAGTTTTTCCGCGCAAGCGCCGTTACCCCACCCTTCCGGGCGCCCTCACTGCGCGTCGGGAGGCACCGAAATGCTGCCGAGCACGTGGGCCTTGCCGGGATAGGACGAGAAACTGCTCTCCCCGCGGCACAAAGCCGCACGCAACGAAGGAGTTAAGGAATGGACGTCACGCCTGAACAGAAGGAACACGGGGTGTCCAGCCTCAACCGGATGGTTGAGCTGCTTGGCTTTACAGTCGAGATCAATGAGCTGGAGGACAGCCAGGGGATTACTCTCAGCCTCAAGACTGACGAGCCCGGACGTCTCATTGGCCGCAAAGGGCACTACCTCCAGAGCATGGAACTGCTGCTCAATCGGATGATGCGCAAGAAATACGGCAAGTTCCCGTGGATAGCTCTCGACGTGGACGGCTACCAGCGGAAGGCTCCAGCGCGTCGGCGTGGAGGCGCTCCAGTGGATAGCGAACGACTAGAGCAGATGGCCAATGACGCCGCCAAGGAAGTTGAGCGGTGGGGGCAGGAAAAGTCGACCGCCCCACTGAATGCCCGCGACCGCCGCGTCGTCCACGTGACCCTCCGCGACTACGATGGCATCGTCACGGAAAGTGGACCGGAGGAAGGCGAGGGACTGAAGCGGGTTATCGTCCGGCCAGCGGATACCTCAGCTGACGAGTAGCCGCTGCCGGCGCTCTCTCTTTCATGCGATTCCAGCCCGGACTGGGTGCCTGATCTGCGGCTCAGGAGGCGCCGTCAGGCCATTCCTGTCGGATGCTCCCCAAGGTGATTTCCACGGTTGCATGTTGCGTGTGGATCGTGTAAATTTCCTGGGAAAAGGTGATAGGTGTGCGGCATAGCCGTTCCTGTCTTCGGTCGTCCTGATCACCCGACGCACTTGGAGGTAACACCCGTGCCGAATCCCGTCCTTGATGCCTTCATGGCCCAACAGGGGAACCTGGGCCTGACGTTTGATGACGTTTCCCTGGAAACGCAGTACGCTGATTTCCTTCCTGCCGAGGCCGATGTTGCCTCTCGTTTCAGCCGCAATATTGCGCTCAACGTGCCTTTCGTCAGCGCGGCTATGGATACCGTAACCGAGAGCGAGATGGCGATTGCGGTGGCCTCTCTCGGCGGCATAGGCGTCGTCCACAAGAATCTGACCCCGCGTGAGCAGGCGGCCGAGGTGGCCAGGGTCAAGCACTACTTGAACGGCCTCATCACCAGCCCCATCGTTTTCCGGGACGACATGCTGGTCTCAGAGGTGCTTGAGGAGAAGGACCGCAACAGCTACAAGTTCAGCGGCTTCCCCATCATTGACGACAATGATCGCCTGGTCGGCATCCTGACATCCCGCGACCTCAAGTTTCTCACCAACTACGGTGTTCCGGTCTCGGAGGTAATGTCTCGGGAGCCCATTGTCGCACCCCCTGAGACGACCATGGTACAGGCCTTCGAGACGATGCTGCGCAACAAGGTGGGCAAACTCCCGATTGTCGATGGCGACTTCTGCCTTCGCGGCCTTTACAGTTTCCACGATGTCCGGACCTTGATCGACAACGTCGAGCCGGCCTACAACCGTGATGCTCGACACCGTTTGCGTGTCGCTGCCGCGATCAGCCCATTTGACGAGGAGAGGATCGAGGCCCTCGTCGACGCCGACGTCGATGCGCTGGTTATCGACACGGCACATGGGCACTCAAAGGGGGTCATCGAGACCATTGACCAGTTGAAGAAGGCCTACTCAGATCTCGACGTGGTGGCGGGCAACATTGGCACTGGTGAAGGCGCTCGGGCGTTGCTGGATGCCGGAGCCGATGCCATCAAGGTCGGAATTGGTCCGGGCTCGATCTGTACGACACGCATCGTCGCGGGAGTCGGAATCCCACAGGTGACGGCCATTTACCGGGCTTCGCAGGCCGTTCAAGGGGAGATACCAATCATTGCTGATGGCGGGATCACCTACTCCGGCGACGTGGCCAAGGCCTTGGCAGCCGGTGCCGATTGTGTGATGATGGGATCTGTCCTCGCTGGAACTGACGAGAGTCCGGGGGAACGCATTCTGCACCAGGGCCGCCCCTACGTTCTCTACCGGGGGATGGGGAGTCTGGACGCCATGAAGACGGGGCAGGGAAGCCGCGAGCGCTACAGCCAGCATGGGGTGGAAGCCGAGAAGCTTGTCCCCCAAGGTATTGAGGGAATGATCCCCTACCGTGGATGTCTCTCCGACGTCATTCACCAATATGCGGGAGGGCTGCGTTTCTCCCTCGGGTATTGTGGGGCTCGCACCGTGCCTGAACTCCAGAGCAAGGGGCGCTTTGTGCGGGTGACCGCCGCCGGCCGCCAGGAGGCCCATCCGCATGACGTCAAGGTCATCAAAGACGCCCCCAACTACCGAGCGACCTGATCCGGCTTCCCCCCGAATGATGGGACACACCACATGACACCAGTGCTTCAGATACTGATCGGGGTTGCGGTTGCTTTGGCGGTCGTGGTTCTCCTCGTGGTCGGGGCCGTGGTCCTGGTCTTCATCGACCTTTGGCCGCAGGTGAAGGCTGCCGGCGTCCCGGTTGGGCTTCTTGATATGGTTGTGATGCGTCTTCGGCAGATTGATCCTGCCAGGGTCGTTCGAGCCATGATCACCCTCTACAAAGCGGGTCTCGAGGTCCGCCTGGATGACTTGCAGGTCCATGTGATGTCCGGGGGCGATCTGGACGGTGTAGCGGACGCCCTCGTGTCGGCCAGCAAAGCTGGTCTGGATGTCGACTTTGCCATGCTTGCCGCCATTGACCTGGCCGGGCGCGATGTCGTCGATGCCGTCAATACGCGGGTGCAGCCGAAGGTTCTTGTCTGTCCTCCCGCAACCGCTCAGAAAGATGCTCTCTCCGGTGTATCTCGGGACGGAATTCGCCTCGCTGCCCGAGCTCGGATCACCGTCCGGACGCAACTTGACCGGCTGGTGGGCGGAGCCGGGGCAGACACCATCGTGGCCCGCGTGGGAGAGGGAATTGTCTCCGCGATCGGGCGTGCCCCATCTCATCGGGAGATCCTGGAGAAGCCCGAGCTCATATCTGAACACATCCTGGCCCGTGGCCTTGACAGCGGCACGTGCTTCGAGATCGTGTCGGTCGACATATCCGACATCGACGTGCTGGACAACATATCGGCCCGTCTCAAGTCGGCACAGGCCGGAGCGGACAAGCGCATCGCCCAGGCACAGGCCGAGGTCAGGCGGGCCGCCGCCATCGCGGCCCAGCAGGAAATGGTGGCCCGCACAAAGGAGATGGAGGGGCGAGTCACTTCCGCGAAGTCGAGGGTGCCGTTGGCCCTGTCCGCGGCTGTAGCCGAGGCCAATTTCGGAAACTCGGCCCGGCTGCAACCAACCATGCAGTCCAGGTTACGGTGGTCATCCAGACGGGACTGACCCGGAGCAGTTGTCTCTCTCCGGACGGAGGCGTCAGTTACCCGAGTCGCATGGGGCAGCGATAGGCCGGCGCAGGCCCTCCGAGGCGCAGGCACGGGGCACGATACTTGATTTTGCGCGATTCCGAGGCTACCTTTAGTAGCTTGTGTTGACTTTCGGAAGTGCTATACTGTCCCGGCATTGTGCCTCGACTGACGTGATGATTGTGTCGCTTTTGCTCGAAGAAATCCGCTAGTAGTCGACCGTGGTCAGAACCTCTACGGAGGCTGGAGAACGGGCTCCGGGTTCGTCCCCGGAAGCGAGACCTCGTACGGCGGAGTATGCTGTTCAGGAGTGGGCCCTATATGACCACAACCCGTTTGCTGTCATACGCTGCTTGTTTCGCCCTTGTTGTATCCTTCTGCTGTGCTCCTGCTTCAGGCCAGGCCAAGAAGCGCGGGGCCTTACGGATCACGGACTTGGACCTTCAACACAAGGACAGTCCCGAGTTCCAGGCGATGAGCAATCCTCGTGCCACCCGTGAGTACAGGTGGTACCAGATCACCGTCGAGTATGAAGCCCGCGGCGGCGACCGGGGTTGGCTGGATGAAGTGGAACTCGAATGGTCTGTCATTCTTTCCCCCAAGTCATCGTCAAAGCCGTTTCTCTTAAAGCGAACCGTGACTTACGTCGACGTTGAAACGGCGAAGGGCGCGACTCATCACGCTGTCGTATACCTGCGTCCTGCGTTCATTCGTCGTTACTATGGAACAGACCGAATAAACAAGAACGATATTGGCATCTACGTGCGGACAAAGGTCAATGGGGAATCCTCAGACACGTACCGTGAGGCAAAATCCAAGGATCTTCGCGGCACGTGGTGGGAAGCGCGAGAACCGCGTGTCCATATCCGGGAGAACGAGCTGATGACCCGGGATGAGACGCCCTTCGCTCCTCTTGATTACGACTTTTACGAGCATCTCAAGCCCCGCCGTTGATGGAAGGGCCCTTCAACGGCATCCTCTAAAGACCCCTTCGCGGAAACCTCAACATGGCGCGTGTAGACCGAGTACTGGCCATCGACATTGGTGCTACAAGCATCAAGGTTGGCGAGTTCGAGTACCCCAAGGAAGGGGTATCCCTTATTGGCTTCACCCAACGGGAGTATGAGGAGGAACTCACCGAGAGTTCCCGCTCCGTCGTCGTCGCCGGTCTTCTGCGCCAGATGCTCGTTGAGAACAACTTCACCTCCCGCCGCTGTATGCTCTCGATCTCCGGCCAGGCGGCCTTCACCCGTTTTGTTAAGCTCCCCCCGGTCTCTGAGGAAGAGAGTCGTGTACGACAGATCGTGGAGTTCGAGGCGCGGCAGAATGTTCCGTTTCCTATGGAAGAGGTCATCTGGGATTACCAGTTGATCGCCAATCCGGAAGCCGAGGAAATGGACGTGATGTTCGTCGTGATCAAGAACGAGATCGTCGAGCAGATGACCGGCGCTGTCCAGGCGGTTGGGTTGGAGCCCATCCGAGTTGACGTTGCGCCCGCAGCCTGTTACAACGCCGCCCGGGCCAACCACGTCGGTGACCAGGACTGCGCGATGGTCCTCAACATCGGCGGGCGGAGCA
>Ga0209045_1000595_pt1 | contig 41399 bp, 34 predicted proteins | sample SaaInlLV_10m_DNA_4_FD_184664 | JGI IMG/M metagenome (GOLD analysis project Ga0209045, IMG submission 184664) | Marine microbial communities from expanding oxygen minimum zones in the Saanich Inlet - Saanich Inlet SI072_LV_200m_DNA (SPAdes) (version 2) | ecosystem: Environmental > Aquatic >...
AATAAAAATGCTTCCGCAAAAACCTGACCCTATTTTATTTGAGCAGATTTTTGGACATCTAACTGCATTTAGTTCCATTCACTCTGCCAAACTGCCGCTTGCTTCGCCATAATTGGCGAAGGTATTGATGAACGAATAAAGTAGTATATAGTCAGACGTTTCAATAGATTACGATTTATATCCCGCCGCATAGGGAATCCCCCTGAACGCCTTCATATTTTTTAGTATAATTACCTTGATTGGAATGTAGATAGGGAATCTTATGAGAGAAGGTAAGTATTTTAAACAACAAATAGATCAGCTCACTACCGAAATAGAATTTGCGCTTCGGTGGCAGGGACCGATTATTTTGCTTGTCATCTACCGCTCATCTCATGTATTAGATGATGCTGAAGCTAGCCTGTCAGCAGAACTAACGCTATTGAAACAGGAGCTAGTTTCGGTCCGCGTGCGAAGCGATTCGTCCAATATTGTCGAAACTATCGCGGGGATAGAAAATCGAGAAAACAAGGTTTTTTCTATTGCTGATCTTGATCAAGGTGGAGGGACAGGTCAAGCTGATGCCTATCGGACTTTGAATTTACATCGAGAATATTTTATTGAGAAAAATATCCGCTGTGTGCTTTGGCTAACAAACGAAGAAGCCAGGCAACTTTCTCTAGTTGCCCCAGATTTTTGGGCTTTTCGTCATCGTGTGATTGATTTTCTTGGAGAACGTGCCACACCGCTTCGATCAGCTTCATTTCAAGGACTTGTGTGGATAGAATGGCCTTGGCATCTTTTTGAAGATGATTCTGGAGCAGCTATAACATATCGTGAGCAATTATTGGGGGAACTGCCAGATGAGCCTGAAACGATGCTCATGCGGATCAATTTATATGCAGAAATAGCTGGTCTATATCTTCTGGATGAAAACTGGGCGCAGGCATTGGAGATAATCAAGCAAGGTTTAGATGGCGTGTTTGTAATGATGATCCCAGAACTTGAAGCAAGATTATTGGTTGGCTTAGCGATTATATATATTCAACTGGAAGAGTACACTCAGGCTCAGGCCGCTCTTCAAAAAGCAGGATTTTTAAACTCTGAAAATGGTGATTATCTAACTCTCCTTGCGCAAGTGAGCAGGCTTGAAGGGCGACGTTCCGAAGCCCTTGCATATGTTCAAAAAGCAATCCGTTTACGCCCAGAGCATGCATTCGTATGGAATGAATGTGGTAATATTTATGCGGATTTGGGTAGAAACAAAAAAGCAATAGACGCTTATCAAAAAGCCTTTGATTTGTCGCCAAAAGATGTGCTTTCCTTGGTAAATAAAAGTGCTATTCTGGCATCAGAAAACCGTTTGGATGAAGCGCTAAAATTATTAGATACCATTCAAAGAGAACAAAGAATCGTCTTAAGAAAGGTTTATAAAATGCGGGGCTTTGAATTTTTAGTAAAAATAAAATGAAAAAAAATCTATTAGACTATTTTATATTGAATGCTAATAAGCCAGAATTACTCTCGATTTTTTTTGGGGGCATTATTTTAGCACTTTTTCTTTCAGGTATTATTTTCACGAAACGAAAGCTTGTTGGAAGACAGAGTTTTTTGTTTTTGGTTTCCGCCCTCCTATTTACCTACTTAATAGTTTTTCTCTATTCAATTCAAATAATACGTGAATCTAGAATAGTATTATTTGCACTCTTTTTGGGAGGATCAGCTTCTGCAACATCGTTACTTTTTTTTTCATTGCATTATGCAGGTCAGCAGTATTGGCTAAAATTTTCAAATATTCTGTTTTTTTTCCTGGAACCAATATTTTTCACATATGTTATTTTGAACTTACCCGCAAATGCTTACACACTAGGGCAAATTTATCCCGGACCATCATCTCTGTTTTGGGCTTGGGATTATATTCATAATTTTTATATTATTATAATTTTATTGGCTGCTAGCGTTATTATTGCCCCAAGTATATTTTTAGGGATTGGTACCTTGCGGCGAAAAGTAATTGCTACATTAGGAGCAATTTTAGTTCCGATAGTTCCTATAGGGTTAGGGTTAGGTGCTCTTTTCGAACCTTTTTCTTTCCAGATGTTTGCTTTTACCCTTAGCGGGTTAATTCTTAGCCTAACTTTATCCGAATCAAACTCTATTGACTTAATGCCTTTTTCGCGTAATCGCGTAGTGGAGCAAATGCGTGAAGGGTGGCTGCTTTTGGATAGCAAAAATCGTATTGTTGACGCAAATATATATGCTGAGAAAATACTAACTTTTTCAAAAAAGGAAGTCTATGGAAAAGATGCCAACACAATTTTTTCTTCTTGGCCAAACATTATCAATTCCTTGATTGATGGCAAAGAAGCAGATTTCAAAACATCTTCTAATGCATACGGAGAAGTTTTATACTTGCATATTAGAATATCTCATATAAAAGATTCTATGGGATTAATGATAGGGTGGCAGATACTTCTAAGGGATTATACGGAAAGGCGTATAGCCGAATTGGCACGTCAGCAAGCACGAGATGAAATGTTTAGTCTACTACACTCAATTTCGGGTGCAGCCAGCCGTTCCGAAAATATGACTGAATTTATTACAGCCTCGACATTTCAATTGGCATATTCTTTCGAAAGCCAAATAATAGCGATTTTTTTAAACGATGGAGAAACCAATGATGATCTTTTTTTGCTCGTTTCACACCAAGGAATCAAGGCTGAACACATAGAAAGCTTAGCTTTTCTTGACAAAAAAAATAAACTAGTTTCACAAATCCTTAAATCACGAACATCTCTTTTGGTAGGTGATATTCAAACCGATGCACGAATCCCACTTTTTCTTCGCAGAGTTTTTGTCGGAAGATTGCTCATGATTCCAATCATTACTGATGAAGAATTTGTTGGTTTTATTCTTCTGACGCGTGAGAAGAAAACATATAGCAACGATGAAATTACTCGCCTTGAAATAGCGGCAGAACAGATTGGTGCCTTTGTACAGAATGATCGTCGCCGAGATATTGCTAGCACTTTGGCTGAACGTCAACGATTAATTCGGGACTTACACGATTCTGTTACCCAACGCCTATACGCTCTTGTCATGACAACTGAAGCTGCCCAACTGGGCTTGAAATCTGGAAAACTGGCACAACCAGGAGATATAATCACGAAACTTGGTTTTCATGCTCGCCAGGCATTAAGAGAAATGCGTCTGTTTTTGCACAAACTTCAACCTATTGACCTTGCACGGGATGGATTTGCGGTTGTATTATTGCATCGCTTGGAGGCTGTTGAAGGTCGTGCTTGGCTGGAAAGAGAGTTAGATATTGATGAAGATATTGCCCTTGGACCTGAAGAAGAACTTGCTTTATTTTTTATTGCCCAAGAGGCATTGAATAATATTATTAAACACGCTGATGCCAGTGCTATAAAAGTTAAATTCAAAAAAAACAGAGTTAATTATAGGCTTGAGATTAATGATAACGGTCATGGTTTTAATTCTAAAAAAGTAAATCGATTTGGTCTTGGGCTGAAGAATATGCGTACGCGTGCAAAACAGATTGGAGCTAAAATAAGAGTAAGCTCGTCATCAGAAAATGGAACAAAAATTGTTGTACTAATTCGACATATAAAGTCAAAAAAGGGTGTAGGTGTAAAATGAAAACATCAATTAATGTTATCGTTGTGGAAGATCAGGCTGTAGTTAGACAAGGGCTAATAGCGATTCTATCTTATCGTGATGATATTGAAGTGGTTGGGGAGGCTGAAAATGGTGTCGAAGCTGTGAAGTTGGTTAAAAAACTCAAGCCCGATGTAATTCTTTTGGATTTGATTATGCCTGTTCAGGATGGATTGGAGACGATCCCTAAAATTTTGGAGATAGCACCGGCTTCTCGTATTCTCGTTGTGACCGGATTTGGCGAAGCAGATAAGGTCTTTAACGCAATAAAATCAGGTGCGTTGGGATATTTGCTCAAAGATTCATCACATGAGAAACTGGTTAGTGCCATACATGATGTTTATCGAGGCAAGGCATTTATCCCACCTTCAATGGCATTGCGAATGATTCGTGAGATGGATGGCCTCTCTGCTTCCTCAGATAAGCAGAGTCCATTAACAAAAAGAGAGTTGGAAACATTACGGTATATTGCACAAGGGTTAACAAATCTGGAAATTTCTAAAAAACTGGTTGTACATGAACGTACGATTGCCAAATATGTGAGTAATATTCTCAGCAAATTACACTTGGCCAACCGTACGCAAGCTGCTTTATATGCATTGCGCACAGGGTTGTCAGAACTTGATGAAGAATAAAATGACAAGACACATCTTTTAATGCTCTTAATGCTCTGGGACACATTCCAGAGCATTTTTTTTGCATAAGGTTGGAGTGGTGTGTTTTCGCCATGAAAATAACCAGGTTAAAAAGTTGTATAAATGACCAGGTAAAATATATATATTGATGGGTAGTTTTGCGATATGTGAACGGGGGAAAATAAGGTTGTTATAAAAGCCTAAAAAAGAATATTTTTATGTACTTTTTTCCTTCAAAAAGACGATTTTGAAAAACCCACTTAATTCTATGTTCGTATTTAATAAGATTGTCTAGAATACTGCTGACACTACTACATCCTGAATTTGGGATAAAGCCTGCTGCATCATATTTACAAAAGGGTACTAAAGTAAAAGTGGGCGTTACTATACTGACTTCACCAGCAAAGAAAATACGACGAGACGAAGTAAGGATAATCAGAGACTATGTTTTATGGACAGTACACAATTCAGCTTGATCATGATAAAGCCCTCACTTTCCCTGAGTATTTTTCAGAAAAACTTTCTGGCAATGTTTTTATTACCAAGGGCATTGACCGCAACTTGGTCATCATGCCAGAAAATTCCTTTACGGAACTATATCAGCGTGTGATTAGTCTTAATATGGCAGAACCTTCAGCAAGGTTATTGCTTCGCTTATTTTTAGGAAATGCCATCCTTTCACAACTAGACGGATTACAAAAAATGCAATTATCTGAACATTTATATGCCTATGCAGAGCTTTCAGATGAGAGCGCAGCTGTTTTAGTTGGCCAGGGAGATCACATTGAAATTTGGTCACAAACTTATTGGGAGAAGCAGAATGTTGATTTGCAAGATGCGAGCATAAATGCACATCGTTTTGCTTCACTCGATTTACGGTTTTAGAAGGAATGGACCCCATGGACAAACTTCATTATGAACGTGCAAACGATTTTGACAGGGCTTGGCTTAACTTTGAATTGGATCTTCCTTTGCGACCAACCTCTGATGGAAAAGCGAATCCTTTTTATGTGAATCGCCCCGAAAATCCACTTTCAGAATTAAAGGATGCTCTATTAGCTCCGTTTTATAAACCTCCTAAATTTTTCTTTTCAGGACATCGAGGGTGTGGCAAATCAACAGAATTATTGCATCTATTAGGAGATCAAGAAATTCAAAAGAAATATTGGCCCATCAATTTCAGTATCCGTCAGGATGCGGACATCATTGATCTGGATTTTCGAGATGTTTTGCTCGCTATTGGCGGACGCCTATTCCGTGAATATAGACAGGCCGGTGGGGAGTTGCCAGACCATCTACTCAAAGAACTTGATGGCTGGAAAGGAAAGATTGAGCAAGAGATTGAAACAATAAAAGAGGGACGCATTTCAACATCAATTGGAGCGGATGTAGATGCATTTTTTGTGAATGCAGGATTACGCATGAAATTGGAACCTGCAACACGAGTGGAGATCCGCCAGACTTTTGAGAAAGATATTACAGGATTGATAGCGGTTATCAACGCGATTTCCTCTGCAATCTATGCCAAGGAAGGGCGATACCCCCTAGTCTTGATCGATGACTTGGATAAACCTGAATTAGAAAAAGCTCGCGCAATATTCCACGATCATCGCGAAATCATGACGCAACCGAGTTGCGCTATCGTTTATACGGTTTCTAGTGCTTTATTTTATAGCAAAGAGTTTGATGCTATTCGCGACCAGGCTATTTTCTTGCCAAACATCAATCTTTTTAGTCGATTTTATAACCGATTATCAGATGAAGACATTTCTCAGCCAGGGCATAGAACGCTCAAAAAGTTTATCGATTTACGTATGTCCTCTTCCCTGATTGATGGCAAAGCACTTCGTCTAGCAATAGAGTATAGCGGTGGTGTTTTTAGAGAAATGGCTCGTATTATGCGAACATCTATTGGGCGTGCTCGTCGCCGCAAAGCCTCGCTAATCGAGGTTGAAGATATTGAGTGGTCTGCAGCTGAGATTCGTAATGAATATCGCCGCATTCTTGATAGAGAAGATATCAAACTTTTGCGGCTAATTAACAAGACAAAACGATTGGAATATGTTGACCGCTTACGCCCTTTATTACAATTATTAGCCATTCTTGAATATCGTGATGTTGATAATTGGTGTGATATTCACCCAGTCTTAAGGAAACTGATTGATGGGTAAACAACCTATAGCCTCAGCGTCTTTTAAAATGCACTTAGATAAACTCTCCAAAGAGATCAATCTATCTTCACGCTGGGGAAAACCTTCAATATTATTGGCAGTATATGAAAATACTTTTGATGGTGCCAAGGCTGTCTCTAATCTGGAAGCACGCCTGACGCGGCAAGGACAATATGTTTGTCATATCACACCAGATATTGAAGGAAAGAACACCATTATTGATGAAGTCACGCGCAATAAGCATTGGGGCGAGACAGTTTTCTTTGTTATGCACTTGGGTCGCAGCACAGAAGAAAATATCTACGATACGCTGAATGCGCATAGTGATTTTTTTATCAACAATCAGATTCGTGTTGTTTATTGGCTAACAAAACAAGATTTAATTTCTTATGTTCAGAACTTATCTGAGCATTGGTTTGCTCAACACAAGCTCATTGAACTTTCGGCTTCTGGGTGGGAGCATGTTTTGCCTCACTTGGTAAAACGAACTTGGCGAAATTTTGAGCATATCGAATCAAAACAAAGTCAAAAATTGGAAGATATTCCTCTAACCGAATTGCTTTCTTTGGATATCCGTGATGATCTGGATGGTTTACTTAAACGTGTTCAGATTCTTATTAAGCTAGGTATCTTCTATTTTCGCCAAAAAGATTATGCACAGTCATTAGAGTTTTTGGGTAAGGCAGTAGAAATTGCAGAAATTATAGAAAATGAAGGATTTTCTATTGCAAGTAATGTTGCATTTGCATTAGTTCAAACGGAATTAGATCAATATGAAGGTGCGGTTTCAATCCAAGCGAAAATCGCATCAGCTTATCCCAAGAGCAATGATGTTTGGAACAATCTTGGCAACCTATATTTTGCCCTTTTCATGTTCGACGAAGCATTTTTAGCATATCAATCTGCACTTTCGATTTCTCGTGAAAACCCCATTAGCTGGCAAGGCCTTGGCGAAGTCTATTTACAATTTGGACAACTCGATAAGGCAACTGAAGCTCTCCATAAATCGGTTCAGGTGGCACCTAATTTTGCCTGTGCCTGGAAAGGGCTGGGAAAGGCTTATACAACCGCTGGCAATCGTCCCAAAGCCGTAGAAGCGTATACAAAATCTCTTGAGATTGATTATCGACAATCTGATGTTTGGCTTGAGGTGGGGCGCCTTGCAGAGGATGATATTGCGCAACGAGCTCTCCAATATGCACTTGAATTGGATCAAACAAAAGCATTTGCGTGGAACTTGCTTGGCAATATTTATTATCGCTCTGAAAACTTTAATAAAGCTATTAGAGCCTATTACAAAGCAATTCAACTCAAAAAAGATTTCGGTTGGCCCTATGCCAATATGGCACTGATCTATACCGACCGAAAGCAATATGAAAATGCAATTCTGCTCTATATCAAAAGCAGCCATCTTTTTCAAAATAATCTCGAAAAATCCAATGTCTTGTACAAGCAGGGAAATGCTTATCGTGACTCAGGGAAATATAGTAATGCTATAGGGCTATATCGAGAAGCCGCAAAACTTAATCGAGGAGGCAGTTTGTTGGATAAAAATCTTCTTGCCCCAGGTCCATTTAGGGATTGGGATTCAGCCTCTGTGGACGATAAGAATCCTCCCGTGGAAGACAAACGTGACGAGGAACTTGCTGAGGAGACTGAAACATCTGCCCCAATTCAACTTAATACCGATGCACAATTGAAAAAATCCACTAAAAATGCCATGCTACGTAAAATCTTGTCGACAAATAAAAAAGCCGCCAAAGTGAACTATTGGTTGGAGCTTGGCTCACATTATGTGCGCAGCCGGATGTACGAATTTGCAGAAGATGCATTCATGATTGCGGCTGAACTTGACCCTCATAATGGATGGACTTATTACAACTTGGCACTGGCAAATACGGTCAATGGACTCTATAAGGATGCAGTTCCTCTATACGAAAAAAGCATCCGTTTGTTTGATGAAAGAAAGGATAAAGCTTTGTCATGGAATCAATTGGGAAATGTTTATCGTCGGCTGAACGAACCTTCTTTAGCAGTAGCAGCTTACGAGAACGCGCGCGTCCTTGATCCTCCTCCAAAATCCTCGATCGTTTCTCGTGCCCGATTGAGCTTGATGAGTAATTGCTATGCAAAATAAAAGACCTCTACAAAAACGTGGAAATATCAGCCTTTATCAGGGGCTATATAAAGAAATTCTGAACGCCTATCGTGAATTTGTTGCGGTAGATGTTAACTTTGGGTGCTCATTTGTAAAGTTTGCAATATACCCAGAAGGGAGTTTATGAAAAAACAATATACCTATGTAAACGAGCGTTCAGTCTGTTTAGTCAACAACAAAATTTGTTTTAGAAAAGGAGATAAAAATGAGTGAGCACCAACTGTGGAACGAACTAGGAAATATTTATATTAATTCAGGAGCGTTTGAACAAGCGATCAAGGCTTATGATAAAGCGATTGAATCTGATGCTGAATTTGGCTGGGCTTATAACAACAAAGCTTTGGCTTATATGCGTCTGGGTGAATCTGAGAAATCGATTCCCCTTTATCAAAGAAGCATTGAGTTGCTAAGTGATTTTAGAGACAAAGCGATTGCATGGCATCGTTTGGGCAATTCATATCAGGTGATGGATGATACCAAGAATGCGATTCTTGCCTTCCAACGTGCCGTAGATTTGGATTTAGATAATACCGTTTACCGGAATGATCTGGCTGTTGCGATGGCTGAATATACCTATGAGACAGATGAAGAGCAGGAAGAAGCTGAGGCGGTAGAAATTGCCGATGATGTTCCTCTAGCAGAGGAAGCTGATATAGTGGAAGCAACCCCTGAGGTTGAGATCGAAGATGTCCTCGAAGAAGCTGAAGTAAGCTCCGAAGTCGAAGAAGAGGATTCTACCGAAATAACGGAAGAGATCCCCGATGTCGAAGAGGAAGGTGTCTCCATGAAAAGTGATTTCGCATCTTGGCTTGAGCAAACCATTGAAAAACTTAGTAATAAGTCTTTTGAGAAAAAAACTGCTGCTTTTGAAGATGTGCCAATCGTTTTCCCTGAAGGCGTCGCCCCAGAGGATGTTGTTGCTGAGTTAATGGCTGTGGTTGAAGAGCACGCAAGAGAAGCAGAGCCTGTTCTTGAAGAAGAAGTTGATTCTGAACTCGAGCAAGAAATTGCGGATGAGAGCGAAGAGAAAGTTGAAGCTGTTGCTCAAGATGAATCTGAGCCAGAAATTCTGGAGGAGATCGAGCCAATTGTGGAAGATGAACTCGAAGCTGTTGCAGAAGCAGAATCAGAAGACGCAGATGAGTCTGTAGAAAAAATATTGCCTACAGAAGCAATAGCTGAGGTTGTAGAAGAAGTTCAAGAAGCAGACGATGCTCTTGAAGAGCAAAAAATTGAAGAGGAAAAAATCCCTCCTGTGCCGGCTGCAATAGCTAAAGATCTTATTCCTCTTTTGGACAGCGTCGAAGACGAAGAATTGGATGCCAATGTTGATAATCTGATGAATGAGTTGTCAAAAGAAATAGACCTCGCCGAAGATGAAGAGGTTGACGATGAGATTGATCAGGCTGCATTATTGATGATGGAAGATGATGAGATCGAAGATGAAGTGTTTGATGAGAAAGATCTTGAAGAAGACTTTGAAGATGAAGCCGAATTCGAGCCTGTCGCATTAGACGAGGAAGAAATCGAAGAAGAAGGCTTTGAAGACGAAGTTGAAGAAGATGAACTCGACCTTGAAGGCGATGAAGACGAAGATGAGGATGACAAAGAAGATGAACGCATCCTTTTCGAACTCAAAAAAGAAGAAGCAACAGCCGCTCTCTTGTCAGCCGAAGAATTCTTCGCCAGCAATGACCAAAAAGGCTCTGGAAACGGAAATGGCAACGGCAATGGAAATGGAAATGGCAACGGCAAAGACTTTAGCCTGAGCACCGCCAAGGTCTGGGGAGAATTGGGCAACGTCTTCTTCTCGGTAGGCGTTTTTGACGGCGCGCTTTTTGCCTACGAAAAAGCCATCGATCTGGATTCTGACTCTGGTTTGATTTTGAATAACCTGGCCTTGCTGCACGTTCGCAATGGAAAGTATCTTCAGGCTGTTGAGCTATGCCGCAAAAGTATTGATCTTCTCGACGATAGTGCCTCTCAGGCAGTTTCCTGGAATAATCTGGGCAATACCTATCGTGTGCTGAAAGAATATGATCAGGCAGAGAAAGCCTACCGCAAAGCCGATGAGTTGGATACAGGAAACATCACAGTAGAAAACTGGACGCGCTACGGTTTGCTAAACACCCAAAATTCATAGCATAAAAAAGAGAGACGCCAATGAGTGAACATATCATCTGGAACGAGATAGGCACCCTGCATTTTAATGCGGGTGCTTATACTCAAGCATCAAAAGCATATCAGCGCGCCATAGAATTGGGCGAAGATTTTAACACCGCCATGCAGAACTTGGCTTTGACCTATGTGCAAGAAGGAGAGTTAGCTAAAGCCGTTCCAATTTACAAAGAAGCCCTCGAGCTTATCTCTGAAAACAAAGACAAAGCCGCCCTCTGGTATCAGCTTGGCGAGATTTATGAGCAATTAGAAGATCACGAAAATGCTCTCTATGCAACCAAAATAGCTGCTGAGCTAGAAAGAAATCAGGATGAATCTCTCGAGCAAGATTTGCCTTCGCAACCTTCCCCCGTTTCAGTTTTGGATCTTGCCGAGGAAATAATCGGAGACACCGAACCTCTCAATCCAGAAGAACTTCAAAATGTGGATGAAGAGCCGACTCCGCCCGAGGACGAGGAACTTGCTACCGTTAAAACGGCAGATTCCCATCCTGCAGAGGGGCGGCTCTATCATCTGAATATTGAGCAGATTTTCGCTAACCCGGTTCAGCCTCGTCTGCGTGTAAATGTCCAAGACCTTGTCGAATCTATTCGTGAATACGGCATCATCCAGCCGTTAATCGTCACTCCTTGTGATGAAGAGCCTCATCGCTATATTCTCGTTTCTGGTGAGAGACGTCTACAAGCAGCGCGCCAGGTTGGGCTGAATACAGTTCCTGCAATCGTTCGTAAAATTAGCGAACACCAACGCCTGGAAATAGCTCTGGTAGAAAATGTACAGCGGCAGAATCTCTCATTGCTGGAACAAGCAGATGCCTATGCTCAACTGAAAAACGAATTTGGTTTATCTTCTGACCAGATTGCCAAGCGGATGGGCAAAAGCAGTGTTGCAATAAGCAATTTGCTTCGGCTACTAGAGTTACCAGAAAAGATAAAGCGTGCGCTCGATTCAAATCGGATTAACGAAGAGCATGCACGCGCTTTGTTTTTGCTGAAAGATCAAAAAATGCAGACAAAAATATTAGACCGCATTTTAATTGAAGATCTATCTGTGCGTAAAACAGAAGGGTTGGTCCGTAAATTGCTCGTTCAGGTTCTTGAAGATAGCAATCAGCCTGATCCTGAAGTAGACGAACCTGTGTTTGTGGAAGAAGTTATCAAGTCAGATTTAGATACAGCAGCTTTGGCAGAAGTTGCTGAGGATATGGAGGAGAGCGTCATAGAAACAGAAGTTGTGGCGCTTACCCCCATACCTGATGATGAAGATTTGGAAGAAGATAATGATGAGCAAGCTGTAGAATTGGATGCCGTAGAAGAAGCTGTTTCACTTGACGACAACCAAGAGCAGCCCAAAGATTCTCTCCCGGAAGATGAAGCTCCAGAAATCGCACCCGAAGATTTAGAAGAGGATTTGGCGGAGGATACCCTGCCAATCCCCTCATTGCCGCAGACGGCTAATTTTGAATCCCATGAAGCAGTTCTAACAGAGGAGCAGATGCGCAGTAGACTTGGTGCTTTCAAACGAGTTACCGAAGTTAACCCCAAAAACGATAAAGCCTGGAGTAAATTAGGCAAATATTATTTCCATTTGGATGAAAAAGAAAGTGCCATTGAAGCGTATTTAGAAGCAATTCATCTTGCCCCAAATATCTTTGATTATCATCATGAACTGGGGCAAGTTTATATCTCCCTGCGTCAATTTGATAATGCGGCCATAGAATTGGAAAAAGTTGTAGCACTCAACGATAAAAATATTATTGCGCATTGCATATTGGCGAGCACTTACCGCCATTTGGAAATGGATGAAAAAGCGCAAGAGCATATAGACCTGGTTGCACCAGTTATCGAGTATGAAAAAATCTATAACCAAGCCTGCTTCGAAGCAATTTGTGGCAATGTAGTTCGCTCGGTTGAATTGTTGCGCACGGCCTTAGATCAAGAGCAAACGAGTATTGAGCAAATTCAGAGCGATGCCGATTTTGATTTTATTCGCGATGAGCCAATATTCGCTGAGCTGGTGAGCAAAACTGAAACGGTCTTTGGTGATCTAGTGCATGATCAGGAAGTGCTTTCAGTAGTGGAGCAATAGACTAGAGTTGTCCCTGAATAGCAGAAACTCGGTTTTTCTTTTTCTCTCAAGATCTTTTTGGTCAAATATCGTTAGTTTTCGTACAAATGCTATATGCAGATAATAAAAAAACGAGTTTCTTGACTCTTAGATTTGTTTGAGAATAACTCTATATAATTGATAAGCTCAAAACCCTCTGAGATTGCATTGCAAAATATTGTGGAACATCCCCAAAGAATATAAGAAGTAGATATCATATTCTTTGGGGATGCTTTTTCTTACGATGTGTCACTAAAAAAATAAGCGAGCTATTATTTACTCAATAGCTTCTTTGCGATCTAGCCATAACTCACGGTACTGCCTGTTCCAATCCACAGTGAAGCGAAAGGCGATCACTACTGCGGCGGCAATTAGCACCCATAGCTCAAGCCCTCGAAATTGGAGTGCCCACAGCAAAAAGGGGGCAAGTAACGCAGCAATTAGTGTAGCACGCGCTGCATGGCGGATGATTAACACAAGAAGAATCAGCAAGGCAAGAACGCTCAACATTGCCGGGAGAGAAGCTGCAAGCATTGCTCCGCCTGCTACAGCGAGTCCCATTCCACCACGGAAGTTGGCGAAGATGGGCCAACAGTGTCCGATTACGACGAGAGCAGCGACAATGGCCACCGACCAAGCCGGATGTCCCGCGCGCATCGCAAGCCAGGTGGGGAGAAAACCTTTGGAGATGTCGAGAATCAAAACGGCGAATCCTGCTCCAAATCCCGCTTGTCTAATTGTATTGGTCGCACCAACGTGACCAGAGCCACCATCTCGTACATCAATATTTTTGACGAGACGTGTAATCCACAAAGCAAAGGGGAGCGAACCTGCAAGATATGCTAAAGCCCAATAGAAAACCATGATAATTCTCCTGAAATAAGGAAACTTTTTAGAGTTAGTAGTGTTTTTAATGTAGAACTTATATTATAATAAGTTCTGTTCTAATAAAATACAAGCTGGATCATTTATGACAAATTCTGTTGATGCACTTCCTCTTGAAATTACGAACTTAAATTTTACCTATCGTATTCGTACGACCCCCGCGATTAACAATATCAATTTATCTATTAAATCCGGTGAGCTGATGCTCGTTGCTGGGGCTAGTGGTAGTGGAAAAACGACGCTAATGCGTTGTATTAATGGGTTAATTCCACGCAGCTATAGAGGGGTGCTTGAGGGTGAAATTAAACTTTTCGGAACGCCAATTACAGAGATGGAGATGTCCGATCTTTCGCAACAAGTGGGGACTTTATTGCAAGATCCGGAGCGTCAGATTGTTTCGAGCCATGTGATGAACGAAGTTGCTTTTGGTTTAGAGAATTTGGCTTGGGAACGCGAGAGAATTATTGAACGGGTAGATGAAACTTTAGATTTTCTAAATATTTCCTTTTTGAGAGATCGAGAAACTTTTACCCTTTCTGGTGGAGAACGCCAAAAGGTTGCCTTAGCGGGGATTTTGGCAATGCACCCCAAAGTATTGATTCTCGATGAGCCTCTTGCCAGCTTAGATCCAGCCTCTGCCCGTGAAGCATTGGAACTGTTTCGAAGGTTGGCTGATGATGGGATTTCTATTATGCTCGTGGAACATCGCGTGGACGAAGTTCTGGGCATTAAACCCGATAGTGTTTTTTATCTTGACGAGGGTAGAGAAATTTACAGTGGCAATCCCGCAGGTTTGATGGATACCGCAGATTATCATCGCATTAAACTTCCCGCAAAGGTAATTCTCGAACGGGCTAAAAAAGATGAGCCAATTAGTTTTGATCCCGTGATCAAGAAATTATCGAAGATTAAGCAAGAAGATAAATTGCTTGAATTTAAAGATGTCACCTTTAGCTATGATTCATCTTTACCAGATGTTTTGCATAATATTAGCTTTGATATTAATAAAGGCGACGTGATTGCTGTTTTGGGGCATAATGGTGCAGGCAAATCAACTTTGGTCAAGCATGCGCTGGGTTTATTAAAACCAACTGAAGGCGATGTCCTTTTGCAAGGGCTATCCTCGAAAGAAGATACCGTCGCGCATGCCGCAGAAACAGTGGGCTATGTTTTTCAAAGTCCCGGCCATATGCTTTTTGCGCCAACTGTAGAAGAAGAATTATCTTTTGGTCCTGAAAACCTAAAATTTGCAGAAGAAATTATTAAAGAAAATGTAGATTGGGCGATAAAAACAGTTAATCTCGAAGAATATGCGGATTCTCCACCTTTGGCATTATCCTATGGACAGCAAAAACGAGTGAGTATTGCCGCAATTTTATCCATGCGTTCTCGAGTTCTTGTTATGGACGAGCCAACCGCTGGGCAGGATTATTGGAATTATCGTTCTTTTATGGATTCCATTCTTGAAATGCCCGGGTTTGATTCTATCGTTTTTATTACCCATGATGTTGATTTAGCCGTTGTGTACGCTAATCGTATTCTCTTGCTCTCTGATGGTAAAGTAATGGCAGATGGTAGCCCGCAAGAAGTTTTGGGTGATGAAGAAGCCCTCAAGGCTTGCAGAGTTCTGCCCACATCTTTGCTTGAAATTAACCAAGAACGTTTTTCCCAAACAGGTCGTTTTATGCGCGCTGAGGAATTAGCTCACGTGCTTTAATCCGAACACGGTCCTATTTGAAAAAACCGTGTTATTTTATTCACTTTTTTCACGAGGAGATAATAATGAAAGATAACCTTTGGAAGTTCGGTACAAAAGAAGTTGTATATGCCGCCATTGGCGCTGCGCTTTACGGCGTATTGTCATGGGCGTCTAATGCTTTGGCATTGCCTGCTGCTGGGAATATTTCCCTGCGCCCGGCTGTCGCGATCCCTATGTTCTTCGGTGTCGCTTTTGGTCCTGTCGTTGGCTTTTTGGCTGGCGCAATTGGCAACGTTCTCGGCGACTTTATGTCTGGCTGGGGCTTCTGGTGGCACTGGGATTTGGGTAACGGCCTTATGGGCTTGATCCCCGGTCTTATGGCTGCCTCTGTGGTCAGCTTCAAAGACCGCGGCACCTTGGTCAAAGCCGTTATTTATTCGATCATCGGCGCAGCTGTTGGTATATTGGTTCCCTCCCTGCTTGAAATCCCCTTGAGCGGAATTGATTTCAATACAGCCATTGTCGGTTATTGGTTCCCTGCATTCCTTTCCAATGCAGTTAACGGTGCGATTCTCGTACCCATTCTAATGGTCGCCTATGATGCTGTTGCATCACGGTCTGGTCGTTAGCTAGGAAGATTTAATAGGAGGAGAGTGGAGACACTCTCCTCCTATACTCCCGTTTTGTCGCTCTGGTGAAATTATGCTAGTAACCTGGAAATATCGAGATAGAGAAAAATTTTTAGACACCTTGGATCCGCGCGCGCGTTGGATCACATCGTTTTTTGTATTATTTTCAATTATTCAATTTTGGGATTTGCGCTACATGCTCTTCTTCTTTGGGCTTGCTATGGTGCAATATTTTATGACCGGTCTCAAATGGGTGGAAACTAAACGTGTGTGGACATTTATTCTCATCCTTGTTGTTGTTATCGTTGGGCTGAATGCTATCCTTTCCGGGCGCGGTGGTCCTAGTGAAGTACAAACTAGTGGCGAAGGAATAGTTTGGGATACAAATTTCACTATTCCGCTTGTTAACTGGGCGTTTCATCCGAATATAACTGTAGGGAAGTTGACTTTTGCTATTACCCAGATTTTCCGCATGTTATCCTCGGCAGTTCTCTTCTTTATCATCCCCTGGACAATGGATCCGCGTCTTTACGGAGTCACCTTTGGCGGGATGGGCTTACCCTATCGTTTTGCCTTTTCCATGGATTTATCCTTCCGATTTGTTCCTTCTCTAGCGCGTGATTTTGGTGTTACTCTCGATGCTCAGCGTGCTCGAGGATACGGGATTGAAAGCATCGAAGGCAATCCCTTCCAGATGATTCGCCGTATCGCTCCCCTGATTGTGCCTATTGTGATGAATTCAATCATCAACGGCGAAGACATCACCAACGCCATGGATTTACGTTGCTTCGGACAGGAAGAGCGCACGTGGATTGAAAAATTGACCTATCGCCAGCGTGATTATATGTGGATAGGGCTTGGCGCAGCAATCTTCATTGGGAGCCTTATTCTCAACTGGGGTTTTGATGCGGGGGGCTTCTGGGTGCCAGAATTTATGCACGCACTTGCAAAATAAAAATAAACTTAGAATCAAAAAAGCCAGATTTTATCTGGCTTTTTTGATTCTCGAACCTATATGCTTATTTCAAAAATAAAAACTTTGTGCTTCTTCGTGTGACTTTTGCGTAGCATCCCGATTGTATTTGAGGAACGTGGATTCTTTAAAACAAATGTACAAATTATTTAATTCTTATCCTTTATGAAGTCGCTTTTACTTTCTCTTTTTTCTTCTTTTTTACATAGCGCGTTCGCAATTTGACTGGCTCGGAGCTGTTTTTCTTCATTCGTAAATTAAGGATTTCGACGAAGACGGAGAAACCCATCGCAAAGTAGATATAGCCTTTTGAAATATGCTGATGCAGTCCTTCCATCATAAGGCTAAGGCCAATGAGTAATAGGAAGCTCAGTGCGAGAATTTTCAGCGTGGGATGCTCGTTGACGTAGTTGCTGAGTGGTTCGGCAGCAAAAAGCATAATCCCGACCGAGATGACGACTGCAATAATCATAACAGCTAAATCATCTGCCATGCCAACAGCAGTGATGACGGAATCGAGCGAGAAGACGATATCCAGCAAGGCGATTTGACCAATTACATTCCAAAAAGATACCTTTGCTTCGGTATTTCCATTTTCTTTTTCTTCGTGTCCTTCCAGATTATCGTGAATTTCATGCGTGGCTTTCCAGAGTAGAAATAAACCACCGCCTAGAAGAATTAAATCACGCCCAGAGAGACCAAAGCCAAGTATTTCAAAAAGTGGAGTTGTTAATTGAACCACCCATGCGATGGAGAATAATAATATAATGCGCATCAGCATCGCCACGATCAAGCCGGTTTGACGAGCTTTGTTTTGTTCTGATTCGGGCAATTTTCCGCTTAAAATAGAGATAAAAATGATATTATCAATGCCGAGTACAATTTCTAATGTAGTTAACGTGAGTAATGCGATCCAAGCGGATGGGTTAGTGATCCAGTCCATATATGAGCCTCCGAGAAATTAAATAATAGATGTGCGTTGCATCTCCAAGATGCGCTGCACATCGGTTCTTACCATTATATTTTACCCGATAAAATCTGAAATTTGATAGCTTTTGAGACCTTCTGCTAGAATATAGGATGTATTTTTACTCCACGATTTGTAGTGAAAACGTGAAATTTGATGTGTGAATTTTAAATCACCCTTCATGCATCAAAAAACCTCGTCTGACTTCGTAGACAAAAAAGGAACCAATTATGCTCAACTCAAAAAAACTCTGGAGAACCACTCTCCTCCTCGGCTTAGCCTTCGATATTCTCTTCTGGGATAAAGTCCCCGGGATTTCATTTCCCATCTTTATCGCGTTGATCCTTTTAGCGGGCATCCTCGTTTTATCGGATTCTGGCATCCGCCCGAACAAGCGTGCATTGGGCTTGATCTTGCCCATCGGCTTTTTCGCAACGATGACTTTTGTTCGTGCCGAGCCGCTAACGACTTTTCTTAACTATTCGCTCACCTTTGTCTTTATGGCATTCTTTGCTCTCAGTTACACAGGTGGACGCTGGTTTTCATACAGTCTCAGCGATTATGTAGCAGGACTCTTTAAATTGGCAGGGAGCGCACTTGGCGGTCCACTTTCTTTTATCAATGAAACGCGTAAAAAACGTGACCAAGCCCAAACTACGCGCGCTCCGTCTCGGCTTATTCCCATTCTGCGCGGACTTCTTATCGCTCTCCCCATTGTCGCTATTTTCGCATCCCTTCTCTCCTCCGCCGACGTGGTTTTTGCCCAACGCATGGATGACTTTATCAAAATCTTCAAACTCGAAGATCTCCCCGAATATATCTTTCGCGGCATTCTTATTTTCATCATCGCCTATATTTTGCTTGGGATTTTGCTCCACGCCGCGCGTAAAAGCGGAGATGAAAAATTGATTGGCGAAGAAAAATCTCTCCTTGCGCCATTTCTTGGTTTCACAGAATCCAGCATTGTTTTAGGGAGCGTTTTGCTTCTTTTTGCCGCCTTTGTCACCATCCAGTTTCAGTACTTTTTCGGTGGCAATGCGAATATAAATATTGAAGGCTATACCTACGCCGAGTACGCACGACGCGGATTTGGCGAGTTGGTTACAGTAGCGGTTTTTAGTCTTTTTCTCTTTTTGGGGTTGAGTTCGATCACGCGGCGCAGCGAAAAAGAGCGTAAAACTTTCTCAGGCTTGGGTATTTTTCTCGTTTTGCTTGTCTTGGTGATGCTCGTTTCAGCCTTCCAGCGGCTCACGCTTTATGAAACTATTTACGGGTTTTCTCGCCTGCGTACCTACCCGCACATTTTCATGATTTGGCTTGGCGCCTTGCTCATCACCGTAGTTGTGCTCGAAATTTTGCGTAAACAGCGTGCATTTGCCCTTGCCATGACAATTGCGATTGTTGGATTTGCCGCTACACTCAACTTCTTGAATGTGGATGCTTTTATTGTTCAGCAAAATGTTGCGCGTTCGGCAGGCGGGGCGAAATTGGATATGGCATACCTCGCCTCTCTTTCAAATGATGCAGTTCCGGCGTTAGATGCTGCAATGGATAAAACAAGCGTCTCACACGTGACCCGTGAATCTGTTACCGTTTCGATAATTTGTCATTGGTACCAAAACGAATCTCGTTTAAAAGAGACTCGCCCCTGGCAATCTTTCCACCTTTCACATTCGGAGGCGACCCGAATATACGCCGAGATCAACCCTATCGAAGGTTACACTGTTAATAGTGATGATTGGTATTGGCATGTCACCGCTCCTGGTGGCAGAGAATACGATTGCTCAGACCGCTTTATTTTCGATTAGAAAAATATTTTTACCCCTTATAGAACGCGTCTAAAATCCGCGTTCTGTTTTTTTAACATTATGTAGATATTTTTGTTGTATACTACTCTTGTTTCACCTGTTCTGTGCTGAGTAATTATGTTCAAACCCTCAACCTTTAACTCGCAAACTTATAAAATTATGCAAATAAAATTCAACGGAAAATACAATAAAAAACTCTTTTTCAACGCCGTCCGTCTCGCCAACGAGCCGGGGCGTACCTCGCGCCTCATGTATATCTTTGTAGGGATGGTCTTCGGCGTGATTACGATCACCACAATCAATGAAATCATCAAAACAAGCGATTTTGCAGGGCAGATTATCGAAATAGCCCTTATTTTGCTGATGGGGCTTGTTCTATACCAAGCCTATATTCCGCCTTATCTTGGTGCACGCAAAATGTGGACTGTAGAATTGGAACAACGTATTTTCAGCGGAATAATTAGCAAAAATGGAATCACCTATAATTTCCCGAAAGGGGATAAAGCTTACACGTGGGCAGATTTCAACCGCCTCCGCAAAATGCCAAATCTGATTACTCTCATCACTCTCGGCGGGATGCTGCTCATCTTTCCTCGTCACTTCTTCAAAAGCGATGCCGATTGGGAGCGATTTGGGAAGTTGGTTGGCACGCGTGTTATTTCAACAAAACGGAAATAAAATTTTTCACCACAGAGCACACGGAGATCACAGAGAAAGGCTTTTTCTCTTTTTTCTTAAAAAGACTCTGTGAGCTTTGTGCTCTTTGTGGTAAATAAGGAAAAGATGGCTTCTATTACTAAAATCAACCATATCGCCCTAGCTGTTACAGACATTGAAAATTCCCTCAGTTTTTGGCGTGATGCCCTTGGATTAGAACTCGCCGAACTACGCGATGTTCCTGCCGAATCTGCTCAAATCGCCTTTTTGCCAGTTGATGGCACAGAAGTTGAACTCGTCCGCCCAACGACGGGTGATTCTGGATTGGCGAAATATATAGAAAAACGCGGGCAAGGGATGCACCATCTCTGCCTAGAAACGGATGATATTGTAGCTATGATGGCACAGCTCAAAGAAAAAGGTGTGAAGCTGATTAACGAATCTCCACGTACTGGCGCAGATGGTAAACGCTACGCTTTCATTCATCCCAAATCAACAGGTGGAGTTTTGGTTGAGTTGTACCAAATATAGAATCACAGATAATTAAGCAATACGAACATAAAATAAATCCATGCTCATTTTTGTCCAAATCTCTGTAAATATCCCCGCTATCAGTGGCGTTTTTGATTATCACCTTTCTGAAAATTTGGAAGGGAAAGTTGGCGTTGGGAGTTTGGTAACCGTTCCATTTGGGAAACAAGTTGTGCAGGGGGTAATTTTACGTTTTATCGAGACTCCTGATGTAGAGAAAACAAAGTCAGTTATTGATTTACTTGATTCTCTCCCTGTGCTTACTTCTGAACAAATTGCGCTTGCAGAGAAAATGGCAGTGCAGACTCTAAATCCCCTCGCGGCGATGGTGGGAATGATGTTGCCGAGCGGGTTAAGTCAACGGGCGGATGTACTCTATTCGCTAATCAGTGAGCAGTCTTCAGTTATCAGTGAAGAATTAAGTCAAACACAGAAGAGAATTATTGGCATTCTCCAAAAACGTGGAGATTTGCGCGGTCGGCAAATTGATACGCATTTTAAGTATGTAGAGTGGCGCAAATCGGCGGGGAATTTGGTGAGACGCGGTATTTTATCGAGCAAATCGGTTTTGCCCGCGCCAAAGGTACGCGCAAAATTTGTTCGGACAGCGCAATTGGCTGTTTCCCCAAATATCGCCGAAGAAGCGATGCCTACGCTCGGCTCAACGGATGCGACCCAAAAACGTCGCTCTGCCGCTTTCCAATTCCTGCTAAAAGAAAAAGATGCCATCGCCGTGACGTGGGTCTATGCCGAGAGCGGATGCAATTTAGCTGATTTGAAGATTTTGGCAGAAAAAGATTTGATCGCTCTGCGAGAGACGGAGATTTGGCGCGATCCTGTTCAGAGAGTAGAGACCGACGAGTTAGGAACTGATAATTGGGAATTGACAATTGCACAAGAGAGTGCGATGAAGGTTGTGCATCAATCTTTCGCAAATTCGTCGCCTAAGCCAATTCTTTTACACGGTGTGACGGGGTCTGGGAAAACCGAGATTTATATCCGTGCCGCGCAAGAGGCGATTAAGTGTGGGGGACAGGCGTTGATTCTTGTCCCAGAAATCGCGCTCACGCCGCAGACGGTACGTCGCTTTTTAGCACGTTTTCCAGGGCAAGTGGGATTAATCCACTCGAAACTCTCGCAAGGCGAAAACTACGATACTTGGCGGCGGGCACGCGCGGGACAACTCAAAGTAATTATTGGCGCACGTTCGGCTCTTTTTGCGCCGCTTCCGAATATCAAATTGATCGTTTTAGACGAATTCCACGATGGCTCATATCATCAAAATCAGCCGCCATTTTATAATGCCCTCCGAGCCGCGCAAAGCTATGCCGAGATTTGCGGCGCGGTCTGTGTTTTGGGGTCGGCAACTCCGCCCATAGAATACCGGTATCAAGCTGAAACAAGAGCGTTCTGCCTTGTCGAACTCCCGGGGAGAATCGGTCAGCGGCAACTTCCGCCCGTTGACGTGATCGACATGCGAGTCGAACTAAAATCCGGCAATCGCGGCGTTTTCAGCCGTGCGCTGCGAGATGCGCTATCCCAAACATTGGCGCGCGGCGAACAGGCGATCCTATTTCTCAATCGGCGCGGCACGGCGACCTACGTTTTTTGTCGTGAATGTGGCGAAAGTCTCGATTGCCCCCGCTGCGACACCCCGCTCACGCAGCATGTGGCGACGGCAAATTTGCAATGCCATCGTTGCGGATATTCGCGCCAAATGCCGAAGACTTGCCCCACTTGCAAAAGTACCAAAATTCGTGCCTATGGGCTGGGGAGCGAGAAGGTCGAAGATGAGGTCAACGCGCTTTTTCCCGCTGCCCGCACCCTGCGCTGGGATTGGGATACGACCCGCACGAAGGATGCCCACGAGCTGATTTTGAGCCATTTCACCGCCCACCGCGCCGATGTATTGGTTGGCACGCAGATGCTCGCCAAGGGCTTGGATTTACCGCTCGTGACGCTCGTTGGTGTCGTTTTGGCGGATGTGGGATTGAGCCTGCCCGACCCTTTTGCCGCCGAACGAGTTTTTCAGACGCTGACGCAAGTTGCCGGACGAGCAGGTCGCTCCGCGCGTGGTGGACGCGTGGTCTTGCAAACTTTTTCCCCAGAAAATTACGTCATTCAGCACGCATCGGGGCATGATTACACCAATTTCTACTTGCATGAACTCGAACATCGCCGCAAACTGGGATATCCGCCCTTCGCCAACTTGGTGCGGCTAGAATACCGTCATCGTGACCCCATCACCGCCGAAGAAGAAGCGAATAAACTTGCCGCAGAAATCAAGAACTTGCTGATTACTGAAAATCGAAAACAGACCACGCTGATTGGTCCCGTACCTTGCTTTTTTGCTAAGGTAGATGGCACCTATCGTTGGCAGATTGTTTTGCGAGGGCCAGAGCCAGCGAGCTTATTGAGGGGAAAAGAGTTGCGGGGGTGGAGGGTGGAGGTGGAGCCGGTGAGTTTGTTATGATCCTGTAGGGCCGACCCGTTTAAGGTTTCATTTCGTAGACTAAATCCCCTTCAAAGAAGGTCATCAGAATATCCACATTGGGAATCTCATTTGGCTGAATTTCAAATAGATTTTGGCTCAGGACAATAATATCCGCTTTTTTGCCAATTTCGAGTGAGCCGATTTCATCTTCGAGAAAATTGGCAGATGCGCCATTAATGGTTGCCGCTTTTATCATTTCTTCGAGGTTGACGTTCGTTTTCATGCCGCGATAGATATCGGTTAGAACATCAAATTGGGAGGTTGTCCAGTCGCTTCCGATGGTTACTTTTACATCTGCGTCAAAAAGGCTTTTGAACGAGCTGTCTCGAGAAATCAGGCGTGGTGTCATATGTGCGTAAAGCCCCAGTTCGCCGGCTTTGATGATATCTTCTGGTCTTGCGCTTTCAACATGCACTATGGAGTGCTTGGAATCGCGTTCACCAGTTGCATCTTGGGTTTTTTCGAGAGCTTCTATCGTATATTTGACTGCGCCATCGCCAATGGTGTGAACGTGAATTTGGTATTCTGCTTTATCGACCGCAGTCATCGCCTCAACCAGTGCATCATCTTCCCAGACTTTGATGCCTTCAGGATTTCTCTCAAGCAGGAGGGCTGTTTCGCCCGCGCCATCTGCCATAAATTTAAAGGAATGGACTTGAAAGTGTGGGTGGGTAAATTTTTCTGAGAGTCCAATTGCGTAGTCAATCTCGCCCAGATAGTCACTGGCTTCATCTAGATACCATGAGCCTCTGTAGCGGATAGTTAGTTTTTCATCCTCGGCGAGTTCGTTGTAGGCGTTATAAAAACTGGGGTCCATTTCCATCCAGGCATCGTGTGCGGTGGTGATTCCTTCGCGGTTTAGCCAAGTTGAAATCCATTGCAGGGATGTTTTATATTCTTCTTTTGTGGGATATGGGAAAAGTACCTAAGCGGGGTCTATGGCGGGCATTTCTAGCAATAATCCTGTCAGTTCGCCAGTGGCTGGGTCTTTGACGATAACGCCGCCTTGTGGATCAGGGGTGTTTTTATCCCAGCCGAGAATTTCAAATACTTTGGAGTTTACCCATGCGGTGTGAATATCTTTATCTATAATCACAATCGGTCGTTCTGAATCAATAGCATCGAGCCACTCTTTTTTTGGTCCGAGTTCATCGTAAATATAACGGTCATATCCCTCGCCCATGAAACCATCTAGGTCGGGATTCTTTTCTGAAAATTCTCTAATTGCCGCTATATATTCTTCGTGGGTATTGAAATCAATCAAAGCTGCCTGAAAATTATAAGCATAGGCATTTGATAGCGGATGTAAGTGACTATCTACAAATGAGAGCATGGCAAATTTCCCGTCAAGGTCAATCACTTTTGAGTTTTTGCCAATATAGGAATCAACTCCTTCCATTGAACCGGCATAGATAATTTCACCATCTTTAACAGCGATAGATTCTACCCAGCTATTCTTTTCGTCCACTGTGTAGATTTCGCCATCTGTGAGAACGGTGTCGGCTATTTTTTTGCTACTTGCTACAGAATTTGTTTCTGTAGCGCAGCCTGTTAGAAAAAGTATAGCGGAGAGTAGAATTAGCCATGAGAAATTATTGTTCATTGGTTTTCCTTTTTAGAGATTTAATGGATCTAAACTGAATGCAAAAATTATAATCTCATAGGATGGTTTTTGGTTGGGTATCGTGGAGCACAATTTCCTGATGCGAATGTTCGCGAACATTTGTGTTGAAAAACGAAAGATTATTGCACGAAGACTTTCTGTATAAGTTTGCTATAATCTCACTTACCAGAAAGATCTGCAAAATCTTCGTGATTTGTAGATAAAAAAGGAGTCCCCTCATGCAGTCATTCTCACGCGGTTGGCAATTTCTCAAACAGGCTTGGCAGATGGCATCTGCCGACAAAGACCTCATCAAACCCTCCATCTACACCCTCTTTACGGGCGTGATAGTCGCGGTGATTGGCATTATCCCCATTGTTATCGCCACCCTTCTCTTTAGCAATAGCGCATTTGGTCAAGTTTTTCTCTATCTTGGCGGTGCGCTGCTTGTTTTTGGCAACTTCATTATTAGCTATATCTTCTCGGCGATGACCGTTTATCTCATTTACGGCTACCTCTCCGAAGGTGACGGGCGCATGGATAAGGCTTGGGCAATCGTCAAGCGCGATCTGCTCGATCTCGCCACTCTCGCCGCGGCATCGACTGCGGTCAACGCGCTCCAGAAACTCGTCAAGGGGCAGGGGCAAAAAGCGGGGCGAAATCTGCTCGCCAGCCTCATTCAAAATCTCTGGACAGAAGCCTCCTATCTCATTCTCCCCGCGATGGTCATCGAAGACATCAATCTCGCAGACGGGATTAAACGCGCCACGCAAATCGTGCAGGATAATCTCCTTTTGGTGGGCATCAGCACAGTCGGCGTGAAGGCGGTCACAGGATTGATTAGCGTCGTTCTCTTTTTAACGGGAGCAGGATTAGGGTCCGCGCTTGGCCTGGGCATCATATCCCTCTTTGGCGGCACGACCGTGACCCTCGGCTTGGTCATTGGCATTGTAGCCGGGTTGCTGGTCTTCTTCACTTTCACGATGATTGCAACCGTCATCAGCACCTACACAAAAACCGCTTATCACACCTGCCTCTACCTCTGGGCGCGGGATGCCGAAAAAGCACACTCAACACAAGTCAATGCCCCCGCTCCACTTGCCGCTGTGCTTGACTAAGGGCTGGCAAAATCGATCGCGAAATAACCACCATAAGTGCTACTACCTAAATAAGCATAGCCAATACCGATTTCGGTAACCCGTGTTTCAAGAATAGCATCTTTATGGATTTGGTCATTCATCCACCAAGTAACCGCATCTTGAGCTGTGCCACCTGCGTAAATATTTTCAACTGTATAGGAAGAGACATAGCCCTGCTCTGCAACCCGTGACGAAGCAGAAGACCCATCTGGGCCAGTATGGCTGAGCAAACTATTGCACGCCATATCTGTGCTATGTGCATCGGCTGCCGCTTGGAGTTGGGTGTTTAGGCTTAGTGCAGGCAGGCTGTTGCTGGCACGAGCGTTATTAATTAGCGTCAAGATTTCGCTCTCATAGGATGCATTCCGATCTGGGGTGCAAACGCCCGCGGGAGCAGCCGTTGCGGTGGGGCCTCCCGGTGTTTGCGATGGGATAATAGCTCCATTTCCTACAATAATCTTTAGCCAAATATGATCCAGCGCACCGATATTGAAAACCTCCCCCTGTGCATTTTTGAATTGATAGATGCCCGTATAGCTTCCATTTGTCGCTGGCGCAATCAAGTTGACCGAAATTTGCAAAGTTTCTTCGGGCGCAGTTTCGCTTAAGGAGATCGAAAGCGGACTGCTCATTTGGTCGCCATTGGCAAAAGTTAGGCGATAGCTTTCGTTCCATGTACAAGTGCCCACATTGCGGACTTTCCACGTTTTCACAAAAGCTTCGCCAGCAGAAAGAACCGTCTCGTCGGGGATGGTCATATCGGCAATAAAGAGAGCCTTGTTAATGCAATTTGGGTCTTGCGTTGGCGGGATTTCGCTTGGGGTCGTGGAGATGTCAGGCACCGAGGTAGATGTGGCGGGCAGTGTGCCAGTCATCACCTGTGGAGTTTCAGTAGGTGATGTTGTGGATGAGGAGCAAGCTGTGATGCAAGTCAGCGTTATCGCTGCAATAATCAGAGAGAGAGATTTAAGTTTCATATCAGATCAACCTCCGTAATTAACATTTTTTTCCCCCCACTATTTCACAACATGGATACTTGCTCGACATCCTTGACACTCACCCCGAGCCTTGTTATTCTTTCTTGCGGAGAAAATCTTATGCGCTTTGAAGAACTAAATTGGATGGATATCGAGTCTTATCTATCAAAAGATGATCGTTTAATCATCGTCCTCGGTGCGACCGAGCAGCACGGTTACCTAAGTTTGTTGACCGATATCAAAATCCCACTCGCCTTGGCAGATGCCGCATCCCAGCAGAGTGGGGTCTTGGTTGCCCCACCGCTTAACTTTGGGAGTTCGCCTTATTTTCTTGAGTATCCGGGCACAATTTCCTTTCGCCTGAGCACGCTCTTAGATGCGACAGAAGATATTATCCGCTCTGTCTACGGGCAGGGATTTAGACGAATTTTAGTCTTGAACGGTCACGGTGGCAACGTAGGTGTGCGCGCACGTTTGAGTGAATTGGCAAATGAATTGCCGGAATTAAGAATGAATTGGTATTCATGGTGGCAATCACATGGCGTAGAAGCGATTGCGCTCAAGAATGAACTAAAACCTGGTCACGCCAATTGGTTAGAGGCATTTCCCTTTACCCTCGTCAGCGAAATGCCTGATGCACCAAAAACTCCGCCTTATGTCCCCAGCGGAATAATCAACGCAGAGAAAACACGAGAGGTTTATGGTGACGGATCTTTCGGGGGACCCTATCAGGCAGATACAAAAATAATGGATGATCTCTTTGCCGTTGGGATGGGGGATATTCTGGAAATGTTGAAATTTGAGTGAAATCTTCCTTGACGGATTCAGCAAATCGTTAGTATAATTCACGACTTGGATGAAAATCATATTCCTGAAAAGTTGGTAATCAGCGAGCACTTGAAATAATATTTCTAAGTGCTTGCTTTTGTGTGTCTCTTGCGCTTATTCGGCGTAAAACAACTTATCTGAAAAGTTCTGAAATTTGCAGAACTTATAGACGACGAGGAGAGTACTAGTGGAAACTAAGGGGCTTAAAGCACTTCGTATCAGTCTTGCTTCACCAGAAACAATTCGTAGTTGGTCCTATGGCGAGGTTTTAAAACCGGAAACGATTAATTATCGTCGTTTGCGCCCAGAAAAAGATGGTCTCTTCTGCGAGGCAATTTTTGGTCCACAGCGTGACTGGCAATGTTATTGTGGAAAATATAAAAACCCGCGCTACAAGGGTATTACTTGTGATAAATGCGGTGTTGAAATTACGCGTTCAGCTGTACGTCGTGAGCGGATGGGGCATATCCAATTGGCGACACCTGTCGCGCATATTTGGTATTCGCGCCGTATCCCTTCTTATTTGGGTCTGTTGCTGAATGTCTCTCGTAAAAATCTTGATCGTGTTCTTTACTTTGCGCAGTATATTATCACTTATGTTGATGAAGATAACCGTGAAAAAGAGCTAAATAAACTTGATGAAGAAATCGCAGCTTTTGATAATCAGCAGGATTCTCTAACGAAAGAAAAAACGGCTGAAATCAAAGAACGTAGCAATACAGCATTAACTGCACTTGAGCAAGGTCGTGCCGCGATGGAACAGGATTTTGACGAACAGACCGCAGACTTGCTTGATCCAGTCATGAAAGAAGGACGACGATTGGATGAAGACCTTCAGGAAAAAATGGGGAAGGTAGCCAAGAAAGCGATTCTCTTTAGCACAACGGAAGATATTGTTGTTGAGGCGGGCATTACAATTGGCGCTCAACATATCAGTAGAGTACAAGATATCGTTCGAGAACATTTACACAAGATTGAAAGTGATTTGCATGAGCAAAAAGCAGAAAATCTGGCTGTAATTGATCAAGAAATTGAAACCCTGAAGGCAACAACAGAAGAAGAACTAACGCTTTTACATGATCGCCTCGCAGATCAAACAGCCGAAACACGTGAGAAAAATAAGCAAATTCGCAAAGAACTGGCGAGTTTACAAATTTTCGATTTTCTTAGTGAAGTCCGCTATCGAGATTATAGAGCTCGTTGGGGTAAGATCTTCCGTGCGGATATGGGTGCTGAAGCCTTTTTAGATATCCTCGAACGTATTGATCTTGATGCGCTGTCTGAAGAATTGTGGCATGAGGTCCGCACCACAAAGAGCAAGCAGAAACGTAAAAAAGCAACTAGCCGTTTGAAGGTGGTCGAAGCTTTCCGCCGTTCTGGGAATAAACCAGAATGGATGATCATGAACTTTTTGCCCGTCATCCCACCCGATTTGCGCCCAATGGTGCAATTGGATGGCGGTCGTTTCGCAACATCTGATCTGAACGACTTGTATCGGCGTGTTATCAATCGAAATAACCGTCTCAAACGCCTTTTGGAATTGGGTGCGCCTGATGTAATTATTCGCAACGAAAAACGGATGTTGCAAGAGTCTGTCGATTCTTTAATCGATAATAGCCAGCGTGGCAAAGCTCTCTCAAGGCGTGGACGTCGTGAACTCAAATCACTTAGTGACATGCTTAAAGGCAAGAAAGGTCGTTTCCGCCGTAACCTCTTGGGTAAACGCGTCGATTATTCTGGTCGCTCAGTGATCGTTGTTGGACCAAAGTTGAAACTATATCAATGCGGTCTTCCTAAAAAAATGGCCTTGGAACTCTTCCGCCCCTTTGTGATTGGTGGCTTGGTTCAACGAAATTACGCTGCAAACGTTAAAGGTGCTCGTCGGATGATTGAGCGCAATCGTCCAGAAATCTGGGAAGTGCTCGATGATGTGATCAAAGAACGCCCTGTGCTTTTGAACCGTGCCCCAACCTTGCATCGTCTTGGTATTCAGGCTTTTGAGCCGATTGTCGTTGAAGGCAGTGCAATTCAATTGCATCCTCTAGTCACGACCGCGTTCAACGCCGATTTTGACGGCGACCAAATGGCAGTTCACCTCCCGCTCTCGCAGAAATCTGTTGAAGAGGCGCGACGACTCATGCTCTCATCCAAAAATTTGCTTAAACCAGCAGATGGTGAACCAATTATCAGTCCCTCCAAAGATATGGTCTTAGGTGTTTATTATCTAACAATGGAGGACCCCTTCGAATATAAGGGCGAAGGGAGTGTTTTTGGCTCAATTGATGAAGTCATTTTGGCTTATGAGCTAGGGAAGGTTGAAGTGCACACCAATATCCGCTTGCAAGTGGAAACTTGGTACGATGACGAAAATACTCGCCTTGCAGAGCCTGAAACACGGATGATAGATACTTTAGTGGGACGCGCGATTTTTAATAATATTTTGCCACCTGAAATTCAGTTTGTAAATGAAACACTGGATAAAGGCGGAGTGAAAGACCTAATTGCAGATGTTTATGAAATCTGTGGGCAGGATGTGACAACAGGCGTTGCTGATGGTATCAAGACCATCGGCTTTGAATATGCAATGCGTTCTGGGGTTACAGTCGCAATTTCTGATATCACTGTTCCAGATTCGAAAAAAGAGATCATTCAGCAATCGCTTCAGGACGTGGAAGTTATTCAGCGTGATTTCCGTCGTGGTTTGCTCACCTCGCAAGAGCAAGATGAGCGCATTATCCAAATTTGGCAAGATACCACCGCCAATGTTGCTACTGAAGTCCGTAAAGTAATGGATCCGAATGGAAACCTTGCTACGATGGCAAATTCTGGCGCAACCAAAGGTGGCTATGGCCCAATCTCCCAGTTGGCTGGGATGCGTGGTCTAATGGCAGACCCTGCAGGACGTATTATCCCGCTTCCGATTCGCTCAAATTTCCGCGAAGGGTTGACGGCTTTGGAATATTTTATTTCTTCACACGGTGCGCGTAAAGGTTTGGCAGATACTGCTCTTCGTACGGCAGATGCCGGTTACCTCACTCGCCGCCTTGTGGATGTTGCGCAGGACTTAATTGTTAACGAACACGACTGCGAGACGACCAATGGTATAACCATTCGCAGAGACGATGATATTGCAGGACAAGCTCTTAGTGTACGTATTCATAGCCGCCTTTTGGCAGATCGCCTTATTGATCCGAAAACAGGTGAAGTAATTGGTGAGCGCGACGATACAATTACTCAGGATATGGCGCGCAAGATTATGAAAGCTGATTTACCAGATGTTTTTGTTCGCTCACCTCTAACTTGTTCTCTACAGCACGGTGTTTGCTCTAAATGCTACGGAAATGATCTTGGACGCGGTAAACTTGTTGAGCTTGGCTCAGCAGTTGGAATCGTAGCCGCGCAATCTATTGGTGAGCCTGGTACGCAATTAACTTTACGAACATTCCATACTGGTGGTGTTGCCGCCGGAAGCGATATTACAACAGGTCTCCCGCGTGTGGAAGAACTTTTTGAAGCCCGCAAAGCCCCCAAGGGTGAAGCGGTAATGTCTGAAATCGCTGGCAAGGTTCGTATTTCTCAATCTGAAAAATATTCTGACCTGCGTCTTGTATCTGTTGAAGAAAGTGAAATAATCAGCGATCGCTACGAAATCCCCGAAGAATGGGAGATTGTAGTCAGCGAAGAAGATGAGATAAAGGCAAATACGATCTTGGCAACACACGAAGAAGCGACTATCACTGCTCAAAACGATGGCAAAGTCCGGATTGAAGAACAGACGATTATCGTTTCTTATGAGCAAAATGAAGTAAGTGAATATGATATTCCAACCACAGCCCGTCTTCTTGTCGTAGATGGAGATTATGTTGAAGCAGGGCAGCCGCTAACCGAAGGCTCACTAAATCCGCATCGTATTCTTAGCATTCAAGGCTCTGAAGCTTGCCAGCTATATATGATGGCAGAAGTTCAGCAGGTTTATCGTTCGCAAGGCCAAAATATTCACGACAAGCATTTTGAAGTCATCATTCGTAAGATGCTTTCAAAAGTACAAATTACGCACCCGCACGACAGCAATTACCTCCCGGGTGATATGCTTGATCGCCTCGATGTTCAACGTGAAAACGAAGCCTTGCTCGAAGAAGGCAAACAGCCCGCTCGCTTTGATAATATTCTATTGGGTATCACCAAGGCATCTCTTAACACAGATTCCTTCCTTTCCGCAGCCTCCTTCCAACACACCATCAAGGTCTTGGCAAAAGCTGCCATTGGCTCAGAAGAAGACCCGCTCTATGGCTTGAAAGAAAACGTCATCATCGGGAAGCTGATCCCAGCCGGTTCTGGATTTGTGCCGGGACGTTTTGATCCAGAAAGTGAAGAAGAGGTGGATGAAGAAACGGAAGCCGAACTTGACCCTGAGCTTGCTCCCGTTCTGGAAACAGAATCAGCAAGTGAGCCTGAGTCTGGCGAAGAAGTTGCTGAGGAAGAAGAACCCTCCAGCGACGCCTCAGCAGAATAAAGAAAATCGTTCAAAATTTGAGACGTCACCGAATATGGTGACGTCTTTTTTTGTTAAATTCCATCTTTAATTTTATAAATCGCTTAAATAGAACAAATTTTCGTGGTAATATAAATGTGCCGAAACCAGATATTTTAACGGTATATTTTTTCTTCGAGAAAATTCTTTTTAAAGGGAAGCAAACCTAAGTTCATGCGTGATTCGGTTTTTCATCCCACTAAAAATATAAGGCAAAATTTATCTTGCATCTGTGAAAAGGGCGATATAAATGTCGCACTACGAAATAGTTAGGAGTTTTCAATGGAACTTGGATTAGTACAAAAAATTGACATCAACGAAGAAATGCAGCAATCTTATCTCGATTATGCAATGAGCGTAATTGTTTCGCGCGCCCTGCCAGATGCGCGGGATGGATTAAAGCCCGTTCAGCGGCGCATTTTATATGCCATGTATGATATGGGCTTGCGCGCAAATAGCTCGCATAAAAAATCTGCTCGTATTGTTGGCGAAGTGCTGGGTAAATATCATCCGCATGGAGATTCATCTGTTTACGAGGCAATGGCGCGTCAGGCACAGGATTTTAGTATGCGCTATATGCTTGTGGATGGGCAAGGCAACTTTGGCTCGGTTGATGGCGATCCGCCTGCCGCAATGCGTTATACAGAAGCTCGCCTTGCTTTACCCGCTTTGGATATGTTGAAGGAGATCGGTAAAGATACAGTAGATTTCTCACCTAATTTTGATGATACCTTAGTCGAGCCAAGTGTTCTGCCTGCGTCAATCCCCAACTTGCTGGTAAACGGAGGTACGGGTATTGCAGTGGGTATGTCTACTTCTATACCGCCGCATAACCTCTCTGAAGTTGTGAATGCGTTGATCTATATGCTTGAAAATTGGACAAAACTCGACGATATTTCTGTTGGGCAGTTAATGGAGTTTATTCAGGGACCAGATTTCCCGACAGGCGGAATTATTGTCCAGAAGAAAGATGCCGAATCGTTGGAAGCAGCTTACGGGGGCGGGCGCGGACGTGTCCAAATTCAGGCTAGAGTTCACGTCGAAGAAATGGGACGGAACAAGAATCGGCTTATCGTCACTGAACTTCCTTATGCGGTCAATAAATCTAATTTGATCAGTCGTATTGCCAATTTGGTACGTGATGGAAAACTCGATGGCATTACCGATTTACGCGACGAATCAGATCGTCAGGGCATGCGGATAGTCATTGAGTTGACAAAAAATGTTGAACCAGAAGATATTTTAGCAAAGCTCTATAAAAGTACGCCGATGCAATCCACATTTAGCATTATCATGCTTGCATTGGTGGATGGTGAGCCGCGTACGCTCTCGCTGAAACAGGCCTTGCGTGTTTATGTGGAGCATCGGCTGGAAGTGATCCGCCGCCGCACAGAATATGATCTGCGTAAAGCAAAAGAGCGCGCTCATATTTTGGAAGGATATTTAATTGCAATAAAAAATCTGGATGAAGTGATCGCTCTCATTCGCCGTTCACCTGATGTGCCAACAGCACGGAAGCGCTTGATGAAGAAATTTAAGTTGAGTGAAATCCAGGCGCAGGCAATTTTGGAAATGCAATTGCGTCGTTTAGCTGCGTTGGAGCGGAAGAAAATCGATCAAGAATATAAAGAGCTAAAAAAGATAATCAAAGATTTGATGGCTTTGCTCAAGTCACCGAAAAAGATGCGCGCGCTCGTGACAGGGGAGTTGCTCAAGGTAAAAGAAGCCTATGGTGATCGCCGCCGCACAAAAATTATTAGCGTGGATGGTGAAGGTGGGCAGAAGGCTTTGTTAACTTCAGCTGATCTACTGCCTGAAAAAACCGTCTGGGTGGGCGTGACACGCGTTGGTATTATCTCGCGTACACGCGATACCAAATCTCCAAGACCAAGTGGAAAAGAAGCCCCCAACTGGCTGGTCAAAGTCTCAACGAATGATACGCTCTATCTGGTTTCAGAAAAGGGTAAGACAGCGGCAGTAGCCGTTCATACACTGCCTGAAACTGAGAAACTCTCAGATGGAACTATTTGGCATAAAATCTCGCCGCTTAAGCCAAGCGATAAGTTGGCAACGATTTTTGCACTACCTGCCAGAAAAAGTGAGCTAGCCGAAGAAACCTATGTGCTCGCGGTAACGCGCGGCGGCATGGTTAAAAAGAGTGCAATTAGCGAGTTGCCTGGTCCTTCTGCGCAATCCTTTACAATAGTACGTGTCAACGATGGTGATGTACTCGGATGGATTGTTTTGACAGATGGCAAGAAAGATATTCTCCTTGCGACAGCCAGTGGAATGGGCATTCGTTTCAGCGAAGATGATGTCCGCCCGATGGGGCTTGTCGCAGCTGGCGTAAATGGTGTTAAATTAGGTGTTGGCGATTTAGTCGTTGGCGCAGAAGTTTTGCCCCAGAAATGGGATAATATCTTTATTATCACTTCAGATGGCAAAGGCAAACGGATTATGCCGAAAGATTTCCCTATTCAAGGGCGTTATGGCAAAGGTGTCATTCTTTGGAAATTACCAGATGGAGAACGATTGGCGGGATTGGCAGTTGGCAAGGAGACTCAGGGAGTTACCCTGCATTTGCTCAGGGCAGCCGCTAAATCTGCACGATTGGATGATGCGCCCTTGCGTAAACGTGCTACTGTTCGAGGAGGCTTGGTTCAGGAAGTCAAATTGGGTGATGCTATTATTGGGCTGACAACAATCTGGGATCTGGAACGTTTCGTCGAAAAGATAAAAGAAAAAACAAAGAAGAAGAAAAACAAATAGAAAGGAGATGAAAATGGATAAACACTATAAGTCAAATAGATTAACTGCTGGTAATTCGCTTTTTCCCGATGAAGTTACTGTTGCCGAAGATGGAATTTATTTCGTCAAACGACGGATGTTTGGCTCGGACGAGGAAATCATTACTTATCAGAAAATAGCCTCCGTTAAAGTGAAATCGGGTATTCTTTTTGCAGATATGACCATCGAAACAACTGGTGGTTCGCAGCCGATTTTTATCAATGGGCTGGCGAAAGGTGATGCACAGGAGATTAAAGACGCAATTCGTTTTTATCAGGCGTCGGATAATTAGCGTAGAAGAGGAATGAAAATAGTGTAGGACGCAAGAAGGATTTCATCATGGCTATATCGAAAAAAGAGCATTGGGACAAAATATATACAGATGGCTCTGCTACACAACTTGGCTGGTACGAGCCTAAATCATTCCCCTCTAGTGCGTTGATTGAACGTTGCGCAGTGCCGAAACATTCCCCGATTGTAGACCTTGGTTCAGGCAGGTCAACGCTTATTTCTCATCTAATAGAATCCAATTATCAAAATGTTTATGCCGTTGATATTAGCAATGTTGCGCTGAAAAAGGCGAAAGAATTTTTAGGGCAAGAACAAGCAACTCAAGTAAATTGGATTGTTGACGATATTACTAACCCTGATGCGGTATTGGGGCTTCAAAATGTCGCCCTTTGGCATGATCGCGCTGTTTTTCATTTTCTGACAGATGAAGATGATCGGCAAAAATACCGCTCGGTTTTAAAAGAACTGCTTATGCTGGATGGTTTTCTTGTAATGGCTACCTTTGCATTGGATGGGGCAAGCAAGTGTAGCGGTTTACCCGTACAACGATATAGTGCCGAAAGCCTAAGCGATTTTCTTGGAGACAGGTTTAAACTTGTTGAGAGTTTGGAGTATAGCTATCAGATGCCATCTGGTAATTTTCGACCTTTTGTTTATACTCGTTTTCAGAAAGCTTAATTTTTTTGAAGATAAATAAGAGGCGAAAGTGTGACAATTTCGCCTTTGGGAGACGTGATTACGGGTCCGCTTTATGATGAAGAAGGGATTTTATATGCTGAACTTGATTTGGGGGAAGTTGTGAGAGCCAAAGTCGATTTTGATGTGGTTGGTCATTATGCCCGCCCCGATATTTTTCAGTTAATCGTTAATGAAGAAGTAAGTAATTCTGTAAAGAAGAAGAAATAAATTTTGTCATTAAAAATCACGTTGGGTGAATTTTGCCGATGATGCTAGTCGGTAGAAAATATTTGGTAAAGGGTATTAAGCTCAAAACAAGTACGGAGCGGCTTTTCATCCGAAAAAAAGAATATAGAAAAATGAAAAAGATTACATTCATTTTTATGTTGTTAATCACCTTATCCGCTTGTGCTGGTGAAGAGGGAAAAATGACGGAGAATTTCTCTAACCAAATTTCAGACGATCGAATGTTGCTAGTTTTATCTGCGCCTTCTATTCACGAGTCTTATTATCAGCCTGTGTTTGATTTGATCGTTGAGTTTCAGATAGAGTATGCAAAAGTAATTATGGGGAATGATAATGTTGTCATCATCGTTGATGCAGATACAAAGCCTTATTATGAAGAGGATTTGCCCGAAGATATATTGATAGAAGCAGAAGTTTATGATATTTGGATGCGGGATTTTACGCTTGTAAATCCGCTAAAGCCTGTTCAATTTCAATATACTTGGGCTTCGATGACAAAGAGAGAAAGCCGCCAAGTTCAAAGAAGTTTCGCCGCATTTGCTGATAAATATGATATTCAACGAGGCAAAACACCGCTCTTGTTGGATGGTGGAAACCTCGTTGATAATTATGCTGGCGGCGTGATTACGACAACAAGATTTATGGAAGATAATGAGTTGAGTTATTCAGAAGCCAAAGAAGCGTTAATAGATTTACTAGGCGCAACAGAAGTTGCCATCCTTGAGCCTGATGAAGAAGTCTTGGCACATTCAGATGGCATGGTGATGTGGATAGATGCAAATATGCTCTTGGTAAATGATTATTCTGACTATCCTGAATTCAGAGAATTAATATTGGATGAATTAGAGGCATCTTTTCCCGCTGTTACACTTATTGAAGTGCCTGTAGAATATGGGCAAAATAAAGCTGGAGAATGGGAAGGTTTTGAATCGGCGTGTGGGGTAAATTTGAATTCGACTTTGACCTTTGAGAATATCTATGTGCCTGTTTTTGATATGGCGCATGATCAGAGTGCGGTAGATATTATCCGTGAAAATACGACTAAGAAAGTGATCACATTTAATGCAGAGGGCGTTTGCCCGATGGGTGGAAGTGTGCGTTGTTTGACATGGCAGTTGACGGGGGAAAATGCAAAAAAACTCATTCTTGCGGCGCGGGAAGATTAAGCATAGACAAGACTTTCGAAGTTTCTAAAACTTAGGAAGTCTTTTTTATCCCAGATTTAAGTTTGTATTTTTATCGTTTCTAAGAATAAAGATGCTATACTTGCTCATATTTATCTTGTTTAGAAAAGGAACAATATCTATTATGGATTATCAATGCGTAGAAACAAACGGAATTCGTTTAAATATCGCCCAAGCTGGTTTGCCTGATGCTCAGCTCGTGATTTTATTGCATGGATTTCCGGAATTCTCTTATGGGTGGAGAAAGCAGATTCCTTATTTGGTCGAAGCTGGCTACCGCGTTTGGGTACCTGATCAGCGTGGATATAATCTCAGCGATAAACCAGATGGACTTGCAGCATACTCTCTTGACGAATTGGCAAAGGATGTTATCGGGCTAATAGATGCGGCTGGTGAGAAGCAAGCCTTTTTAGTCGGGCATGATTGGGGCGCGGCAGTCGCCTGGTGGGTGGCGGCAAAATATCCAGATAGAATTGCTAAATTGGTGAATATGAATGTGCCACATGGGGCGGTGATGCAGAAGCATTTACGGAGTAGTTTTGCTCAAATGCGAAAGAGTTGGTATATGTTCTTTTTCCAAATCCCGTGGTTGCCAGAATTTTTGGCAAAATGGCAAAACTGGAAAATGGTTGTCGAATCGCTCACGAAAACTAGCCGTCGAGGAACTTTTAGCGAGAGTGATTTGGAGCAATATCGACAGGCTTGGTCTCAACCAAAAGCGTATAAATCTATGCTCAATTGGTATAGGGCGATGTTGCAAAAACCGCCCAAGCCGCCAGCCAGTTCTCGTATCACGGTGCCGACCTTGCTGATTTGGGGTGCGAAAGATAAGTTTCTGGGAAGAGAAATGGCACAATCGAGTATTGAGCTATGTAATGATGGGCGTTTGGTTTTTATCGAAGAAGCAACGCATTGGGTGCAGCATGAAGAAGCGGAGCGTGTCAATGAGTTAATCGGTACGTTTCTGAACGAGTAAATGAGATTTTTCTTATCTGTCAATATGCTATACTAGCCCGCTAAGATCATTTTTTTCACAGGAGAAACCTTTTGACAGCAGAAATACGCTCGGTCAGCTACAGAGAGCTTATCAGCGGGAATAAGAATTTTCGCAATCTCTGGCTTGGGCAAATTATTAGCTTGATGGGGGATTGGTTCAATTTAATCGCTACGGCCATCCTAACTGCAAATCTGACAGGTTCTGGGCTGGCAGTTGGCGGGTTATTCGTTATTCGCTCATTAGCTCAGTTTGTTAGTAGTCCTTTTGGCGGTGTCTTGGCAGATAGATTTAACCGTAAAAAAATCCTAATTTGGTCAGATATTTTACGCTTCTTCATTGTGTTGGGATTTTTGTTGGTCAAAGACGCAAGCCAAATCTGGTTACTCTATACCCTAACAGCTTTACAACTCGGTATCAGCGGCATCTTTTTTCCGACCAAGGATGCAATTCTTCCTGATGTGGTCTCAGAAGATGAGATTGGTACAGCCAACGCGCTCACTGCAACGACATGGTCAACGATGCTGGCTTTAGGCGCGTTTTTAGGAGGACAGGTTGCGGGTACATGGGGTATCGCGCCCGCTATTTGGCTGGATGCCTTTTCTTATCTGCTTTCTGCCTATTTCATTGCGAAAATATCTTATACGCAGACGACTGAAAAGAGCGAAGAGCCTCTTCGAGCGACTTCTGTGTTCAAGCTATCTTTTCAGGGATTCGGTTATTTATCTGAGCATAAAGCGATTTTAATCCTCGCCACTCAGAAAGCATCGCTGATGTTGGCTGTTTCTGGTTTTAATGAAGTTCTTCAAGTTGAACTCTCTAGTAAAGTTTTTATCATTGGAGAAGGAGGGAGTACGGGCTTGGGATGGCTTTACGCCATCGTCGGAGTTGGCACAGGGGTTAGCCCAATTCTTGCTCGTTGGATTACAGGCGATCGTGAACGAGGATTACGCCACGCTATCACAGCCGGGTACGGAATCACTCTGATAGGGCTAATGCTCATGTATCCCATAACGAGTTTGGAATTAGTACTTGCTGGCGGATTTTTTCGTGGATTTGGGGTTGCCATTATATGGGTCTTCTCCACTACTTTATTGCTCAAAAAATTACCCAACAAGGTACGCGGGCGTGTGTTTGGGACAGAATTTGCCCTCTTGACGCTTGCTGGTGCAATTGGCTCTGGTCTCGGCGGCTGGTTTCTTGATGCCTTCAATATGTCTTTGCAAAATCTAATTCTGCTAATGGGCACGCTTATGTTCATTTTTGGCATCAATTGGTTTATCAATGGCGTTTGGCGCGAAAGAAACGAACTCTCTCGAGCGCCTGCATCAATTACCTAAGCTTTTGTGTTGTATAGATAGGCACCTAAGTTGAGAGCGAATACGAGTGGTAATAGAAAAGTAAGCTTTATGAAAAATCGAGGATAAAATTATGACTAAAGAAGCTATTCAGGCAACTCTCGATGATTATGCAAAAGCATATTGCGCAAAAGATATTGACGCACTGATGCTGGTTTTTGATGATTCTGAGAATATCTCGGTCATAGGAACTGGCGCGGATGAGTTATGTGTTGGGAGAGGGGAAGTAAAAGATTTATTTCAGAGAAACTTTGATGAAGCTACTGCAAAGAAATTTGAATGGGATTGGATGGATATAAGAATATCAGGTGATCACGCTGTGGTCTCGGTTACCTTTATTATTCATCTGGAATATATGGGTGAAGAACTTAAAATCCCTTTGCGCTGGACAGTTGTCTTAAAGAAAGAGAAAGGGCGTTGGCTTTGGATTCATCGGCACGCATCAGCGGCAGCGATCAATCAAGACGCAGGTCAAGCGTACCCGAAAGACGAATAGGTGCTATCTCTATGAATTTAGACTTTGCCAGTCATTATGCTGTTGTCTGTGTGATGCTCTCCATCCGATATGCCTGAGAAAAATACCCCCTTTGTAAAAGGTATGCTGTGGATCGGTTTGATTTTTATGTTTGCCGGTGGTGCAATTATTTGGCAGGCTATTAAGGTTGGGATGGCAGATGAATCCACGCCACGCTGGATGGGTATTATTTTTGGGCTGCTCTTCTTTAATGCGGGGGTTACTGTTGGCTATATGGATTCTGTTTTTAATCGCTTTCGAGAGGGCAAAATCTTTTCTTATGCTCATATGCTGGCGATACTATCTATTTTCTTGATTTTCCCCTTACTCTTTAATTGGGTGGCATTTGGATCGGGAGAACGTGAGTTCAGCATGAGCATTTCTATCCCATTTTTGTCTTATGATGGCCCAGTCAATGAAATTCTTGGGCGAGTGTTTTTTGCAATCCCCGCTCTTTTAATGGATGCCGTGATTGGGTATTTGATTTATGCTTATATTGTAGAGGCTTATAACAAAAAAGGAGACGAGGCACTTAGTGCGTATATAGGAGAGATGAGCGCAGAAGAAGATTAAAGAGCGAGATATTGAACTGCCCCCCAAAAGGTGGACAGGTAATAAAAAGAGCCTAGTGAGTTAGTCGAACAGACTCCTTCGTTGTGAAGGGGTCTGTTTTGTTTTCAATTGTATCCTTTCATAGTTGTAAAAGTAGATATATTCCTCA
>Ga0209045_1000596_pt1 | contig 41397 bp, 19 predicted proteins | sample SaaInlLV_10m_DNA_4_FD_184664 | JGI IMG/M metagenome (GOLD analysis project Ga0209045, IMG submission 184664) | Marine microbial communities from expanding oxygen minimum zones in the Saanich Inlet - Saanich Inlet SI072_LV_200m_DNA (SPAdes) (version 2) | ecosystem: Environmental > Aquatic >...
CGGGTGTGCGGTAGATGCGGTAGTAGCATAGATCGGGGGCGGGGCTGGGCCTCCAGCTGAGCACGACGTCGCCGTCTGGGGGACGGCTGACGCACAAGCCTTCGACGGGAGCAGGTGGCGTTCCGTCACAGGCGCTCGTGTAGACCGTGATCGTGCTTGGGCCGAGCGTGTCCTCGAGTTGGCTGTTCACCATCGCGACGGTCCCGGCTGGTGGCTGCAAGTCCCCGAATGGGTGCTGTGGTACGCTTGTCGGGTCGTAGACGTACTTCCGCAACGCTACGCTTGTTGGCGCGATCCCGCCAAGTTCCAGACTCAAGTCAACCGGGCGGGCATTCCGGTTCACTGCGGCAAACGACCACGTGTTGGCACCATGGTGACGCAGAGCTGCTACTCGGACGCGTGGGTCGTTTCCGGAGACCCGGTACACGATGGCCGGACCGCGGAGGAACTTGCTTAGCAGGCCAAACCCGTAGTAGACGTCTCGCGTGGCGAAATCTGTGCCGCTCCATTTGAACGTGCCCCACTTGTTGATGTACGTCTTTCGGTAGTCGTCGGGGAAATCCGTGAAGGTCCAGTATGCCAGCGCGTAGACTCCTGCATTGAGCGCTGCGACAACGGCGTCGACCAACTGAATCGCCACCTGTGGTTCCCGGGGCGTGTCCCAGTACACGCACTTGTCCAGCTTGACCCCATTGACCGTGCGTCCATCCTGCTTGCTGCCGAACTCCCCGAGAATGAAGTCCTTTCCCTTGTCTCGGGCCAACTGCGTGCCCCAGGACAGCCGATCAAGAAACCAGCGGTAGAACTGCTCGTCGTCAGGGCCATGTTTGTTGAAGTAATGATGGCCGCCGTAGACGCCGGTCACCTCATTCATGTTTTGCGTGGCCCACTCGATCGTGTGCCAGGATTGGACGGGTGCGGCATCGGTCGCAAGAAGCTGAATGGGGAGATTCCGAGCCCGTAGTTCAGCGTGGATTTTGCGGTGGTAGTCTCGGAACTTGGGTAGATCGCTGCGGAGTTTGCCCCAGCCCTTGAGCGACATCTCATTGGTCATGCAGTACGTCTTGATGTTGGTAAGGTGTTTCTCACGGACGAAGTACTCAAGCATGTCGACCACTCGCTTTGCGTAGGTCAGTCGCTCGGCTGGTGTTGTTGCGTCTTCGGGGTTCCACGTGGTCAGGTAGATCTCAGTCCCGGTTGTCTTCCAGAACGCCATCTGCTCGGCTACGTATTCACGTTTCTGGTCGTCCCATTCCCAATTGTGGGTTGCTCTGACGAACGCTGGGTTGAGTTCGCGCCAGTGCTTGAGAAGCGTGGTGTTCAGGTGGCGGGACGTTGTCTCGTGCAGGTGGTAGAAGACATGGTAGCCGACCCCGCCGAAACACGGATGAACGACATCGTCGACATGCACGGTTGCCTTCCGGACTACATCACCCAGTTCGGGCAGACGCTGCCCCTTGCTGGTGCGTTCGACCTTTACATCGTCGAACCAGGCTGTGCCGTGAGCGTGCAGGATCAGGGACACTCGCACAGCCCCTGTTCCTTTGGGCGCTGTTGCGCCCCGGATTCTGAGTTGGTCCCAGCGGGTACTTCCATTCGCACGTCCGGTCAAACTGTGGACGATCCCGGTGCGGCGGCCGTCCTTGGCGAGGAACTCGACAACGCAATAGGCTCCGGGATCGGCAGTGAGGCCGTTCGAGCGCACCCATGTGTCCAGGTTGAATATGTCACCGGGGCCTATATCGGTGGTATGGTCCAGGCTGAGCTTCTGGTAGCTCAGTTTGGTTCCCTGAGGCACCGTGAGACGGAATGAGCTTTTGCCCGAGTGTTTCTCCGTCGTGTCGATTGCGAACTCCGCTGCCCCGTCTTTCCACCACCCCTTCAGGCCCTCCTCAAAACCAGTCTCAACGATGGCCAGCCGGTTGATTTCGGGTCGTGTACCCAGACTAACCATAGAGGGGAGGAGGAGGCATGCCCCCAGAAGCCTGGAAAGGGAGCGGCGCAACAGCCGGGGGCGTGGAGCACGGTTTGGCATCGCTATCAGTCCGTTCTGTCCCGTTACACCCTCTGACATGACTGCCGGACTTCCGGCGGCGGCCGGGTTCATGTGTACTCTCTCGCGTCTGTGCTGTCGCGGCTACTATAGTTCGGCAAGCACGGCAATTGGAGGGACCATCGCGGATCACCATGTCCTCGACTTCGGGGATCTCTTCAGTGGCGCGGATGGTCCCCAGCCGCGTCTTCTCTCGGTCTTGAAGATACCGAGTCACTGGGGACTTCGCCTTGTACAGCAGCGCCCGGAGCACCATGTTCTTTGCCATTCGCAGAAGGAACGGACTCCTATGAAAAACTGGCCTTGGAAACGAGGAACAGGTGTCAGGCCAAGTGTGCTGCCGGGACTGGCGGCGGCCCTGGTTTTGTGGGGGGCGACAGGCAGTGCAGAGTTGGTGGACAATGGCGGCGCTGAGACGCTTGACGCCAAAGGCATGCCCGCAGGGTGGTATCGCCGCGGCGACGAACCGTGCAATGTCGAGACGGGCATGGCTCGCACAGGCAGGAACAGCCTGCGGATTCACATTGACGACACCACCGAGTTGCCACCCCCAATCGGCAAGACAGCGTGGACCCGCTATGCCTTCTGGTGTCGCTACGTCGACGTTACGCCGGAGACGACCTACACACTCCGGAGCTGGGTGCGAACCCGGATGAGCTCGGGGGTGGTGGGGTGTGCCTTTCGCTTCCGCCAGGGAGGAAACTGGTTGCGCGGGCACTGGACCCCCACGTCGTTCTTTCCCGTGCGGGGTTCGCAGGAAGACTGGGTGCAGATGGTCTACACCTTCCAGACGCCGGCGCAGTGCAACCGCGTCGATGTCATGCTTGTGGCTGAGGACCTAACCGGCACGGCATGGTTCGACGATGTGTCACTTGTCAAAGGGCTTGCCGTGCCCGTTATACCGACCGCAAACGTGGCCCCGACGGTTGACGGTGCCACCGCACCGGATGAATGGGAGGGAGCCTTAACCCTCAACGGCTTCCTCTCCTTCGGCCAGGCTTCACTCGATCGTGTCCCGGCTGAGGTCGAGACCGAGATTCGTCTGTTGACCAACCATACCCACCTGTTTGTGCGTGCTGCCTGCGCGGAGCCCGAGATGGCTCGAAACAAGAGCGACGCAACCCAACGGGACGGGGCCGTATGGGCTGACGACTCCATTGAGCTTTTCATCGATGCCCAACGCGACCAAAGCTCCTACTACCAAATTGCCGTGAACAGCCGCGGGGCGGTCTACGATGCCTGTGGGCGTGATGCAGGCTGGAGTCCAGCCGAGCTGCGTGCTGCCGCCTGGCAGTCCGACCGGGAATGGGGCTTTGAACTGGTCATCCCGGTCGTGGCTTTGGGGTACGGGCCACAGGAAGTGACGTTGCCGGAGAAGGCGATGGCTTTGGCTGCATTCCGCAATCGCCATTGGCCGGACCGCCACAAGATCACCTGGCTGACCTGGCCTCAAGGGAACTACGCCCAACCGACCCGCTTTTTTCCGGTTGATGTCGGCGTCGAGGGGAAGGGAGAGACGGTCAGTTTTCGCTACCGCGGCTACGACGAAACCGCGCTCCGACCACCCCAGGCCTGGGTGCTGGAAGACCCTCTCTTCGAGGAACTCATGGGCGATGCCCCCCTCTTTGCCGCGGACGATCCCGTGGCCTTCATGGATGTTGGGCGACAGACCGCCGGCGGTGCGAAGGCGATTGCGTTTGCGCTTCAGCACGGGATGCGTCACCATGAGGACGACCTCCTCAGGCTCTACCAGGATCTGCGTCTGCTCCTGCCGGGCGGGCCGTACCACGCAGGCGGCATTGACCCCAAACGTGAGTCGCCTCACTACCGGCGCCAGAAACGGTACCAGTTGCCGCTCAGCGTTTGCGCGATGATGAAGTGCGGAGGCAGGCAATACGCCTACTCCCGCCGCCCCCAGGCCCCGACGCCAAAGTACGACTACTTGTTCCTCGATGAGCGCGTACGTGACTCATTCCTGGGGTTCGTCACGGACTTGGTACGCAACCACAGTGACCAGATCCACACGCTGATTCTGGGACATGAGGATCACAACGTGCCGATGCGGCACTACAACACCTTCAGGGAACTCTACCTCGAGCAGGATCCCGATACGTGGGCCAAATGGGATGACGAGGTGCGGCGAGAGTACGGATTCGGCAAGTACGGACTGCCCGAGAGCAAGGAATCGGCAACCCCGTTCGAACGCATCGCGCTTCAGTACTGGTCGATCGAGCGCTTCAACAAGCATGCACGACAGGCTGCAGATGCCGCTCGGCGGGAATCGGCGACCGTCGACATCGTTTCTGACATCGCCGTTGCGGGGCTCTACCCCATGGGCTATGAACGGGCACGTGGCACCTACGGCTACATCACTCAACAGATGACCAACGGCAGCGGACCCTACCGACAGAGCTGCGCGTTTGCGACCAAGATGGCAGGGGATCTCGCAGGCGTCCCGGTGCGGGCCGGCTGTCACATTGAGCACTACTTGGGGTCTCTTTCGGGAGCCGAGGCCAACGAGGTGTTGTCCAGTGTGTTTCGGGTAGGAGGTCGCTCGCTGGCGTTGTGGCTGATTGACTGGTTCGGCAAGACCGGATCAGACATGCATGGCGCTCCGGAGCGCTACCGACAGATCCTTCACGTGTTGCGCCAACTGCCCGAGATGCGGCAGCTGCGCTTCCCTAAGCCTGACGGCGCAATTCTCTACTCGAACATCAGCCACTACGGTGAGCACTGGTGGGGCGGGGCGGGGCTGGACCACGAGGTCGCCTTCACGCTGCTCGGGCCACGCGCCCGGAGCTGGTTCCAGTTTGTCAGTGACTTCCAGATCGCCGACCGAACGGTGAACCTGGGACGCTTCAAGGTCCTCTACGTCCCTCGCTGTGTCTACCAGGATGACGAAACCGTTGACCGCATCAGAGGTTTCGTTGGCCCCGGCGGAACGTTGGTCGCCGCTACACCGCATGTGTTCCGCTGGCGCCCGGACGGCACGGAACGGAAGACGCTTCCGGTTGACCTTGCAGGCGTCCACGCAACAGGCAAGCGGCCGACCCCGGGAGCGTTCAGGATTGTGGCTGGCAATGACATGCCGGCGCTGTCCGCCATGGCGGCGACGCCTATTCCTGTTTTTGCCGACGAAGTTCTGTCGATCGAGCTGGCAGGCGCTCGTTCACTGGCTGAGTTTGCCGACGGCCAACCTGCCGTGATGGTGAACAAGGTGGGGCAGGGACGAGTGGTGACTTTTGCGGTCAATCCGTTCCGCCACAATGCGCTGAGCAACCGCACATGGTGGCAGTTCTTCAAGGCGCTGCAGCAGGATCTGGGGTGCGGGGTGGACCGCGATATCTGGCGGTTCCGTTTCCCGCTGCAAGCCGAAACGCCGGAATCTCCTTACCCCGAGGACCTGCTCTGTCTTACCGGAAACGCATGCGGCTGGCGTCGTGACCGCCCGGCTCTGGGGCCGAACGCGGCACGGCCGTTCACCTGCACGTATTCAGATGTTCCTGACCTGATCGCGGAGGAGCATCCGGGGAGGACACGTTGGGACCGTCGTACAGGTGATCTCTTTGATCGCCCGGAGTCTCTTCGCGCTGACCCGTTGCGAGGACGCAAGCCATTGACCGAAGAACTGGCGCCGTGGGTGGTCGGATGGCAGCAGACCGACGCGGTCACGGTTCGGCTTGAGTTTGAGGCGCCGGTGACCGCCTCCGAAGCGCGCCTGTGGCTTCATGGACAGATTCCGGGCACTACCGTGGGCGTGGTCAGCGGGCCGGACAAGGCCTTCACGTCTTTGGCTACGCTCAATGCCTGGGGCCACTCAGGCGAGGATGTCAGGGAACTGCGGCTAGGCTTTGCCCCAGCCAAGGCAAAGGTCTTTGAGATTCGCTTCGGGGCCCGGCCACGTGGGCCATTCATCATTTCTGAGATGGAACTTTGGGGAACGCCCGTTGACTGACGTGACCATGCGCAAACCTCGTTCTGCCGGCATTGTCCTACTGCTGCTCTGCAGTGCGGCATTGGTGGGCGTGCTGGCAATCAGGTCGCGATACGACTTCCCGGCCCTTGAGCAGACCGATCCCCAGGCTTTCAACTACAGCATGCGCACGAAGAAGGTCCGGGATTTTGTCATGCGTTTCCGTTTGGAACGTGATGGGCCCGAGACGCCGTCTTCGGCCCGGGTCGTGTACGATTGGATGGATGATCAGAACCACGATTTTCTGCACTTGACCGAAGCGCAGCTCTGGCTGGGCAGGACGGAAGCGGGGTTGGAGCGGCGCGTTGGCTCTGCTCCGCAACCATACGATTCTGCGGGCGAGTTGACTTTGCGCAGATGGCAGGGCACGACCTCCGTGTTCGTAGACGGCAGGTTCGTGGCTGAAGCCGCGACCGAAGCCACCAGTGCCAGGAAGGCCGTCGGCTGGGGGGCAACAGACTCGTCGGTGGGCTTCTCCGGATCCCGGCCGCAGCCTCTTGAGCGGATCCGTTTTGCAGATGACTTCATGTCTGCCGAGCAGAACGCCGTTTCATGGCAGACTCCTAGCGGCAATTGGCGAATTCGGACAATCAAGAACTCGTTGCGGAGCGCAAATGCGTTTCGCTTCGACGGGTGTGCTGCCGGTGAACCTGCGATCGCGACAGCCGGCTACGCGTTCTGGCATGATTACAGATTCGATGCCGCGTGTCGGCCGTCCGGGGCCGGGGCGATAGGTCTCATTTTCTACCGAAACGGCCGGGGATACTACCGGTTCGAGTGGTCGGCTGGAGCGAGCGGCCGCAGACGCCTCGTCCGTGTCGCCGATGACACGGCTGCCGTACTCATGGATCGAGAAGGAGGCTACGTCGTTGACCAGTGGTACAAGCTGAGTGTGGAGATCACGCGACGCAGAATTCGTTGTTTTATCGACGGGCATCTGGTCGGCGAGGTCGAAGATGACAGACTTGTCGGCGGAGGCATCGGCCTGTGGGTTGACGGTGAACAGGAGTGCGCTTTCGATGACGTTGAAGTGCAGAGCGTTGTTTCTCTGCGAGACGGATTACACGATCCGCTGCTCACAGACTGGCAGCAGTTGGAAGGGGACTGGGAGGTCGTGGATTCGGGCTGGCTTGTCGGCGTGGCTGACACAGCTGCAACCAGCCTGGCCAAGGTTGTAACAAAGGAGGATTCCTGGGGCAGTTGCGAGCTCTCTGCAGTCTCACGAATCCCGTCCGGGGCCGCAGCCGGGCTCTGTTTCTGCTACCGTGACGAGGTGAACTACTACCGCTTGGAGGTCGTCCGGGATACGAGTCCTCGTCTGGCGCTGGTAAAGGTGGCTGAAGGCCGCACCAGTGTCTTGGCGGAGATGCCACTCCCTGCAGACGTTAACAGTGCCGATGGCGTCCGATTGCGCGTGTTCGTTGCGCAGAACGTTGTCCGTGCGTATGTAGACGGCAGGGAGATCCTGCCGGCGACGTGGGATATTGGCTTGTCGACGGGCCGCGTGGGGCTCTGCGTGCGAGACGGGACGGCCGCATTCTCGGAGTTCGCGGTGAACCCGCTTGGGGTTTTCGATCGGTCTGTGGTCGGTGCGCAACGCACGTTCTCACATGAGAAGAGCATGGCGAACTGGGCCTCTGCCGAGGGCGAATGGCTGGCGGCTCAAGGAGAAGACGCAGACGGCGGGGGCACGACGTTTTGGCATCGGGCGGATGTTCCCGGGGATGGAGGGATCAGCGTTCGACTCCCGGTGCTGGATCGTTCGTCCGATGGGCCTCGCCGCGTTGCGTTGCTCCTTGGTGCGGATACAGCGGATTCCACGGCGGGATGCATGGCACTCCTTGGCTCGACTCCTGATTCGTCAAATTCCAGGCTTGAACTCAGCTTCGGCGGACGGATTCTGAAGGCCCGGGACTGTCCTGAGGCTTGGAACGCCCGCATACTCAGGTTACAGAGGGTTGGTCATGTCGTGTCGGTCTGGCTCGATGGTGTCCCGGAACTGGTCGTCCACGAACCGGAGATGACGATTGCCGGACTCAGGGCCGGATGGCGGGCCCAAGGCGTCCAGATCGAGCACGAGCACGTGAGCGTGTTCAGCCGGAATGTGTACCTCGATGATTTCCGGAAAGCGCCCGTGAACTGGCGGACACCCGCAGGGCAGTGGGACGTTACCGTGCGCTGGGAGTGCGATCCACGGTGGTCATTCTTCTCGGGACGCGGAGGAATTTTCGCCGGGAACGACGAGAAACTCGCGGCACTTTGGTACAAGCCGGGCCTGCCCGGGGACTTCACCGTAGAATTCACCGTCGGGCAGAAAATGGCCCGGGAGTTCGGGTCGTATGCCGACTACACCCGCGACTTCAACGTCACGATCTGCGCGGATGGTCGCGACCTGATCTCCGGATACACCTGTACGCTGGGCGGCTGGCACAACACGAAGACGGCGATTCTGCGTGGTCATGATGTCGTTGCAGAGACAGAGGAAGTGCTGATTCCGCGCAGTAACAGCATGCACCGGCAGTGGTTCAACGTCAAAGTGCGAAAGCAGGCCTCTATCGTCTCCTTTCTCCTGGACGATACGTTGGTACTGGAGTATGACGATCCGGACCCGCTTCCCGGCTCGCGTGTCGCTGTTTGGACCTACAACAACGGAGTCATGATCAGTCGTTTTCGGGTCAGTGCAGAGGAGGTCGGGCCAGCGGAGGCGCCCGGCATCACCCGAGGCACGGCCTGTCGTTCCTTTTACGATCTCCCCCTGGAATCGCGCGACAATGATCTCTAATCCCAACCCCAGCCTTCGTGTTCTGAGCGTCCTGCTGTCGCTGTCGGTGCTGCTTGCCGTCAACGGCTCTGCTGTGGGGATTCGGGTCGTCTCCGAGCCAACGCAGGCGACCGTGTTCCTTGACGGACGATTTGTGGGGGGCACACCCGCGGCGGTGTCCAAGGTGCAAAGCGGGGATCATTTGCTTGAGCTCCGCCGGCATGGGTACAAGCCGTGGAAGCGTGCCGTTTCGGTTTCCCGAGATGGCCAGGAGTTCAGTGTTGTGCTCGACCCTCTGGCCACGGGGAGTCTCCGGGTTCTCTCCAAGCCTGTAGGCGCAACCGTGTTTCTGGATGGCATCGTGAAGGGCAGGACACCTACGGAAATTGGTGATCTCGTGGCGGGCATTTACTCGATCCGTCTCGAGTTGGAGGAATGGCTTCCGTGGCAGTCCGAGGCTGAGGTTCGAGAGGGGCAGGAGTCCGTGTCCGAGACCGTTTTGGGGTTCAGGGGGGAAGCGATGCTGTTGGAGGAGATCGGCCTCCAGCCACACAAGATCGTGAACTATTACGAACTGGCCCATCACTACGCGCTGCAGCAGAACTTTGAGCGCGTCAAGTGGGCATTTGCGAAGGGATTCGATGCGAGCGTGCATCCTGACGCCCAGACCGACGAGTCCCGGCGCCTGTGCCAGGAGCTCGACCGCGTCTGTACCGGGCAGTATGAGTTTGCCGGCGAGGAGGCCATCTCGGCGCTGAAGCCGGAGTTGATGGCGCTTTGTCGCGCCGCTATCGAGCGTGTTCCGCGGAACGTTCAGAACTACTGGGTCCTGGGGCAAATGCTCGGCCGTGAGAAGCGCTGGGAGGAAGCACGGGCTGTGTACGAGAACGCCCTTTCCGTGGTGTTGACAGCGCGGGGGAAGATGTACTATGAATGCGCTGCGGCCGGGGCAATTTACCAGGAGGGCTGGGCACTTGAGCGCAAGAAGGAGTACGCCGAGGCGATGGCCACCTATGAGGAACTTGTCAATGCCTTCCCCAAGCCCTGGCACACACGAACGGCCCTCGGGCGCATGGCTGTTCTGGCCAAGGGTGTCCTCAAGGATCCCAAACGGGCGGTGGCCTGTCAGCGTCGACTGATCGCGCTCCACCCCGGCAATGACAATTGCCCGCGCATCCAACTCGACATAGTTGACGTTTTGCGCCGCGACCTGAAGGACTACGCAGGCGCGGTCGAAGCGTGCCGTACATTCCTTCGGAGTTACCCCAAAGACGACCGGTGTCCGGAAGCGCAACTGCGTATCGGGGAAATCTCCCGGCAGGACCTCAAGGAGACAGAGGCAGCTGTCCGTGAGTACCGGGCACTGCTCTCGACCTACCCGGACAGCGATCTCTGCGCCGACGCCCTCGCCGGGTTGGCGCTTGCGGACCCCGGGTTGGCAATGCAGATGCACCAGCGGATTCTCAAGACGTTTCCCCATTCGGTTGCCGCGGATGCCGTCGACACGAGTCGGGCCGGTAAGGCCGCGCGCGACAAAGCTGCCAAGCTGCTGCGGACGACAACCGCGCTGACGTCCAAGGCAGTCATTTCCGGGCAGCGCGCCGTACGCTACGAGAAACTGGCCGAACGCTCCCGGGCCCGTGGTGACGTGGAGAAGGCCCGGAAATACGCCGACTACGTGGAGAAGTTCTCTGTTGCTGCCCGGAAGCACTCGGACCGGATCCTGACCGACTGTGCGACCATCCTCAAAGGCTACCCGGCATTCCACCATGCTCGGGAGGCACAGCGGCAGATCATCAGTGTGTATGCCGATGTGTTTCGCGACGCGGAGGCGGCTAACCATCAACGACGCGAGTTCCTACGCATGTTCCCCGACGACGACTCCTGTCCCAGCATCCGTTACGACATCGGCAACGCCCTCTTTGGCGAACTCCGCAAGCACGAGGAGGCTGTGGACGAACTCAAGGCGTTGATCCAGGACTACCCGGAGAGTGACCAATGCGTCCGCGCCCAGGCCTTGATCGCAAGCATCTACTCTCACGACAACGGGCACTTCGACCGCGAACGATCCATTGAGGAGAATCGACGGCTGATCGAGATGTTTCCCGACCACGACGGCAACGCATCGGCTCGGGGCGCGATCGGGAGGATTTTCCACTACCGGGTAGAGCCGGGAGATGATGAACAGGCCGCCGCTGAGTACCTCTCCGTGATCCGGGAGTACCCGTACACGAGCGTTGCTTTTTCTGCGGAATACCGCATGGATCAGCACAAGGGCGGCCTCCAACTCGCAGAACTGCAGGCGGAGGGCAAGGTGACCCTCGATCCGGAGACCGGGTGGCGCAAGACGGATCCGTGATCCCCCCCTTACCGGGGGAGGATTCAGTTGCCGATGGCTCGCGGGAGTACGCCGCACGGCACCCGGGCGGCGCTGTGCGGCTTGCGGTCGGGGGCCGCCCGCCGTCCAAGAGAACCAGCGCAAGCGAGGAACAGGAGTTCACATGCGCACCACTGTCCCGTCATTCTTGAGTGGCTACGAGACGCTTTACGCTGAATCTCCCCGAGCCGCCACACTTGCGTGGTTCCGCGAGGCGCAGTTCGGCCTGTTCATTCACTACGGACTCTACTCGCTGTTGGAGAAGGGCGAGTGGGTGCAGTACCATGACCGGATACCAATTGCGGAATACGCAAAGCTCAAAGACCGATTCACGGCAGAACGGTTTGATGCGCGTGGCATTGCGGATCTCGCACTGGAGGCGGGGATGCGGTACGTCAACTTGGTGACAAAGCACTGTGACAGCTTCTGCCTGTGGGATACACAGCACACCGACTTCAACAGTGTCAACTCGCCCTGCGGGCGGGACTTGGTGAGGGAGATGGCCGATGCATGTGCCGAACGTGGGCTCGGTTTTTTCGCCTTCTACGAGCATGGTTTCGACTGGCGCCATCCACACGGTCCTGCGCCATGGGACTGGGCCGCTCGGACTGTTCGTCCCCACTATGATCCGCCTGACCCCTACTACGCATCACGCGAAGAGTATGACTTCGCCAACTACCTCGACTACGTCACGGGACACATCGCCGAGCTGTGCTCCAGCTATGGGACGTTGGCCGGGGTGTGGCTGGACGGCGCGGGAATTCCGGCGTCGGGGGACAAGTCGCTCTTCCGCCTGCCGGAGCTGTACAGCCTGGTTCGCCGTCTGCAGCCCCAGGCTTTGATCAGCTACAAGTATGGAATCGAGCCCGAACTGGAAGACTTCTTTGCCCCTGAGGAGCCACAAGTTCAGCAGGTGCAGAGCCGCTGGGGGAAGCCCGTTGAGGTATGCGGTCGAATGCAGAGAGGCCCAACCCAATGGGCCTACCATGCTGAAGCTGAACACCTGAACGCGGATGAGGTCCTCGCCAAACTGGACAGCGTTAGGGGCAAGGGGGCTAATCTCCTGCTCAATATTGGCCCGCTCGGGGACGGTTCTGTTCATCCAGACGACGTGACCGCGTTACGTGCGGCAGGCGCTCTGTTGCGTCGGTAGTAAGGGACGGGGTGGGAGCATTCGGAACGCTTTTCTCCCCCGGAGCTGATGTCGTGCTCGAGGTGGACGAGATCCGGGTCGTGGAGAAGTAGAACGGTCTGCGCCCTGCCTCGGGCTCTTGATTCGGCTCAAGAGCACGATCGGGATTGGGCTTCCTCCTTCTGCAGCTGAGGCATGACGCGCTCAGCCACGCTTACATTGATTTCGTCGAGCAATGAGCCATGTTGGGGCGTACTCGTATCACTGCCCTCGGGGGCTGACAACAGTCAGGAGACGGAATAATGCGTACGCGAATGTTGATGAACGTGGTCTTGTGTGCGGTCTTCTTCAGCACGATGGCGATGACGGCCAGGGCTGACGTCAAACTCAGTTGGGCATTCGGCGATCATATGGTCCTTCAGCGGGGCATCCCGGTGCCCGTGTGGGGTACGGCCGACCCGGGCGAAACGGTGACCATCACGTTTCGGGACCAGAAACGGTCTGCGACGGCAGACGCAAAAGGTAACTGGCAGGTGAAGCTTCAGCCTTTGTCTGTTGGGCCTGCTGCGGAGCTGATCGTGACCGGTAAGAACAGCGTGACGTTCCGCGACGTACTCGTCGGGGATGTCTGGGTCGGCTCCGGTCAGTCGAACATGGCCGGGGGCACTGGACATTACGCCAGGAAGGATGAGGTGCTGGCTGCGATGGTTACGGCCGCCCCTTACCCCAAACTGCGGTTGTGCCGACGTGGCTGGTTGGAAGCCACCTCGGGGAACATCCAGAAGTTCTCAGCGCTGCTCTTCAGTTTCGGACAGCCATTGCAGAAAGAACTCGGTGTGCCTGTCGGGCTCATCATTGGCGCGGTGGGGGGCACCCCATCAGGGCGTTGGCTGAGTCCCGGGATGTTTGCTGCCTCGGCCGAAATCCAGGTTCTCGACAAGAAAGGCGCAATCCCCACACGGGAGAAGCAGCTTGAGCAGCACAAACAAAGGGTCGCGAAATGGGAGGAGAAGGCTGAGGAAGCGAAGAAGGCGGGTAAGAAGCCCCGACGCAAGCCTCGCGGACCGATCACCGTCGGAGATCTTTATGCAGCGCATATCGCCCCGGTCGTTCCTTACGCCATTCGCGGCGTGCTCTGGGACCAGGGCGAAAGCGGCACGGCGGTGCCTGGTGTGGACCAATTCACCATGATGGGCGCGCTCATTGACGGCTGGCGGGACGCGTGGGGCCAGGGCGAGTTCCCATTCCTGTATGTCCAGAAGCCAAGCGGCGGCGGATGTGCATGGGACACGAGCCAGCCCGCGACGCGTATGGCTGACGCGTTTGCCGAACAGCCCGCCAAACCGAATACGGCTGCAAGCGGTCGTTACCGCGAGCATCACATCAGGATCATGCAGCACCCGAACACGGCGATGGTTACGGCCAGCGATCTTGGTGCGAGTGTCCATCCCTTGAACAAGTCCGGATACGGAGAGCGTGCGTGCCGAGTCGCACTCGGTTTTACATACGCTCGTGAGGTGGAAATCTATGGCCCGATGTACGATTCACACGTCGTCGAAGGCGGCGCAGTTCGTGTCCGCTTCAGACACCTTGGGAAGGGGCTCGCAACCAAACATGGCGAGCGTCTGCAGGGGTTCGAGATCGCGGGGAGCGATGGGGGGTACCATTGGGCTCAGGCGAAGATCGACGGTGACACGGTTGTGGCGTCATGCCCTGAGGTGACCAAACCGGCCAGTGTCCGGTACGGATGGGGTCGCCAGCATCGGTGGGCGAACTTGTTCAATAAGGACGGTCTGCCCGCACTGACGTTCACGTCGCAACCTTGACGCAGGACGCACGTTTCGCCGTTGCGGGAATTCACTTCACGGCGCCGACGACACGGTGAACGGCCTCGGCGATGCGGTCCTCAATGCTTCCAGCCCAACGCCATGCCGGGCGACCATACTCATCGAGATGACGGCCACCTTCGTATCCTCCTTCCTCCCACACCCGGCGCGAAGGGATGTAGGCCGCCATATCATTGGCGTAGCCGCAGACCCAGGTACCCGGGCCAAACTCCTGCTTGAAGCGCAGTGAGTAGTCCACCACCGCCTCCCCGCCAATGCCGATGAGCAACAGATCGTTGCCGATCTGCCACGCCTGCACCGGGTAGGGGTAGGACGTGGGGAAGACGACATCCTCGTCAATCATCTTCAGCATGCGTTTGGCCCATCGGGCGTGGAGTGCGCTTTTCCCATTGGCGACCGGCAACAGCGTCTCGCGGGTCACAAGTGCATCGTAGGGAACGTCGATGAACTCGAACGCCGTACGAAGATCGTTGGTAACGGGGCGCATGGGGCGAGCAAGGACGTCCTTCACCGAATCAGCAAGCATCTTTCCGTAACGCTCGCATAGTTCCAGAGTCCGGCGGGGCATGGGATTCTGGTCCGCGCCGCACGCATTAAAGAACATCGCGGACGTGCCGGGGAGAGTTGCCTCCAGGTCGACCTGGGCAAAGCCCGGATAGTCGCCGCACCACGTATTGAAGGAGAGGGTGGTCGGGTGGCATGCATACCCGAACAACACGCCCAGGAGTTCGCCGCCATCCGCTCTCAGTGCAAGCACAGGAACAGCATGGTCTACCACCCCGCTGAGAGGCTTCCCCTCGGCCCGAAGCCGTGTGACGTCTTCTTCCGAGTTTTCGCGTCGGTTGACGGCGAAGGTGCATCGCCCTTCGCCTGCGGAAAGGTGCGCCGGCTGCAGGTTCGCGAACGCTTCCTCCATAGCCCCAACAATCTGGTCAGACATCCAGTCGGAGTAGTCGGCGACCAGACGCCGCTGCTCGTCGTCCAGAGGGTAGTAGTCCACCAGGTCGTCCTGCAGAACCGGTCCGCAGTGGTTGTGGGAGAACGTGAGCATGAACTCGGAGCGTTCGAGAGCGAAGGCTTGGTGAACCTGGTCGTACAACCGCTCGTAGACGGTCTTTGACATGCCCATGTGATCCGTAGTGGCCATGACGGCGCGTTTTCCATCCGAAGCCTTGAGCACCAGGACCTTGGCCCAGAGATCATGGATCTTGCCGTCTGGCGCCCGCTTGGAACCATAGCCGGCCAGCCAGACTTGGGTCCGCGGGGTGATGACCCGCCGCCCGATCCCGATTTCCCAGTCCATATCGTTGCTCCTTCCGGGGCTGCTGTGAAGCAATGCTGTGTTCAGTGGTCAGCGGATCACCTCTCCCGGCAGGGGCGCGCCGTTTCCGTCGAGAAGCTGGACACCCATCATGTTCCTGTCTGTCCTTGCGGACGTGTTGACGTAGCGCCACACCAGTTCCTGATCGCGAGTAATCTCAAGGAGACCAGCCCCGTTTTCCTTCTGGACCGCGCGGTAGAATCCCATCACGACGTTGCCATTGGGCTGGACATGTATCCCGCAGATCATGCCGATTTCGAGCCCCTTCAGGCTGTTCTTGTTGAACCTCCATACTTCGTTTCCGGTTTTGTCGAACTCGGTAACGTTGTTGATGTGCCCAACCACGGTGTTACCATTGTCCAGGCGAACTGCCGAAAACGGGATATCGCTGACCTTGACCTCAAAGACGACATCCCCTTTGGGGGTGTACTCGCGCACGAGGGACTTGCCCTTGTGGCAAACGAGGTAGTTGCCATCCTTGAGCTTGCGGACCATTCGGAGGTTGTTGTGGCTGCCTGGCTGCATCAGGGGGAGCTTCAGTTCAAAGACAACAGTGCCATTTCTGTCCACCTCAACAATGCGTCCCGCGGAATTCTCGCCAACCATGGTGTTCCCGTTCTCGAGGCGCTGACAGGAGAACGTTCCTCCTCCCTTCTGCTGTTCGGGCTTGTACGACCACACAACCTGGTCTGTCTTCGGATCAATCTCTGTAACGTTGTTGTCTGCATGCAGGACGTTCCCGTTCCCCAGCATCCAGATATCACTGCAGTTCCGTCCCTTGTGCTGCCACAGGATCGTCCCCGTTTTGTCGAGCAGCAACACTCGCCCTCCACCCGTTGCCAGCACGTGGCCGGTAAGCGTTCCGTGAATGGCGCCACCCTCTGCACGGGCAGCCGGGGTTGACCCGAAGCTGAGGGCCAAGGCGAGGGTCGCCGCAAACCGAAGTGACTGATTCATGGACTGTTCCTTTCTGCGCCACGTCGGGTAGTGGCGGTGAGCGCTGGTGGAGTTGCACTACTGCCTCTGGTGTCGTCGTCACACTCTACTGACCGAACGCCGGGATGTCTCGCACGGCATTCCACCGAAGCGACATAACGGGAGCGAAGTGAAGTGGCTTTGACGGCAAAACGGACCACAGAGCAATGACACGGTGATCGCAGTATACTTCAGCCCTGAACTTACCTTAGGGAGACATGCGGTGGCTGCAACAGAATCAGCGGAACGTTCACAGCCTGGTGGACAACGTGGCTCCGACGGACGCTACATACTGCTTGGCATCGGGTCGACATTGATCTGGTGTTGGAGTGGAGTGTGTTTCCGGATGGGGGCCGACTTGATGGGGTCAGCCATGGTGTATCTGACGTTCATGTCAGGCGGCGGCGCACTCACCGCAGTTGCTCTGCAGTACGCCCGTCGTCAGCCACTGGCGAACATGTACCGCCTTCCCGTTCGCGTGATCGTGGCCGGGTTCTTTGGCGTCGCGTTGTACACAGTGATGCTGGCTACAGCGTTCGGTATCGTGTCAGTATCCGATATCGGGCAGATCAATTTGCTCAATTACCTGTGGCCGGTCTGGATGGTTGTTCTGGGAATTCTGCTTCTTGGCGGCAGACCGAATGTGGTGATGGCGGTCGCGGGCATACTGACGGGGCTGGTCGGGGTTGCCGTCTCCCGCGGGTTCGACCTGCTTGCTCATCCGCCCTCAAGCCTGGTCCCACATGCTCTGGCATTGGCTGGCGGCTTTTTCTGGGCCCTCTATGTCGTCCTGTTGCGCCGATGGAAGATCCCGGATGAAAAGGGAGGGACGGCGTTCCACTTCGCGACCTGTTCAGCCATGGCAGGCGGAATCGCCGCTTACATGGGGCATTGGAGCAGCATGCCTCCCTGGTCGGGGGCAATGGTGTTCTGGGTGGTAGTCGGGGCTGTTGGACCTGTCGGGATTGCCTACTCGATGTACGAGATCAGCGTCAAGAACGGCCCCGTCCTCATCATCGCCTCTCTTGCGTACTTCATCCCCATCGGTTCGTCTGCGCTGATTGGTCTGTTCTTCAAGGAAACGATGAACGGGGGATTGATCATGGGCGCAGTGCTGATTGCCATCGGTGCATGGCTGGTCCGCTGTGCCAGCCGCGATCTGGGGCCCGCGGAAGAGCGCCCGGCAGAGACGGGGCAGTAGATGACGGTCGTGTGGTCACGCAGCCCCGGTCTATGACGTGCCCGGATCAGCCGAGCAGGACAAAGAAGGGCTTGGGCTGCTCGCCTGTGACGAAATAGTAGATAGCGCCGACGATGCTGGGAATCACCGCGCCGAGAATCTCGCCGGCCATGAGGCCGAGCATGAGTGGCTTGAGCATGTTGTAGGTCCTGTTTCCGCCGTACTTAAGGACGCAGACCTTCACCAGCCAACCCAGCATGAATGAGCCGGAAAAAGCTGCGATGTGCGTCGTACACCAGGTGACGAACAAGAGTGGGTGTAACGGCCACCAGGAGAATCGCAGGCGGCAAATCGCGAAGAGCAACACGAGCGCGAATCCGGCAAAGATGCTCCACATGCATGGCCCGTTCGGCGTCATGTTCCGAAAACGACTCCAGCCCTTGAGTTGCTCGGATTGCTCCAGAACGCCCTGCGCGATTAGTTTGCGCTTCACGGCGATGGCGTTATCAAACTGCATCGTGGGCACGGCCTGCTCTGCCCAGCCCTCCCAGATCGCGTTGCCCTGGTCATATTGAATGTAGAGCGTGACAGGGAGGCCAATGCCGATACCGACCAGGAGTGCGATTGCACACAGCCCGCCGATCTTGCCGAGGTGGACCTTTCGCAATTCGGCCAGTTTCAGGGAGTTTACCATGAATGGCATCAACGACTCGCGCGGATCCATAACCAGCACCATGGAAACGATCTGCATCAGGAGCAGTGTCTTGACGCCGATCACGTTCGCTCCAAGCAATCCCCAGATCATGACACATGGGAAGATGTTGGATTGCAGGTGGAACAGGCCCGACTCGGCAATAATGCGGCTCATGACCACGTAGAAGATGATCAGCACACCCGTGTACATCACGGCGAGCTGCCAGTCCAAGCCTATCAGCGAAAGCTGGACGGTGAACAGCAGCATGAGCGCCAGGAACGCGCGACATGACCACACGGCGGCCGGATCTGTGTCTTCTGTCCTGGAGAGGCCGAGGGCCCGTTTGAGTACCTGCAGGTAGTAGTGACGACCGGTGTAGAGCAGCGCGCAGAAGAGGCCGACGTTGGCCCCGAATAGAATGAACGAGCGCGGCTTCAGCCCGGTGTAGTAGTAGCTGCCTTCGAGAACGTTGTTCAGATTGATCCCGTAGCCGACGAACGCGCCCACCACGAGGGCCCAGAGCCACGGACCGATACCGAATGTGAGTGACAGGTCCGAGGGGATGAAGAAGCAGATACCGATGACCACGAAGAAGAGCCGTGGGTTGAGCAGGCTCCAGCCTCCGCCGCGGGTGAGGACAGGAAAGAACCGGTCCAGCGGCGAGAACGAGAACCGAGTCGGGATGGCGATCAGGTATCTTGGGAACCACGCGTAAGCGTAGTTGTTCATGTGGATGAAGAGCACGACGCACACACCTACCCAGAATACGCGGTTCCGGAACAGAGAGCAGCTTGCTTCCCCTTGCTCCGGAAGCAGAGAATTGGCGAAGGCCGTGATGGGGTAGGGCAAGTGCTCGTGTTCCGACCATTGCTTGTGGATGAGTATCGAGAGTGCAATCAGTCCTATCCAGAGCGTCAGAATGAGGGGGAGCCAGATCATGAGCGGTCCCAGCCAGGCGCCCCAGGGCACATCCATGGGGGACGCGTGCTGATCGGCTTCTCCCAGGCCCTGTACAAACCCACCTAGAACTTGGTCCTCGTTCTGGCTGATATCGGCCATAAGGCGCTTCGGAACCGCTTCCAGGATCTCCTGTTGGCGCCAGCCGGGCTTGGTCAGGTTGTAGTGGTAGGGCAGGACCAGTGACGAGGTGAAGGTCCTGAGCAGGCCTGACCCCGGGATACAGCAGGCAGCAAGGGTCAGGGTGATGATGACGGCCAGCTCAGCACCTGTAAGGGCCCATTTCTTGAGGCGACGGTTCAGGAGCATCAGAAAGATGATGAGAGCGCCGTAAACCGAGACCGGCATATTGTTGCCGACCAGGAAGGTCTGGCGCAGAATTCGGTCGTTGAAAAAGCTGGCACCACAGATGGCGGCAGCCCCAAGCAGACCGAGAACAATGGCACGACGTGTCATTCAGGAGAACCTTCTGTTTGGGGGGGGACGGTCCATACGTGGGCGATGGGAAATTGCGTCCCGGCCGTGGCAGGAAAGGTACTGCTGAGAGAGCTCAGATGCGAGGGCAGACCATCGATCAGGTGTCTTCGAGGAACAGCCCGTTTAGGTATCTGAATCGGTCTGCGCATTCGGCCCACCCCGGATCTTCCGGGCCGGAGTGCGTCCTGGGCATGTAGCCCCAGTAGCCGGCCTTCTTCAGCAGGTGAGTGGTGTGTTCGAGGAGCTGCCAATAGTCATCCGACTGCTCCTCAAAACGGAGGCCCGTGTGCGTGCAGTACGAGACGGCTTCGCCGAGGACCAAGGGCAGCCCGGGGAATTGTTGGTTGCGAAGGGCAACCACGCGGTTGATGCCGCGTTCAGCAGCGTCTTTGAACTCCTCAACGCGTTCGGAGAGGAGGGCCGCGTACCATCTGTCCAGATTCCCAAGCTTAGCTACGTCCGTGTTGTTGTAAAGCCAGACCCGTCTGTACCATCCCTCTGCTACTCGCGGATTGTCACCTGCGCTCCGGCGGATGGCTTCCATTGTGATTGCGTCTTCGCGAAGGAATGGACTGATGACGGAAGACTCCCGGAGACCGTCAGGATCGAAGTCTCTACCCCGGATGCCGGCTTCAAAGGAGTCGAAGTAGAGGTCCCACATGTAGTACATATGGTGATTCCAAAGCTGCATGTTCCCAGGCAGAAGATCGGGGTGGGGTTTGCTGTTGCTGGTGTCGCAGGCGAACAGCAAATCAGGATGCTGCTGACGGAGGGAGGCCAGGGCGGTTTCATGGAGCTCGCGGAACCCATGGCGTTGCTGCTCCGGGGAGCCGGGGTTGGCGTCGCAGTAGAAATGGAAGGGCGAACCGTCGCATTCGTTCGCGACCTCGATGAATGCGATTTGCGAGTGCAGGTCTCTCTCTTTGATGAGTGCGATCAGCCACCCGAACTCCCGTGCCATGTGCATCAGCCGTTCACCGACCGGCATTCGGAACATGTCGTTGTTAATGGTCTCATCGGCAAACCAGAAGGTGTGGAGATAGAACCAGCTTGACATGATGACGTACACGTCGTGCTTCTTTGCCAGCTCGAAGAGTTCCAGGAGCTTCTGAACGACGTCGCACGTTCCTCCCCTGCCATTCATTTGGCGGATGCGGGAGCTGAACCCGCGGAACGGCTCATGAAGAACGATCTCTCCCCGGGGCTTGCCTTCAGGGGTGAAGCACAGCCCAATACCCGCGTCGAGGCGGATGGTATTGAACTTCCGCTCCTTGAGCTCGATGACCCGCTTTTCGAGGTCATGGAAGGTGTCGCCGGGCGTGGCGCTGTAGAAGTAGTTCCAGAGCCAGAACGATATACTCAGTTTCCTGGGCAGATGCGGCGGGAGTTGGTGGATGTCTTCGGCGGATTGGAGCATACGCGGCACGATTGGCTTCCCTCCTGGTCCTGACGGGAACGGGTCACTCCTCCAGAACGGGAGTAAGCGCAATCTCGCGGACGTCGAAGGCTGCTTTCTTGATGCCCTGAGCCACGATGAACAGGGAGTCCATCTCACGGAAGTCGCCGCTCCGGGTCGGCAGATCCGTGAACTCCCTTACCGTGTCTACGCCTTCGACCTCGACGCGCAACGTGAACCGGTTGGCCTGCTCTGTTCCGAAGCTGCCTTCCATCTCGATTCGCAGCCAGGTCGACACTGGGACGCGCATCAACTCGTGCCCGTTCTCCGTGCCCAGCCGTCCGCCCGGGCGAATGTAGAACGTCGGTCCCGCTTTCAACGGGCCCGGGCGGTGTCTGCGCCACTGGCAATACACGTGTGTTGCGGCGTCGACTCTGAGAGATATGCGGCCGCGAAGACCACCGACCTTCATCGTGAACGGGATCTCAAGATGGGGGTTGAAGTCGTACTTCTGTCCGGGACCGTCCGTGAATCGCAGGCCCTTCCTGTCGGTTCCCACTTGTGCCAGCGTGATGCCAAACGGGCGTCCCTCTTCCGCGCGCACATGCAACCGGACGTCGTCGCTGAGAGACTGCAGTCTGGGGAAGTCAACCGTCAACGGATCGGGAGGTGGAAGGAATAGCGCCGTTGCCCCGTTTGTGTCCTCAAATCCCTGCAAGAACCCACGCGCCCTGAGCTCGCAAGCCTCGTCGATCTCGAACGGCCGGTCGTAGGTTGTAGAATGCAGGGAGGGGAGTGTGCCATTGGTGGTGTAGCGGATCGCGGCTTCCGGCTGATCGGCGATCATCGTGACGCGCAACGGTCGCATCAGAATGCCGCCCGGGGGATCGATCCGGACCGCCAATGGTTCCTTGATGTACCGTTTCCTGTAGGGCGAGCGAAGGCCGCAAGAGGCGACATCAACTGGCTCAATTCCCATCGCCAGGGCCGCTGAACTGCTCTTGAAGCGGAAGTCCCCGCTCAGGGGGTCGCGAAGCTCCGGATCAGCAACGCGACTCGTTTTCTCAATGCCGTGAGCGCGCTCGGACTCCAGAAACGCGTTCGCCCGGGCCGGAGCCTCTCTGCACCAGTAGAGGTTCCGATCGGCCTGCGCATCTCGCATGCGCGGCGTCTCACCCGAGCCATACAGGCGACGTTGGAAGACGAAGTGATGATTCCGGCGGGTGGCCAGGAGCACGTTCCGCTCGATCACACTTCCTTCCATGGTCCCCAACTCAAGGGAGATGAAGCCACGTGCCGTCCGTGGCACGATGGGTGCACCGATGATGTTGTTGGTTATGGTGTTACGGCCCTTGATGGTAATCCCGGTGGCGTGCCCTCCCATGCCCCAGATGACGTTCCCATGGATAATCGTGTCGTACTGGTCGTCGTCACAACGAATTCCCTCAGCCATGTGCGGACTCGGGCAGTCGTGCACGTAGTTGAACTGCACCCGGTTTTCTTTCCCCGTTCCTGAGATATAGATCCCGTTTCCGTCTCCCAGACGCTGCATGACCTGGGAGATGTCGTTGTACTCGATCACGTTCATCCGGCCGTGTAGAAGCGGCTCCCGTGCTTCCCAATTCCCCCGTTGCGAGTCCTCAATCTCGTGATCTCGTATCGTGGCAGAACACTCCCGCGGGCTGGGCTCCCGGGAGAGCCCGGCTCGGGCACTGACCACAATGGCTGTGTAGGGGGTATGTCTGATCGTGTTGTGGGCGATTCGGTTCTCCCCGCTCTGCCAGACGAAGATCCCCGGACTGGCCCAGTAGGTCTCCCCGATGTGGTGGATGTAGTTGTCCGTGAATTCGTTACGCTTGTTGACGTCCTTTGCTCCCGGCCCATAACCCGCGAGCAGCAGACCGACGCCCCCCAGATGGGCGAAGACACAGCCACGGACCACGTTTTGCTGTGCATGGAGGTCAAGCCGCAGTCCAGTCGAGCCTGAATCGATGAAGCGACACGCCGTGAACACACATTCCTCCGCCCCGCGAAGGCGAACCATCGCAGAGGCTGCGTCGAACGCCTCCCAGTCGTGCTGCAGTCCCCACCCCGAACGCCCGTGCCAGGAATATCTTTCGGCGTGGCTGAACGTGATGCCCTCGAAGTGCAGTCCACGGGCTGGCGTGTCAGTCGGGCCCATGGGGTTGATCTGCCCCTCGATGCGGAGCATTTCCGTGAGCAGCGGGACCCGGATATCTTGAGGTCGGTTGCCACGTGGCCAGAGGTAGAGACGCCCGGCGGCACTGTCCAGAGCCCATTCGCCCGGGGAATCGAGGTCGTCGAGACGATTCTCCACCCACACCGTCGATCCGTGGCCCGCCCCACAGTATGCCAGGGCATAGCTGGCGGGGTACGCCAACTCGGCAACGCGGGTCTCCTCGTTGACTGATGTCACGGGCAGCACATTCTGAACCCACTGGGCTCTGGGGATGACCACAACTTCGGTGTCCCTGACGCTTTGTCCATCCCGGAACGCTCCAGGGGGGAAGTGGAGGTCGCGATGTGACCCGTCATGCCATCCTCCGACTCTGTTCGTCTGCCGGAATCCTCTGCTTCGCGCACGAGGCAAACGATCAGAGCCTGCGAATACGGTGAAGAAACGCCCTGCTGTTGCATAGGTCGGCCGCCGTGCGTGTTTGTTTCTGGTCATCGGTCCCGTCAGTGACACAGCCTGGAGCTGGATCTTCCGCCCAGGGGTTCCTCCAACCTGGAACGAAGCCACACAGAGGAGATCGGACGGGGCCACGCCGCGCAGCTCGAACGTCTTTGGTTCGCGGCTGAGAGCGAGATCACTCGTGATCACGGCTCGATGAGGGGGGCTCTGCTCCAGCAGGCGAACGGGGAGGACAGTCGCCTGATCAGCCGAGGCAGTGAAGCGCCAGGTGTATGTGCCGCCCTTCGTCACATTCACAGCTTGTCGGAACTGCAGATGATGATGGCTGCGTCCCGAGATCACCCTGAGACTGGCGGTCCTCCCCGTGATTCGTGGTTGCACACTTACGGCCAGCTTCTCGGTCTTTGCGTTCGCGGCATAGACATCCCAATCCTTCCGGCCTTGGGAGAAGTCCCCGTTCTGAAGGAGTTCACCGAGCTCTACTTCCTCGGGATCGCTGTGCGGCAACGGCTCCTGGGGCACCCTCCTGCGCAGGATCGCCGTGACGTCTGCGACCCATACATGCCCACGTGCTTTCTGCGAGAGGCGTTCGGGATACTCCGTCAGACGCCGCCAGTCATCGACTGGAGCTGCCGCGGAGAAGATGGGCTCTTCATCAGGAAACGCAGCGTAACGGGTCTGTGTCCCCGCCGGGGCCGAATCCGCAAGCCCGAAGATCACCGTCTCATGGACGGGGTACGTCCCTCCGCGGAAGAGGACTGTCACGTTTCCGGCATGGCCTGCCGTGCGAAGCTCACGAACTGCGTCCCGAGCACGGCCAGGCGTGCGGAACGGCTTTGCCTCAGTTCCGGGATCTTCATCGTTTCCCGAAGGCGAGACATGGAACACTCCGGGGGAACGCGCCCGTCGTTCGCCTCCCGCTTGTCCCCTACATTCGGGATTCGTGGAGCAAAGGAGGAGAACTCCGAAGACGACTGGCAGCTGAGCGGTGGGTATGTGCATGGTGCCTACTGTCCGACACTCCCACCCCGATGTCAATCTTCGGCAAGGAGGACGCTGCTGTCTCGGTGGATCAGCAGCCCCTCGTGTTCGCCCAGACGAGCATAGCCCAGGGGCGTGCCGTTGAATCGGGTCATGGCCAGCCCCTCCCGGATATCTCCGCGAAACAGGGCGTTAGCTCCCCACAGGACGAGTTCACCGTCTGAGGCAGTCGCCATGCCGGTTAGACGGTTGGTGATCCGCCTTGCTGCCACTGGCTGTCCGCACGCATCGAACAGAGACACCCACCCGAAGCGTTCCGCGACAGCAATGATATTCTCGCCGCCGTGCCCTGAGGGCAGGGCAGCCAGGCTGAGCGGAACACCGCCGAGGGGCTGCATCCAGAGCGGTGCCCCGTGCAGGTCGTAGGCCGCGACTTGGTTGAAGGTGCCGTAACGCAAGACGATCAGTCGGCCGTCTGCCTCGGAGTCAGCCCGGACACAGAAGTCCGCTGTGCCGCACATATCCCAGCCCGGGGCGCGAAGGTCTGTATCGCCGCAGGCGACGTCGTACGCGATCATGCGGTCGGCCTCGGCAAGAGTGTCCCAGGCCCGTACGGAGGAACTGCAGGTCAGGCGCGAATGTGCGACAAAGAAGCGGAGTTCGCCCGTGTCTGGGAACACGTTTGCCTGGATGTGATCCGGCAGGCCGTAAGGGCTGATCACGTCCGCGACGAGTTCGCCACTGTCTGCGTCGAGGACGTTCAGAGCACAGCTCCCGGTGCCCACAGCCACGAATCCCCTGCCGCTTCGCGTCTCATCGAGTCCTGCACTGATGGCCCCGATGTAGGGTGTTTCGAGGAACCACCACCCCCAAAAATCCCTTTCCGGGCGGAATCGACACTGGCGGCGCCAGAGCTCTTTGCCGTTGTGGTCCATCCGGTGGACCGTTCCTGCCTGTGTCCCGGCAAGCAGGTCACCATCGGTGCCGAAAAAGGTCAGTGCCGTGATCGGTGAACCACAGTCGTGTTGCCATGCTGCAATCCCATCGGTCGCGGTGACCTTACACGTTCCGCGGCTGTCACCGATGGCGAGTGCCTGAGCGTCGGCTCTGACGGCCCAACTCCCGGGAGAGGACTCGACGGTTGTACGCCAACGCTCGCGGAGCTCAGTGCGCCTGTACGCAGAAGTGGCGGTTTTGTGGGGTGAGGAGGAACGGGGCAGGGGGCTCTTTGCCTGGCCATTCGATCGAGTCACCCTCGGCTCCCGATCCGTTGCGGCGTCCTCGATGAGGAAAGCGTGGTCCATTGCGTGGATCTCAATAGCGTCTTGATCCGTGCGCAGTCGGTAGGCCATTTCATCGTCGCCCGGTACAGCGTGCATCAGCGTGGCGATCACGATGCTACGTTCGCCTCCAGGCTCGGGCCCGTCCACGATTGCATGCAGGACAGGCAGACACGGTGTCGCGGGGTTCGGGACCTCATCCACCTGGGATTGTGGGTGCGGCTCAGACTCGAGGCAAGGCGCGGAAGTCTGGATGAAGAAACGACTCCGCCTGCCTTCCGGAGAGGCGCAGCCACAAGATGCCGCGGAGCCTTCGATGGCCATGGGATGAGCACAGCGCCAGTTCGCTGACACGGAAAAATCGGCCTCCGTGCAGGTGGTGACACGGTCGACGACCAGGAGAAAGCCGCCGGGCTTCCAGAAGAACGTCCGGCACCAGTCAAAGCGTTTTTCGGCGGCCATACGGATTGCGATGATCTCCAGCCCGGCGATCGACCATTGGCCGAGAACACGGGCACTCGCGTGAATGTCGGCTCCCAGCCCGGCTTGAGTGACGGTGACAACCGAGTAGCCAGATGGGCTGTTTTCCTCAGCGCGCAGGGCCAGCACGGGCGAGGCAATCAACCGTACCCCGAACCGTTCGTAGGCGGCGAGGGCCCCGACATTCGGGAGCACTTTCCCTCCGCCACGCACGCCGATTACCATGAAATACTCGTCATCGATCGACCACCCGGCGCGTCCCACGGCTCGGTCAAATCCTGCATCGCGAGGCAACTCCGGCGTTTTCCATTGCCGGAGTCTCTCATTCATTGGGAACACGGTTAAGCCAAGCATGTCGTTCGGCGGCTCAGGCCGCGTGTCTCCCGCGTAGGCCTGACCGGCAGAGAACTGACCGATCCTGTCGTCTCCGGTCCGGGCAACGAAGCGTTCGCGCAACGTGCTGACGAACAGATAGCGTCCATCCCGGAGCAAGAACCCCAGCTTGCGCATCAGGCCGTAGCAGTATCTGGTTTCCTCGGTCTGGGCACCCACGACGAACGTTCCCTGGTTTGTGCACAACCCCACGACGCGGTCCGCCCAGAGCGTGATGTGTGGATCCTCCGTGACCCATTGCGGATGGGAGTTGAGCAGCCACTCGAGGTAGACTTCCAGATACGTGGCGTATCCCTCGGTCAGTCCAGTGTAGGGGACGTCCGTGCCGGCTTGCTTCAGGAAGTACTGGTCCGCAATCTGCCGGTACTGGTTCCATTTCGGCTCGCCTGTCAGCCTACTGAAGTAGCTGGCTCCGAACCACAGGTTGAGCGCGTCACAGGCGGTGTGACGGTCGAAGATACCCGTGCCTGTGCTCTGTGTCTGGAGCTTGGCGACTGCGGCAACCCCGGTCCCGTGCAGAAGGTAGTCCAGAAGCGCCTCGTCGATGGTGGCCCGGTCGGTGTCGCTGAATATAGGGCTGGGAGAAAGCAGCTCCCAGAGTTGGAAGGTCCGGATCGATTTGTAGTGATAGAGTTGCCGGATCACCCCTAGTTGGATTTCCTCAAGCAGTGCATCTCGGTAACGTGCTGCGTCGGCTGCGTCCCCGGTGTACAAATAGCGCAGGCCGAACTGCGCTGAGCGACAGAAGTGACTGTTGTTTGCGTGCGGGCCATACATGCCCAGACGCAGCAAATGGGGCTCGATCGGACCTGCGAGAAAGCCGGAGCGATAGGGCTCGGGGGGCGGCAGGCTAGTGGGGGTGACGATTGGGCTGGCCGCCGTGCCAAGGACATCGATTCGGTCATCGGGAAGGGGAAGGTGCCTCTCGCCAAGCGCCACTTCGAGTTGCCAATCAATAGTACCATCGGGAGCCGCACTCAGTTTCCGCAACAGGCTGCGGACAGCCATGAGTGCGCCCTCTGAATCACTGCCCCCGAGGATCAGCGTGTCCGGCCCGGCGTTGCCGGCGGGGTGCACGGACTGCAGCACATAGCCTCCTGTGCCGGGATACCACCGGTCGACCAATGTCCGGAACTTGAGGTAGAGCGCTGCGATGCAGGTGTTGTTCGCGAGGCACCCCAGAGCGATCACATTGCGTCCAGGCGCATCGGTGAAAGAGGGAATGCCGGTGACCACGGGCACGTCTTTTCCGAAGCGCGCGATCAGTCCTTCGCGCAGAAGCTCTGTCGCCTCGTTACAGCTACCATTTTCCGGGACGCTGAGGACTACGTTCGACACACCGTCGCGGGTCAGCCTGAACCTGTGATTTTCAGTCATGCCTTCTTTCTCATTCGGAGGCTTCACACGGGCATCCCGGGCGGTCCTGAACGGGAGCGGGTTGACCGGCGGGGATCACGGGGTCGTAGGCCTTGCCTTTGGTGAGTTTGCGGAACTCGCGCTTCACTTGGCGTCGCAGATCGGTGTCGGTCATCAGGTCAAGGCCGGTCAGGGCCAGTGCTTTGGTCGCTACCGCCATGCCCTTCATGGCTGCGGGGAGCTGTGACTGCTGATGGATAAGCAGATGGTGTCCGGGCGTGCCTTTCGCCCAGCAGGCGATATTGAATCGTCCCAACGGTGCCAACCAGCTTACATTCGCTTCGTCGCTGCTGGCCGTTCCCCGGCCGGTGCTGACGGAGCCGATCCCGCGCGCGAATCCGCCATCGGGCCCGAGTTCGGCCGCGGCTGTTCGGTCGGCAGCGGAGAAACGCGGAGCTCCCACCGTTCGCAGGTTCCGGTCGAGGGCCGCGGAAAGGGCGTCGTTGGGGACACGATCATAGCAGGCTGCGAGGATGGTTCGGTGCATCTCCGTATCCGTGGCCAGTGCCGCTGCGCGCGCACAGTTGTCCACTCGTGCGGAGATTTCCTCCACCTGCTTCCGGTCTCTTGCACGGATGTAGTACCAGCTCCGGGCGTATGGTGGGACCACGTTCGGTGCCTTTCCTCCATCCATGATTGCGTAGTGAATGCGGACATTCGATGGAATGTGCTCACGCAGGAAGTTCACGGCCACATTCATGATCTCGACGGCATCGAGGGCGCTGCGTCCGTTGTGTGGGTCGGCTGCGGCGTGCGAGGTCTTGCCGTGGAACTCGTAGGTGATTGAGTCCATGGCGGCGCCGCTGCCATTGTTCACGCTCGTCCCTGCGCCCGGGTGCCAGGCCAAACAGGCGTCCAGGCGGTCAAAGGCCCCATCTCGTGCCATGTAGCACTTGCCGACGAGGGTTTCTTCAGCAGGACAACCGAAGAGCTTGACCGTGCCGCGGATGCTGTTTGCTTTCAGAACTCGGGCAAGCGCGATGGCCGCAAAGGTGCTGGCTGTCCCCAGTAAGTTGTGGCCACACCCGTGTCCCGGCGTGCGGCCGTCAGCTCCGCAGTCGGGCAGGGCATCGTACTCGGCAAGGATGCCGATCACGGGCCGGCCGCGACCTGCCGCCGCGATGAATGCGTTCGGAATCAGATCGAACTCACGCTCGATTCGGAAGCCGTGTGAGGAGAGCACGTCGCGCAGCAATGCCGCAGACTGCACCTCGCACATGGGGAGTTCGGACAACTCGTGGAGGCGCAGGGCCGTCGCCTCAGCCTCCGCACGCAGGCCACGGTAGGAGGCCAAGAGCTTCTTCTGCATTACGTCGTCCAATTGAACACGTCCTTTCCTGTGTGGGCGAGTCGTGGTGGCTCCATCGCAATATGTCTCCATCCTCCTACTTTGGGAAGGCAGAAGGCAATGCCGAGCTGGAGCTCAGCGTTTCCGGAGAACCATTCCCAACGCCATCCGTGCGCAGCTCCCGGAGAAGCCCGGTAATTCTCGAGTTGCTCAGTCCGTGCTCTAGCTGCGATAGAACTTCGACGGAGCTCTGACCGAGGCGTGACAGAGAGCGACAATTCAGGCGGCCCCAGGCCAAACTCCAGTGGCGGAATGCATCCCGTCATCCGAGTGTGGGGCTTAGTCTTAGGTGAGCCGGGGGCAGGGCACGCGGTTCGCTCCCGCTAGTCAGGGCTCTGACGGACAAGGCGAGCGCAGCCGAGCATGACGCGGGCTCAGAAGATGACGAGCGACCATTTTCCCAGGGCGAGGGTTTCTCCCGGCTGCATGAGTCGCTGGTAGGTGGTGCAGGCGTCGCGGAACGCATCGGGGTTCCCAAACGGAGTGAACTCCCGGAGCTTCACCCGGGCGAAGCCCTGCTTCTCGAGCTCGGCGGCAACGCTGTCCTTGTTGCGATCAACCAGAGGCGTACAAACGTAGACGGCCCCAGCTTTGCGGCAGACCGCGCTGACTCCGTTGATTGAGGACAGAATATGGCGCTTGTTCCGCAGCGGGACGGGAAGGCTCCTGAAGATGTAGCGGCGGTCTGAGAAGAGGAAACCGCCGAGCTTGATCGCGGTCACGTTGCCCCGGGTCGGCTCAAGCTCTGCGCCCGCGGTATCGAGCAGAGGCTGAGCCGCACTGTTGTCGCGGAATCCTGCCGTTGCGGAGACGTGCCATTCCTTGGGGGCTTTGACGGGGATCACACCGTGGGCCTGATTGACCAACCCTCGAAGGCTGGCTCTGGGACTCTGGCAGGTCTTCGCCAGGACATCGTCCTCCGTGAACGTTGCGGTGTGGATCGTTTTGGCGCCGTGCCTGCTGTAATCGTAGATGATGGTGATCGTGCCATCTGCGGCAACGGCCCCATCAGGATAGGAGACGCCGCGCCGTTTGTCGAGCAACAGCCCCCCTTCCCACGTCTTGCCGTCGTCGTCAGAGACGAACGCGGTGAGTTGTTCACGGCTCGTTTTCCTAGCAATGGGACCGTGTTTTACGAGCAGCAGGTTCCCCGAAGAAAGGCTGCGGATGAAGAAGCGCGCAGTGGGGTGCGCGATCTTAGAAGGGGCGATTTCGGACCACGTCTTGCCCTTGTCGGTGGATATGGCTTCGCCGATGCCGTACGTGGTGCGGACGAGGAGCCAGAGGGAACGGTCCCGACGCTCGATGATCATCGGCTCGTCGCAGTTGCGATCTTCTTTACGGGGAATTCCGGCTGTGCCGCGGAGTGACCACGTCTTGCCCCGGTCCCGGGAGGCGAGGATGCGGCAGCTTTGATCGCGCCGCCAGATGGCAGTCGGAAGGAGCCATGTTCCGTTCAACAGCACAGTTGGCTTGCACATCATGATACCGTCATGGACCATGTGTGGTTCGGACCAGGTGGCGTTTTCGTCGTCGGGGTTCTCGGTCACGGTTGCGAAGAGGATGGGCGGGCCGCCGGCTCCCCGTTGGGCCCAGAACAGCCAAAGGCGTCCGGTTGGGTCGAGCCAGGGACAGGGGTCGAAGGCGCGGATTGGGCCGGCTTTGTCAGGGTCTATGATCATCTTCAGGGGTGACCAGGTTTTGCCGGCATCGCCGCTGGTCACGAGGAGGATGTAATTGTGCCGATCTTCGCCAGTGCCTCCTCCGTACCAGGTGGCCCAGAGCCGGCCGGCCGGCGATCGCTCGATGCCCGGAATGCCCTGGAACATCCGGACGTCGTCTCCGTATTCGGGACCGGGGGTGAGGTTGATGCTCGGAGGAACGTGTGAGAGGGGTGAATCGGTTGGCGGAGCCCCCCCTGTCAGCAAGGGGACAAGGCAGGCGACTGCAAGGGCAGAGGAGACATGGCGGAAGGGCATTTTCATGGTCATGTAGTGGAATCCTGCGTCTGGACAGACCGGGATCGTTTGCCAGCTACTCAAACCAGACCCGGTCGATCTGGTAGGTGGTGCTGGTGGAGTCCCATTTGGAGTTACCGCCTGGTTCGGCCAGGATGAGTGTGACGGACGAGACGGGGCCTTCGACCGGCGTGCCTGTGAGGACCTGCCATTCGCCGCTGGCCCGTACGTAGTTCAGGACGCGTTGGTTCTTTCCGTCCGCCGGCATTTCAGCGCCGATGTGGGAGCCCTTCAGCGCCTTGATCCGCACCTTCAGTACGTGTTTGCCGTCCGTTACGCCGGCGACCCGCTTCGAGTAACCCAGCATGTCACGAACACCTGCTTCACGGGGGGCCACGATGGTCACAATACCGTTGGCTGCACTCACGGTTGGTTTGACGGTCGTCCAGCCAATCGTTGACCAGCCGCTGAACGTGTCGAAGTCGTCCACGATCACCCGTCGGAGGGCGGCGAGGGCTTCTTCGGTGGCTCGGCGCACCTCGAATGTGTGCGACACCGGCTTGTTGATCTGCCATACTTCGGCCATCGCTGCTTCCATGTCCGCCACCAGTTGCCTCTCCTGCGGCTTGTACTCGATATAGGCCTTGGCCTGGCCTCTCATATAGCCATAGAGGCTGTGCTTCTTCTGGCGCAGTTCCTCCACCTTTGCGGTCAAGGCTTTCTTCATACCCTCGTAGTCGTCATAGGCCAACTTCGCCCGGGAGCCGGTGAAGTGGTGTTGGGCGGCGAACGTGCGCAGCTTGCGGGCCGGAATGGCGTGTCGTCGCCCATCGGCTTCCATGACGTTGAGAGCCTGTCTATACATGGGGGTTGCTGCGTTGGCGGCCAGGTTGACGCCTGAACTCAGCTCCGCTGCGGTGTACTTGCCCACCGGCGTGCCGTCGATGAACAGGACGTGATCGCCTTCGGGGAGGTTGGTGACGGTGATGATCTCCCTGTTCATTTCGGCCATGAAGGGGATCAGTTCGAGCGCTTTTGCGGCGGCCGGGAGGACGGGATAGGGCAGGGCATTCTCGAGGCAGGCGAATGTCACTCCCTCTGCGGTGACGTTGACACTGGTGACCTTGCAGTTCAGCTCTCTGCCGACTTGCTTGCTCTGTGCATCGACCGCGAACTCCGCAACGGTGCCTGAGACGCCTTGCCCCTTCAGGATGTAATAGGCCATGATGAACTGGCCAAAGTCGGCGGGATGCACCCGGTCTTGTCCGACGATGGTGCGGGTTTTGTCCTCGGCTTGGTATTCGGCGTTGAGCGCGGTCATCGGGCCATGCAGGTCAACGACCCCTGCCTTGAATTCAGGCGCCAGCTTGCCGACGCGCTGTCCGCACGTCCCCAAAGCGTCATTGACTCCGAAGCAGTTCGCGGCTTTCAGGTCACCCGTCTGATCGTAGATGGAGGGCGTGATATAGATGATTCGGCAGCCGATGGCCTTGAGCTTCTCGGAGAGCTTCCTCATGTTTGCCACATGGCCCGAAATCGCGCCCGTTCTCCGCTTCTCGATCGCCTCGCCCGTTTTGTCCACGCCGTAGTTTCCGCGTCCGACATCATTCATTCCGAGCATGATCGTGGCGACAGTAGGCTTGTGTGGGGCGATATCCCAGTCGAATCGTCGCACAGCTCCGCTGGCAGAGTCGCCGGAAATTCCACAGTTGTAGGCTTTGATTTCTCGGTCGGGGTATCGCGTGGCGTTGAAGAGATAGATGAACTGATGGTATCGCCGTCCATGCGTGATGCTGTCCCCGATCGCGACCCAGATATCTCCTTTCCTGAAGCTGGCGTCGCCGGCCCCAATTGCCGAGGGGGGGAGGAACGCGAGGAACATCGTTCCGAACAAGACGACGTTGAGCAGGTTTCTGCGATTCATTGAAGGGGCTTCCTATATTGGGCATTGAGAAACCGGCCGATGGGCTGTTCCATACTGTCACCTCAGTGTGGGTCAAGAGCAGGTCTAGCGCACGTCGAAGGCAAAGAGGCGCGCTTGCTCCGCTCCCCAGGTTGTCTCAGGGATGAAGCGCACAGCTTTGGCGTTGCCGGTGAGTGGGATTCGTACGAGGCGGTTATGGGTGTTGTCTGCGCGGTGTACCACGTGCCAACGCCCTTGTGCGTCCTCTGCCTCAACCCGAAATGCGTTGACCATGGTGGCGGGCATTGCCCAATGGCTGGCATCGAGCGCGAAGTAGTGTCGCATATTGCGGGCGCTGTGTCCGCGTGACGTGTCCACCCGGTTCAAATCACTGTCAAAGACAAGGCGGGCCTCTGTGAGTTGGGCATCGTCCTCAAACCGGTACTCGATGGTGTCTCCCGGAGCGCCTGTCCATCCATTGTCCACATCCCCGATGGGGCGATCGATACCATTCCGAAGTGGGGCCGGATCACCGGCCGATGCCGTCAGGGTTGCCTGGATGGACAGTTCGGGGACAGGGCGTTTGTGCCACGGGAGGTAGCAATCATCCTCCAGAAGAGTGTTCTGGAGCTCAGCCAGTTTGTTCTCGTACACGCCGTTCGGGGTCAATCCATGCGCCGTGGCGATCGCTGCGGCTGTTCCAGCGGCTTGTCCCATGAGCGACGTGGTTGCCATGACCCGGGTTGCACTCATGGCGGCATGGGTGGCGCTGTGACACCGACCCGCGCAGAAGAGATTCGTGATGTTACGGGAATAGAGACTGCGGTAGGGGATCCCGAATGGAGATGGTGCCGGGTGGAAAATCGTTCCGCGTTCGGGGTGGTAGAAGCCTGCCGGGAAATGGTCATCCATGGTCCATCCGCCGTAAGCCACCAGATCCTCAAACCGGCCTTCGGCTTCAATGTCGTTTTGGGTCAATACGTGCGGTCCGAGATAGCGGCGGCTTTCGCGCTTACCCGGGAGGAAGCCGAGCCAGTCCAGGGCCCAGTTCTCCACGTCTTGATCGCTGTGGTTCTTGATGTGATCCCAAACCCCGAAGGCGATCTTGAGGAGTTCCTCGCGGAGGCGCTCGGTGTCGTGGATACTGTCGTGTTCGCCGCCGACTTCCATCCACCAGAAATTGGTCTTCCGCAGGCTGGCATTCCGTCCGCGCAGGTCCTCGGGGTTGTTGAAAGTGTGAGCCCATTCCGGGGCGATGAACGGCATGGGATGGGGGTATTCCCTGGCCTGGAACAGGCAGGTCATCCCCATCGTCTTGCAGTCTGATTCGGCTGGGGCAATCGATTCGTCGTATTCACTGCCGGCTTCCCGGCCGATCCGGAAGTCTGCTCCGCTGAGCGGCGCAAGGATTCCATCTCCGCTGCAGTCCGCGAAGAGGTTGGCTTCGATGGTGTGCCAGGTTTCGGTTGTGAGTTGCCAGGCGCGCACCGAGTGGATGCGGTCACCATCCATGGTGCAGCTGCTGATCGAGCAGTTCAGATGCAACTCGAGGTTCTCCTGGTACTGCGTTTTGCCATAGAGGACGCTATCCCAGATCGAGTAGTTGGGCTGCGGGTTCCGGTAATGATTCTCCAGCAGGAGTTCCTCGAGGATTCCGGTTTCGCGGTTATTGGGTCCATGTGCTCCACAGACGTGCATGCGGATCTCAGACGAGGCATTCCCTCCCAGAACGGGGCGGTCCTGAATCAGGGCCACTTTGGCTCCGTGGCGGGCTGCGGCGATGGCCGCAATGAGTCCTGCCATTCCTCCGCCGACCACACAGAAGTCAACGTGATGAGTTTCTTCGCGCATAGCTGAACGTTCCTGACTGACAACGTTTGGGTTTGGGGTCGCCTCGAAGTGGACGCGCTGTCCGGGGCGTTAGTCTACTGCCTTTCAGTCGACGGGCCAAGTCACGCACTGGCCGAGCTGTGGCCCCCCAGTCTCGTGAGGCGGCTCGACAGAGTCTCGCCCTCCATCGGACACAGATGGCCCAGAGAATTGTGGAGGGAGAGACTCCGTCGAGCCATTCTGGAGTTGTCCCGGCGAAAGCGAGGTATAGTTGAGGCACAGAACGGAATTGACCGTGCTGTGTGGAGGCAGATAGATATGTCACGATCGAGCATCATTTTCAACCTGTGTGAGGTGGCACTCATGGCTGGTTTGGCTGCGTTTCCTGTTGCGGCGTTTGGGGGGATGGCCTATGACGATCCCCGGGACTGGACGATGTGGGAGACGTACCGGAGCTCCGTGAAGCATCCGTGTACGTTGATCAAGTCTGAGGACCTGGTCCGGGCCAAGGCCAACATGGCGACCCACGAATGGGCTCAGTCGTACGCTGCGCGGATCCGGAAAAATGCCGACGCGTTCGTTGAGTTGATGACTCCTGAGTACCTGGCGACTATGGCTGAGATCATGACGCCGGGATGCACCGGGCCATGCCCCGAATGTCGCGCACAGGGGAAACGCTGGCATCCGAACGGCCAGTGGGGTTGGTCGTTTCATCGGCCGAACGAGCTCACGTGTCGTGTCTGCAAAGCGGTTTTTCCGAATGAGAAGCACCCGGAAAGCGTGGCCGTTCCCTGCACGTGGGATCCCCGGCAGGTTTTCACGTTCTACGGTGGTGATACCTTCACGTGTTTCAGCTACAGGTACGCGCGCCCTACGTTCACCGGGATCATCAGGGCCAGAAAATTCGGTTTCCTCTCCAGTCAACTGCAGACACTGGCTCTGTCGTACGCTCTTCATGACGACCCGAAGTACGCCCGGGCCGCCCGAGCGGCTCTCTTGCGCGTTGCGGACGTGTTCCCCAAGTATGTGGTCCGAGCCGGGTACGGGTATGGGGAGTTCTCGAACTGCGATCCGCACACAGCGTCTGAGCGTATCAACAACCTGCCCAACGATGAACTTGTCTACCCGCCTAATAAGCCGGATCGACGGATCCACACCGGTTACTGGTCGGCCAGCCGGGTTGGCTCATCCGGAATGGACGGTGGCTGGTTGACGCGGGTTACGGTGGCGTACGACCTGACCTGCGAAGCACGAGATGGGGATGCCCCGGTTTACAGCGAAGCGGAACGACTGCGCATTGAGCGCGATGTCTTGCTCGAAGGCAGCTACCTGGCCGCCTGCGATTCGAGCATCAACAACAAGTCCGTGGGCAACCGGGCCGGTGCGGCGATGGTGGGGCTTTGTGTTGGTCATCCGGGCCTGGTGCGATTTGGTCTGGATGGCTTCATGCGCACGGTGGATGACTGGTTTCTGCCTGACGGAGGCACTTCGGAATCAGCAGCTTACGCAATGATGACCATGGGCGGCGTCCGACCCTTTGGTTTGGCGTTTCGGGACTACTCGGAGCCCGAAGGTTACAGCGGGCCGGACGGGAAGCGACTGGACCACTTCAATGCGTGCCGCGATACACGCTACGGCACCTGTTGGCAGGGGTTGCTTTGGACGCTGCAGGGAGACCTTAGACACCCCCCGATCGCGGATAGCTACCGGACGACCAGGGTCAGTGCTCCCTATGCTGAGCTCGTCGCCCTGGCTTACCCGACTGAGCAGCACATGGCCTACTTGAGCGAAGTGACTGGCAGCAGGTTGGCGGGGCGAGCGGCTCAGGAAGCGATCTTCTATCGGAACTCGGACGCCGCTCAACCCGGCGGTGAAGTTCCCTTTGAACTGCCTGACGTCGTCTTCCCTTTCCTCGCCCAGGGCTTCCTTCGTCTGGGAGAACAAGGGCGAGCTGGCACGGTCGTTCTGAACGCGAGTGGATGGGGTGGACACCACCACAGTGACAGTCTGGACCTTTACCTGTGGAAAGATGGACATGAGCTGCTTTCTGATCTGGGGTACCTGTGGGACCATCCGGATAAGAAGAAGACATACCGTACGATGGCCCACAATCTGGTGATGCTCGACGGGATGGAGCAGGAGCGGAAAGGGCGTGGTGGCTCGTTTCATCTGTACGCTACGACACCACGGGTCAAGGCCATGGAAGCGTCCTCGACGGCGTACCCGCAGGCGACCATGTACCGCCGCACGTGTGTTCAGATCGACCACGGTGAGAACGGTGCATACCTGGTCGATGTCTTTCGGGCAGGAGGAGGGAAGCAACGTGAGTATCTCTTCCATGGACCTGGAAACGAGTATGAGGTCCACGGGGTCAAACCGGTCCGGGAGCCACTGGAGGAGCGGGTGCCAATCCACTTCGGTGTGCGTTTTCATTTGGGCGAGCTGGCGGAGATTTTCCTGAAGGACATCGCACTCCATGAGATCGGTCCGGACGGAACGCCGGGCAGGAATTTGGTTCAGTCTCCTCTGGCTGAGCCCCTGGGAGGGACGTTGCGGGCCGGCGCCGGCTGGGGGTGCTATATCGGCAACGGTGCTGCCACGGCGGAACCGGCGCCCGGGGAGCAGGGCGCCATTCGGTTTGCTGCGACAAAGGCGCAGGCTGACGGGGTTGTCAATGTGGCGTTCATTGTCGGTGAAACGGACGGCTACCGGGGCACGGCGACGTTTTCCGGGCGGGCTGGCAGCAGTTACCGACTCACATTCTCCATCAAAGGAACGGCTAGCCGAATCGGGACGCAGGCTGTTTACTGGCAGGGCAAGCCCGGAGACTCGCGGGCTCGCCGGTACGCGACAGTGGCGGTCAAGGACACCTCCGCTCTTGCCCCCGGGCCCCAGTGGTCGCGCCATGAGGCCGTGTTCCAGTTGCCGACGGATGCCGTCGAGTTGGCCGGGCAACGCTGGGGAACTGCGGACGATGCCTGTTCCATTCGCTGGGCTCTGCCTGGTGATTACCGGTTTGCCGCTCACTTCCCGGGCACGGAAGGTGGCGAGCGGATCAGGATTGGGGCAGGGTGGGGACAACGTGACCATCGCAACTCTGATCGGGGCAGCGTGTTGCCGTACGTTTTCCGCCGTCGGTCCGGGGAGGGAGAGACGGATACGTTCGTGACGGTGTTCGAAGGAGCTGAGGTCGATAGGGAACTGGTGAAGGGGGTGAGGTTGCTGGAGGTGTCGTCTTCGGGAGCCCACACGGCTGTCGCCATCCTGGTTTCCACGTCTCAAGGCAGCGATCTGGTGATCAGTCAGCTTGGGAACGCTGACGTTCGCGTTGAGGAAGGCGGACGTTCAGCTCAGACAGATGCACGGATCGCGTTCACGAGCTGGGAGAGTGGTCAGGCCCAACTTGGGGCGATGATAGAGGGGACGAGCCTTCGCGGGCCGTCTGCGACTCTCACGACTGAGGTCGCGACGTTTTCCGGCCGGGTTCTGCGGGCAGGGGGAGCCCAGGGGGCATCCTGGTTCGATGTCGTTCCGGAACTGCCGCGTGATGTCATGCTCCGGGGATGCGCTGTGCTGGTTACGGCGGATGACGGCATCGAACGGGCGTACCCCATTTGGAGGCAGGAGACGACCGAGTCAGTGACCCGTTTGTTCACCGAGTATGCCGGAGAAGGTTTCCCGGCATTGCCGGCTGAGACGTGGCGAATCTCGAACAGCGTTTTCGTGGGAGGCCGTTGAGGCATCCACGGCCTGCTACGAACGAATTCCATCACCAGAGTCGCGCCGTTTGCAGTAAGGCACGTAGCGTAGCGGTGTGCCGTTCTTCCTGCCTAACCTAACGGGGGTACGTTTACCGCGGTTGCAGGATGACGTACGTCGGCAGACCAATTGCTCCGAAACGGTCCAGTACGGCCTTTGTTTCCGGGGAGCCGATGTCTTCAGCCTGGAACTTGACTCTGACGTATCCAGCCAGCCGTTTCTCGACAGCTGGGTCCTTGAACGTCGTCTTCTCCATCTTCAGGCAGTTCTTGCACCAGCTCGCCCAGAAGTCGATGAAGACGGGTTTTGCGTCGTCTCTGGCGACCCGAAGAGCGTCTTCGAGACCCGTGAACCAACCTTCCTCTTCGCGGTCAGCCTGGGCCGCTACTACGGCTTGACGGCTTTTCTCGGATTGCCCCTGGTAGAGCGTGATGCCCTGCCAACCGTACCATGCAGCCATGGCCAGAATCAGAACGGCAAACGCACGTTTGACCTGTTCCATCCATCTTCCCGGTTTGGGGAGGAAGGAGAGCCCTGCACCCGCCAGCGGCCACGGCAGAGCCATACCGATCCCCAGGAGGAAGGGCAACAGGAGTCCTGCCTGGTTACCGGCAGACGAGAGGCTGGCGGCCATCAGGAGCACGGAGATGACGACCGGGGCGACGCAAGCACCGGCCAGCAGCGCGGCGAGAGCTCCGAGGAAGAGAGCCGCCACGAATCCACCTTTCTCGCCGCCTCCGCCGAACCTGGTCTGGAGGCGTGAGAGGTCGATGAGGAAGACATCGAGCATGGCCAGGGCAAGCACGACAAAGACGATGGCCACCCCGATATTGAACCACGGTTTCGAATTGAGTGTGCCAAACTTGGCTCCGGTCAGCACAACAAGGAGGCCAAGCAGGCCGTAGACCAGGGCAATTCCGGCACCGTACGTCGTGCCCAAAGCAAAGCCCCGTGTCTTTGAGGAGGCCTTTGTGCCTGCACCGATGATGGCCAGGTTGACCGGGATCATCGGGAGCACGCAGGGCGTCAGGTTTAGTGCCAGTCCGCCGAGGAGCACAAGGAGCAGTGACACAAGCACACCGCGCTCCTTGAAGGCCTTTGCCAACCCGTCCTGCTCGATTCCTTCTCCCTTCTCTGCTCGATCCAGGAACGCGAGGAACTGATCGCTCTTGACATACCCCGCGGCTCGACCCGCGACGGTGAAGTGCTCAAAGAGCTCTTGCGTCCCGATCGCTTTGAGCGGCGGGGGCAATCCCGCATCCGGAACAGACGGAGGCGGGGCATCGGCCGGGACGCCAAGCGGTATCTTCACCCGTTCCGGGAGAAAGCAGAGCGAGTCGTTGCATCCCTGATAGGCAACTCGAAGGGTGAACGCTTCAGTGGGGGGAGTAACGGTGAAGAGGAAGGTCGTGTCATGGTCATAGACCGCGACATCCTGGCCGGTGAATGGATCAGGTTTCTTCTTCGCTTCCGGAACAGCCTTGGGGACCAGTTTGACGGCCTCGTCGACCGCCGTGATCTTCACCCGTTCGGCATAGAGGTAGTGCTTTGGGGCGATACGGAAGGCAACTCGTACTTCCGAACCATCGGCGGCGGGTAGCGTGGCGTCCACACTGAAAGATGGCGACGCGGTTGGTTGGGCAGGGAGCAGCAACGGCAGGAGCGCAAAAAGCGCAAAGATCTGCTTCATCATTCTCTTCCCTTCTCGCGGTCTTGTTGGGCGCTGTACACGTTCGTTAACGGGGAAATCGCGTCCCGGGACCACCTGAAGCATGCCTGTGAAGCGTCCCGCCTGGTCGCGTCTCGTTCACGCTTTAGACCGGGCTGCTCAGGCAGGGTTTCAGAAGGTCATCTGGAAAGTCGGGAGTTCGGGGTCCAGCGGCATCTCTGCGACCTGGAAATCGGTCACTCGGGCTGAGGGCGGGCCTTGTCGCAGCCACGCGACCATGGCTTGGACCTCTCCTGTCTCGCCCTGGAGCAGGCACTCAACGGTGAAGGAGTCAACATTCCGCACGTAACCCTTGAGGGTCCCGTATGGTCCGGCCTGCCGCAGCGTGGCATATCGGAAACCGACTCCGGTCACCCGTCCGTGGACTCTGACGCAACGCGCGATGTCGCTCATCTGCCTTCTCCCTCGCTCTCTCGTGGTTGTGCCCAGTTGATTTTTGTCTTCTTGTGCACAACGCTTCTCGGTTTCGTGCTTTATGTCTTTTGCCAGGCTCTCCCGGCAAACAGACTATTCTTGTACAG
>Ga0209045_1000600_pt1 | contig 41138 bp, 23 predicted proteins | sample SaaInlLV_10m_DNA_4_FD_184664 | JGI IMG/M metagenome (GOLD analysis project Ga0209045, IMG submission 184664) | Marine microbial communities from expanding oxygen minimum zones in the Saanich Inlet - Saanich Inlet SI072_LV_200m_DNA (SPAdes) (version 2) | ecosystem: Environmental > Aquatic >...
TAGAGTGGCGTATCCAGCACCGCATAGACCTCTCCCAAGCACGCCTGGGCAGTCCCCAGAACTCGTTGATCGAGGATCGCGTCCACATGATCGACCGCGGTACCGGTCAGCGGATCCGTGTAGTAAGACAGTTCAACCTGCCTGACCCGGACGAGATTCCGGTCGGTGTCGTGGTCCACAAGGACGTACGTATTGCCGTACTTCAGGTAGACGGCCCCCTCGTAGAAAAGCCGAAGCCCCCGGAATTTGTCGACTCGATCGATCACCTTCCCCGAGTCAGCGTCCAGGACAACCGTGCTTTCGTCACCATACCCGCGCAGCCGGACTTCGAGGGCAGGCGACTCGTTCGCCGAATGATACCATGCGTTCCTGCCGCAGTAGACCTTCCGATGTTCGTCAAGGACCTCCAAGGCCAAGGGGGCCGCATAGCCAAACCGCTCGACCTCAGCCACAGGGATCGGCAGTTCAGCCGATGCACAGCGCACGTGCCCCAACACCACAAACGGGTTATCGCGATCCACCACGACCCGCTCAAGCGGACGCTCGAAGACATACTCGGGATGAGCCATCACGAACTGGTTGAATGGCGTATCCACACCAACAAGGAAGCACACCGAGTCCTCCCGTGCGCGCCCTGCCCGGCCTGCTTGCTGGAAGAAGGCATTGAGAACCCCGGGGTAGCCCACGATGATACAGGCCTCAAGCATCCCGATATCGATACCGAGTTCGAGAGCCCGGGTTGCGCTTACCCCAAGAATTTCCCCTGTGCGCAGGCGGTGCTCCATCTCCCGGCGTTCGGCAGGATCGTAACCTCCTCGGTACGGAATAACGCGCTCAGCCAGACCGGGATGGGATGCCTGAAGGCTCTCCCGGGCATACCGGTAGATCATCTCCGCGGTCGTGCGTGCCTTGCTGAAACAGATCGTTGGTGTCTTCTGCCTGATCAACGCCGTCAGCAGTTCGTGGGCTTCTACGTTCGCACTCCGCCGACCGCGCCATAGCCGTTTTTTGATGCGCGGCGGGTTCCAGAACACATACGTCCTGGCGCCAGAGGCGCTGCCGTCCTCGTCCACCACCTGCAGGGGGCGATCGGTCAGCGTCTCCGCCAGGCCCTGTGGATTGCCCACGGTGGCAGAGCAACAGACAATCTGTGGCTCCGCTCCGTAGTGAGCACACACCCGCATCAGGCGGCGGAGTACATTCGCCATGTTTGCCCCAAAGAACCCCGTGTACGTATGCACTTCGTCCAACACAATGTATCGGAGTCCACTGAGGAAACGCTGCCACCGGGCATGCCCCGGGAGAAGATTCGAGTGAATCATCTCGGGGTTGGTTACAAGCACGCGGCCGACATCGCACGCCTTCCGCCGTTCGGTCGCCCCTGAATCCCCGTCGAACGGCCGAGCAACCAACGTTCCCGGGGAAGCCGCTTCCGGAAGCCTGCCGACTGCGGCATTCCACGTTGCCGCCTGGTCTCGAGCCAGTGCCTTCAGGGGGAAGACCAGGAGAGCGGTCGCCCGGACGTCAGCCGTTAGGGCCTCCAGGATGGGAATCTGGAAACAAAGGCTCTTCCCGCTGGCCGTTCCCGTCGTCAGGAGGACATCCAGTCCCTTCAGCATGGCGTCTATTGCCTTGCGTTGGTGGGAGTACAGGCGGGAAATGCCGAGGGCGTGGAGGAACGGTCTGACCTCGGGGCTCAATCCCTGAGGAATTTCAGCCCATTGCGGGGCTCGGGCAGGAGTCGTGTGGATGTGCGCAATCTGCCCGGCATAGTCCGGCGAGTCGCTGATTGATTTGAGGAAACCCTCGACGTCCATCAGCCTACCGTAGACTCAGAAGTAGCTGCTCGGCTCTGTCGACGAGGCACTCCCCCGTCCCCGGTGCGACAGACGTCCGGGAGTACTCCGGTGGATCGTTGTCATAGAGGCTCACGCCATATCCCCCAAACTCGTACGCGTTGCGCGTCGGCACATAGCCGATCCACCCCAGCGAGTACCCCACCACCAGGGTTCGGGCAAACGGCGAGCGCCACTGCAAGGCCAGGGACAACTCGGTGAACGGCTCTCCCTGCCAGAAAACCACGGCCATGTCATCGCTCAACCGCCAAGCGGTTATCTCCACCCGGACACGATGGTCCTCCGAGTACCGGTGCGGAAGCTCAGCTGACCACCGCTCGGTCGCAAGAGCGGGTTCCCGGAGGGGCACCACCTGGGTCCAGGCATCACGGGCCGCATCAGCCAGGCTCTGCCCCATCTCCTCTACCCTGGCCACATCATTCGTGATGGCCTGGTGCGGATGCGTATCGCCGCAAGCGCCCTGGAGGAAAAGCGCAGCATCAATCCCGTCCGTTGCACCAAAATGCCGAATGGAGGCCCCGGGATATTCCGCAGTGAACAGCCTGTTGGGGGTGGTGAGGATCACCGGATGGGCAGCAAAATGGATGATCCCGCCACACCAGGCGCCGGAAAGAGGCGCAATACGCAGGACGGTCACCCGTGGGTCCACCGGCCCGGACGGCGGCGTTCCGGGAGCCTGCCCCAATTGCCGGAACTCGCCGTTCGGAGCAATTGAGCGCCGGTTGAAGGAAAGGCCCGGTGACACTGCAGCAACGGAAAGCTCAGCCGGGACCATCGCCTTGCATGCAGAAACAGCAGCTTCGACGATTCCCCGGCGGAGCTCACACACGTAGGGATCATCCGGGCTCCCTCCGAACATGTAGGTGCAGTCGGGGCCGTTGTGGTTGTGGGTCGCGGAGACAACCAGGGCCTCTCCCGGCATTCCTGTGGCCGTGCTGAATTCCTGACGAATGAGGTCCACATCGGGCCATTGCAGGGCCAGCACATCGGCCACACAGACGACGTGGACACGTGTCCCGTCGCTCAAAGCCAGAGCCCGAGCCCACAACGGATCGCGGACCCCCTCAGCGACTCGCCCCTGCATCGGCTTGTGACTGACGGGGAATGCCCCCATCGTGGTCCCCGGAGGCGGAGTGATGTCAATTTGGGCCATCCCGGCCTGAAGCACTGAGCACATGGGGTTATGCCTCCTGCGTCCGTTGCGAGTGCTCAGTTCCGGGCCCTGAGAAGAGCCTTGGGATCCCGAGCGAGGAAGGGGGGTATGCCGCGGATGTCCACATAGTTATCTTCGCAGACAATTCCAGTCGGCTTGCTCAGACGGACGCGCCAGACCTCGTCCTCGGCGACCGTCCGGACGTCGGGGGCACACATCTCGGGCAGCGTGATGCGGTCTTTCTCCCAGACCTGCTTCCCGGCGGCGTCAAAGACAGTAGCCTTGATGGCTTCGCCTTCACCTTCACCGTAGAACAGCAAGCCGAACTCTCGTGTGCCTGCCGGGACCAGAAAGAACAGATCGCCGGCCGCACCGATGAATCGCGTGGGCAGCTCCTCGCCTGAGACAGCGACAGGATGGGAACCACCCACCACGGCAGCCTTGTTGGGCCCGGCGTTGATCGGCAGGTGGTACACACCGGACTCCGGCGCCTCGAAACTCAGTTCGGCGGTCGCCTGAAAAGGAACAGTGCCAACCGTGATGCGCTTGCCTGATGGACTAACCGCCACCACCTTCATGGGACGCCCGCCGTACTTGCCCACCTGACCGTGCACAAACGTCAGGGAAACGGCGTCTCCCGCCTCAGCCGCGAAGGCCAGCATTCCAGCCTTGCGGATGAAGGCAGGGCGCGGGTCCGGGACGGCCTCGACTACGACATCGGCGGGAACAAACGTTACCCCGTCCAGTGCCATCGGAGCAATCTTCTTGTAGACCCGCGGAGGAAACGTTGCCGTCAACCAGTCGCGGGTGAGTTCCTGAACGGTTTCCTTCTCTCCGCGACGAATCCGAAATGTCCCCGTGACGCTCTCCACACCGGCCCCGCCAACCCAGTCCTGGTAGTCCAGAAACGGTCGCTCAACCGGGTCGTTGAGGGTCATTTCGCCGAAATCGACACCACCGACCGACCGGCGGCAACCAGCTTGGGCAACCATCACGATGGGAGGCTTGGCAGGATCGTCTGTAGCCGGGGAGTCAATGACACAGTTCTCAAAGCGCACAGCCGCCCCGGCCACCGGCTTCCGGCCAATGCTGATCGCCCGTCCCCGAGATCCCTCAAAACGGCAACCTACGACATCGATCGCACCGCTCACCGCGTCCGCTTCGTTGTTGCCTGTGATAAACGCGAAATCTGTCCGATTGCCGTGGCGGGAAACGCAATTCTCCAGGCGTATGGAAATCGGGGCCGAATCAGCGTGAAGGTTGGGAAGGTAGAAAACATAGCCCGACCCAAAGTTGTTCTCTGCCACACAATTCCGCATGACACAATTCACCAGCTCCTCGGTTGGGTGGTTCGGCTCAAAGTCAATCCCTGCCGCCGGCGGCGTTCCGCCCGTGTCTTTCATCACCGTGTCCTCAATCAGTAGATTCCGGGCAGAGATGACACTGATGCCCTGGCGGTAATTGCGGTCGCAGATCACTCCCTTGATCACAACGTTCTCGTTGGTGACACCACGTTTCGCGACACCAAGATAGATGCCGTCGCCTCCGCTTAGCGCGAGGGTCAGACCATGTACTTCGATATTCCGGGAGCTCCTGATCGAGAGGACGTTGCGCCACTCCGCACGCGTGTACAATTCAGGGTTGTCATAGTCGGAACGGTGCATGCGCAGCGTCGCGCCAGGTCCACGCAGAACGACATTCTCCTTGAGTGCTATCGTGAACAGTGAATCGTTGCGCCCTTTGAACTCTCCTCGCTTTGCCTCGACAACCACGCCGTCCTCAAACACGAGCGACTGATTACTCTCAAGGAAAATCGGCCGAACAATCCACGGGCGCCCTGGGTCGTCAACGATGAGCTTGGTAACACCTGAACGTACGGCAGTCTGCAGTTGCTCAGTGGCATCGTCGGCCGGACATCCCCACCATGACGCCTTCGCTTCCTTCAACTCGCCACTCCGGACCTTGGCCACCAAATCCGGGCGCTCCTGAGCGCTGCAACACGCTCCCAGCAACACAAACAACACTCCGACTGTCCGCTGACTCAATGCTCATCTCCTTATTGTCGTTTTGGAGCGGAAGGCATCCGGCCCCATGGGCACCATAGAAGGTTACTGGAACATGCCGTGCAGGTCAATGTCCGACCACTTGCTTACGCTCCGATCCACTTTGCCTTGCTGGCCGTCGTCCCGGCAGGTATAATCTACTCAGTGCCGGCTCTGTCCCACGTCGCCAATCGAACGAGACTCGTGTGCACAATAATCCCGCCAAAATGTCGTTATCTGAGACAGAGCCCCGCCAGACGACACGTCGATCCACACGGTCCAGGAAAACGCCGGCAATGCAGAGCTACCGGTCTCGCGCCAGACACATGCAAACCAGCCTGTCCGTCCTTGCGCTCATCGCGTTCGTGGGCACAGCGTTCGGCCTGGGTGATATCGTGGAACCGTTTGAGAGCAAGACGGGCCTCGGCCCGGCAAGTGCCGTCGACGAACTCGTCCTTACGGCCCTTGAGAAGCAAGGGATCAAGCCGGCGCGACGCTGTTCTGACGAAGTTTTCCTCCGACGTGTCGCCATCGATGTGACGGGGACAATCCCGACGGCCCATCAAGTCCGACGCTTCCTGGCCGATCAGCGCCCCCGGAAACGGGCGCTGGTCATCGACTCCCTGCTGACTCATGGACTCTTCGCCGATTACTGGTCCCTCAAGTGGTGTGATCTGCTCCGGGTGAAGGCTGAATTCCCGATCAACCTCTGGCCCAACGCCGTCCAGGCGTACCACCGGTGGATCCGAGACTCGATTGCAGCAAACAAGCCGTACGACCAATTTGCTCGCGAACTGCTCACCTCCAGCGGCTCGAACTTCCGCGTACCCGCCGTCAACTTCTACCGGGCCATCCAGGGGAAGGAGCCAGCCGCAATCGCCACGGCCGTAGCGCTGACGTTCATGGGAACACGGCTGGGAACGTGGAGTTCGGACGACCGGGTCGATATGGAAACTCTCTTCTCACGTGTGGCCTTCAAAGGAACGGCAGAATGGAAAGAAGAGATCGTTCATCTGGACCCCACCCCAACCAAGTCTCTGATGGCCACACTCCCGGGTGGAGAGCAAGTCAGAATCAAACCGGGGAAAGACCCGCGGGTCGTCTTCGCAGACTGGTTGATCAGCCCTGACAATCCCTGGTTCGCACGCAACATCTGCAACCGAGTCTGGTCCTGGTTGATGGGACGCGGAATCATCCATGAACCGGATGACATCAGAGCAGACAATCCTCCGAGCAACCCGGAGCTCTTGGCATTCCTTGAGCAGGAGTTGGCCGAGAACAACTATGACCTCCTCCACCTCTACCGACTTATCCTCAACTCCCGAACATACCAGCAATCGTCCATCCCCCGCAGCGACCATCCCGAAGCAACTGCCCTGTTCGCCCACTACCCCGTGCGACGGCTGGATGCAGAAGTGCTTATCGATGCCCTCTGTCAACTGTTTGGGTCATCAGAAAACTACTCGAGTCAAATCCCTGAGCCGTTCACCTTCATCCCGCAGAAACAGCGCACGATCACGTTGGCCGACGGCAGCATAACAAGCCAGTTCCTCGAAATGTTCGGACGGCCGGCCCGGGATACGGGGCTCGAATCCGAACGCAACAATGCCCCCACTGATGCACAGCGACTGCACCTGCTCAACTCAACCCACATCCAGAGCAAGATAGAGAAAAGCTGGGCCGTCAAGGGACTCGTAAAACAATCAAAGGGCAAGCCGGACCTGCTCGCGCGTGCAATCTACCTCCATGTGTTATCACGACACCCGACGGCAGAAGAACTGGCTGTAGTGCGGGACCACGCCAAAGACGGTTTTGTCAACAGGAGGTTCGTCGCCACAGACCTGTGCTGGGCGTTGATCAACAGCAAAGAATTCCTGTACCGCCACTGATCAGGTGTGCCCCGGTGGGCAAGGAAGAGTTACCATGAAACACAAACAACTCGCAGATGCACTCTCCCGACGTGACGCCCTGAAAATGGGACTTCTCGGGACTGCCGGTTTGGGTCTCCTTGGAAGAAATGATCTGCTGGCCAAACCAGCTGGAACGCAACCGCGGGCGAAGTCCGTGATCCAGATATGGATGTGGGGCGGTCCTGCTCACACGGACACCTTCGACCCCAAGCCGGACTCGGGCGACGACTACTGCGGCCCCTTCAAGGAGACGATCCACACCAACGTGGACGGGCTCATTGTCAATAAACACCTTCCCCTCTTGGCGAAACAAGCTGACAAGTACGATGTCATCCGTAGTATGACGCATGGGATCAATGGCCACGAGACCGCCTCCTATATGGTCCAGACGGGACGGAGACCGGGGCGCTTGGTGTATCCCTGTGTCGGCGCCGTCGTCTCCCGCTTCCGGGGCTATGAGAACGGATACAGAGGGATCGTTCCCCCATACATCGTGCTGACTCAACCCCAGGGGCGCTTCTCGGAGGCCGGCTTCCTCGGCCAACGCTACAAGCCCTTCGCCACAGGAGGAGACCCGAGCCGTGACCCCTTCGCGGTGGAAGGGATCGTCGCCAGAGGCATCACTGACAAGCGCCAACGGACCCGACGTGACCTGCTGCACGCGCTCGACTCCCTGGGCAGGGCCATGCCGGGAAACGACCAGTTCAAGGCACTGGACGCCTCTGAGGAAGGCGCCTATGACATGATGTTCGGAGATGCCCGGAAACTCTTTGATCTCTCTCAGGAAGGCGGGAAAATGAGAGATCGCTACGGACGCAACACCTTTGGTCAATCGTGCCTTATGGCCCGCCGGCTCGTCGAACATGGCGTCCCGTACATCACCATCAACTACACGGGCTGGGATACCCACAAACAGCACTTTGAGGCCATGCGCAGGAAGCTGCCGGAGATGGACCAGGGAATGGCCACTCTCTTTCAGGACCTGCACGAACGCGGACTGCTTGACAGCACGATCGTCTGGTGGAGTGGTGAGTTCGGACGCGGCCCGAAGGTCCAATGGGAACCGCCTTGGAACGGGGGACGCTCGCATTACGGGAAGTGCTTCTCTGCCGTCGTGGGGGGCGGGGGCTTCAAAGGCGGCCACGTGGTCGGGGCTTCTGATGAAAAAGGTATGGAAGTGGCAGAACGCCCCGTCTATCCCGTTGATATCATAGGCAGCATGTACGAGCTCCTGGGGATCGACCCGGAAGGAGAACTGCCGAACTCGCGTGGTCTCGAAGCCTACGTCCTTCCTTCGGAGGAGGAGGATCCGGATCGAGGGGGACGCCTGTATGAGATCATGTGACGTGACGGAGTCCGAGTTCGCCGACCACCAATCACCAATCACCAATCGCCTCTGTTCCCACACCGACGGAGCCCCTCAATGAAAGCTGCCCAAACAGCTTTGCTTACCCTCTTGTCTGTGTCCCCGGCAGTCTGCCGGGGCCAGGTAAATCGCGCACCCCACATCGGCTATCTGTTCCCCGCGGGAGCTCAACGTGGCAAGACCATTGAGGTGTTGGTTGGCGGCCAGCGGCTACGGGCTGCGAAGGGAGTCCACGTTACCGGCAAAGGGGTCCGAGCAACCGTGGTGGAACACTACCGCCCGCCACGCAATATCATGAGGGAACAGAGGGAGGAGCTGAAACGACAGTTGGGCGAGCTCCAACAAGCCCGAATAGCCGAACTTCCTCCTGCCCAGCGCAAGAATGTGAGGTCCCTGAAAAAGCTGGGACAGAAGACGAAGGCCAATGCCGACGACGCGAAAGAAGGGCGTGTGAAGCTGCCGGATCACCCAATGCTGCGCGATCTTGAAAACGAAAGCCTGCGCGGTCTGCAGCATCTCATCAACGAGTTTGTCTACGTCCGCAGCTACCGGAAGAGGCAACTGAACGCGCAGCTTGCGGAGATCTTAGTGATCAAACTGACGGTAGCCTCGAACGCCCTCCCCGGAGACCGCGAACTCCGGCTCATCACACCACAGGGACTGACCAATCCCGTGTGCTTCCAGGTCGGCACCCTCCCGGAAAAGACCGAACAGGAGCCAAATGAACCGGGGCCGACGATGGGACTCCCGCCGGTCCCAGCCAGCGACCTGCCCGTTCTGCTCAATGGCCAAATCATGCCGGGCGATGTCGACCGCTTCCGCTTCCGAGCCAAACAGGGCCAGCAACTCCTCGTCCGCACACATGCACGCCGGTTGGTGCCGTTCCTGGCGGATGCCGTCCCTGGATGGTTCCAGGCCACTGTGGCCGTGTTCGATGCGGCAGGACACGAGATCGCGTTTGCCGACGATTTCGCCTTCGATCCGGATCCCGTACTCCACTGCGAGATTCCGGAAGATGGCGAATACGAACTGGAGATCCGTGACGCCATCTACCGGGGAAGGGAAGATTTTGTCTACCGGGTCGCGATCGGCGAGCTGCCGTTTGTGACAAGTGTGTTCCCGCTGGGAGGAAGGGCCGGAGCCAAGACGGTGGCGGCACTGGGGGGATGGCATTTGTCGCGGAAGCGTCTCCGCCTGGACACGCGTCCGGGACCTCTCGGGATCCGGAAAATGAGACTGGCCAAAGGCCTGCCTTCTAACGAAATCCTCTATCACGTCGACACCTTGCCCGAGTGCCATGAGAAAGAGCCCAACGACGACGCCAGAAAAGCTCAGAAAGTCTCACTCCCTCAGATTGTGAATGGGCGCATAGATCAACCCGGAGACCTGGACGTGTTCGCCTTCAGAGGCAGAGCCGGTCAAAGGGTCATCGTTGAAGTCCTGGGGCGACGGCTGCACTCCCCCATTGATTCGCTTCTGCGCGTAACCAATTCGCGCGGCGAACTCCTCGCACTCAACGATGACGCTGTTCGGAAGGAAGGTCACCTTCACACCGACATGGGATATCTGACCCACCATGCTGACTCATACGTAAACCTCAAACTGCCACGAAACGACCTCTACTACGCCCACCTGTCAGACGCCCAAAACCAGGGCAGCGATGCCTGTGCCTACCGTCTTCGCATCACCCCGATCCGGCCTGACTTCATGCTCCTTGTTGCACCATCCAGCCTGACTCTGCAGGGCGGACGGGTTCTCCCGATCACAGTCCACGCGATCCGCAAGGCCGGGTTCAATGGTGAGATCGAGCTTGGTCTGAAAGACGCGCCCAAGGGATTCAGCCTCAGCGCCGCACGAATTCCCCCGGGAAGAAACCGTGCCGGCCTAACCCTGACTGCCCCAAAGGAGGCGACCGACCACCCCATACCTCTGCAGATCGTGGGCCGAGCCAAGGTCGGTGGAAGGCAGACCATCCGCCAGGTCACCCCCTGCGACGACGTCATGCAAGCCTTCCTCTGGCGCCATCTGGCGCCCAGCCAGGATCTCCTGGTGACCGTCACCAAGGCGAGGTGGAATGGGCTTCCGTTAACCATGCCAGATGATGAGATGATCCGCGTCCCGATGGGAGGAAAGGGAGAGGTCCGGATGCAGACGAAAGTGCCCCGGAGGCTGAACAATGTTGAACTCGAGCTGAAAGACGCTCCCGAGGGGGTCAGCGTCGAAGACATCGTAGCGACACGCAACGCTCTGGAGTTCAGCATAAAGGTCGCCGGCGAGGCCGCGAAGCCCGGCTTCTCGGATAACTTGATCATCGAGGCATTCGCACAATATCCAGCCCGGGGCAAAGGCAAGAACAAGGACAAGTCGACCAACAAGACGCGTCGAGTTTCAGTCGGCTATCTACCCGCTGTCTCCTTCGAGGTCGTGCGCCGGTAAACGTCTCTCCCCTTCTCCTGCCTTCAATGTGGGAGGCGCCGCCGTGCGCCGATCTGCCGGATCTTCCCAATGTGGGAGGCGCCGCCGTGCGCCGATCAGCCTTTCGGTTCCCCTAGCCCAGCGGCTTGATGCACACATTGCGGAACTGGATCAGGCTCGAAGCCGGACTCATCTCACCGGTCTGAGCATTCATTCCACCGTGATGCTGCAGCGCGATCGGGCCTTCTTCCGGCACCCCGGGAAGCTGCGCGCCATCAATGACCACCTGCCCGTTGAGCGTGACGGTAATCCGGTCGCCTTTCATGGTGACCTCATACGTGTTCCATTCACCGACGGGGTTGTCGGCACACACCTTCGGCACACAGGCAGCCCTGACTTCAGGCGGCATTGATGCGTCCGTACGGTAGCCCCAGATCTCACCGGAGCCGATCGGCCAGCACCAGATATTGATCTGGGCCTTGCTGGTTCCGCGCACGTAGACACCCGAGTCTGCATTCGGACGCAACACCTTTATCACTTCACCATCCGCATCTGTCTCGTACGAACCATCCGGCAGAACAGTCGGCATGGGGTAAAGGCCGGTCGTCTCCTTCAGTCGCCACTCAACATGGAACACAAAGTCACCGAAGGAATCCGCCGTCCACAGGTTCTTGTCCCCCGTCGCCTCCGACCTGGCATCGTAGTCAATCACGCCATCCACGACCTTCCAGTGCCCATTGTCACCATCGGGGACAGCCCACCCACGCAGATCCTCCCCGTTGAACAGTTTCACCCAGCCCGTTTCACAGCTTCCAGAAGAACAGCAGCAGTCCGACATGGTCATCTCCTTCACGCCCACCACGGTAATCAGGACACTCCGCAGTATCGCCGACCAACGCCCGATTCTCAAGCGCTTCCACCCGGCGCGCCGTCTTCCTGGAGGGCGTGCCTGGCCTCCGTAGCCTCTTGGGCAGAGGAGGGTCGTCCCCGACCTCCGTGTCTTTCCCCTGGGAACGCCGAGCTTTAGCTCGGCATTGCTTCTTGCCTTCCTCGAGCCCCGGTTCTTCTCCCACAATGAGTTACGACTTCGCTTGACGCGCATGCGCGACTTACGGGAGCGGTCCTCGTCTCCAGCCCAGCCCCCCCTCGCGCGGCGCGACCATGGCGCTCCGCGATTGGGTGCCGTATCGTAACGACTCACCGATACGGGACGATATCCTCGAAGCAAGGGCAACCATATGATCACGGTGACAACAAGGGCTCCATTCGTCAGCGCTCTGCTGCTGTTGGGCGTGTCGGCGGCGCCCGCCGCTGAACTCACGACACGCCGCGACCTGCACGTGCGCACCAACCTGATCGACGGCGGCATGCCGACAGCCCTTATCGTGAAGCCCGGGCTCGGGGACTACAACGCCGCGATCGACGTCCTCCAAGTGCGCCTCAAGAAACTCACCGGGAAGCGTCTCCCTGTCAAGATCGGCCAAGACCTCGTCGAAGACGACTTCCGACAACACATCATCGCCATCGGGAACGCGCAGGATAGTGCGTTCGTCCGCCGCCTGCTCTGGGAACGCTGGGTGCTGGACCGCTGGTATCCGGGCGACACGACATGGGCTGTCCGTTCCGTTCACGATCCATATGGAACCGGCAAGAATGTCCTTTTCGTCGGAGGCGAGAATCCGGGCACCGTTGTGCAGGCCGCAGTGGGCCTCGCGGACGAGATCACGGGGGAAAACGACACGGCAACGACGGGTTGGGTGATGCGCTTCGAAACGCCCAAACGCGGTGCTCCCCTCGACGAGGCGAAAATCCAGTACGCCACCAAGCGGGCGGCCGAGGGCCTCAAATTCAAGAACGGGCGCAAGCTGATCTCAGCAGCAGCTTCAGCAGGCCATCAGTACTACAAAACGGGGCAAGACGGCTGGGCGAAGAGCTTCCTGATCTACATGCGGCACCACGATCAACTCGACGGCCCGGGAATGGGGACGCACATGAACGTCTATGACACCATCTCAGTCTGGGACCTGATCGAGGAAAGCCCCGTTTTCACTGACGAAGACCGCCTCTTTGTCGCAAAACGCCTTCTCGCCATCATGCGTTCGAAAGAAGGAGCTCACCACGGCTTTTTTCGCAAAGGGACCAAGCCCCCGTCAGGTGTCCGCCACAACCACCAGACGCTGCCCGGACTCGCCTGTCTCTTCGGCGGACGTTACTTCAAGCGTGGCTACGGCTTGGCCGAAGCCGATGAGTGGCTCGCGGCGGCCCAAGCGCTGTTCGATGGTCAGAAGATCTCGCACAAACCCCAATGTGACTGCAACTGCTACGAATGGGGCACGCTCTACCAGACGGCCTGGTGGTCACGAGCCGGCGGAGACCACTCCTTCTTCGAGAACGGCAGCTACCGGACGGCCGCCGAACGGGCACTGCTGGAACTCGACAACCGGGGCTTCTCCGCCCCCAACGGCGACTTCTGGTCCCTCACTTACTTCCCTGCTTACGTATTCCGGCATGCGGCTGAGTTCTATCGGGATGGCCGCTACGAGTGGGCGCTGCGTCGGAACCCGGCCCAGAAGCGCGTGCCGGCTGAACGCCGGGGCATCGCTGACGTGGTGCGCGGCCTTGAGCCCGTGGAGCCGGTTGACCTGATCGGCATCAGTGTGGCCCCCATGGCCCCGCATTTCTACAACGCCCGGAACACGACCATGCCAAGCGAACCGGAAGCGAACATCCCTCTCGACCAGAGCTTCGACAAACTGGCCTTCCGAGGAGGCCTTGATGCCAACGACCATTACCTGCTTATTGACGGAATCGGTATGGGCAGCCATGGCCATGTCGATGTCAACGGGTTCTCACATTTCACCGCGAACGACCGGATCTGGTTCACAGATGTCTGCTATGCCGAAGGCCCCAACATGGGCGACCACAATGTGGTCACGGTCATGCGAGATGGACGGACGGCTCCGCCGCCGCCGTTAGCCAAACTCGCGGGAACCCACTACGACAAGGACATCGGTTTCAGCGAGACACAGTTACCCGACTACTTCGGGCAAGACTGGAATCGACACATCATCTGGAGCAGGAACCGCTACTTTCTGGTACTGGACGAACTCACCGCCCGACAAGCAGGGGATTACACCCTCCGCTGCCTTTGGCGCAGCCCGGGAGTCGGCACACTGAGCAAGCACACGTTGACGTTGTCGCAGCAGCTGAAGCCAGGTTCAGAAACCGTCCGGACCATTCGGCGTGACGACGCCGATGGGGAAACGTGCGTCAAGATCGTGGACCAAAGCGGAGTCCTCTGCACAGATGTAGAGCTCAGCAAAGGGCGGTGGACAGTGGCCGTCGTCGGTTGTGGCCATCACCCCGGTGATGATTCCTTCTTCGTCGATCTGGATGGCAAGCGGGTGGGCGTGCTGTCTCTCTCTCAAAATAGGATTGCGCCGACCACTCCCCTCAGGATGGAAGTCACCGTGGCGGGGATGCACACGATCTCACTGTCGTTGCGGGAGAGGCCTGGCAGTATCTGTGACAAGCTGATTCTCCGCGGTCCCGGTGACCAAGAGATCATCATTGATGGCCTGGACTTGGATACACCGAAGCCCCATCGCCCCATCGACACGCTCACTCTCGCCTGCGTAGGGGCGGACAAGCTGTCGATCGTTCGAGACACCGACAACTTCGGCAAGTGGTTCAAGAGCTATGCCTATGCCGCCCCCGTCCTGAACATTGTGCAGCAGTCCGCATCCCGACAGATGGTCCCAGGCGACCGCCACGTTTTCGCCAACCTGTTCTTCGTCAGCAACGACTCCCGCCCCATCGACGCCGCCGTCAGGCAAGTAGTCGATGGCGTCTACCTTGTTCGCGACGGAGACGGCATCGTCTGTGCCGGCATTGGCCCGGCATCCTTCAGAGTGGGGGGAGTGCCCGTCGAAGTGGATGCACGGGAGTTCGTGCTCACGCCGACTCATGTCGCCCTGAGGGAAGGCACACAGTGCCGCTGGGGAGACATGACGTTCACCGAACCCCGCCGGTTTTCCGGACGTCGCCCACTGACCGACAATCCCGAGCGACGTCGTGAGTCCCTCGCCAAAGCGTGGGCGAATGCCATGGAACCAGACGCGGTCTCAGCGATCCCGGATGACGTGACGACATCCGGCCTGGTAACGAGTTGGTCCCGGGACACAGGCGTCACGATCAATGATATGGCCATCGGCTCAAGCGGAATCGTCCTCGGCTGCGGAGATGGGACGGTGCGTCTCCTTACCCTCGACGGCAAGCCCCGCTGGAGCTTCTCAGCTAAAGGCCCAGTCAACAGTGTGGCGATTGCGGACGTCGATGCCGACGGGAAGGAAGAGGTCATCGCCGGCAGTGATGATCGCTGCTGCTACCTGCTCAATGCCAACGGCAGCGAACGCTGGCACTATGAGGGGGCAGCCGGCCACGATCCCTACTGGGCACGCTACTGGCGAGGCGGGGAAGTTGAAAAGGTCCTGGTTGCTGACATCAATGGGGACGGCAAGCCGGAGATCATCTTCGGAGCGGCCAACATGCACATCCACGCATGCGATATCAACGGCGAGCTTCTCTGGCGCTTCACGCAGTACGGAATCTGCACCTCGCTGTGCGCAGCCGACCTGACTGGGGATGGTAAACAAGAAGTAATCGGTGGCCCCGCAACCATCACCTGCTACAGCAACTGCCTCGTGATTGACGAGGGAGGGGAGCTGCTGAGCAAATACAGCAACGATGGCTGGGCTTCGGCCCTCACGGCTGTCTGTACAGCTGATCTGGATGGCCAAGCGCCCCTCGAAGTGGTCTGCGGGACCAACATGAATAACGTTTACGCACTGAACACCACTGGAGGAGAGCTCTCCAAGCGCTGGAAATTCGCTCTGGGAGACGTCGTCACAGCGCTCTGCCCCGCCAGGCTGACACCCGGATCGGCACAGTCGCTCATTGCCGGCTCGGGAAGCGAGTATGTCTACGCGCTGAACGCCGATGGGAAGCTGCTCTGGACAGCAAATCTCTACGCCCCTGTCCAGCAGATATCGGCACGGAAATCAGACCTGGCAGGGGTGGATGAAATCGTCGTCGCTGCGGATCGACGCCTCCATGTCCTTGACGCCACAGGCGCGGTCATCGCCGGCTGCGAAACAACGTCCCCGATTGTCCATTTCGTGTTCTCCGGCAACGCATTGATCGTGGCAACGGAAGATGGGCAGGTCAAAGAACTCGCCGTCAAGAGGCCATAGCCTTGACCACCACTCACGTCTGGCCCCACTATGAACATCATCACACACTCGCTGCTACCTGTCACGGCCAGGCAGTTGTCCGAACTGAGGTCCCCGGAGCCGTCCTCCTACCGAGACCAGATCCGGGGCTGGCTGTTGATAGCTGTCTTTGGGTCACTTCCTGACCTCCTCGACCCGCACATCAGCTTGGGGGCGCGCTGTAACTCCTACTCACACATGTGGCCCTGCACACTCATCGTCGTCTCGGGTTGCCTGGCCGGGGCGCTCGTTTTCAGGAAGCGCCGCTGGGGTCATCTCCTCCTGTGGTGTGCCCCGGCTTACGCGCTCCACGTGGCCGGCGACATCGTGAGTGGCGGGCTCGACTTCCTCGGCACAGGACGTGCCCTCGGCGATTGGTGGATTCCCCCGGAAGCATGGCCGGCATTCGATCTCGTGTTCATCACGACGTTCATACTCATCCATCGCCGGGTCCGACGCAGACACGGCCTTGAGCCCTCCATCGTGAGGGCGTTCGGGGAACGTCTGTCGAAGCGTCAAGCAGGTCCTCCGTAGCTCCGCCCTCCGGACGGAGTTGCTCTTCCATGGAGCCGCCGCTCAGAGTGCGGCGCTACAGTCAGAAGGGACATCGAGAAGCCGTAGCCGTTCCTGATCGGGCCGCTATACTAGTCGACGTGATGCGTGCCTTTCCTCGCCATTACGGCAGCCAAGGAGTCGACCGATGTCTTCGACAACCGCAATGTCCCCAATGTCCACACGTGATCGCATCGCAGCCACGTTCCGTGGGGACCCGGTCGACCACTTCCCAGTCTGGCTGAAAATGGCCAACATCACCTGGAAGAGCTTCCAGCCGGAGCCGTATCACTCCATGGAAGGCAATGAACTCCTCAGGTCCTGCGGGTGTGATATCATGGGGGGATGTTCCTTCCCGGGGACCGCGCTCAGGGCCGAGAAGCCACACGTCAAGACCACCGTGACGCGCGACGGCAATATCCAACGCACGGTCTTCAAAACGCCGGAAGGGGATCTGGTCGGGGAGAACTCGCTTGATCCGGCCACCAACACCTGGCACCCGACCACGTATTGCGCCGAGACACTCGACGAGTTCCGCGCCCTGCGCTGGTGCTACACCGACACAGCCTACGCTGTCGACGCGGAAGCCGCCCGAGTCGGGCTCGATCACCAACGTGACCTGGAACAGCAGGACATCTACACCATGTCCGGCATCGGGCCCTCACCGATCATGCACCTCGTCCAGCACCTCTGCGGCCCGGAAGCGGCCATCTTCCACATGGTGGACGATCCCAAGCTCTTTGACGAGGTGGTCGACCTCATGCACCAGGACCGCGTGCGACACTTGGCGGCCATCCTGCCTCACGTCCCTTCGGACAGCTTCTGGCTCACTGAAAACACGACCACCACCTTGATCAGCCCGACCATCTTCAAGGACTACTGTGTCCCCCATCTGACTACGTATGGAAACATGGTATTGGGGCACGATCTCGTCCCTGTCCATCACATGTGCGGCACGCTGAACGCAATACTCGAGATGATTGATGAGCTCCCCGCCATCGCGAACGAGGCCTACACGACCCGCCCTGTGGGGGATTGTTCACTCGCCGAAGGCCGAACGCGAATGCCCTCCAAAGCACTGATCGGCGGAACAAACGCAAGCCAGTGGCTCAAACCGGCCGAAGCCATCATCCAGGATGTCGCTCAGGATCTTGCCGCCAGCCCCGACCGGCGCAAGGTCTTTCTCACCTCAGCGGGTGTGCTTCCCCCGCAGGTGTCTTTTGAGAAAGCAAAGCAGGTGGTGGCCGGATTGAAAGCCCTCCCATGCGATTGAGGCAACACCGGAGCCCCTAATGCAACGTCCGAACATCCTGCTCCTTTACACCGACCAGCAACGCTGGGATGCCCTTGGCGCCAACGGCAATCCTGCGATCAAGACACCCAACCTCGACCGGTTGGCCGCTGACGGCCTGAACTTCGATCACTTCTTCGTGCAGAACCCCGTCTGCATGCCCAGTCGCCTGAGCTTCCTAACCGGGCAATACTGCTCCACGCTGCAGGTGTTGATCAACGGCGTACCGGTCCCGGAGAACACTCAGACGCTCCCGCAGATGCTCCACAACTACGGGTACGCCTCCGCCAACATCGGGAAACTTCACTTCCTTCCTCACGCCAACCGTGACCACCGATCAATCCATCCATCGTACGGATTCGATCATCTGGAGATCAGTGATGAGCCGGGATGTTACGAAGACGCATACCGCGCCTGGGTTCGCCGGAAAGATCCTGACGAACTCGAGTTCGCGAGTCTAGGCCTTCCCCCGGCTTCCGGGGAGTGGGAGAAGATCACCCGCGTTGGCGACAACGTTCCACACCCGCCCGAGCGATTCCCCAAGAAAGCCCAGCCCTATCGGGGCGGCAGTGAGTTCACCCATACGGCATTCGTGGCAGAACAGACGATGCAATTCCTGGGCCAGCAGGGCGACTCCCCGTTCTTCTGCATCGCAGGATTCTACTCCCCACACAGCCCGTGGGTGGCTCCCCAGGAGTTCCTGGACCTCTACGATCCCAATTCACTTCCCCTGCCCCACTACCCCCGGGAACTCGAACAGAAACGCGCGGAAACGGGCAAGTGCCCGCAGGACGAACTACGCTCGGCGACCCACGGTTACTACGCGATGGTGAGCGAAGTGGACCACCATGTAGGCCGAATTCTCGACTGCCTGGAAGCAAGAGGTCTGCGTGACAACACCATTGTCGTCTTCACCTCTGACCATGGCGAATTTCTGGGTGAGTTTCTCAATTACGGCAAGGGCTACCCCTCCCCTGACTGCATCAGCCGCGTCCCCATGATCATCCGCTGGCCCGACGGCGTCGACCAGCCTGGGCGAACGATCCCCCACATCACCGAAGCCGTTGACGTCATCCCGACACTCCTGCAGTGCTGCGGGATCCCGCTCCCAAGGCATCTACAGGGGACACCCCTGCCCATGTCTCCCGGAGCATCGAAGACACGGACCTCAGCGCTGACCGAAATGCAGGGCTCAAAGGCTCTGCGCACAGCACAGTTCCGCTACGTGGTCCGAGCCAATGGCAGCGAGTTCCTGTACGACTTGAACCAACCTGGTGGGCAGTATCGCAACGTCGCAGCAGCGGACGAGTACGCCGACGACCTGGCCCGAGTGCGTCACACCCTCATCCGGCGTTTGCTCGAGCAGGAACGACATCTGCCGAGAACCGTGCAGTACTGACCGCCCCGCCTACCTCCTCTTCAACGCCGTGCCGGCAATGCGAAAGCGCGCTTCGCCCTTGATCCCCCAGCCGGGGTAATACTCCAGCTTCACTAGCCCCGGCGTGATCGTCATCCCCGGTTCGCCAGTGATCTCGATCGCCCTCCTTCCCCCGACCTCTGAAACACCCGAAATCGTGAAACTCTGCGTCAGGATTCGCCCCTCGTCAACTATCAGCGTGTGCCCCGCCAGATCACGTCCGAACGGAACAGGGGCATCTGTCAGGAACGCGTTTCGGTCTTGGCCCGCCTCCACGCGCAGCGTCCCGCAGATCGTGCCCTCATAGGAGGGCGCCGCAGCTGTATCCGCATCGTGCCTGGTCTGCTCAGCAGCCACGGCGTACAGCCATCCGCCACCGGTTCCCGAAGAACGGGCGTGCGCGACATGCCCCTTCAGCTCTGATCGGCCATCGGCCGTCAGCAAGTGTCCATCCTCCCCCTGCGAAATCAAAACCGTATCCACCGCTCCCGGGAGCACGATCCTTAGGGCGACCCCATCCGCCTGCCCCCGACTCAGCGGAACAGCCTCAACGCTCTGCACCTGCGACGCCTGGCTAAACGGATGGTGCACGGCAACAAAGACGCTTTCGCCACCACGCTTCCGCACGACCAGGAAGGGAGCCGTTCCCTCCCGCCGCATTGCCGGAGCCTTCCCGACCACGACTGCAGCACCCTCCTGCCCCAAAACAAACGTCCGAAGCCCCCCCTTTCCGCCTTCCATGGGGAATGTCGCGTGCCAGGCCCGGCTCGCATCAGCCGATTGAAGTTCAGTGATGTACTTGTGAAGAACAGCCCCGCGGCCCTCCCAAGGCGATAACGGTAAGGAAACAACGACTTCGTGAGGAACATCCAGGCAGGAGTGCAGCATGTAATCATGGGTCGTTCCCCCACTCACTCGAAACACGTCGACAACATATGTGTCCGTTTCATTGATCTTCACGAGCAAGAGAGTCCGGCGGTATGTGTCCAGTGCCACCAATCCCCCATAGGACCTTTCGCCATCCGCTTCTACCACCTGCACCATGTCGAAGTCCCTGTTGAACAGCCGGAGCTTTCCATCGTTGAGCGCATTGCCGTGGCCCATCCAACGCCAACGCCAGTCCGGAATACCGGCAATCGCGTCTTCTGGTTGCCTTTCCCGACGGTACGGCGTTCCCCTCGCCGCGGGGCTTTGGCGGTCAGTCTGATCCATCTCATCCACGACTACGGTCGCGTGGCCTGCCGTCATGCCATGCCACTCCCGGGTGGTATTGGAGATGCTCTGCGGCCGATAGCGGGTCTCTGAGATCAACTCGTGCCCCTTGGCAAACAGCGTCAGGCTGAGGCAGTCAAAATGCTCGTGTCCGTGCGTCCCGCCAAAGCTCAGCGACGCCTGGACCATGTTCCCTTTGCCCGAGCCTGTCCCCAGAATGGCATGCCCCATGCAGCCGAACAGAATCGACCGGCCCTGCGTCATTGGTGGAGTCCACCACACCGGCTGTGGAAACACCGTGTCATTGAGCACTTGACAGATGCGGTTCGGTTGCTGAATGTCGCGCAATGCCGCATCGGCCCGTTCCAGAGCCCCACCAACGAGGGCCTTGAAGTCCAGAGCGTCGTAACGAGTGCCGTCTTCGGAACTCACAAAGCCAGGCGGATCTGAATACCCCTGGAGGTATCGTCTGACGGTCCCCTGCAGATTGTGGTGAATCTGCTTGTGGTACGACGGCGTCCCTTCGTGCCACCATCCATCCGCATAGAACTGGGTCCTGTAAATCGCGGCCACCCAGTTGGCACACATGTGGACCCACTCCGGCTCACGCAGGACCCGGGCAAACCGGAGGATACCACGGATCTGAGTCCCATCCATATTGCCCAACGTCCGCCCGTAGTTCTCCTGGACCCGGACATGCCGACGAAGCACCGCCTCAACGCTCTCCAGGGCCCCGGCATCCTGGAGAACGCCGCTCGCATGAATGAGATCATAGGCATCCAACAACGGCTGGGCCGCATCAAGATCCTGGTAGATCCACGTCCCCCACAGACCGGTCGCATCCCAGTCTCTGTAGAATCCCTTGGCAGTCTGCGGGCACGCTTTCGACCACTTGTCATCGCCGTAATGAGGAACGTAGATCGACCACGTGGGAATCACTTCCGCGAACCTCGCAAGCAGGGCACCCGTCCGGGCCGCTGACCGGGAATCGCGCACGAGATGGTAGTGCAGCGCATAGAGGCGACACGCATCGCGCAGCAGGAAATGCTCGGCGTTCTTCACCCCGCGTTCATCGATGCGTCGAGTCAGTTCCCCCAACGGGGCCGAGTCCAACTCCCCCAATGCTGCGATGCAGAAACGGGCCCCGAGTTCGCGCCACTTGACATCCTCAGTCGCTTCCCAGAGCCCTGCGGCCGACCGGACAGCTGAACTTGCCTCGCCTATCCCCCCCGGCTTGTTCCATCGCTCCCGCAATTGCTCGTCCGAAAGCCCCATGAGAGGCCTGACCACCTTCGTCTGCACTCGCACATCGCCAGCGAAGGTCTGCTGCGGGTGCGCCTTGCCCCAATCAATGGTGTCGCTGGATGCAGAGATAGTCATGACCAGACTCCCCATGACAAGAAATGGCCTCCAGACGATCCGGATGCTGGAAAATCTCACGGCATTCCTCCACGTCAACAAGAGATTGCTCATTCGTGACGTCGGGCTGTCCGACAGAGCCGCGGCTCTGTTCGGACGTACGCCGCACGGCCCTCCGGGCGGCATCTTCTACTGGGGTGTCAGTCTGGCCAACCCACCACGGACTGTCGGCACATGGATCACGGTCACAGTCGGGAGTGCAAGCCCTTCTGCGATCGCCGCCTTGAGTTCGGCTTCGCTCTCGACATAGACGCCGCGCGCACCAAATGCCTCGGCCACCTTGTCGTAGCGAATCTCGCCCAGCTCACTGGCGATGAGCCGGTCGTCTCCCTGACCATCGGCCACGATGCCCCACGCACTGTCGTGAGCGATTACCGCGACGTAGGGAGCGTTGAAGCGCAACCCGGTCTCAATCTCGCTGATCGTGAAGCCTGCGGAACCGTCGCCACTGAGGAGCAGAACAGGGTGATCGGGGCGGACGAGATTCGCAACGATCCCGCCGGGAAGCCCCCAGCCGATCACGCCACTGATGCCACAGGTCGCCCAGTGGCTCGGATGTCGATTGGCGAGCAGCGTGTACGCCCAACGGCCGATATTCCCGCCATCGAGCAGGAACGTCACCTCCTGGTCGAGAAACTCACGCAGTGCCATGCAGATGCGATACCCCGGCAATGGCGCATTCCCGTCATGCTCAACCGCTTCCCAACCGGCGACGGATGCATCGCGCAAGTCACGGAGTTCTCCGAGCCACTCGGATGCATCCATGCCTCCCAGGTCGCGGACCTCACTCAGAAGCTGCTCCAGCACCATGGCGACGTCACCGACGATGCCCACCTCCGGAACGATGGTCCGCTGGATCTCGTCGGGATCCGAATCCACGCGCACGAAAGTCACATCCGGGCTGAAGACCGGCGGTCGGCCATGTCCCAGGCGGAAATCGACCCGCGTTCCCAGAACCAGAGCCACGTCACACTCGGAGACTTTCGGGAAGGCCGCGTTGAGCTCGGCCGTACTCACCCCAATGTACTGGCGCAACGGCTTCTCAATGCAGCACCGGTCCCACAGCTGTGAGATCAACGGCACGTTTGTCTCTTCAGCCAGCGTCTCAAGCACGCCGCCGGCCTCTCTCGCGTAAAACGCACCACTGCCGACGAAAACAATCGGCTTCCTGGCCTTGCACAGCAGCTCCGCCGCCTCGCGGACCAGCGTAGGATTGCCTGCTCCGGCTCGGAAGACATCGGCCGGAATCGGGCATCCATCCCCCAGGCCCGCTGGCATCGCAGTGGCCCAGACATCGCAGGGAATGGTCAGGTGGACAGGGCCTGGACGCGGAGAGATCGCGGCAGCAACGGCCCGATCTGTGTCGGCGACCAACGTCTGGACCGAATCCACATAGGACGCGAACTTGCAGAGCGAGCGCACCATGGAGACCTGATCCAGTTCCTGGAAATGATCCAGACCCCGCGTCTTGGCCGGACTGGATCCACTGATGAGCAACATCGGACCGCCATCCCATGCGGAGTTCGCCAACCCGGTCAGCGCATTCGTGTGCCCCGGGCCGCTGCTGACCGCCACCACACCGAGTCGCCCCGTCATGCGTCCATACAAGTCGGCCATGAACGACGCAGCCTGTTCGTTGCGGACATCAATCAGGGGCATCCCCTCGTCCAGGCAGGCGTCGAGAAACGGGTTGAGCCCGTTTCCACATAGGACGAATACTTGCTCAACTCCACGCTGGCGAAGATTCCTGACAAACCACTCTGCACCATTCATAGATTGCCTCCGCATGCTCAAACCAGCAGGCTCCCCGGCAACAAGCGCCCGGTCGCACGAACTCCTTACATCGAACGCTCTGGACGGTCTCCCGTCGCTACGCATCCCGCCAACCCTACCCTCCACACACGTTGGATGCCAGCCTCACAGTCACCAACACCCAAAGCACTTGCCCCAGCCCCCCCAGAAGACTATGCTCCCGCACTCCCTTCAAACGCAGCCGAGAAACCAGGAGAGACACGGAATGGGCGACTGGATCACTCTTTTTGACGGCACCACGCTGAATGGCTGGAAGGCCACCGGAAATCCTGAAGGTTGGATCGTTGAGGACGGGTGCATCAAGTGCCTGGCTCTGAAGGGCGGCTACCTGGCCACTGATGCCCAGTTCGAGAATTTCGTGCTCGAACTCCAGTACAAGACGGAGGCCGATGTCAACAGTGGCATCTTCTTCCGGTGGTCGGATCTGGCAGACCCAGTCCATACAGGCCTCGAAATACAGATCCTTGACACGTTTGCCAAAGAAACCCTCGGCAAGCAGGACTCGGGCGCCCTCTACGACCTCATCCCGCCATCGACGAATGCGGCGAAACCCGCCGGGGAGTGGACAGACTTTCGGCTTGAGTGCAACGGCCCGATGATCCATCTTGATCAGAACGGCAAACGCATCCTGGATGTCGACATTGGTGTGTTCGACACGCCCGGAAAGAGCCCGGATGGGACCGACAACAAGTTCAAATACGCGTGGAAGGATATGCCTCGCCGGGGACACATCGGTCTTCAGGATCACAACGGGGTGATCTGGTTCCGGAATCTGCGCATCCGCGAGCTTTAGTCTACCGATAACAAAGGACTCGCGATATGGCTCCTCGACATCGCTACGTGGTACTGCTGCTGGTCTCGATTGCATCCGCCTGGGAAGGCCGCGTCTGCGCAGAACTGCCACACCTGACCGCCTGTCGTGCCGCGTCCCCGATCACAGTTGACGGGAAGCTCGACGAGCCGGCCTGGGACCTGAGCATCGTCGCAGGCGAAATGCGCCTTCTAAGCTCACGACAGGCCGCCGCCCGGGCGACCACGTTCAGCATCCTCCACGACGATGCGGCCCTGTACATCGGCGTCACCTGCAGCATTCCCTCAGGCGGCAGCCAACGGCTCCCGAAGGCAAAGGCAAACGTGCACGACGGACCGGCGTACGCCGACGAAGCCATCGAGTGCTACCTCCAGCCAGCCGGCTCCTCGGACTACTACCACTTCGCGGTCAACGCCATAGGGACGCGCTACGACGGCAAGGGGTTCGACAAGAGCTGGAACTGCGATTGGGCCGTCACGTGCACCCGGAACGAGAAGGCGTGGGTCGCGGAGATGCGCATCCCGTTCGCCGGTCTCGGGATTGAACGGGCGCCAACCGCCCTGGCGGACTGGCGCTTCAACCTCTCCCGTAACGACAAGATAAACCAGCAATACCACACGTGGGCCGACCTCAAGCGCGGCTTCCATGAACCGCAGAGCTTCGGCGTTCTTCATTTCTCCCAAGCCACGGTGGGCTGGGGCCCTGCCAGCCTCTACCGGGAAGGCAAAGATGTCGCCTTGACAGCCCCCGTCCAGGCAGGAAAGACGGTAGCAACCATCAAAGGCGAACTGCGCATCCGGTCAGCAGCCGGAGACTTTTTCCTCGAGCCGACAGTGCCCCTTGCTGCCGGGAAGGGAGGGCAGATGCACGCCGCTGCCGCCGATGCATTCCAGCCGGGAACGGGTATCTGGTTCCATGCGCGCGTACGTCTTGCAGACGCCGTCCTTTACAGTTCCCCGCCCCTCACCGTTCCTCCTGATGCCCTGCGTCCACCCGAGCCGGAGAAGCCATCCCCCGTCACCATCGGGAATGACAGTGTAGCACTGACCTTTGATCGGCACACCGGGCGACTCCTCGCGGCTCGCAACACACCAAACGGGCTCGATGTGACTTTCGGGGAGAGGGGCTTACCGATCGCCGAAATCGAGACCGTCCGGTACCTCAAGAATCCCCGGTTCTTCCGCGAGGAGGACACCACGCAAGTCGTCCCCGACCACGAAACACTGGTCAAGATGACCAAGGCAACCACGGAAGCAGGCCAGGAGCTGACCATCGAGCACCGCATCGCCGGGTATATCCCTCTGCAGTTGCGCGTTGTGGTCCCGCCGAAAGGCGTCGAAACGCAGTGGTACATGCGGCTCGACAACCAACGCACGTTGCGCCCAAGCAAATCCGTCGTCGTCCACCGGATGCGTTACCCTTGTCTAGACGGCCTGCCGGAAACACTGTTCGGCGAAGCGCCTTTCGTAGTGGTGCCCGTGTTGATGGGGCAGAAGTTCCCGGACCCCGGGAGAACGCTCGGACAGAAGCGCCCGGTCTCCTACATTGGCCAGGCAACGATGGGGTGGTTCGATTTCTACGGCAGCAACGGTGGCCTGTACATCAAAGTCGGAGACCTCGGGCCTCTCCCTCAAACGGACCTCATCCTCCAGAGCGACACCACCACGCGTCGACTGCGGCTCGGAGTCCAGCGTTGGGCGCTCTGTTGGCCGGGCGAGGTGTTTGAGCCCGGTCCATGCGGTGTGGCTGTCCACGGCGGGGATTGGCACCGGGCTGCCGATCTCTACCGGACCTGGTTCCGCGGCAATTTCTCCCCTCACCCTGTGCCGGACTGGCTCAGGGAAGCAGACGGCTATGTGATGAGCGGCGGGCCGGGCTACGAATTCGCCGACTTCCCGCGCGCAATCCGGCATGCTCAGGCTATGGGAATCAGCTACATCCAGCTCTGGAGCGAGATGACCGGAGGCGATATCTCTTACCACGCGTTCGCCTTCCCCAACCCGTACATGGGAACCGAGCAGGAGCTGACACGCGCCGTGGCCGAGCTGCACAAGGCAGGGGGACACGTTGGGGTCTATCTCAATTTCAACACGGGTGATCCGCTGCTCGGGACCTTCGTGCGCCAGCCTCGCCTCGCTCAAAAAATCCCCCGGAACATCCCACGCCCAGCTCCAGACTACATGACCGACAACTGGGTGCAGCAGAGCCTCATGAGCCATGCCGGCAGCTACTCAATGTGGGCCACCACCGTGCCCGGCTACATCGACGACTACTGGAACCAGTGCCCCGCCGCCGAAAAGTGGACCGATTTTTATCACTACTGGGTGGTCAACAAATGGGCCAAGGAGTACAAGATCGACGTCTGGTACCTGGATAGTTGCCCCGTCTCCCGAGGGAGTCCGTGTTTCGCCTTCGATCACGGTCACACCAGGCCCGTGCCGGAGGGGCAAAGCATCATCAACTTCTACAAGCGTTTGAAAAGAAACAAGCCCAAACGGTTCTGCATCATGCAGGAATACTCCTCCGACCGTCTCCTGCCCTACAGCACCCATGCCCTCGGCCTAATGTGGCACCCGAAGCACGCACACCCGGAGGTGGTTCGCTACACCTTGCCCGAATACCCGCTCTTCTCAGGAATGTGCAACGGGCGGGCGGGCCTCAAGCAGTTCTACCCGGACGAAAAGCCAACCCCAAGAGACGGCAGCGAACGGGTCTTTCTTATCGGCAACCGTTTCGAATTCCCCATGAACACACGTCCGCCGGATATGGTCGATCCGTGGAAGCGCGACATTGTCGCCCTGCGCAGAGCCTGCGGACCGGAGATGAACCATGGTGATTTCCTGGACAACATTGGACTTGGCCCGCTGCCCGAACACGTGCACGCCCGAGCGTTCCGCAACCTGGGCCACACGCGCATCGTCATCACACTCCTCGACCGACGACGCGAGAAACGCTCACCGTTCCCTCTTGCCCTCGCCCTCAGCGACATGAAGGTTGGGGCTCCCCGAAAGGCGGTACTCAGAACACTGGCAGGAAAGACACACGATCTGGCCCCAGTCCATGCCGCGGGCCTCTGTACAGTCGAGATCCCCGTCTACAACGACCGGCCCGCCGCCGTTTTCATTGACACCGATGTACCCGCCGCCGCGGCCGCAGAGTAACAGGAGCCGCCGTATGACCATCCCTCTTCGCTCCATAGTCTCTTCTCTCGCCTTCTTCTCACTCGCCATGTGCGCAGTGTCCGCGGATGACGACGTACGCATCAGCACGTACGACACGATGCCCCAAATTCTCGTCCCCGGTGGGACGTTTCTCATGGGCACAGATGATGACGGCGCATTCGGGCGGACCGATGAGTTCCCCCCACACCGCGTCGTCCTGAGCCCGTATTGGATGGATCGCCATGAAGTCACCAATGAGCAATTTGTCACCTTCCTCAATACCTCGATCAAAGGTGACCGGGCACGTATCTATGCCTACTGCGATCCGGGAAGCCCCGATTGCCGGATCATCTGCGATCGGGAGAACGGGGTCTGTACGGTCGAACGAGGCTATGGACAGCATCCCGTGCTGACAGTCTCCTGGGACGGTGCCAACACCTACGCACGATTCGTCCACCGGCGACTGCCGACCGAAGCAGAGTGGGAGTTCGCCGCCCGAGGAACAGACGGCCGCCGCTACCCTTGGGGTAGTGACTGGATCCCCAGGCAAACCACCGTGCGGGAGTCAAGCCGCGGGAAGCCACGCCCGGTCGAAGTCACCAAGGGAGATGTCTCGCCATTTGGCGCCCACGACATGGCCGGCAACGCCCGCGAGTGGGTGGCTGATGCCTGGCAGGAAGACTACTACCAGACAAGCCCTGTCCACGACCCCATCAACGAGGGCCCCGCTTCACGCCACACAGTCCGAGGCGGCGCCTGGTGCCTGACCGAGTGGGACGCACGGGTGACGTCGCGCAAGGGATTGATTCGCCCATGCAAACGTCGCTACCTGGGGTTCCGTTGCGCAGAAACAGTCCCCAAGCCCCTCCCTCCGCCCGAGAAGGTCAGCGACGATGTCCTTTTCTATGCGCCCATGGACGGCGCCCTCCATGCGGCCGCGGCCTGCGGTAGCCGACGACCACTCAAGGAACCAAAGGCGGTCACATTTGTGAAAGGCCACAGAGGACAGGCAGCTCTGTTGGGGGCCGACCCGCAGCGCCGCTATTGGGTCGACTACGTGACCGAGAGTAACATCGACCTGGCAAAGGGGACGCTGGCGCTCTGGGCGCAACCCCTGGGCTGGGACGGCGACGCAAAGGGCTTCCGCTACTTCTTCATGATTCGCGACGAATCCCTGGCAAAATTCTACCTGTATCGCTTCATCACCGACAACCTCATGGTGCTGGCCGGCAATGGCATAGAAGGCCAGTGGGGGGCGATATCGAAGCCGACGACTGGATGGAAAGATGGCGAATGGCGTCACCTGGCGGTCACGTGGGATGGCCCTGATGTTGTCCTGTACGTCAACGGAACGCCGCTCGGAAAAACGCGTGTTCCTGAAGGAAAGAGGTTCCGCGGACTCCCGCAGTTCTTCAGTGTCGGGCAGGCCCAAAACTGGGATGCCTCAAAGTACCCCGCGCAGACCGCGATCGATGAAGTCGTGATCTTCTCCCGGCCGCTCAGCGCTCGGGAGATCCTCGCGGAACGCGACCGGCAGACGACCCCGTAACCCCGTTTGAGGGCACCCCGGGCAGGAACCGCGAAGAAGCAGTCGGGGGATGACCTTCGACTGTGCTCAGGTTCTTCGAGCACCCCCTCCCACCTTGGCTGTCTTCCTATGGCCTCAATCTGGGAGGAACCGCCGTGCCCCGACGGACCAGATCTCGAAGTCACCCCCCGGAGGGCAACCCCCGCATGCTTGCAGACCATCCGCACTGAGCGTATGATGTATGCACTCTGCTCATCCCACCGAACAGATATCGGAGACGCAAATGAACCAACACGGCCTCCGCTTCGACACGGACCGCCGCCCGTTCCTGCGCGCCCTGATGGCCGGCGCTGCACTGACAGCTACCGTCTGCACCAGGACTCTCGCAGCCCCCCCCAAACCCGAGAAGCTCAACATCCTGCTGATCGTAGCGGAAGACATGGGGGCCCAATTGGGGTGCTATGGCGATGTCCAGGTCAAGACGCCACGGCTCGACCAGTTCGCAAACGAAGGCGTTCGCTTTGAGAATGCGTTCGTCACCCAGGCATCCTGCAGCCCCTCCCGGAGCAGCATCCTGACAGGGCTCTACCCCCATCAGAACGGCCAGCTGGGCTTGGCACACTACGGCTTCCGGATCCCGAAGGGGCTCCCCAATATCCCACGCCTTCTCAAAGCAGCGGGCTACCGAACTGGCATTATGGGCAAACTCCATGTGAACCCGGAAAGCGAATTCCCATTCGACTTCCGCGGAACCGCACACGGCAAGACACGTGACGTCCGAGCCACGGCCAAGACAGCCGCAGAATTCATGGGACAAAACGGTGAGAAGCCTTTCTTCCTCTACCTCAACTTCGCGGATGCCCACACGCCGTTGAGCAACCAGGTAGCAGGCGAGCCCAAAGTCCCAACCAAGGCTGCCGACGTAATCCCCTGGCCCTTCTTGGGCGTGGACACCCCGGACCTGCGCAAGCGCGTTGCGGGGTACTACAACTGCGTACGTCGTGTGGACCTGGGTGTCGGCCTTACACTGGACGCTCTGCAAGAGGCAGGGCATGCGGAGGACACGCTGGTCATCTTCATCGGTGACCACGGCCCGCCGTTCTGCCGCGGGAAGACAACCTGTTACGAAGCCGGTCTCCGCATTCCGTTCATTGTCCGCTGGCCGGCCAAAAGTAAAGCCGGTCTGGTCAGCAACCAGCTCATCTCCACCATCGACCTTTTGCCGACAATCGCGGAAGCTGCCGGCGCGCCCTGCCCCGCCGGTCTCCCCGGTGAGTCGCTGAGCCGTTTGCTCACAGGAACGCCGGCCCCCTGGCGCAAAACACTCTTCGCAGGGTTCACCAACCACGGGCCAACCGGATATTTCCCCCAGCGCTCGATCCGCGATTCCCGATACAAACTGATCGCGAACCTACTCGCCGACGACCGAGGACACCCGGGCGGCCCGGTTGATGGATGCCCGGCCTTCAAGCTGTCGCAGACAGAAGCCTGCACAGACAAGAAGGTCGTGGCCGCCTACAAAATGATGAAGGCCCCACCACCGGAAGAGCTCTATGATCTGCAGGCAGACCCTGCCGAGCTGACTAACCTGGCGGGGCGCCCAGAGCTCAATGAGGTCCAGACACGTCTCCGCGCCGCGTTGCAGGACTGGCGCACACGAACGCAGGATCCCACCACAACCGCCGCAGGGCTCGCCGCACTGACAAGATTCCAGGACCAGGCGAAGGCGCAGATCAAGAAGAGGATCGCTGCCGGCAAGGCGAAGGCCAAGAAGGAAGGCCGCGCGTTCCGTCGCCGTGATTTCCACAGGTGCAGCCAGCTCAAAGCAACCTACTTTGTGCCGACCGCACCGCGAGAGACCAAGTAGGCAGGAGGTGCCAACATGATAGCCGGAAAGAACATCATCTCATTGTTGAGCGCCACGCTCCTCACGGTCAGTGCCGCCGTTTGCCTGAGCCAGGATGCCGACGAACAGGAGTCTGTCGAGGCTCCCCCTGAATGGACCCTGCGCCTCAGCATTCCCAACACCGCCCTGCTCTCACAGACCATCGGGCAATCGGAGGGAATCGTCAAAGCCCGCCAGGATCCCCTATGGAGCTCGGCGGAGCAGTTCATGAGTAGCGCCCGGGCCCTCGTGTGCCAGTACCTAACCAGCGATGGCCCCGCTTCACTCGACAAGCTCTGGCCAAAACGCTGGGACCTCTACGTCTTCGCCCTGCCGGAAGACACAGATGAAGTGGAGGAACCCGTCGTTGTTGTCATCGGTGATATGGCCGGCAACGGAACAGCTCTGCACGAGCTCTGGGAAGACCGCGTGTTGCCGCGTCTCAAGACCGTCGCACCGAAGGTCGTGGTAACGTCATCTTCCCTGGAGGAGGGACTCCTATACACGCTGGAGACCAGAGGGAAACCGACTCTGGGGATGGTGTTCAGCGGGGAGTCACTGATTCTTGGACTGCCGGACAATGTGGCTGCCATCGCCGACGTGCCCGCCAAACAACGTACGCTCCTCCCCGAAGCTCAGCTCTGGAAGGACGTGACCTCAAACGCTCTCCCCAACGCGATTGCCCAGGTGGCCATGGATGGAGCAGCGGCCATGCAGCGCGTCCTGTCCGCCTTCCCCGAAGGCAGTCAGGAACGACGGCAGGCTCAGTTTTTCGGCCTCGAGGCGGTGACCAGTGTCATGTGTAGCACAGCCCCGGAGTCAGGGCGCTTCCAGGAACGGTACGTGGCAACACTTGCCCCAGACCGGATTATGGGCCTGCAGCGCATCCTGCTCGGTCGAAAACCCATTGTATCCAAGAGCCGCCTGTTCGTGCCCGGAGACGTGGCGTTCTACCTGGCCTTCTCAGTCACCAACGGTCTGGATATGTGGACCGCCGTCCGCGATGAACTCGTGCCCCTGCATGGCGATGAAGTCAGGGCAAAGTCGGAAAAGGCCATCGCCCACATCAGCTCCCAGTTGGGCCTGGACTTCGAGCAGGATGTCCTTACCCAGATCGGCCCGGAAGTGTTCGTCGCCGTCGATATTCCACCGAATGCGGACTGGAGTAGTAAAGGCAAGAAGAGGTTCCGCATGCGTGAGGCCCCAATCCTGGTAGGTTTCCAGATTCAGGACAGGACGGTTGCTCAGGACCTGCTCAAGACGATTCTCACCAGCCCGTTGGCGGTCGGTGCCGGAGTAACCGATCAGGTCGAACGGTATGAAGACGTGGAGATCCACTTTGTTGACTTCCCCAAGGCCAAACGGGGTGGTCAGTTAGCCTACGCGCTGATCGCGGACTTTGCGGTGTTCGCGCGTGACGGCGACACGCTGCGCGACGCAATTGACGCGTTGGTCGACCGGGAGAGTATTGCCGCAACCGAGCTCTATGCCGCCGACGGGAAAAGCGCCCCGGCCCCGCTGCTCCTCGACCTCTATGCCAACCTGCTCCCTATTGCGAAGGATGTCGTAACGGCACGGCTGCCCGACGAGAAGCCGGTACTCGCCCCGCTTGTGCCTGCCCTGACGGCAGTTCTGGAACACACGGGGCCGTCGCGTTTTTCACTGCGCGCAACCGATACGGAACTCCAAATCGATGGGCACGCTCCACTCCCACTGCTGACAGGTGGAACGACCGCAGCCGGACTTGACCAGCTGGTGAAGCCGCCGGCCGCACGCAAGGCCAAACTGGCACGGCAGCGAATGCGACAACTCTCCCGGAGCCTCCGCCGGTACCATCGCGTTAACAAGACACCTCCCGAAGCCCTGGAGGCCCTCACACCACGCTTCGCAAAGAAGCGACCGACCGACCCCTTCACCGATGGCGCCGACTTTGGGTACGGTGTGTCCCACAGCGGAAAGAACTGGGTACTGACCAGTGTGGGACCCGATGGCGTTGCCGATATCCCGGTGGACGAATTTGTCCAACAGGAATGGGAGGCCATTCGACGGGCAGACACACCGGAAGCAAAAGCCGAGGCCGAACGCCTGGTCTATCGGTTCAAAGCGGAGAGCAGCCAGGCCGAAAAGGGCTGGGGAGATGAAGGCGACATCGTCGAGACCGGCAAGTGGTAAGTACACCGTGTTCCCTCCGGCAGAGACGTCCTTCGGCCTTTGCAGGGCGCTTGCGCGCCGGCCAACGCGAGTGTCTATTACATGAAGCGAAATGACGTTATCAGAGTGGATGCCGCCCAGTAATAATGCACAGAAACCAACACACAAAGTCCACGTGCAGGCACGACCAGACGTTCACTCTGATCGAGCTTCTGGTGGTGATTGGTGTGATCGCCCTGATCGCGGGGATGTTGCTGCCGGCACTGGCCAAGGCGCGGGAGAGGGGCCGCCGAGCCACCTGCCTGAACAACCTTGCCCAGATGGGCATCTCCCTGAAGTCTTACTCCTCCGACATGGATGATTGGCTCCCCCCGAACCTCTACATCCTGCGCGACCATGGAATGGTGCCGGAGATGTTCGTCTGCCCCAGTACCCTGACCGAACCTGCCCCCGATCTGACCGCTTCCGCCTTCCTGCGGGAGAACTCCAGCTACAACCTGGTCGTCTACAAGACGGCCGGGACAGGGGGGTGAAGGGGTGCCCCAATGTCCGGCAGGATGTCGGAACACCTAGAGCCAGAGCTGATGACCGTATCTGACAAGACCGGTGTGGGCCTGGACATCTGGAACGGGGGCAACGAGTCCTTTGGGGGGAATCACCGCGGAGCCGGGGGGCACGTGTTGAGGCTTGCCGGCTCTGTAGAATGGCGCAACTCGACCGAATGGCGCTGCATGTCGGGCCGAGCAGAAGTCCTCGGGGGGGTCACTCTGGGCGCCAGTCGTCCACCGAACAACCTCGTTGGCCGCTGAGTTTCCGCCCTCATTTTGGCTCCCCCCTCTTCTGCAGGATACGCCCCCAACCGCCCCATGGAGCCTGAACGTGCCGACCAAGACCGACTACTCCCTCTATCTCGTGACTGATCGCACGTGGCTGCACACCCGGACGCTCTGCGAGGTGATCGAGGAAGCAGCCACGAACGGCGTGACAGTGGTCCAACTCCGCGAGAAGAGCGCGTCTTCGCGAGAGATGTATGAGCTGGGAAAGGCCGTTCACGAAGTCACTCGAGCCCATGGCATCCCGCTCATAATCAACGACCGGGTCGACATCATGCTGGCCCTCGATGCCGAAGGCGTTCACGTTGGTCCAGAGGACCTGCCGGTCGCTGCCGCCCGGGCGTTGGCAGGCGGGAAAATCATCGGAACGTCCGTGAACTCCCCGGACGACCTGGCCAAAGCCCACGCAGAAGGGGCTGATTACATCGGTATCGGCCCCGTGTTTGCCACCAGCACCAAGAAGGACACGCGCCATGTGCTGGGGGTGAACGGCCTGAAGAAACTGGTTCACGAGACGCACCTGCCATGCGTGGCCATCGGCGGAATCAACGCGGAGAATGCCGGAGCCGTCATCCAGACCGATGTCACGGGCGTGTGCTCAATCTCGGGAATTCTGGCACAGCCCGACGTCGGTCGGGCCGTCCGAGAATTCCGGGACCTTCTCGACCAGCGTGGTGAAAAACTCGCCTGACGCCCCCAATGCTATCAACTACTTCCTGCCCCCTGCACGGGAATAGAGGTCGCCGGATGGCCCCCCCGTTCGTCAGAGCCGCGCACAGCGTAAGCGGTCTTGCCCTGCCCGGCCGAGAAGAAGCCCCCTCCCGTTGGTCAGGGCTCTGACGGAACCGAACCGCGATCCACCGCCGTCGAGAACCCGGGAGACATGTCGAAGGGGGTAATTTGCGGTTGCTCAGTACTTGAACAGAGCCCCGACTTTGACGGACAGTCCGAAGTCACAGACGAACGGGCGCCTCTGCCGAAGGTCCGGCAGTCATATCGAAGGGCGTAACTTGCCTCCGGATGTATGGAGCGCCGGTTCTCCTATAGTAACCGGTCTGGCCGCATGCGGAAATGCGGCACCTCCAACGGTGTATTCTGTGCTCAAAACGCGTGAAGTCCCACACGAGGACGCACCACGCGACCCGGCTCGCACGCAAGCACGAACCTGGTCGGGCTGGACCACACCTTTCCACCGCCAACGGTAGTCGCCCGCACGTAGTAGTAGGCAAATCGCGCAGCCCCATCGTCCGCCGTCAACGCGACCTCATCCAGCGGGGTCGTGTCTCGCCAATTGAGTTCAGTCTTCCACCCTTCAGGGGTCGCAGAGTGAACCACTTGGCCATTGCGGATAATCTCAACTGATTCCAGATCGGTGATGCCGGCCACTTGGGCTCGAACTGTCCGGGCACGTCGGGCGGCTTCCAGCGAAACGGTCCTCTCACTCCCCATCCGTGCGCCGCTGATCCGGACGTCAATCAGCATGCGTTCTCCGCACGCCGCATAGCACTGTCGACGCTGAATCCCCCGGAAAATCCCCCGTCGCGAGAACTCATTGGTCTGCACGGCTGTAAGCCCGGGCAGTCGATCGATGTGCGGCGACTCGATCCCGCGGGCAAAAGTCAGTGTCGTGTGGGTGTCAGTTCCGCCCACAAAGCCAAGATGGTAGCCCTGCGCGAGCAGATCCCGCACGAAGCTGGGAGCATCCGCCACGCCGTGTTTGAGAGGCGTGGGATTGCCACGGAACTCACTCGTTCCCCACTTCGAATGGATCTCGACCACCGGCATCACGTCGGCCCCCGGGTAGATCTCACGGGGGATCGCCCCGTGCTTCCCCGGCCGCGATGTGTGATGGGGCACAATGAAAAACGCTCCTTGTGGGAGACGCTCTCCGAGCTCTTTCGCGAGAGTCAGCGTGTTCCCCGAGTCATACTCGTCTACGTAAGCTGGGAGGTCATTGAGCAAGTACACATTGTTGTCCCCACCCGACCACCCCTGTAGCGATGCTTCATACCCTGGCAGCATCACGAAGCCCCCTGGGTCATCGAAGAGGTCAACGGCCGTCCACATGGCCTTCCACTTGCCCTTGCTGCTTCGGCCATTCGACACATGGTCCGCCAGAGTTACCCAATCCAGGAAGTAAGCATCGCGGGACGCAATGCACGCAAGGTTCAGCGAGCGACAGCGGTCTGGATGGCAGTCAGACAGGATCGTGTGGATGTGAGGATCCCCCCAGAGGATCTGCCTCCGGCGGGAATCCGCCGTGCACAACGTTGGGTTGCTGTGGAAGGTCTGCCCATTGAGGCGACAGGCCAATCTGTGGAGACCTTCCCGCTCAAGCACGATGCCGTGTACTCGGACAATCGCAGGCTGATCGGCAGAGAATGACAAAGCCATCCCGTCTTTGTCCTCGTCTCCCGCCGAGAGGCGAACATCGTCTGCGCCCTCAAAGCTGGGGAGACGGAATCGATCAAGAATCGACACTCCAACCGTAAACGGCTCCCCCGGGCGAGTGATCGTGGGGACGACAACCATCGCTTCGCAGGCGTCTCCGCCTCGGGCCTCACACGCCAGCACACGGTTGGAGAACGGATCTGTCCGCTCAAGCTTCACGTCCATTCCGTCCTCCTTCAACTGGGCTCGCCCTACGTGCAGAAACGCCCAGGCGTTCGAACTGCTCGACTGGAGCGTCGTTGGCTTCCATCAAGCCGACCATATGCGCAATCATCTGGTCCTCGATCTTCAGATCAACAAGTGGGTTTTCCTGTTTTGGGTCCGCCTCCAAGTCGAAGAGAAGCGTCCCATACTGCTTCAGATTCCGCCCGTTTCGAGCGGGAATCTGCATGACCCGACACCCCTTCATAAACGAGAATGGTTCGGCGATCTCGGTCTTCTGCAGTTCCCCCACTTCGAAGGTGTGACGCATGTGGGTAGGCATCAAGGTGTACTCGTACAGCGGTAGATTGTCATCCCTCACCATCGCTCTCATGTACACGTATCGCCCGTCAGTGACATTCACATGTCCGCCATGGATACCGAAGAGAGCCGCTTCACGTACGGGGGTATCAGACGCGATGGTTTCCCCAAGCGGGACACCTTGCATGGCACTGGGCCGGTCCAGCTCAAAGTACTCCAGCAGTGTCGCCGGGAGGTCGATCGTCTGGACGAGGCTCTCACGCCGTTCCCCCTGCTTCCGTGACCGCGGGTCCCATATGAACAGTGGTGTGTGAGCGATCTCGTTGTAGAACGGGGCCCAGCACTTCGCCCAGCAATCGTGTTCGCCCAGCAGGAACCCATGGTCAGTGTTCACGATGAGCATGGTGTCGTCCCACAGACCACGCTCGTCCATCACATCCATCACCTTCCCAAGGTACGCATCACACATGCTCACAAGGGCTGCATTCTCATAGCGCATGTGTGCCACGGTCTCTGCATCCTCTGTGACAGGCCGGTAGGGAGGCCAGTCGAAATGGGCACCGGAGTAAGCGTGCGGGTAGAGCTGTTTGTACGTGTCAGGTGAGAAATAGGGCTCGTGCGGATCAAACGTCTCAATGTGCAGGAACCAGTTGTCCTCTCCGGCGTTCGTCTTCAGAAACTCGATGCCCATCCCGAACGTCTGTGCCTGCGATGTCTCTGCCTCGTCCTGCATGTAGTGGCGATTCACCCAGTCATGACGGAACAACTGGGAGGCCCGTCCTCCGCCATTGCGCGATTCCGGGATGTCTACAGCGTCAGTCAGGTCTGCTTTCCACTTGTCGCCCTCCTGACCACGCGAGATCTCGAACGACTCATAGCGGGTGTGATAATTGGCCCCGCCCTCCTCCCAGTAGTGGTAGTGGTCTGTCACCAGGTGACTGTAGATCCCGTTCTGTTTGAGAAGTTCGGGCATCGAGTCATCGAATGGCTCAATGGGACCCCAACTCCGATGCAGGAAGTTGTAGCGCCCCGTGTGCAGTTCACGTCGCGCAGGCATGCATGGCAGACTCCCTGCGTAGCAGTTGTCAAAGGTAACGCTGTGGTCGGCCAGTCGCTGGAAGTTGGGAGCATGCACCCAGTCACAGCCGTATGGAGGCAGCATGTGGCGGTTCAGCGAGTCAAACATCACCATGACAGCTTTCATTCACGGAACTCCACGTTGGCGATTATCAGTGGCATCGAACAAGGATACACCCGACAGACACGGCCCTACACTGCCTCCCTCCTTCGCAAAGGCAAACGCCCTTTGAGAATGCCGAACAGAGGAGAAGACGGTACGTTACTCCCGACCAGACTCGCTCAGCCTTCACTGTTTGACTTGCGACCACCATCTGGGAATACACACCATGACCACATCTGCTTCCACCAACGAACCGACTCGGCAGATCCACCTCGATTTCCACACGTCAGAACACCTGCCGGGAATCGGTAGTCAATTCAGCAAAGAGCAGTTCCAGAAGGCGCTGAAGCTTGGGTGTGTGAACCTCATTAACATCTTCGGGAAATGCCATCACAGCTGGAGCTACTACCCCACCGAAATCGGCATTCCGCATCCGAATCTGACCTGTGACCTGCTCGGGGGGCAGATCGAGGCATGCCACGAGATCGGGGTAAAAGCCCCCGTCTACTTCACCATGGGGTGGTCAGCCCACGATGCGGAAACGCATCCGGAGTGGTGCATGAGAAACGCCGACGGATCAATCGTCGGAGCCTGGGATTCGGAGATCGCTGCGGACGCCGCAAAGCCGGGGTTCCAGTGGAAGAAGCTGTGCCCATCCGGCGAATACCACGAACTCATGGTCGCCCAAACCGAAGAGATCTGCCGCCTCTACCCCATCGATGGATTCTGGTACGACATCTATCAAGCGCAGAGGGTCTGCTACTGTGACAACTGCCGACGTGGTATGGCCGATGCCGGAATGGACGTCGAGTGCCCGGAGGATGTGGAAAAGTGGCGCGCTCAGACACTGACCACACATGCGGAGGAGCTCAAGGCACTCATCCTGGCACGACACCCTGAGGCGAGCGTCTACTTCAACGGGATGACGACGCTTGGCCGACACGAAAACGCCCGGCATCGACTCTACGCAGTGAACACCAAGAACGACCTCGAAGACCTGCCCACCACCTGGGGCGGATACGACAAATTCCCGATCCGAGCCAAGTTCTTCCACAAGGAAGGTAAACCCATCGTTGCCATGAGCGGGAAATTCCACACCGCCTGGGGGGAGTTTGGTGGTTTCAAGGATCCAGAAGCGATCCGCTATGAGGCAGCATCGATGATCGCTTTCGGGGCGTCCTGCAACGTCGGTGACCAGCTCCATCCATGCGGACAAATGGACCTAGGGACGTACGCCAATATCGGGCATGCCTATGAGTATGTGGAGGAGATTGAAGACTATGGGGTCGGGGGCCTCCCCGTGGCTTCGCTCGGGCTCTGGCTGGCGCATTCAGCAGCAGAAGATGAAGGTGCGGCCCAGATGCTCATGGAAGAGCAGATCGACTTCGACGTCATCAGCCCGGGAGACGATCTCACGGGCTTTGAGACCATCATTGTGCCTTCCCGAGCAGGAATCCTCGACGACTCCCGCGACGCGTTTGCAGCCTACCTGTCCAGTGGCGGCAAAGCTCTCATTCTGGAGGAAGGCGCACTGAACGCCACCCGAGACGCCTGCACCGTCGATATCGGGGCTGATTATGCAGGCCCAGGCGAGTATGACGTGGATTACACGGTGGTGGCCTCTCCGCTGAGCGAAGGAGGGCTCGTGACCTCTCCGTTCCTCAACTACGAATCCGCCGCGCGCGTCACGCCGAAACCTGGCGTTACCCCCCTTGCCTCCATCCGTGAGCCCTTCTTCAGCCGTACGTACGGTGCCTACTGCGGGCACCAGAACACCCCCTACCAACTGGAACCGGCGGATCATCCCGCAGCAATCCAGAACGGCAATGTCGTCTGGCTGGCTCATGCCGTCGATCGGATGTACTTCAAGAATGGAGCCAAGGTCCACCGCCAGCTCTTCACGAACGCCCTGCGCCTGGTCCACGCCAAGCCAATGGCCGAGGCCGGGATGCCCAGCTCAGGTCGTATCAGTCTCCTGCACCAACGAGACCTGCGGCGCTACGTCCTCCATCTCACGTATGCCTCCCCCCTTCAGCGCGGGCGCTGCCTGGTCATCGAGGACCTACCCGAATTGCGCAACGTCAGCGTGAGGCTGCGTCTTCCTGAGACGCCCTCCTCACTGCAGCTCATACCCGCAGGAACGAGCTTACCGATGGCCATGGCGGACGGTGTGATATCGACCACAATCCCTGCTTTCAGCTGCCACTGCGCAGTGGTGGCCGCCTACTGACGGGCAGCGCTGAGTCACACACGATCTCCCACGGGCAAGCGCTGAGGCCCACCTCGCGCTTGCCCGTTCCGTCTCGCCGACCACCAATCACGACTCACCTCTTCTCACCGTCCTCTCCTATCGGAGGCTCCGCGATACCAGCCTGCTTCCACCACTCCGCCCCGGCAAACCCCTTCACGTGTCCGTCCGCGAACAGCACATGTCCGTACTTGGTGTGATTGCCCACCCGATCGCAGGCCAAAGGTGTCTTTGTTGCCCCGCCCTCTCCCCCATCCTCAGTCAGTCCTGCGAAATACACGTAGTCACTCCTGAGCGTTGCTCGCGTGACATTCTCCGTCCTCTTCTTCCTCTCCCGCCTTGAGCGTTGTCGTTGAACGGTCGGGCACTGGTAGACCTTCAACGTCGTCAAGTAGTCACCCTCAACAAGAGGCCCGAAGTCGGGGGGAAAGACCTCATCATGGTCTCCCGAATACATCCGCATCGCCAGGCCGATCTGTTTCAGGTTCCCCGAACAGTTGATTCGGTACGCCGTATGACGGTGCCCAACACTGTTACAACAGGGGGCCAGGAAACCAAAGACCACTACGGTGATCACGAGGACCAGTACAGATCGAACGAACACGCCGGATGCCTTCGAAATTGCCGGACCGAATCCACGCACTCCCTCAAGCGCGCGACGAATATGGCTGTTGTTGCGCCGCAGCGCGCCTTTGACAGCGCTTATCACAGCC
>Ga0209045_1000603_pt1 | contig 41077 bp, 39 predicted proteins | sample SaaInlLV_10m_DNA_4_FD_184664 | JGI IMG/M metagenome (GOLD analysis project Ga0209045, IMG submission 184664) | Marine microbial communities from expanding oxygen minimum zones in the Saanich Inlet - Saanich Inlet SI072_LV_200m_DNA (SPAdes) (version 2) | ecosystem: Environmental > Aquatic >...
AGGTAGAAGCGTCCGGGCACCAGCAGCCATGAGCCATCCGCGAGCTTCGGCACATCCACGAGGGGTGGGGGATTCTTCGGGTCGATGGCGAGGTAGGTAGCTCCGTCCACCGGGTCCACGATCTTCACCCGCTTCTCGGTCGGGTGGTAGCTCCTGAGACTGTCGCCCAGCCGCAGGTCGATGGAGTTCGGCCCGATCTTCACCGGGGCCGGAACGACCTGGATGAGCCGGTGCTTCATCAGGTACTTGATGGCTGCCCGCGAGATCATTCCGGGGCCTTCCCGTACTTCTCGTCTTCGGCTCCCGACAGCAGCCCCTCACACCGGGCGTCCAGAGCTGCGACCACCTCATCCACGTCGATGCCGTTGGCCTTGCAGGTGGAGAGCAGCACGAACAGCACGTCAGCGGCCTCTGCCAGCGGGGTCGAGTCACCCTTGCCCCGCAGAGCCTCGATGAACTCGCTGACCTCCAGGTGCAGGTAGCACCCAGCAGCCGACCATCCACGGTCCCAGCCGAAGCGTTCACAGACCTCACCGGCCTTGTCCGCTGCCACGTTGAATCGACTCATGCGCCCCACCCCTTCTTGACGACCAGGGCCTTGCCCGCCGCCTCTATGTCGTCTCCTGCTCGCAAGGCCACGATGACCACAGCGAGCAGGTCCAGCGTCAGATCTTCACGTTCATCCTCGGTTGCCTCCCACCACTTGAGGGACTGGCGAACCCGGATGGTGTGGATCATCACGGTGACCTCCTCGGCGGCTGCATCCAGCTCGTCGAGGGAGGCTCCGTTGATGATGGGTAGCGCATCCACAGGGACACGCTACCCACACGGTCAGCTTGCCGAGAGGGCCGACGCCGCCTTGACGCCGCTCTCGGTCGAGAAGTGCTCGCCCTTCACGAAGACGCCCAGCAGCAGACCGCCGGAGACCTCGTAGAACGTGCCCTCCTTCTCGGCCTTGGCCAGCTTGGTCGTCGGGTGCTTGGCGACGAGCTGGTCCGGGGTCATCGCGGTCGCTCCGAGGGTGTCCGGCACGAGTCCGGTGGCACCGACGTAGAAGGCCAGCGGGCAGATGTGCTCTGCGTAGGTCCGGTCGATGCTGGCGTTCACGTTGCCCAGCACCTCCTTGAACACCGCCACGGCCTCGTCACGGTCCAGACCGCCGCTGATGGCGTCGTGGAACGCATCCGTGTCGGCCTGCGCGATGCCCAGCACCTCGGCCAGAGCTGCACCACCACCGAAGCCCAGGAAGTCCTCGTAGATGGGGAACGTCAGGGCGTCCACGGCGTCGAGCTTCGTCCGGGCGGACAGAGCCTTGACCGCCCAGGTGTTGCCGTCGCCCCACCAGTCCTTGAGGGTCGGCTTCTTGACCGCATCGCCGTCCGGGTCGGTCAGGGTGAACCGCCGCTGGAGGTAGGCGTTGCCGCTCTTCAGCTTGCCGAGGTTCGTGATCTCCGGCGTCCCCAGCTTCACCTTGTAGGACAGGTAGGTGTCCACCTCGCCCGTGCTCTGCGCAGCCAGGAGGTCGGTGTAGGGCGTCACGGTCGGGGGCGAGAAGTACAGGGCCGGGGTGATGTAGCAGCCCTTGAGCGCGACGATCTGCTCGGCCGTCAGTGCCTCCGACTCGCCTGCCGTCAGCCCCGCGAGGAGCTTCTGGAGCACGGTCAGCTTCGCCAGGGCGTCGAAGGTATCCACCGGGGTGCCCGCGAAGTCCTGGTCGTAGTCCACCAGCGGCATCTGGCTGATGTCGATTTCGTGCTGCTCGGACGGGATGAAGCTGCTCGCCTTCAGAACGCCCAGCTTCTTGAGGGCCGCGAAGCACCGCTTGTCGTTGGTCTTGATGGGCAGGACCGGCACGTTCACCACACCGTCGCCGACCAGCGTGTAGTTGCGGAAGCTCTTGAGCGCGAGGGGGATGCCCGCGATCTCCTCCACAGCGTTGCCCGTGGCCGTCTCCATGAGGGTGCCGTCCTCCATGACCTTGATGTTCACCGTCGCGGTGTCGCGGTTGATGTCGATGCTGGCCACCGGGACCGCCGTGTTCTCGCGAGGCGTCTGGAGCTTGTGCGTCGGCGGCACGATGCTGCCGTCCTCCGCTCGCGTTCCAGGCACCCGCTTGAGCCCCCGCCGCTTGTAGCTCGCGGCGATGTCACGGACGTTGACCCGCAGGCTGCCCTTGTACTCATCGAGCACCTGGAGCAGCGACAGCAGCGAGGGGCCGGTCTCCCCCAGTCCGTAGTCGGCGGACTGGACGATGGTGGTCGCCTCGAACAGGAACTGCTCGACGCGGGTGGCCATCGCGGACACCTCGGCGGCGACCAGGGCACGGGCGTGCGTGTTGATGAGGTTCGTGACGCGGGTGCTGACCATCGCGTACTTCGCGGCGTTCAGGTTCCCCAGCGCGATCTGGGCGCGGCAGTAGGCGTAGACCGCATCGAGACCCTCGCCACGACCACAGATGCCTTCGGTGTTGGCGTCGTAGGTCGCCTCGTCCACCTCCGTGTAGCGGTAGACCATCGCGTCGTCGCCACCCGAGAGGCCGCGAACGGTGAGGCCCTGCGTGCTGCCGAGCACCTTCCGGGCCTTCTTGCTGACGAAGGTGATGAAGTCGGCTCCGTCGAGGGGGGCGTCGATGACCGGCGAGATGCTGCCCGCCAGGAGGGTCTGCGTGTCGTGCAGGGCCTTGTAGACCTCGCGGGCGTTGCTGGCCTGCATCGACTTGCCGGACAGCCGGTTGGCGATGGCCGACAGCAGGGCGAAGTCACACCAGCTCCGGTAGCCGACCGTGTTGCAGAAGGCGTTGGGGTGCTTCTCCAGAGCCTCGACGGCCTGGACGATGACCTGCGCCTCGCTGTAGGGGCTGCGGTCGTTGGCGTAGCCGTCCGTGTGGAGGCTGATGCAGGTGACCTCGGAGTCGTCGATCAGCGTCTCGGCGGCGACGAGCGCCTGGGAGATGCAGGTCAGCCCTCGCGTCCGCAGGTTGCGGATCTCAGCCAGGTGGGGGCTGTTCGGAGCCAGCACGTCCTCGACGGTCACCCGCTGGAAGTGGACCCGCACGTCGCCGTGCGACGAGTAGGTCAGCAGGCTGATCTTCATGGAGGGGTCGTTGAACTCCTCAGCGGTGAAGACCTTCTCCACGATGCTCTTGACCGCCGCGAGATCGCCCCACATGGAGCCGCTCACGTCGAGGATGGCGATGTGGTGGCTCGGTGACGCGGCGGCCTTCGCCTTGTCCGGCGTGGCCTCCTGGGGCGTCACGGTGAAGAATCGGACCGGCTTTCCGGCGTAGTTGTGCAGAGCGAACTTCATGGAATCTCCAGTGGGTGAATCTGGGCCGACTACCCACCGGAGACTGGAGTTGACCCCCCTACCTGGGACCGAGCACCAGCCAGATCTCGATCTGCTTGAAGGTCGAAGCGACGCCGGGGCCGCTCTTCCGCTTCATCTTCACGGTCAGGGCATCGCCCTTGTCCAGGTCCGCGCCCGAACCGTGGTACGCCGTCGCTGTCCCGTTGATGTCACCGAAAGCGTCCGGCGGCCCATCCTCGGTGAACACCATCGCGGTGAACACGCCCGAGGCGTCGGCACTGTCCACGATGATGAACAGCCCGCGAACCTTCCGGTTCTTCGTGAGGACGATGGGGAACTCGTCCGACAACTGCCCCTCGGCTGTCTTGAAGGTCCCGCCGCCGGAGCCCGGGACGGCCTTGCCGCGAGTGAACTTCAGGACCCGAACGGACTCGTCCTCCTGGGCCTCTTCCAGAGCCTCAGTGGCCTCGACAGCGGCAACCGTCCGCTCCACGAACGCGAGCTTCTTCAGGTGGCTGATACGACCAGCGGGAGGCGGGTAGGGATTCTTGGCCATAGCGGGCTCATTTGCCTGGAGCCGCGAATAGAGGGACTACCGACTACGCAGCCGCCGCCATGCCCGTCCCGCGAGGTTCCGCACCCGGAACTGGCCGATGCGAACGTGCGTGTCGTAGCCGTAGCCCTGCACCTTCGCCAGGAGGGTGACCTTCCCGTCCAGAAGGAACCGGAGCCGGTCGCGGACGGGCAGCGCCACCACACACAGAGGGAGCAGCGCCCCCGGTGGGCCGTGTGCCTTCGCGATGGGGAGGATGAACTCGGTGTAGGGCTCGCTCATCACGCCTTCCGCTTCTTGCGCTTGTTCGCCACCCACTCGTCGTGGATCTGCTCGAAGGTCTTGATGCCGACCAGGTGCAGGCCGATCTCGTTGGCGTAGTTCTGGAGCATGTGGGGGTTCCAGGAGCTACTGGAGAGCCGAAGTCGCCGGGAGTCCACCACCTCGATGTCCCTCTGGGTGCCCTCGAACTGGATGGGGCTGCGGAAGATGAAGATCACCTGGTTGCCCATCTTGCTGATGAACAGGAACGCCTCGCCCTTCTTGAGGTCACCGGGGTAGTGGCCCATCTGCCGGAACAGGTTGAGGTTGGTGGCCTCGCTCCGGGCGAAGGAGCACATGATGATGCCCTTGAGGCGCAAGTTGGTGAGGTTCAGGTTCTTGAGGTTGGGGCCGCTCATTCAGGAACTCCAAGATCGTATTCGTGTCGGACCAGGACCGACAGCTTCCCGTCGCTGGACAGCGTCAGGTGCTCTGCGTTGATGTCGGTCATCCAGGACTGGACAGCCTTCAGGCTGGTGAGGGTGCCGTTCGGCCCGTGGGGCTCCACGACTTCAAGGGCCGTCGAGGGCTCCGGCTCCGGCTCCAGCATCTCCGGGGGCAGCTCGACAGGCACGATGGCCTGCGACGCCTCCACGGGCGGCTCTGGGGCTGCTACGGGCGCTTCTGCCTGCTCTGCCGCCAGCTCTGCCCGCATGGCCACGATGGTCTCGTTGCCGACGCCGGACTGGAAGCGGGTCAAGCACGCCTGCTGTGCGGCGTAGCCGGAGTGCCCTTCGGAGAGCATCTCCTTGACGAGTGCGCGCTTCGCGGCGCGGACCGCAACGAGGGTGGCCTTCCGGGATGCCCGGATGCCTTCAGCGATGCGCTCCTCTGATGACGCCCGCCACTTCGCCATGATCGATGAGCCCACACCGGAGCCGTATTCAGCCTTCAGGGCTGCGACGACATCGGCGTTGGAGCCCCCCTCGTCAATGATCTGCATCCCACGGTCGTACTTCTCCATCAGCAACACCTCCATCGCCCCGACTACTCGCGGAACGGTGAGAGTGTATCCCCCGAAAGTCGGGGGGTGTCAAACGAAGGGCTAGCCCTGGCTGATATTAGCCGGACTGGTAGAAGTCCCACTTCTCCTCGAACTCGTCCTGCGGGATCGCCGGTCGCTTGCCGGTCAGAATCCAGCGGAGGAGGTGGTACTCACAGGGGACGTAGCCTTGCTGGTCGTGGGACGCGAAGGCCTTTCGCGGGGTCATGGCCAGCGAGTGCAGGCGGACCCAGGGCCGAAGAAACGGGTGCGGCAGAACCCAGCCGACCTTCGGCCGCTCCATGCCGATACCGAAGCGGAGACCGCAGCAGGTGGGGATGTCGTGCTTGTGGCCTTCGGCAGCCCAGTCGAGGACCCGCCGCAGGAACCCTGGGTCAGTGTCCGCCAAGGTCACGTTCGAGGTCGGCCATCAACATCGGGCCGTACCTCTCCCAGTCGATGCAGCGATCAAGCCGGAGAGGCACCCCTACTGCCCGGTCGTCCACGTAGTAGTGGGCGTAGGGCTTCGGGGACTCCGTCCACTCTGCCGGCTTCGGGGACTCCGTCCACTCTGCCTGCTCCGGGTGGGCGTTCAGTGCCCACACCGGGATGCCCCGCTCCTCCAGCCAGACCCTCGCCAGCTCCAGCGGCTCTCCGCTCCGCATGGTGCAGACCATGATGCGGAGGGCCGGGTACTTCTCCAGGGCCATCTTGAGCCAGGGGACGGCTCCGATGTCTTCCCCCATCAAGGGGTAGGCGTGGGTCACCACCGTTGAGTCGATGTCGAGGCCGAGGACCACCATGGTGCTGCTCATCGGTACTGCTCCCCCAGCTTGCCCTTTGCCCTCATCAGGTCCAGCTCGAACGCATTGGTGAGCTTGTCGATCTTGTCCTGGTGGTGCTTCTTGCGCAGCCGAATGTACTCGTTGTAGCCGGTCAGGGTCAGCTTGTAGACGTTGTACGTCCTGATGGTGGTCCCCTGAATGTGGCCGTGGACGTGATGGAACACGCGAGGCCCGACATTCACCGGCCCAGTCTGCTGCGTCAGGTAGATGAACTTCCGCTTGATCAGCGAGGGGATGGTCCGGTCCAGGATGCGTCCCTGCACACGGCCTTCAACGACGGCGTACAGAGCTTCGACCTGGGACATCGTCAGCTTGGCCATGAGGAGCCTCCAGCCCCTCTACCCGCTGTGTGCCGGAGCCGGGCCTACAGGAAGTTCCGGGGGCTCAAGATGCCCCGGCCGACCTGGGGGCCGAAGGCAGAGCGGATGCCGATGCCGTACTTCGGCTGCTGGAGCCCACGGATGAACTTCACCGTCCGCTGCTTCGCTTCGACGGCCTTATCGAACTGGCCCTCTGCGTTGCTCTTCAGGCTCTCGTACTTCGATGACTTCTCGATGGAGAGGCTGACCCCGCCGATGGAGTAGTCGAACTCCTCGTGGACCCAGTTGATCGCCAGGGCCATCAAGGCGAACTGCATCGCCCCGTAGTAGATCGCCGTCCGCCAGGAGGGGTTCTCGTTGACCAGCTTGGCGATGGTGCAGACGTAGGTGCGAGGGGGGAACATGTCCCACCAGTCGATCCCACGCAGGAGGTACTGGTACAGCTCGGCCTCCTCCCAGACGTAGCCGAAGACCCGGTTGTACGCCCCGATGTCCGCCTCATGCTCTGGCGGCCGGAAGTGGTAGTTCCGGTCGGGGTTGTTGTCGCGGAGCATCACCCGCAGACAGTCGATCATGTCCTGCTCGACCGTGCTGTACGGGCTGGCCACGACCGTCCCGCTCACCACGACAGCGAACTCCTGGACGACCTGCATGAACGGGGTGCCTACAGCCTCCTGGATGGTCCAGCGGATGCGGTAGGTGCCCACGGTGGCTCCGACCGGGATCATCAGGGCGGCATAGTATTCGCCCACGGCTGGGTTCACTGGCACACGGGCCGGGTCTACCCCGATGAGCACCTCGCTCTCCGGCGGCCCTGGGTCCACGTAGTACAGCGCGTAGGTGATCGACACCGGAGTCGTCGGTGTGCTGGAGCTGTCCTTGATGAAGATGTCGAGATCGCCCCGGGCGACCTCCTGACCTGGGAAGAATGCGACAGCCATCAGCTCACCCCTTCCGGCCAGATGATCGTGATCCCCGTGGACGGGGCGTCCTTGATGTCGCTCGACAGACGCTCCCGGATGGCGTGCAGAGCATCCTCATGGACACGCATCCGGCTCACCACCTCTGCCTTCTGGCTGGCGGGGGAGTAGTGGATGAAGTCCAGGAAGTACGCCCGGCCGGTCTCCGGCAGGATGCGGAAGGCGTTGACCTCCTTGGACGTGACCACGGGGGCAGCGTCATCCACTGGACACTGGATGCGTCGATCCATCACGGGACGAACTCGATGATGAGCCCGGTCGTGAAGATCCCCGACCTGGTGGCCGCGATGAGATCCACCTCGACTGTCTCCACCAGGTCGTTCGCTCCTGCGTCCTGGGCGTCGATCTCGGCGTAGAGCATGTCCCCGTCCGTGAAGGACACCGGAACGGCGTAGACGTAGATGAAGCGGCCCGTCTCAGCGGGAGTCACGGCGACCATCGCAGCAGCCGCGACCAGGACATTCTTCGCCCCAGCGGTGCTGAAGCTGAAGATGGTGATCGTCGGCCCCACGGTGGGGTCGAAGGGCGCGTTCGTAGCGTCCAGGAACCGGGCCTGGAAGATGTACGGGTTGCCGATGACCGCCTGTTCAGCCACGAATCAATCCTCCATGTGCGTCAACGTCTTGAGCACCTTGATCTCGTCACCGTAGGTCAGGGCGGGGACCTTGGCCTTGCGGGTGAAATACTGGTTCTTCAGATCACGGATGTTGTCGGGCTTCACGAACACGAACACCGTCCGGTCACCCTCCTTCTCCGTACCCATGAACTCCACGGCTGCCGTCTTGAGGTAGGCGGCGTAGTAGAGGTCAGCCGTCTTGTAGAGGCCATCAGAACCGTATTTGTCGCTGCTCATCGTCTGCTCCATTGTCCATCTCCCGGAGGAGAGGTAGTTCGCTCTACCCCTGCGGAGCTATAGGGAAACGAACGGAGCCAGAAACACCGATGCCCCCGTACTTCGCAGCACGGAGGCATCGGAGCGGAGATAGACGGGCATGGCGGACCCGTCCGGGGCAATCGATCAGAGCGGGTTGCCTGCGTCGTCGTAGACGCCGATGGCAGCCCCGATGCCGGTCGCCGCGACGTTGCCGCCGCCGAGGAGACGGGCTCGCGGCTTGATGGCCGTGACCGTGGCCGCCGTGTAGGCGAAGTTGACCGTGTTCAGCACCTCGATGGTCGCCAGCTTGTAGCCGTCGATAACGCCCTCGGCGTTGCTGATGTTGAACGCCCCGGTGCGAACCAGCGTCGGGCGAGCCCGGTAGCCGGAGTCCCCTGCCGCCAGGAAGCCGCCGGAGACGTAGAACTGACCCTGGGCCGTGATGAACGTCGGGGTCTGGGCCGTGACGAGCACCTGCCGGTTCGCCAGCGTCAGGAACACGTCAGCCTGCGTACCGAGGATGGTCAGCAGCGGCAGCCGGTAGATCTCACCGGCCAGGATTCGCATGATGTCCTCGACCGTCCCGAAGGACAGGGAGGCACCGCCAGCCGCCAGAAGGGTCGTGGCTCCCGCGATGTTCGCTGCGAGGATGACGTTGATCGCCGCCTCTGTCAGGGCGTTCCCCGCCAGAGCAGCCGCCTCGATCAGCCCGGCACAGGTGTTGGCCTGCGCGATGGTGATCGGAGCGTTGCCGACACCGCCGCCGGTCTGCACGCGGTCGAACAGGTAGGCCGCCAGACCGAAGCAGGTCTGCTGGGTCGCCACCACGTCGTTGCCGCCACCCGTGGTGTCGTCAGCGATGTCGTTGTGGGCCGCCAGCAGGGTCGTGTTGAGCGACCCGCTGACGTAGGCGATCCCGTTGACCACCGTGACGCCCTCAGCGTCGTGCATCTCGGCGATGTAGTTGTTCTGAGGGGTGCCGTCGTAGACACCGTTCTTCTGCCCCGCGTTCGGGCTCAGGTCGGTGAGGTTGAGGCCCACACCAGCCAGGTCGCTACGCAGCGGCAGAATGAAGACGCGATTGGCCATTGTGGATCTCCTGAATCAGATGACGTTGCCGAGCACGTCGTACACGACGACGGCTCGGGCAATGCCCGTGGCGGGGATGTTGACGGCACCGATGGTCTGTGCCGGGGTGGCACCACCAGCGTAGGTGAACGCCGGGTTCAAGTACGAGTAGGTGGCCGACAGCAGCTCCGCGAGCACACCGTCCGTGGCCGACAGGTGCAGGTGCCCGGTCTCCACGGTGGACCGCACGTCGTTGAAGTTCGTGTCCCGCACGCCTGTCTGCACCGGGGCGACCCGGGGCTCGCCGGGGCGGATGTGGGTCATCGGGGACGTGGACTTGCGACCACGCACCGGAGCTGCCGCGTCGGTCGTCACGACCGCACCCTCTCGCCAGGTGTACGTGGTCCGCACCGAGTCGTCCATCTCGATGACCGGAGCCGTCACGAAGGCACCACGACGGGGACCGACGAAGACCGGAACACCATCTTCGAGGGTGGCGTTGGCGGGCAGGCGGTACCGCTCACCCGCGAGGATGCGCAGGATCTCCTCCAGCGTCGCCGTGCCGTTGCCCTCGGCGAGAGCCGTGGCCGCTCCGCAGCGGACCACCAGCCGGGCGTTGACCCATGCTGCCGTGAGGACGCCACCAGCCGCCACCTGGGTCTCGATGTCGCCAGCCACGAAGTTCGCCATGACCGCCGTGAGCGCACGGTTGGTGCCAGCCACCTCGACGGTGTCGAGGAAGTACCCCGACAGGCCGTAGGTGATGGCTGCGGGGCCGAGGGGCAGCGCCAGCGCACCCACGGTGTTGTTCACACCGTCGAGCAGGTAGTGGCTCTGGTAGCCGCCCTGTGCGACCCCCTCGTAGACGCGCAACCCCTTGGAGGGTGTCGCGTTCGGCTTCAGATCGAGCACCTGGAGAAGCGAAGCGTCCAGGTCATTCCGTGCGAGCACGATGTATGCGCGGGTCATCAGATGTCTCCTTGATCAGACGAGAAGGGAGCCGTCGTCGTCGAGGACGGTGACGACGCGCTGGTTCACGAGGGTTGCCTGACGCTGAAGAGCAGTCGGGCTGCCCGCAGTTCGGCTCGACCATGCCTGCACTTCGGGATCGGGGAACAGGGTGACGCCCGCCGACAGCCGGAAGAGCTGCCCGGCGTTCACCGAAGCCTGGAAGTGGGTGCCGTCGTAGGTGGACCGCACACCCGCCAGTTCGTTGTTCACCACGTCCCCGCCAGCCGCTCCGGCAGGGGTCGTGAGGAAGGTCGGGTTCGTGAGGCCACCGCCGGTCTTCAGCGCCTTGCGGCCCGCCGTGGTGGCTCCCCACTCGCCGCTGAGCATCCCGGTGTCCCAGGTGGTGTTCGGACCCGTGAAGGACCCCGTCGCCACCGTGCTCCAGTTGGTGCCCGTCACGTCCTTCACCACCGGGACCGGGACCTGGTAGGCCCGGCCAGCGAGGATCGAGAGGATGTCCGCCAGCGAGGAGGTGCCCGTCGCGATGGAGATGCCGCTCACGCCGACGACGGCGTTCATGGCCGCGTCGATGAGGACCACCGTGCAGGCGGTTCCCGCGTCCACGAGGGCCTGGACCGCTGCTGCGGAGGCGTTGATGAGGGCGGCCGTCCAGGTCACCATCGTCTTCGCCATCGCACCGGCAGACACCACGACGCGAACACCAGCCGTGCTCTCGGTGATGCCCATCGCCCCGACCGAACCGGCCGTGTCAGCCAGCGAGGTCACGACAGCGGAGGTGCCACCGACGTTGCTCGCCGTCACCGTGGAACCACCGATGGTCGTCCCGAGGGCCACGTCAGACGTGGCGTTGTTCAGGGCTGCCGCCAGCGAGGTCGCCGAGGTGATGTCCGTGCCGAGCGTCGAGTTGATCAGGGAGTCGAACTGGAACAGGGCCGGGTTCGCGTTGACGTTGACCAGCGTGGCAGCGGAGAGGACGAGCTGGCCCGCCTCGGTGGTGCTCATGTCGAGCTGGCCAGAGAAGCCGGGCAGGGAAGGCGTCAGGGTCACGGTGGCCGTGCCACCGCTGGCTCCCGTCACCGTGCCGAACAGAGCCGCCGGAGCCGGACCAGCGTAGTTCGCCGCGATGAGGATCTGGTTGGCCGCGTCGTTGATCGCCGCGACGATGGAGGTCGCCACCGGGATCGACACGTCGGCGTTGGTGCCTTCGTAGTAGGCCGCCGAGCCGAACTCCGAGGGGACGGCCGCCGGGTTCGGAGCCGTGTGGGTCAGCGACACCGGGGTCAGCGTCGCACCACCGACCGTCTGGACGATGGCTGCGTCGCCCCAGACACCGAGGACGCTCGGGGTCAGGGTGATGGCCACCGCCGCACCACCAGCGTTGGTGGCCACCAGCGTGCCCGCCGTGGGTGCCACGACGAGAGCGTCGAGAGCCGCCGTCAGGAGCGCCTGGGCGTTGGCGTGGTTGATGGCCAGCACCAGCGAGTTCGAGGTCTGCTGGTCCGTACCCGACTGGTCGAAGATCTGGTTGGGGATGTCAGCCGCGCCCGCCGCCGTGAAGAGCACGCCCGCGATGGTGATGGCATCCCCAACCAGCACGGTGTTCGGCGTGACGCCCACGCCCGTCGAGTCATCTTCCACGCAGGAGAGGGCCGAGAGGCCCACGGTGAGACGACCCACGGCAGCCGTGGGGTCACCGACCACGATGGAGCCCGTCGCCGTGTTCTCGACCGCCGTGTAGACCTGCGTTAGCACGCCACCGGGGCCGGTGTACGTGATGGTGTCGCCTACGAGGACACCCGCGAGGGTCATCGTGCCGGTCGCGGCCTCCGACCCACCCGGATCGACGCGATCCGCGATGTAGGCTTCGAGGCCCTCGATCACGAACTGGTCGCTGATGGCCGGAGCTGGGAGCAGCGTGATCGGCCCAGCACCCGCGAGCGCCACCAGGTCGCCAGCGGGGCGACTCAAGTAGCGGTTCTGGCCAGGGGGATCGATGGACTGGTTGCGCTGCGACTCGTTCGGCCACAGGTCCGTGATCTGGACGGTTCCATCGGGAACATTCGCATTTGCCAGGCAGATGAACGGCATGTTGTCTCTCCGTGAGGCTCGCAGGCAGGTCACCCTCGCCTACTTGTTGCTCCGTATAGATGAACTATTCAAGATCGCCCCAGGACTCCGTGAAGAGAGAAAGGACAGCCTCCAGCGTCGGGGGTAGCTAGCACAAGCATCTTCGTGGACCCTGAGTACAACTGGACTTCGTCCCCTGGAGCGATGGGCTGCATCAACTGACCGGGACCAAAAGAAACCAGCAATGTCTTCACACCGTCCAGATTCGCGAGGTTGAACTCCGACATCGGGTACGGCAGGACCAGGGCCATCGGGCGGGGAATGGCCGATGTCAGATCTTCGCTGAAAACCGCTGGGCCACCTGCGGTGCTCGTCGTGGCCGATGGTGCGATGCCCTGCATCGTGAACGACGGATTTGGGAGCCCAAGCGTCTTGGCTGGAGGCACGCAGTAGATCGGGCCGAGCACCGGCAACGGACCAGGCACGGTCAGGAGCCCCACGCCCCTGCGGTTCTCCTGTACCCGCAGGTAGAGCCACTGCTCATCCGGCGGGATGATCGTCCCCACCGCGATGTAGTCGTCGAGATCGAAAATCGCGTGCGTCATCCCCCGACGATTTTCAGGCACCAGGCCTAGGCCCTTCCGCCGGAGCGTGGGGGAACGGAACGTCTGATTGAACGGCGTCGTGAACATCGCCACGGCACCAGAGCCGAGGACTCCACTGGCAGCCGGGTTGCCGTAGGCGTCGTTGACGGTGTCCCCACCCCAGAACTGATAGGCGACGACCGCCGGATCATTCTGCAAATACGTGTGGATGAGGTGCGTCGAACGCTCCAGCATCCCTGCGTAGGTGAGGAAGGGACTACTCATCAGGGGGTCTCACCAGATGTCACGCCATGCAGCGTGAAGCCTGCACCAGCCACACCGTCAGGGCAGGCCAGCAGAAGCTCCTTGGTGGTGCCGGTGTAGAGAGCCAGCTCGCCATTTGCCGGGACATTTCGCATCGCCTGTTCCGGTCCGAACGACACCAGCAGATTCACCGCCGACAGGTTGCGAATGGAGAGGGCCGTCAGCGGCTTGGGGAAGACCAGGTGCAGAGCCCTTGGAGCTGCGGAGGTGTAGTCCTCGTCCAGGTCCGGGAGGCCACCTGCGGCACTCGCAGACCCCGAAGGGGCGACGCCACTCAGGGTGAACGTGGGCTCGCGTGTGCCGAAGTACGTCGCCGGGGGGATGCAGTAGATCGGGCCGAGGACCGGCGAGGCCAGGTCCGGCTGGTAGATCAAGGTGCCCGCCGTCACCACGTCCGGGTCGATGAGGACTCGGGGGGCGGACGGGGTGGTGACCGTGAACTGGGCGATGCTGCCGGGCAGGAGGTTCGCTGCTGCATCCTCTGGAGCGATGCTCACGTCGGGGGACGGGGCTCCGGGGTTCAAGGCGAAGGTGTGGGTGTTGACCGGGAGCTGGAGGTCCATCTGAGCCGCGACATCCGCCGCGTCGTTGAAGGCTGCCGCCAGGTTCGCTGCCGCGTCGTTGTCCCCGGCCCCAAGACCGATCAGGAAGGGCTGACCGATGAGACCCGTTCGGCCCGCCAGGTTGTTCGCACCCGCCTGGAACTCGAAGTAGATGCCCTTGACGATGACCTGGTCGGTCGCGATGACACCGACCATCCGCATGTCGGCGGTCGGGACATCTGGGTAGAAGGCTGGACCGGCATCCCGGGCCTCCTGCGCTCGCAGAAAGAGCCAGTTCGTATCCGGCCCGACCGCAGGGCCACCACCAGCCGGGACCACAAAGTCCTCGATGTCGAACAGGAGGTGCGTGGTGCCTCGCCGGTTCTCCTCGATCAGACCGAGCCCTTTCCGCCGCAAGGCCGGGGAACGGTACGACTGACCCCGGAGCACCTGGAAGAGGCTCAACGGACCGACCCCACCGACCCCGCTGTAGAGCGGGTCACCGTAGGCGTCAGCGACCGACCGCTGGCCCCAGAAGACGTACCCGACGACCATGGGGTCGTTGTGGACGTAGGCGTGAATCAGGCTGGTGGATCGCTCCAGGAGGCCCGCGTAGGTGAGGAGTGGTGAACTCATGCCCTGCTACCCCTCCGCTTGGCCTGCCGAGCACGCTTGTCGTACTCGCGGGTGTCCTTGCCCTCGCTGGCTGCCAGCTTCGAGGCGTCTTCCCATGAGTCCACCCGCTCCCCGTTCACGTTCGGAGCCAGGTTGAACTGCGGGCCGTCCATCTTCAGGACGTGCTCGCGCTCGCCTACCTTCGCCCGGCGGGCGGCCATCTGCTTCTTGACCTGGATGTTCTTGCCAGGCCACACGTCGCCTCGAAGGACTCCACCGACGCCGGAGGCGATCTGCTTGTCCGCGTCAGCTCCGCAGGTGGGGCAGTCTTGCGGGGCGTTCCGGTTCACGATGGCCAGGGTCTTGAAGAACCCAGCCCCACATTCGTCGCTGCTGCACTTGAAGACGTACTCAGGCATCTTGCACCTCCAGGGATGCAAGATACCGGGCAGCGACCCTCCGGCTGCTGGACTCGAACTCTGGGTACTCGGCGACCATCTCACCAAGGCGCAAAGTATCGGCTAGATAGTGGGCCATCCGCCTCTGCTTCGGCACTGACCACTGCTTCGTCGTGACGTGGCCCAGCACCGCCAGGACGTGCTTGCAGGCCATGTGCTTGCCCGAAGGGTCCTTGATGTCCGGCTTCGTCGCCATCCCGCGAGGCTTCCCGTAGAGGTAGTCCCCCTGCTTCGCGTGAAACTCCGGTCCCTGCCACTGCCAGAAGGGACACGAGCAGGAGACCTTCACATGGGTCTTCTGGATGTCCCGGATGTTCCCCTTGCGGATGGCCTTGAGCCGGACCCGATGGGTGCCCTTGGAGCCCTGGACCGTGAACGACCAGATCGCGTTCTTCTGGTCGGCCCGCGAGAGCTTGAACTTCAGGCCCTCTGACCGAGCCACCAGGTCGGAGCCGCAGCCGTCCCGGATCTCCCGGATGAGGGCCGCCGTCTTCTCCACGTGGTCCTTGTTGCCGGGATACACCTTGCTGCCGGGGTTCGAGTCCTCGACCGACTTGTCGTGAGGGCCGAAGAACACGTCGCCGGGCTTCCGGTCACGTCGCGTCCGGTCTTCGTGGTCGTCCGCACGGTCGTACACCGTGTCCGGGTCCATGACCGGCGGTCGCTTCTCGTACAGGAACGTGCTGATGACCTCGCTGGCGAGCTTGTTCACGGCCCCGTAGTAGAAGTCGTCGTCCTGGGGGTCTACCAGCTCGTCGTCGTGCTCGCAGTTCCGCTCGTCGTCGTCCGCGTGCATGAAGTCGGACTCGACGATGTAGAGGTTCACCAGGTCCGAGTTGAGATCGGTGTACTCGCTGAACTCCTCGCCGTATGCCTCGATCCCCACCTCTGCGTCGATGAGCGTGTAGGCGGCCTCCATGTCCTCGTCGGACAGGAACGCAACGGCGACCAAGAAGTCCCGCACCGGCATCGAGCGGAGCATTCGCTGTCCCGGCTCCGCGAGGTAGAAATGGACCAGCCCCGTCATCCCGCTGATGTTCCGCAGGTAGCCCAGCGTCAGGTTGTCGTCATCCCCGAACGTCCGGCGGAACTCCCCGTTCGGCCCCACGTCCAGAGCGAAGGCGATCTCGGGAGCTGTCAGCACCTCACCCCGCCGCATCTTGAACCGCTCAGGGTGCTTGCGACGGATCTGCTGCTGCTGCTGGAACTGCGGGTTCTTCTTGAGGCGCTTGTACCGCTTCTTGGACTTGATCTTCGACTTCATGCGGTTCTGCCGATACCGCTGCTTGGCCCTGAGCTTGTCCACGCCTCGCTGCTTCCGCCGACGCTGCTGAGGCCGACGCTTCAGCCGGAACCCGGCATAGGCCACCTTCGGCTGCCCGTCGCTCATCCATGAGTCGAAGACCGAGTCCTCATCGTCGTCGAGGGCATCCTCGACCCCAGCGAACTCGAACAGCTCGTCCATGTGGTCGAACAGCTCGTCCAGCCGGTCCTCGTCGATGACCGTCTCATCGAAAAACGTATCGAAGTCCGCAACGTCCTGGATGTCGCCCAGCTCGAAGTGGATGAACCCGCACGGGGACACTTCGATGACCTGCCCCCACTCGCCCGTGGGGTAGTGGAAGAAGGGGATCGGCAGGGAGGCACGCTTCGGGCGCTTGTCCTGCTTGGTCTTGCCAGGCAGAGCCTTCGCCTTGTCCCGCTGCTTCTGGCTCCGCTCCGCGATGGTCTTCGCACCACCACCAGGCCGACGCTCGAACCGCTCAGGCTTGTCGTCGCGACGCTCGCGGTCGCTCTTGTACCGACCGTTGCTATGCAGCCGCTTGTGGCGACGCTTCTGCCGCATCTTCGCCGGACCGCGCTTCCGCATGTACCGCTTGTGGAAGTACATATAGGCCCGGCCCTTTTGCTTCCGCTGCCGCTTGGCACCGGGGTAGGCCGGTGGGTACATCCCCGCCAGGCGGACAGCAGCAGCCGCGAGGGCTGGGTCCAGCTCGTCCAGGAAGTCTTCGTCCCACTCGCCGTCTGCCGTCATGCCGGGGCGACGGTGAGGCGTGATCTGCGAGTCGGTGATGTCCGGGGTCGGGTGGGTTGCCCCACCGTCGTACTGACCGCCGGGCTTGCCCTTGGTCCGGGCCTTGTCCTGGTGGATGTTCCCGTCAGAGTCGCTGCCGGACTCGCCCGGCATGTTGAGGACAGTCGGCCCCTTGGTGGGCTTGCTACGGGACCAGGGCGGGGAAGGGAGCCCCTGGGTCGGGTACTTGCCGCTCGATGAGTCGCCCGTGTCCGACTTCGTCGGGGCGGGGTTCTTCACGAACGTCCGGTAGTTGGTCATGTCCTCGACGGTACGGGCGTGCCTGGGGTGCTCGCCACAGTGCTGGGGGCGGGGGTCGGGATGGCCCTTCCAGTACGTCGAGATGATGACGGCCGTGCCACGCTCGTTCTTGAAGATGACCTGGAGGTCACCGAGCTTCTTGTCCACCCACTCGATCGGACCGCCACGCTGGAACTCTCGCCACCGGAAGTCACCCTGGCTCTTCCAGTCGTTGAGCTGCTTGCTGTAGTGCTTCAGGGCCTCGCGGAGGTCAACGACCGTGATGCCCCGCTGGTCCATGCGGTACTGGGCGTGGGCCGTGATCTTCATCTGACGGAACATGCCGCCGCCCCGCTCGGTTTCCAGCTTGTAGATCTTCGATGCTTCGGGGTTGGTCAGCTTCCCGCCCTGCTCGACCTTCTCCGACAAGTTGTGCCGGAGGTCGGGGTGACGCACCTGGTCCTCAATGCGCTCCACGACCAGGCAGGGACCTGGCTTGTCCCACATCCCCAGCGACGGATTGAGATCGGCCCTCTTCGCCCCCATCGTCAGTCTCCTCGGAGCTGAGCCAACAGGTACCGCACGGCCAGTCGGTCGATGGACCGTGCCTCTGGGGAGGCATAGCGGAGGCCACCACCCCCGAAAGCAGGCGTGACGGCTTCATCGACCTGATTCTTGTCGTGCAGAGGGAGCCGGGCCTCCAGGAACTTCTCGCCCATCTTCGACAAGGCGAGGGATGTGCGGTCGAGGTCTAGCTCCAGCCGCTCCAGCCGACGCGGGGCACCCTGGATGAGATCGCCTGCGATCTGCTGGAGATGCTCACCGTGGTCAGACTGCTCGACCAGCTTGATCGCCCGGTTGACCAGGTGCTTGAGCCGATGCGCCTCGACACGAGCTGACACCACCCCCTGGGTGATGAGAGCCCATGCTGCTTGGCTGCTCGCGGTCTTGTGGGGCACGAGAGTCCTCCAGGCAGGCCTGATGCCTCCTACCTGTCGGCTCCCATAGGGAGACTAGCGAACAGCCGTCAGGCCCCGGCCAGCTTGCTGCGGATCTGCTCCGCGACCTTCTCCGACTCCTTGCCGCAGATGGCGTCGATGGCTTCGGGCCAGTCGCCGTAGAAGTCCACGGCTTCCCGCACCCGCTTCTGCCAGTTGCGGCGGATGTTCCAGCCGTCCAGCACCTCGGCGATCTCCTGGTCCTCGGTCAGCTTCGGGGGCGGGGCCGGTCGCTCGTTCACCACCCCAGCCACGGCAGCACCGGGCAGGAGGTCGGCGAGGTCCGAGGCAGCGATGGCTGCATCCACGTCGCCCGTGGCTCCACCCTCGCGGATCTCGTCGATGCCGACGTTGCCCTTGGCGGGCACCTGAGTGGTCTGGGCGGCACGGGGAGCCTGGGGCTCATGCGTGTGCATCGGGTCGTCGATGACCTGCGCACCCGTCACCTCGCGCTTCGGGGTGTCTGCGACAGCCCGACCCTGCTGGACCGCGTGGGTCTGCCGGGCCTTCATCACGTTGGTCCCGGCCACCGTGTCCGGCGTGACGGCTTCACCCTCTGCACCCACGGCGGCACCGGAGGAGAACTTGTACTGCTTCTTCACGACCTCGCCGCCGTCGTCCTGGATGACCTGGTACTTGCCGCCCTTGCCGACCCGCTTGCCGCCGCCTCCGGTGGAGTTGTGGCGTTCGCCACCCATCTCGGCCCGCGTCTTGTGGGGGTCTACCTCTTCCAGCTCTGCGGCCAGACGGGCGATGTTCCGCTTGTTGATCTCGTTGGCCTTCGCGACCCGCTGGGCCTCCGTGCCGGAGAGCTTCGCCGTCGCCTGACCGGAGCTGTGAACCGGCTGTGCCGTCTGGTACGTCTGCTCGTCCGCCATGAGGACCTGCTCCAGGCCCTCATCCACGTCGGCGGCGTTCTCCGGGGGCGGGGCGTCCGGGTTCGAGTCGGCCTGGGAGATGCCGATGCTCGTCTTGCGATCACGTCGCTGCTGACGCAGAGCCTCCAGCCGGTCCTTGTTGCCGGACGCAGCCGCCTCGCGGATCTGCTTCTGCTCCGTCATCGTCCCGACGACAGCCTCCTCCTCGGAGGCCTCGTCCATCGTGAACTTGTCGCCACGCTCGCGAGCCTCGGGCGTCGCGTGGGACACCTCCACCCCGGCGGGCTTGCTCTTGTACTGGGTCGTCTGGTCGGCCACGGGCACGAACCAGTCGCCGAGCAGACCCTGGAGCTGCGGGACGCCGTACTCCATGCCTGCGTAGCGGACGGTGGCTCCGTCGTAGTCGAACTCGTCGTTCGCCAGGATGTCCGTCTCGTACTTGCCGAGATGGATCTTGTTGGTGGCCCGGTAGGTTCGGAACTCGCCACGCTTGAAAGCTGTTGCACCCATCGACATTTCTCCGTCAGGAGTTGAGGCCCCGTGAGCGGGGGGTGAGGTTCAGCACCCTACCCACCTGTGGCCCTGATCAACCCGAGGTTGAGATCGCTCTACCCGCACTGGAGTCGTTCGCACCCAGAGAGGCTGCGATTTGGTCTCGAATCACCGGCAAGAATGCCTTGCGGACAGGGACCCGACCCACGATCACAGCGCGGTCCTCCGTGGCTGAGTACACCAGGAACTCCAGCAGGCAGGTGCTACCCCTCTCCTGGACTCTGAAGGCGTTGGTGAACACCCCGAGGGCCATCGAGGGATCAACCACGACTTCACTGGCGACGTGATGCAGCCCTGGCATGTGCGCTCCACAGCTAGCCTTGCCGAAGGTCCGCCAGAGCCTCGCGTAGACCTGCATGGTCGTCGCTGGCGGCGGTGACCTCGATCAGGTCTTCTGCTTCACCCACTACCCGCAACAGCAGCTCGACCTTGCGGGCCGATGCCTCAATCTGTGGGTCGGTCAGGGCTTCATCGAGCTGCTGCAACGCCACGACCACCTCGCGGGGAGCCCCGTCCGATGGGGTCTGCCGGAGCAGGGCCAGAGCGTCGATTGCGGCGACCATGGTGGGCTGTGGCTGGAGAGCCCTCTCCAGCAGGACTTCCATCCGGGCGAGCTGCTCCGACTGCCCCATCAGCTCGTGCTTGATCTTCTCCCGCTCCCCCTCAAAGGCCAACCCCATCTGGCTGTCACGGGCCTTCCGCTCCAGGATCTCTGCCTCCAGCAGAGCCGTGAAGTTGCTGATGGCTGAGCCCGTCTGTTCGACGTGGTCCACGAAACCAGCGAAGGCCCGGACACCACTCGCCCAGGTGGTCATCGAGCTTTGCAGCTCGAAGGGGACGTTGAATGTCCCGTACTGAGCGGACTCCAGGGCTGTCGCCAGGGAGTCGAGGGTGCTGCTGAAGTCGGTCACGACCCCTCTACTCACAGGGAGGGTGCCGTGACCCCCCGGCCAGCACGATGGGCCGGAGCCCAAACGACGAAGCCTCCCGGTCCCGAAGGACTACGGCAGGCTCGTAGTTGATCGTTGCACCTTCGGTTTCCCGCTCGTGCTCTGGTCGCCCTCCCACCCTTGCTCGCTTTCGCGCCTGGGGGTAGCCCGCTTCCGTCCCCCGCTCTCACGGGGTCCTTCTGCGAGTCGAGTCAGGTGAAGGTGATGGTCCCTTCTCCTCGACGTGGGTTCGGTTCGGCTTGTTTCATCCGACCGGGAATTGGCTCTGTCGCCTCTCCCCTGACACCTCGGCAGAAGGTGTCCCATCGTTGAGGCCGGTAGCTCACCGACCCCTACTCTGACTCTCGCTCTCGGGCGCTTTCCCGTTCGCTGCTGCCAGAGGCCTCGTCAGGTTTCCCCGTTGAGACAACGGCCAGGGTGACGTTCCTGACCTTCCCTCCTGAGTCGCTGAGCGGTGTCTGCCGCGCATCCTTCTCCGAGGGGCCATCCGGGTCTCCCCGGTCAGCGAGAGGGAAAGTACAGAAGGTCCGTGGTGGCGTCAAGCGTCGGGTTCACTTTTCTCGCAGAAGGTCTACTCGCAGTTGTCGATATTGGGCGGGGTGCCGTTGGCGGTGCCGTTGCAGTTGTCGTCCCACGCGGTATCGCAGTCCTCGGCGACATCGGGGTTGATGTCCGGGTCGTTGTCGTCGCAGTCGTACTCACCCGTGACACAGCCCCCCTCCGGGCACGACGGCCAACCATCGCAGTCAAGGTCTTCGGGGTCGTTGCAGGGCTCGTCGGTCGTGTCGTCGTCGTCGGTCACGGTGTCGTCGCCCCAGTAGACGACCATCTGGCCGTCATCGCTCATGGTGTCCAGCAGGACGCCGCTGGTGGGGTAGCAGCCCGCCATGAGCAGGGCGGTGATGATGGCAAGGATGAGCAGTCGTGCATTCGTCATGGTCAATTCTCCTGAGAGGTCTCGCTCTCTGCCCCTACTACTGACGAGTTCCGTGTTCTGATCCCCGAATCGATCTTTCCTCATGGGCTCAGAAACGGGTGGCGGGCAGTAGTTGATATGCAGGCGGGACACATCACCCCGCCAGAGAGACGGCGCTGAAGCCGAGAAGGAGTCTGGATGAGGACGAACTAGCTGCTGACACGATTCCGTCTCATGCGAGGCCGCTGGGTGTGAACCTGGCGGCCTTGCTGCGTCTGCCAAACGACTCGACCCCCGGAAGCCGAAGCCGCCGGGGGTCGAGAAGAGATTGTCACCTCCGGTTCAGGAGGTCCGCTTCATCAGCGGGTGACGGTCAGCCGGGCGAGGCCACGGGGGTTGTAGGCCCCGAGTCCCAGGTTCTCGAAGATCGAGAAGCCGATCATCCGCCGCTTCGGGTCGTCCGCCGACAGCACGGTCAGCTCGGTGCGGACCGGAATCCGTCCGAACATCTCGGGCTCGCAGCAGAGGTACACGGTGCCGTTCGGGACCAGGCGCGACGTGACGACGTTCGCCCCGTAGATCACGCCCTGGAGGCCCGTCTTCAGCAGGGTGGCCTGCGACTCGATGTCGAGGATGTCGCGACCGAACTTGCGGATGTCCGCGTAGTCCCGAGCGTTCATGTAGATGCGCGCGACCCGGAGGTCGTGACGCTCGATGAGCGCGAAGGCATCGGCCAGCACCGCACCGGAGATCGGGGCGATGACGGGGATGTCGGCGTTGAGCTGGCCGGGCAGGGAGTCGAAGCCCGCCGTGGCCACGGAGTCGAGGATCGCGAAGACACGCTCGTCTTCAGCCGCCTGGATCTGGGCACGGCCCAAGTCCTGCGACCGCTCGATCAGGTCGAAGCGACGCTCCTTGATCTGGGTGAGCGGGATCTCCGGGTTCGACGCGATCTCGAACAGGGGGAAGATCACCCGACGCGGCTTGGTGACCGCCAGGATGTTCTGCCCCTCTTCGCCGACCACGTAGGCCGTCACGTCGGGGTCCTTGTCGTAGATCGGGAGCGCCCCATCGGGGAGCTGCTCGACCAGGAAGGTCTTGCGCCCCACCGCCGCGTAGTCGCGACGGGTTCGGAGGGGCTGGGTCATGGAGGCGGCGAGCTTGGCACGACCCTGCGGGGTCTTGATGTACTCGCCGATGATCTTCTGCTTCACAGCGTTGGTGACGCTCATGGCTTGTTCCTTTCAGACCTGTGGGTCAGATGCGCTGGTCGTAGACCAGGTCACCCTGGGTGGCGTCGGGGACCATCTTCACCACGCCGATGACGGTCGGAGCGGCTCGAACCGTGGTCGCGGCGGCGTCGAGGTCGCCCGTCTCCCAGGTCTGGTCGGTGGTGTTGTTGGTGTAGTCGGCGGCGATGGCGTTGGTCAGGTAGCCGTTGCGGGAGGCGTAGAGCCCCTGCGCGACGTTGTAGGCCGTCAGGGCGTTGCCCGTGGTGCCACCGCCCGCGCCCGCGTTGGAGATCACCTTGTCCTCGAACAGGGTGTTCCCGAAGGAGCCCTGGCCCGAGCAGTAGGGACCCTTGCCGGACGCCGTGCCGGGGGTGTTCTCGAAGGCGTTCCCGTTCGCGGAGTTGATGAAGACTCCCAGGATGCCGACGTTCGCCGTACCGACCGCTGCCGGTCCGCCGATGAAGTTGCTGCCGCCGCCCGCGTCACCGCGACCGAAACAGACCGAACCGCTCAGGACGCCCGTGAGCGTCTGATCGACCTGGGCCGTGATGGTCGCCGCGAGGACGATGATGGGGGGGTTGGTCTGGGTGAACGAGTCGTCCGTGAGCACGCCGATGGAGTTCGCGATCCCGAGGTTCAGGATGCGCAGGGCGCTGCTCGACTCCGTCCATCCACCGCTGGCCTGTCCAAGCAAGGGCATTGAAGCCTCCACTCCCTGTCAGGGGATTTGGTGTCTGGTGACCTCGCCCAGTTGCGTCGGGTTCGGTCCGGTTTGGCCACTCCAGCCGGGATGGATGGAGGAGGCCTTCGTCTATATGTGGAGGCGTATCAACTGAATAGTGGGGGATTCACGAATGAATCCCCCAAGCCACGGACCCGACCCCGAGATTCGGGGCCGGGTCCGGGGTAGTTCTCAGCGGTTGCTCAGGAGAAGCTGCCGCTCACGTCGGGATCGGACGCCCAGAGGCTCGACAGCTCCGCGACCTCGTTGGTCTTCTTGCTGGCGACCTTCGGCACGTTGCCCACGGACTTGACGCCCTTGGACGCGGTGCGCTTCTGCGGCTGGAGCAGGCTGGCGAGCGATGCCTCCTTGTCGGAGCCTTCGTCCTCGTCGGCATCGTCGTCGTCGTCGGAGCCGAAGACATCGTTGAAGGCCGCCTTGTCCGCCGCCGTCAGGGTCGTGCCGTCGCTCAGCCCCATCGGGTCGAAGCCGGTCGCGAAGAACTCGGCGTCGCCGGAGGCTTCCTTGTCGGAGCCCTCGTCGCTGTCGTCGTCGTCATCGGACTCCTCGACCTCGACCTCGACCTCTTCGTCATCGTCGGACTTCTTGGCCTTCTTGGACGCCATCACGTCGCCGCAGCCCATGACCTCGTCCTCGGGGGCCTCGTCGAACTGCATGGCCGACAGCATCTCCAGCTCGTCCTCGTCGAAGTCGGCCTCGTGCCCGAACGCGAGCTTGCTCGCCTCCTTGCCCTTGTCGTCCTCGTCTTCGTCGTCGCTGGCCTTCTTGTCGTCCTTCTTGTCGTCCTTGTCGTCGTCCTTGTCGTCGTCGCCCTTGTCCCACTGCTTCTTGAAAGCCTCGGGGACCTCACCGGCCATGACCTCGTGACGGGCGATGATGCCGTCGCTGTCCGTGTCGAGGGACGCGAACATGGCACGCGGGCCACCCCAGTCCTCGGAGGTCACGAAGCCGTCGTTGTCGGTGTCGTAGGCGTCGAACATGGCCAGGAACGGAGCGGAACGGGCCTCCTTGTTGGCGGCCTCCTCTTCCTTCTTCTCCTGGTCTTCGGACTTGCCCTTGGCACCGAGCGTCTCACCGTCCGGGTCGTTCTGGTCGGCGGCCTTGGCGGCTGCGCGCATGGCGAACAGCTCCTCCTCCATCGCCTTGAGACGCGACTCCATCGGGTTCATGGACGGCTCGTCCATGCCCATGTCGTCGTCCATGCCCATGTCGTCGTCCATGCCCATGTCCTCTTCGGGGAACATGCCCATCAGCTCCTCTTCCATGCCGAGGAAGTCGCCACCGAGGCGGCCGATGCTGGCGTCGAGGGCACCGTCGTCCATCGACATGTAGCCGTAGGCCTGGTCCTCGATGTTGTCCCAGGACGCCTTCTTGCCGAGGGTCGCCTTCGCGAGCACCAGGGCCTTGGCGGACTTGCGACGCACCAGCTCCATGAGGGAGGCGTTGCGGCCGACCTGACCCTTGTGGGCCGGGTGGTCCTGGTCTTCGACACCGACGCCGGGCAGAGCGGGCGGGCCGCTGTCGCCGTAGGGGCCGGGGTGAACGTCCTCGGCGAACTCAGAGGGGCCGCCGATGTTGTAGTCGTCCTTGCCCGGATCGTCCTGCGTGTGGGCAGGGTGATCCTGGTCTTCGACTCCGTAGCCTGGGATTGCGGGGGGTGCAGCCGCCTCACGGTCGAGGGCGGCCCACGTCATGCGCTGACGAGTGCTCATCGCGTATCTCCTTCAGAAGGGCGACTGCCAGGAATTGAAGTTGACCCGGAGCGAGCCTGGCCTCGCAGAGGGATGAGCTTGCCGAGCCTGATGAGAACCTTCGCCTCGGCTGTGGTGGGCTTACGGCCGAGAGCCGCTTGGCAAGCCCGAACGAATTGGTTGAGCGACTGGTAGCCGCTGCTCGAACCGAGCCGCAGAGCAGCTCGGTACAGGGGCACGGGGATTTCCACCCCGTACTCCGTGTTCAGCAACGCGACCTTGTTCATCAGGTCAGCGTCATTTGAGGCGGTCCGGCAGACGAAGGCGATGGCTCCACCGTATGCGGCCTTGCGGCCAGCATCGGGAACCAGGTCGTCCATCATCATCCGGGACTGCTTCACGAGATTGTCATTGGGGGCCGTGGACTCGCCGAGCGACTCATCCAAGTCCTCCCCATCCATGTCCTTCTTGAGCTTCTTCTTGACCCGATCCCGCAGGTGCTCCGACAGCTCCTTCTCGACATCATCGAAGGGACCGCCAGACGGCTCCTCCGGGGCGGCATCTTCATCGCCGCCCTCTTCGTCTTCGTCGCCCCACCCGGCCATGAAGGCATCGGGACCGAAGGCCATCGAAGCAGCCTTCTGGCGGGTCGTCTTCGACCACTCGCCCGGAGGCTGGGCAAGAATCGCGGCTGCCTTCGCGGCCAGGGCCGGGGTCACCTCGATGACGTTCCGCAGGACGGCCCCGGTGAACGCCGGGGTGCCGACCCAGGAGGCCTCGATGAAGTGAACACCGGCAGTCGGGTCGATGGACTCGTGCCCACACAGCTCCGCGACACGGTGCTGACGGCCCTGCTCATCGAAGAAGGTGTTGCCCTTCTCGTACTTGATGTGGGGGCACATCTCTGTCTCGTCGGCGGCCCAGTGCCCGCACTTCGTACAGATCGTGCCATCGACGGTGCAGCCCATCGACAGGGTGGCCATCTTGCCGGACTCGATAGCAGTCACCAGGTCGGTGTGCTTGCGGTCCGTGGCGATGAGGATGTCCACGTACACGGAGCCGCCCACGTCGCGGGCGACCGCGTCGATGATGCGGCCCTTGCTCAGCTCTTCGACCTGGACATGCTCGACGAAGTTGTGTCCGCCGATGAAGGTCCGGTAGCTCTTGGCGAGCACCTCCCGCGACCAGCCGTCCAGGTTGTTGTTGATGAACTTGTCGGCCCCGAGCTTGACCCGGAAGTTCGCGAACTTCCGGTTGACCCGGAACCCGCCTTCCATCACGGAGCCGGTCTTGATCCCAGACGGCTCATCGACATCCACCGACGCCACGATGGTCGCGTGGGTGAGCAGGTAGTCCTTCGGGTCGAACGACTTGCCGAGGATCTCGCTGGCCCGGGTGACCAGGTTCTCGCTGACCTCAGCCGTCGCCTTGGCAGCCTGACGCACCTTCGACCAGCCCCGGCCAGAGACCTTGGGCTCCACGATGGTCGCGCGAGCGAACTTCATCATGGGCATCAGGACACCTCGACCTTCTGGCCGTCCAGCTCGACGCTGGTGATGTGGTCAGCCCCGTCGCCGTCGAACCCGAACTTCCGCTCGTACTCGGAGTCGCCTGGGTCCACCGTGATGCCGAAGCTGTGCCCGTGGCCGCCGATCTTGCCGATGTAGGCCAGCATGTCGGACATGCTCTGCGAGCCATCGCCCCGCCTGCTGAACTTCACCGTGAGGGTGGCGGACTCGTCATCAGCCTGCTTGACCCGCCGGACCTCATCGAAGCCCTGGTCCATGTCGCCGTCCCACTCGGCCTCGATGCCGCCCTCGTCCACCACGTCTTCGACGTAGGAGGGGTCGCCGAGGATGTCTTCCCGCTTGATCAGGAACAGGCAGGACGGGCAGCCCAGGAGCCGGTGGCTCTGGCCTTCTTGCCGCTTGTAGTTGGCGGGACGGAGGTAGTTGGCCTCTTCCCCCTCGCCGTGGCACTTCTTGGGGCAGGCGTACTTGCCCCCATCCACTTCAGCCTTCGTGGCCCGGTAGTTCCGATTCTTGGCGGCCCAGTAGAGGGCCGACTTCACGTAGGCGTGAGACACCCGGTCGAGAGCCTGTGCAGCCGTGCGAGCCACCGGCCCTCCAGGCACCCCGACTGACCCAGCCCCGCCGGGGACAGTCGAGTGCTCGGAATCGGGCGGGATGGACACGATGTCGGTCACCCGCTGCACGTCTTCGACCGGGTAGCGCCCGGAGCCCCACGGGAAGTCGATGTCCACCTGGCCGATAGCAGGCCAAACAGCCGTCACGCGACCAGCCTGCGCCTCATCAGTCGCACCCCCGGCAAGGGGATACGCCAAGTCGCCAACAGAGAACTCAGAAGCCCTCTGCTGGTAATCGACGTAGACGGTGGCTTGTCGCTCACTCACGAAGGGAACCTCCCGGTCGTCCGCCGATCAGGCGGACTTGGCGAGGGTCGAGAGGATGTCGGTCATCCGGGACAGCTTCTCGGCGGCGATGACCGGAACGTCACCCGCGAGGTGCGGAAGGACGTGGCTGGCGCATCGGGTCAGCGAGGCGACTCGCTCCTCGGACTCGCTGCCTTCGAGCACGCGGGTCTGGAACTGGAGCACGTCGAGACCGGCCGAGGCCAGCTTCGTGCCCAGGCCCTTGATGGCTTCGTGCTCGGACGACGCCAGCTTCGAGGCGGCGGTGTTGATGTCGAGGTAGAGCGACGCCAGCTTCTTGCCGGTGTCCAGCGACGCCTGGATGCCCGCGTGGGGCGTCTGGCGGTCGGGGGAGCCGGTGGGCAGCTCGCCTGCCTGCTCCTTCTCACGCAGCTCGCGGTTCTCCTGCTGGGAGAAGTGACCGGCCATGTAGGACTCGTCGGTCTCCTGCTCCAGGGGACCGGACTTCTCCTCACCGATGATCTCCGGGTCCTCACCGATGTGGGCACCCTCGTCGAACACGTCGTCGCCCGTGAGACCCTGCTTGCGCTGGTCTGCGAGCTTCACGATGTCCGCACCGGCCGACTTGGCGATGTGGTCACTCAGGAGGTCGCACTGCATGGCGAACTTCTGGGCGATCTCGGGGTTGATGCCGAAGGCCGCTGCGCCCTTGGTGATGAGATCCGCTGCCTTGTCCAGGGTGTCGCCCGCGTTGCGAGCTGCCTGCTTCGAGAGCTTGCTGGCCATGATGTATGTACTCCGGTGTCCGTTTCGGGGGGGTGGACAGCACAGGGCGCACGATGGCCCTCGCTAATACCTTCCCGGTATAGGGGAACTATCAAAAAAAACCTCTTGGACGGTTCCTAGGCCGCCGCTCCTGTGCCCCCAACCGTCTTCTCCAGCACGGCAAACTCTTCGGGGGTCATCTCCATGATCCTTTTCTTCTCATCCGGGTCGGTCACATTCTCGACCCAGGCCTGCACACGCTCTGCAAAGGGCTTCTCCGGCCGGAGGGTCTTGTCGTCCAGTAGCTTGAGGTCACCACCGTTGTTGATGGCCCGGACGACGGCGGCGGGGACGTTCTGCGGGTCAATCTCTGCACCCGACTCGTCCATGGCCTTCCCCGCCCCAGCGATCTGGGATCGGATGACCGTCTCCCTACCATCGGCCATGCAGGCTTTGACATCCTCGCCAGATGACATGCAGTCGGCCATGAACGAGTCCATCCCGCCTTCCATCTCGCCTGCGATGACCTTGTCGGCCGCCTCGCGAGCCGCCTTGATGGCATCGCCCTGCGTCGCGGGATCTGCATCAGTGCCCGTGATGGCCGCAGCCACCCCCTGCACCGTGGTCATGCCGTTGACGGCCATGTCGCGCATCATCGACCGCAGGAACTCCTGCACCTCTGGATCGAGCTTGCCCTTGCCGTCCTTCAGGGCCTTGCCGAGGGACTCCCACGGTGTCCCCTGGGACATCTCAATGAGCATGTCGTCTTCCATGGTGCCCATCGCGTCACGAACAGCCGCACGACCCTCTGCCTGATAGACCTTGGTGCTGTCGTCCATGAACAGGACGCCCGCGTTGCCCTGCTGGACCATGTGCCGGAGCAGCATCCCACCCTTCGGGCTGAGAGGCTTCCGCAGGAGCTTGCCGTCCGCCCCCTGCACGTTGAAGTCCTCCTCGTTCATAATCGCTGCGGCCTGGATGCCGTCGATGATGGAGTTCAGCTCAGCCGCCTGGGGGCTGTCGGGATCGAGCTTTGCGAGCTGCTCGACCGCCATCTTTGCGGCCTTGACCCGCTGCTCTGGAGACGCCCGCCGGAACTGCTTCATCGAAGCCATGGCCCGGTCCTTGCGGGCCTCACTGTTCAGCGGCTCCGACGACAAGGGCTTCCCGTCGATCATGCTGGGGTTGAGCAGGACGGCATCGTTCACCTTGACCTGCACGATGGCCGCCGCGACTGCCAGCGGGTCGCTGGTGTCCAGGCCCTTGAACGGGTCCTTGGCCCCCTCCCGCATCATCTCGACGCTGACACCATGCTCAAGCAGCTCATCACGCTTGGCCTTCAGATCGTCGGAGTACGCCTTGAACAGCTCTGGGTCCTTGGACATCCCCTTCAGGAGCTTGGCCTCGTCCCTAGGCAGCCGGAGAGACCGAATGAGCTGATCCACATCCCCCTGGAACTGCTTCTGCTCGCTCTTGGCCTTGGCCTCCGCTGCCGTGTCCTCCGGGGGCTTCTCATCCTCCGGTGGCTCGTCCTCTGGCTCTGCATCCTCGGCGGGCTCATCCTCTGGAGCTGCATCACCCTTCGGGGTGGGCTCATCCTCGGGGGCCGCGTCCGGGGCATCGTCGTCGAGGGTCTCCCCCTTGGCGTAGGCCGTGGCCTTCTCCTCTGCACCCTCACCGTCCCCGAACGGGTGCGAGACGCCCTCCGGGTTGATGGCCATCCACTTGCCCTCATCCGTCTTCCACGGTGGCCCACCCGGCTTGTGCTCCGGCTCTTCCTTCTTGGGCAGAGGCTTGAGTTTCGGAGGCTTCTTGGCCTTCGGGGGCTTCGGGGTCGGGGGCTTGTAGTGCTTGCGCTGCTCTCTGGGCTTCCGGGCCACCAGAGTCCTGATGTACCGGGTGGCCACCCGACGAGCCGCTGGGGATGCCGCGATCTTCTTGTAGTTGAGGCTCAGGTCCTTGTCGCCGCCAGCGCCCGTGCCCTCGATGTCGCCGTCATCGACGTTCATGCGGTCCCGGCGAAGATCCTTGCGCGGGGGCTTCTTGCTGGGGTTCCGGCGGTTGAGGCGTTCGACCTCTGCCTCCTCCTTCTGCCCATCAGTCTTCTTGGCCCGGTGCAAGACCTTCGGAGCCGTCTTCCACTGGTTGCGGAGCCCGCCGATTCCGGCCCGGTCGCTCCGCACACGCTTCGGGCTCATCTCATCCACCGCCATGCTGAACCACTGGTTGTTCAACCGGAAGACGTAGCCCAGGGCACCACCACCCACGGAGTCCGCTGGGTCCTTGCGGTCCGGGGCAACATCCGACTGGCCCCACTCGAAGACCGCGATGGCCTCGTCAGCTCGCTCGATGAACTTCTTGAGCGCACCCCGGAACGTCGCCCGGCGAGTCATCCATCCAGCCGCCCGGTAGAGCCGCTGCTTCGCCTTGAACCTGTCCGAGAGTACGACCTTGCCGCCCTGCTCATCCAGGTAGCCAGAAGCGACCAGCTCCGTGACGGCATCCGGCTCGATCAGGTGACCCCGGAGCTTGTAGCCCTTGCCGGACTTCACCAGCGGGACATCGTGGATCTCCATGTCCTGAACGACCGCCTGCTCGTAGAGCGTCAGGCTGGAGATCAACCCGGCGTCGGCCCGCAGATCCCCACCCTCATCGCCGTCCGTGGCGTTGTTGATGTGGATGATGGCCGTGCGGCCCCCCTGCTTCGCCAGGTTCTCCTTGACCGTGCCGTCCCGCAGGAAGTTGTCCTCGATGCCGGGCACCAGGTACTGACTCCGCAGGGTGGACGCCTCGTGGCCTACCTCGGAGGCGGCCTCCGCGACGGCCTGCTCGAACTCCTTCTTGAGCTTCGTCTTCCGCTCCTTGTCGTCGGAGGGGAGCTTCCCGCCCTTGCCCCGGATGGCCTTCAGCCTGGTCTGGACCTCGCGGTTGGCGTGGAGCCCCCGGATGTCCTTCGCCGTGATGCCGTGGGGCTTCAGGTAGCTGTTGACGGCTCCAGCATCGACCCGACCACCCTCGTAAGAGAACAAGGTGTCGCCCTTGCCCTTGCCCTTGACGGCCTCTTTGAGACCAGCCACCAGGCCGGCATCGGAGGTGGTCTTCTTCTGGCTGACCCCGCTCTTCCCGACGTAGGTGAAGGTCGCCTTGTTGCCGCTGAACTTGACGTGCTCCGGCTTCCAGCCGGTGACCCCGACGTGCCCATCCTTGGCGGACGCATCGTTGCCGACCCGCTCGTAGGTGTCGTTCATCAGGCCCACGGCCAGAGCACACAGCCTGGTCTTCGGGTCCTTCGACTTGAGATCCTTCGTCACGGCCGACTGGAGCTTGTGCAGACTGCCCCGGAGCTTCTCGACCTTCTTGGCCTTCTCCCGGTTGCGGTGCTGGATCTGCCCCTCGCTGTACTCGTAGACGGTGGTGGTCCCGGTGCCCTCGGCCTTCGGGACCTCCTTCTTGCCCTTGAACTTCGCGGCCGTCTTCGACACAGCACGGGTCACCCCGTCGTCGCAGGCCACCAACCAACCATCAGAGTCGTCCTCGATGATGGTCCCCCCGAACCTGTCCCCACCGATCGTCTCCCAGGCGATGGGACCACCGAGCACCTCTGATGCCGTCTTCGGGGGGTGTCCCGTCCGCATCATGGCATCCACCCACGCGACTACCTCTGGGTCCATGCTGCTCAAGGCCAGGATACGAGCGGACACCAGCTCTGCGAACCACTCCAGCGAGTTCTCCTTGGAGTAGGCAGTCGGGAACCATGTCGTCAGGTGGTTCTCGTACCTCGCCTCGGGGGTCTTCGTCTGTTCGACAACGGCCTTGTTGTACGCCTCGTGTGCCTCAGTCTCCCACTTCTTCAATGCCGGGATGCCCTCGGCCAGCTTTGGACCCACCTGCTCCGGCCTCACCAGGTAACGGTCCGCATGAACCACATTGAAGCTGGTCCCGAGGATGCCGAGCTGCTCCTCCTCTGGCGTCGGGGCATCGAAAGCCACCACGATCTTCGTGTTACGCCCTCGGCCCTTCTTCTCACGAACCACGACCCCCCGCTCGAACTCCGGCCCCTTCCACGGTCGGTGCTTGATGGTGAACCGCTGCCCCTTGCGGAACATCTTGGCGACGTTCCCCCACAACTTGTCGATCTGGTCCAGGCTCACCTGGGCCTGATCTACCGCATCTTGCGGGACTCCGACCGGCTCCTGATCCGCCGCACGAGACACCGTGGCGTACATCTCAGCGATGGTCCGATTGCGGAACCCGCCCGGAATCTGGTGAGCGTGGACGTAGTGCGCCAGCTCGTGGACGAAAGTGGCGAAGTTCGCCTTCGTGTCGAACGCCGAGGGCACCAACTGGATGAACCCACCATTCATAGGCGAGTAGATGGACCGCCGAGACCCGAAAGCCCGAGCTGCCATCAGCACCGGGATGTTGTCAGGTAGCCGGTACTTCGCTCGTGAATAGGCCGATTCCGTCCGCTTGAGGCCGTCGAGCACGACCGGCACCATGTCCGCGTACCGGGGCAGATACCAGACGATGAAACGACCCTGCTTGATGGACTTCTGCCCCTTTGACCCAGGAGCCGCCCTCGCCGCCACCCGCACCTGGGCCGCCACGAACCGCCTGGCGACGCGGTCGAGGACCGCCCCCCAGATCTCCTCCTGTGGGTCGGGGCCGTCGAAGCCCCGAGGCAGGGCGGCCTTGCTCCGACCGTAGACCGGAGTCTCCTGGAGCCCAGCCCGCTTCTCGGCCTTGTCCCGCTTCGCCTGCTCTTCGTCGAAGCGGACCTTGAACACCTTGACCTCCTTCTTGGCCCCCTGCCCGCCCTGGTCCTTCTTGGGACGCTTGCGGACGGTGACCGTGGGGTCGCCCTTGCCGTTCTGGCCGAAGCTCTCGATGCGACCAGGCGAGTTGAGGTACTTCCCGGTGAACAGCGGGTCGCCGATGTTCAGCTCGAACTTCTTGCCGTGCTTCTCGATGGTCTCCAGGTCGTCGTAGTAGTGCTCGTTGCCGGGCTCGGACAGGTGGTCAAGAGCGATCTCCTCAGCCACCTCCCGGTCCTTCGTGTGCTCCATCTCGACCTTGATGCCCTTGGCGAGCTGCTTCGGGTCCACGTCCCCCGGCTTCGCCTTGTCGCCGACCCCACCGGGGATCTTGTCCTTGGCCTGCATCCGCAGAAACTCGGTGTACTCCCCAGCGGTCTTGCCACCCTTGAGGTCGTCCCTGACGCGCTGTGTCAGCCGTCTGGAGTCCGTGGAGAGCGCAGGGTCGGACAGGAGGTGGCGGCGGGCGTACTCGGCCACCTGGCGAACCTGTGGCCCCTTCAGATCGAACTCCTGCATCAGCGTCCGGGTGTCCATCGACTTGCCCGGCTGCCGGAGCACGGCGACGTACTGGTGCGCTGCGTCGCTGGAGAGCCCGACCGTGACCTCGCGGACGCGGGCGAGCTGATAGGCGTCCAGGAACTTCAGGCTCCTGCCGCTGGGGAGCCCCATGTCCATGAGGTCGAAGATGAACTCGACCTTGGCCTCGCGGTCAGCCCAGTTGCCGAGGGCGTCCCGGAACGACTTGTCCTTCTGCGCGATCTCCTTGATCACGTCCAGGAGACCGAGCTTCTCCATCTCGATCAGTGCCTTCTTGCCGGTGGGCTCCCGCAAGAAGGTGTTGATGAGCATGTTCGAGAGGTGGCCCGGCGGGATGTTCTTGACCTTCGCCTTGTTCTTGACGATGGACCGCTTGACCTCTGTGGAGATCGTGAACCCGTACTTCACCAGGAACTTGATGGCCCGGATCATCCGGCTCGGGTCGTCCGTGAACGTCTTGTCCGGGCTGGAGGGGCAGCGCATCACCCCCTCTTCAAGGTCACGCAGACCGCAGCCGGTCAGGTCGATGATCTCGGCCTTGTCCGGGCCTGCCGCCAGGTCGTGCAACCGCCAGAGCAGCGTGTTGAACGTGAACTCCCGGCGGCCTACGTCTTGCTCGATGGTGGACTTCTCCACCGTGTCCGGGGTGTACCCACCATCCGTGTAGGACTCAGTCCGGGCGTTGGCGATCTCGACATCCTCGCCCTTGAGGTTCGCCTCACCCAGCATCCAGTCACCGACGATGTGCAGCAGGGCGACGCCGTACTGGTTCGTGGCGATGTTGGTCCGTGTCGGGATCGCTCTCGCGACCTCCTTGGCGAACCACATGGAGTCCTTGCCCTTCAAGGCCACCGAGTCGATGACCACGTCGATGTCCTTGATGGGCTTCTTGATGACGAAGTTGCGGACGGCCCCGCCCACGACGTAGACGTGCCTGCTGACCCCGAGCCTCTTGGCCAGGTCCGCCAGGAACTTCATCAGGGCCAGGGATGCCTGATTGTCCATTGCTGTGAGGGCTACGGTCACCAGCCAGTCGCTCCTATGTCCTCTGCTGATGCGGGCTCATAGGCAAACGACCGTCTACCCGAACCGGCCACCGCCCTCTTCCTTGGGCTTCTCGTACTTGAGTTCGAGGTACTCCGCGATCTTCTCGGAGAAGTCGGAGTTCTCAGCCAGGGCGTCACCGACGCGGGAGTAGAGGCCCCGGAGGATCTCGTTGAACGTCGCATCCAGGACGGTGCCCTGGTCTGCCAGGAGCTTCTCGCGCACCGTCACCGGGTCGAGATTGAGGTGCTCGTAGATGGTGTCTACGTCCAGCGAGCCCTTCTGGTACAGGTTGAACAGGGCGTCGTAGGTCTCCGTGTTGTCCCGGAAGGCCAGCCGCGTGAACGACAGCCTCGGCACGATGACCTGGAGCACCCCGTCCTCGTCCTCCTCGACGAAGCCCATACGGGCACACATCGGGCGGAAGAACTGGTCCTCCACCAGGTCCGACAGCACCTCCCGCATGAGCATGAACCGGGTGTTGATCACCTCCAGGTTGATGCGGTCGCCGGAGTAGCTGGACTCGCCGGACAGCAGGCTCTCGGTCACGCCGAGACCCGCGTACATCTGGCGGTCGGTGAAGTCGTAGACCCAGCTCCAGTCGGGGAGCCGCTGGTCCGCACCCATCTCCTCCCAGGTGACCTGGAAGTTCGTGATGATGGAGAAGTCGGGGTCCTGAAGGGCGAGGTCAACCTGCTCGCGGAGGTCTTCGGTCTGCTCCGCGTTCATGTCCTCTGCGTAGATGAGCCGGTAGGGCGTCATGTGCCGCGAGGCGATGGAGGTCATGCTCTGCCGGACCTTGTCCCGGAAGATCAGGGTGCGCAGGCAGCGGCCGAGGATGCTCTTGCCACGGGGCTCATACTGGCTCTTCTTGCGGGCCAGGTAGTGATAGAAGCTGCCGCCAGAGGGGTCGGTACTCAGAGGGATGTTCTGCCCCTGTGCGATGGCCTCAACCACGTCCTGCGGCATCGAGTTCACGACCCGCTGTGCGTGGGGGTCGCCCGACTTCGCCCGGTTGATGACCGCCTTCGTCTTCGCGTCCGGGATCAGCTCGACCAGCTTCTCATCCGTGAACGGGAAGCTCTCCATGTGGATCTGCTCGGGCGGCAGGCAGCGGATGGCCGTCCAGCCCTTGTAGTTCTGCTTCAGCCACTTGATCGAACGCTCCTTGGCGTCCGGCCGCTTCTCCTTGCGCTCGATGATCTCGCCATCTGACGTGACCTCGCGGACAACCTCGAACTCGATGTCCTCCGGCATGTCCGGCGAGGTGTCCTCGCAGAAGATGTGCGTCTCGCCCAGGAGGTTCCACTCGTGGCTGATCTCCATGAGCCGGTGCAGCAGCTTGACTCTGTTCGCCCAGCCCTCGCAGAAGCGGAGTGACGCAGAGGCCAGCTTCTCGTTCTGGGCCTTGGGCTTGCGGAGCCGGACCTTCGACAGCGGCAGCTCGTCCAGCAGGTCGATGGCCTGACCGACGAAGGGGTCGTGGTCGTAGAAGAAACGGTAGAAGTTGCGCTTCTCGTCATCGCTCTGGGGCAGCTCCAAGAAGTCGGTGGACAGCTCTGGCGAGTAGAAGTTGCCGCCCGCCCCCATCATGGAGCCGCCGGACGCGGGGAACGCGACCTTCGACCGCATGGCCGATGTCACGATCTTCGTGGGCTTGCCGACCGTCACACCCTTGCGAGCTGCAACCTTGCGGACGACGGTGGTGTCGTCTGGGTCATTGCTTCTAGCCATCGGTCACCCCGTAGTTCGGTACTGCCACCTGCTGCGGGGGCTCGAAGGGAAGGACAGGCTTCTCATCCTCGGCCTCTGGCCCGGTCTCGGCCTGCAAGAAACCGAGCACCTGCCGAAGCCGGTCCTGGTACTCCTGCCCTCGACGGGACGGCCGCTTGACGCCCTGTGCCCGCTCCCGGCTCTCCAGCCACGAGCACAAGGCCCTGGCCTCTGTGGTCAGGTCAACCTGCGTCTCATCGGACGCGAGGTGGCCGATGTCGCCGAGCATCTGATACGCCTTGGCCAGGCGTCGCTGCTGCGTGTGGAAGTGGTCTGCGTCGTCCGAGGTCTTCCGGCGGCTGCGGGTGACGCGGGCACACACGTCCATCCCAGCCCGCACCGCACTGGTGGCCCGGCCTAGGTGGGTATGCAGCTCGCGGTCAACAGCGGACCGGGCGAATGCAGATCGAACACGACCCATCTACTTCCATGGCTCCGTCTTGGTGAGATAGCCGTTCTTGAACGCGACCTTGAGCACGGTCTTCAGCAGGTTGATGTCCTCAACAGAGCCGTTGAACACGCGCTTCCACGATCCACCGGCCTTGGAGAATACCCGCGAGACCCTGTCGAACTCGCTGGGCATCGGCACGATCTTGCCGCCAAGGACCATCGCCGCCATCTTGATGATGAAGCGGTGGTCAGAGCGGACGGGTGACTGTGGCGTCAGGGACGGCATCGGTCATCTCCCCCCACGGCCGCGATTGCGGCCCCGGTTGATGCTGGATACCTGACGATCTGGGCTGGAGCCACCGAGCCGGGCACGACGCCTGGCCTTGGCCGCGACCTTCGCCAGGGCTGTCGGCGTCGGGCCTTTGCCGTTGCGGTTGCGGTTCATCGAGCCCGCGATGTACTTCCGCTTGCCCATGTGCTGAGTCGCCTCCCACACCATGCGAACGATGGCGTCGGAGTAGTCATCGAACTTGTCCGGGGTGTTCGGGGCCTCGACGGTGATGAGGTACTTGCTGTGGGTCTCTGCCTGAAGCTCCATCAGCTCCGCGATGTACGGGGAGTGCATCTCGCCCTGCACGTCCACGACCTTCGGGAAGTCGAACAGCACGAGGTTCTTCTCGTACATCAGCGTCTTGAAGTTGGCGAACACCTGGCTGGTCAGGGGCTTCGTGAAGAACACCGACTTGCACTGGGTCAGCCCCTTCTTGTGCAGGGCGGCCTCGAAGGGCATCCCGGCCCACTGGTCGAACAGCCCGGACGAGATGTAGAAGCGTCGCGACAGGGCGTAGAGCCAGCTAGTGATCTCATCGAAGGACAGCCGCTCCAGGGCCTCGTAGTCGCCCTCGCCAGCCCGGATGCGCTCGATGTAGTCGAGGATGATGTTGCCCGTGTCGTCGATGTGGCCGATGGCGACAGCGCAGTAGTCACCGTCGATGAGCCCGGCCGAGATGTCGATGCCCATGAAGTGCGGGGCTCGGACCGGAGCCTTGTGGGCCGGACGAAGCATCGGGCTCACGCAGGCCAGCAGCGCAGCAGGCTGGAGCCAGCCCTTCGTGCGGTCGGTGAACTCAGCCCCGTACTCCGTGAAGAAGCTGTCGGGGTCAGTGACGTACTCCTCCGCCAGGAACTCTGCCTCCACCGTGGGGTTCACCTCCCACGTCGGGGCCTGGATGCAGAGCATGTTCCGGGACTCCAGCCCGGCCCTCCAGCCCTGCCGGAACTTGCGGTAGAAGAACCCCTGCTTGCCCAAGGGGCTGCTGATCGAGAGGATGCGGCCTTCGACCTTGCCGATGGTGATGCGGCGGTCGGTCTTGTCCTTCGGGGAGAAGGCGGCCAGCGACGGCTTGACGGCTCGGTAGATCTTCAGGGCGTCCGACTGGCCCACGTCGTTGAAGTGAGCCAGCTCGTCCAGGATGATGACGATGTTGCCCGCGCCTCGGAGGCCCTTGGCGACACAGGACTTGAACGAGACCTTGATGGTCGCCTTCGCCGTGGGGTCGTCCACGTAGCGACCGAACCGCTTGATGTCCTCCGGCGACTGGAACTTCGCGTAGGACATCGTGTTGTTGGCGGTGTAGGGCTTGTAGAAGGCGCAGTTGGAGAAGTGCCCGGACGCCTCGTTGTAGAGCAGCCCGGCCTGGTCCTTGTCGGTCGCCACGCTGATGAGCTGGATGACGTTCGTTTTCGGGATGCCGTAGTAGGACTGCGGGTTGTCCTTGAGGATCAGCTTGTAGACCTCGTAGGCGACCACGCAGGCGCACAGGAACGTCTTGCCGGACCGGCGGCCGATGGAGAGCACCAGCTCCCTCCGCTGCCTGCCGGGCTCCACCTCCTTGATGTTCGACCGACCCTCTGCGTAGAGCTTGCGGAGGTATCCGGCCTCCGTGAGCTTCTGCGGGTTCTCCCGCCGCCAGTCGGTGACGACGACATCGTGGACCGTGTCGTCTAGGGCGAGGCCGTAGTGGGCCTTGAGAATGACGCGCTGGACGGGGAACAGCGAGATATTGAGCCCCCAGGAGGACTCGATGAACTCGATGATGTCTACAGCCGCCCGAGTGGCCTTGTCCGATCTCCCGGCTTCGAGGGCAATCGCCTGGAGGCTCATGGACTACCCCCTAGATGGACCGCTTCATCCGAATCTTCGCTTCGTTCTTCCAGTCGTCGTCAACCATCGAGGAGAACTTCGCGAAGACCGTTTCGATCTGCTCTGGGCGCAGCTTCGCGGAGTTCATGGCCTCCCGGAACGTGTCCATGATGACCTTGAACAGAATGGCGAAGCCCGGCGACTCCATGTCGATGGTTCGGGCAGAGAGCTGGTCCATCCGCTTGAGCCAGGTATCTGCCGTGGCTCGGAGGGCCTGAACGCGCTTCGATGAGAGGCCGGACGTGTCCTTGCCCTCACGGGCTGCCTCTGTGCGCTCGAACTTGAGGCTGGCTGCCTCCTCGCCGAGCCCGACGATGATCGCTTGCAGCAGGTCGGCGGACGCGGGGTCTGCCTTCATCTGCGCGAGGATCGCGTCGGAGTCCATCGCCGTCTGCTTGCGCTGGAGAAGCACGGCAACGGTGGCGTTGGCGGGGCCGACGCTGACCGCAGACTTCCGACCGGGCTTCCCCTTCATCACGATGGGGTCGCCAGTCTTGTTGATCTGGATGGTGTCGGTGTCGGCCAGGTCGTCCATGGCCTTGTACTTGGTGTCGCCCTTGGCCGTCAGGACCCTCACCCGAGTCGCGCTCGGGGGGATTCGGGCCAGAAGGTCTGCCCGACGCTGGCGTGCGGCGGTGTTCTTGCGCGACATGGTGCCTCCTTACGTCAACAGGGGTGCGACCGGAGCCGGAGCACCTCGGTCCATGAACCCCGGTCGGTCGAGTGCTGCCAGTGCGAACGCGCTCGCGGCACCCCACTCGACGACCTCCATGACGTGATCGTCGCCATGTGCGGTGGTCGTGTCCACGGACACCGTATCCACACCATCCGTCGTACCAGCGTACCCAGAGAGGGCGTCAATGGCCGCAGCCAGGTTGGCTGCCAGGGCAATGTCGTTGGCCCCCACCAGGAAATCCACGGCAGGACGCAGCTCGTAGATGCCCACCTTGATGACGTGCGTGCCGGGAGTGACGTTGGCCTGCGTCACGACGATGTCTGCGACGGCAGCGGAACTGGCTCCGGCCATCCGACCGATCAGGCCGCTGCCATTGCCCCGGTTGACCCAGGACTGCGTGACCGTCTCACGGATCGGAGCTGGCTGCCCGACCGTCTTGAGCGTCTGGCTCGGGTCAGTGCTGAACGGGTGGCAAGGGACGTGCGAGGTGAACGCCGGGCCGCTACTGAATCTGTCCGCCATCACGTTCTCCTAGAGGATCAGCCCGCCGAACAGCACCTCGCCGATGTCCTCCGTGACCTCAGGCTCGCTGAGGTCGAGGTCCGACAGGGGGTTGCCGAGATTGAACTCGCCGGGGTTGAACAGGGAAGCCGTGATCTCGTGGTCCGGGGCGTCCGCCGCGTGGAGCATCTTCGCCTTGAACTGCGCAGCGTTCTTCGGGAGCTTGTGCAACAGCTCCTTGCCGTACTTCGTGCAGACGCCGTTGCTGTTCGCCATCGTGCAGCCGGAGCAACGGCCCATAGCCTTGACGAAGCGGATCTGGTTGGCCCGATGCTTCGGAGCCGCCTTCTCACAGCCCTTCGTGCCGGTCTTCGATGCGTAGGCCGCCGCGTCCACGTACAGGTGGCCGGAGATGCCTTCGTGCTCCTCCCGGAGGAGAGCGATGAGCCCTTCGGCTGCCGTCCGCAGCGGGCCAGCGAACCGGATGTGCATCATCGCCGTCAGGTCGTCACCGGCCAGACCCTCGGACATCTGCCGACGAGCCCACCGGGCCATCGACTTGAACTCGGACACCTGGATACCGCTGACGGCTGATGCCTCGCGCATGGCCAGCTCGTCGGCGGCCAGCTTCTTCGTCTTCGGTCCCTGCTGGTGGGCCTGCTTGAAGGCGTGACCCGCGTAGTCCTTGGCCGACGCCGACCGCTTCATGGCCGTCTTGCGGGTGCCGGAGGCGTTGGCGAACGCGGTGGCGACCTTGAGCACCTGCTCCGGGGTCTCCTCTGCGACCGCCTGACGCCCCTCGTTGCGGGTCAACTGTCCGGCCTGGACCATCTTGACGACGTGAGCCTGAGCCTTCTCCATCTGGGCCACGTTCAGCTCTGCCTGTGCCAGCCTC
>Ga0209045_1000608_pt1 | contig 40711 bp, 33 predicted proteins | sample SaaInlLV_10m_DNA_4_FD_184664 | JGI IMG/M metagenome (GOLD analysis project Ga0209045, IMG submission 184664) | Marine microbial communities from expanding oxygen minimum zones in the Saanich Inlet - Saanich Inlet SI072_LV_200m_DNA (SPAdes) (version 2) | ecosystem: Environmental > Aquatic >...
ACTTCTTTTGATTAAAGAGCATAATCCTGATTTCAAATTCTTAAACTCGGAAATAATGGAATGGCCTCCTGAAGATGGTGCTGAATCGAGATAATTATCAACATTGGGTTATTTCAATAACGCAATTCTTTTTTACAAAGCCAAGACATTCCATCATGCCAATACTACCCACCATGCTTATCCTGTCCACCATGCTAATCCTGTCCACCATGCTAATCCCGAGGAACGAGGGATCTAACTAAACACTGGAGTAAATTTAAATGCTTCTGTTAGATGCTTCCTGCGTCAGCAAAGCAGTAGGGTGTAATTCCATTCCATCATGCCAATACTACCCACCATGCTTATCCTGTCCACCATGCTAATCCTATCCACCATGCTTATCCCGAGGAACGAGGGATCTAACTTTACCACTGGGAAAAATGCTAATGCTTTCGTTAGATGCTTCCTGCGTCAGCAAAGCGTTAGGGTGTAATTCCATTCCATCATGCCAATACTACCCACCATGCTAATCCAGCCCACTATGCTAATCCTGTCCACTATGCTAATCCTGAGGAACGAAGGATCTAACTAAACACTGTAGTAAATTTAAATGCTTCTGTTAGATGCTTCCTACGTCAGCAATGCAGTAGGGTATAATTCCATTCCATCATGCCAATACTACCCACCATGCTAATCCTATCTACCATGCTAATCCTGTCCACTATGCTAATCCCGAGGAACGAGGGATCTAACTAAACTTCTGGAAAAAATGCTAATGCTATCGTTAGATGCTTCCTACGTCAGCAAGGCAGCAGGGTGTAATTCCATTCCATCATGCCAATACTACCCAACATGCTAATCCTGTCCACCATGCTTATCCCGAGGAACGAGGGATCTAACTAAACACTGGAGTAAATTTAAATGCTTCTGTTATATGCTTCCTACGTCAGCAAAGCAGCAGGGTGTAATTCCATTACATCATGCCATTACTACCCACCATGCTAATCCTATCATGCTAATCCCGAGGAACGAGGGATCTAACTAAACACTGTAGTAAATTTAAATGCTTCTGTTAGATGCTTCCTACGTCAGCAATGCAGTAGGGTGTAATTCCATTCCATCATGCCAATACTACCCACCATGCTAATCCTATCTACCATGCTAATCCTGTCCACTATGCTAATCCCGAGGAACGAGGGATCTAACTTTACCTCTGGAAAAAATGCTAATGCTATCGTTAGATGCTTCCTGCGTCAGCAAGGCAGTAGGGTGTAATTCCATTCCACCATGCTAATCCTATCCTCTATGCTTATCCTATCCACTATGCTAATCCCGAGGAAGGAGGGATCTAACTAAACCTAATGCTATCGTTAGATGCTTCCTGCGTCAGCAAAGCAGTAGGGTGTAATTTGGGGCAGTAGGGTGTAATAATAGATTTAAGTCGATTAAACTAAAAGGGAATAACAATATCCAGTAATGTTCCGCCTGTTTTTGCTTTTTTAATTTCAAATTTTCCATGCATGGATAAAATCCGCTCCTTCATGCCCATTAATCCAAAAGAATCGGATGACTCAATAGCGTTTTTGGGCATACCAATTCCATTGTCAGTAATATTTAAAATCAAATGATCTTTTTTCTTAACAAGAAGTACAATTGTTTTTGTTGCTTTTGCATGTCGCACAATATTGGTCAGACTTTCCTGAATGACCCTGAAAACATTTGTAGCAATAATTTGGTCGATTTCATCATCGTTAATATCTACAACTAACTTACAGCTATCAGATGTTCGGCTATTGTGTTCACTCACCAGCCAGTCAATGGCTGCAGATAGGCCTAAATCATCTAATACGCCTGGCCGAAGTTTGGTGATAATCGATTTTACTTCATAAATAGTCCTGTCAGTCAGTTTAACTATATTTTCCAATTCAGTCAAAATGTTATCTTCGTGAACCTGCTTTTTTAGAAAAGTAATATCCATTTTGATAGCTGTTAGCATTTGTCCAACTTCATCATGTATTTCGCGAGCAATGGACGTTCTTTCTTTTTCTCTGATATCCTGCAGATACTCCGTCAGCTTTCTTAATGACTTTTCTGACTCTGCTAATTTCTTTTCATATGTTTTTCGGATACTAACATCACGAATAATTCCTACATGATTTTTAGACTCAACAGTCTGAACAGTTGATATCTCAAGTACCTTCCTCTTATATGGCAATTCAAAAACAGTTATATCCCGACCTTTCAATGCTGTTTGCACTAATTTTAAAAAAGAAGGTATTTGTTTGACTTCTATTAATTTTTTAATCAATGTAATTGCTGATTTTCCAATTACCTCTTCGTCCTTAAGACCTGTAATTTTTTTAAAGGCCAGATTAATTTCTTGCACTCTTCCTTTCGAATCGGCAAAAACAATCCCGTCACCGGCTCCCTGAAACATCGATTGGAATCTTTCTTTTTCTTTTTCAAGCTTTTCCAACACGTCAACTATCTCCGTTATTTCTTGTCCAACAGCAATAATAGAAACTACTTTTTCATCTTCTACCTCAGCATTAATCGACCATCGAAACCATTTGTAACCGTTTATTGTGTTGGCCCTTTCTTCATAAACTGCCAAAAACGGTGGCAGAAATACTTTTTCTGTCGATTTTTTAACCCTTTCGACATCATCTTTATGAATAAAGCTGAAAAACGAATTTCCGATTAACTCATCTAAATTTTTACCAAATGTATGGCAGTACTTATGGTTGGCATACTTAATTCTAAAATCAGGATCAAAACTTAATAAAAGTTCGTTTTGGTTCTCAACCAGCAAACGATACTTTGATTCACTCTTTATTAATGCCTGCTGATTTTTTCTATTTTCTTTCCGATTTAACGACTCCTCATATTCTCTTTTAATTACCTGACCTAAACGAGCCATATTGCTTTTAAAGACATAATCATGTACTCCTGCTTTCATGGAGGCAACAGCTTGTTCCTCACCAATATTGCCAGAAACAATAATGAATGGAAGATCCATGTTATGCTTTTTAATAATTCCAAAAGCTTCCATTGCATTAAATCGAGGTAAATTATAATCAGCCAGAATAATATCAAATCGATCAAATTCAATAGCTTTTACGAATTCCTCTTTATTAATGGCCAACACCAAATCAAATACTACACCTTGTTTTTTCAGGTTTCGTTTGATCAATTCAGTATCGTCCAGAGAGTCTTCTAACAATAATATCCGGTAGTTTGTCATGGCTCTATAATTCGTGTTTATGGCAATTCGTTTAGTTGAAACCAATAACTAATAATTAGATCAACGGCTTTATTAAAATCATCCGCATTTACGGGTTTACGGATAAAAGAATTTGCACCTAACAAGTAACACTCTCGTAAATCAGATTCTTCACGTGAAGAAGTAAACACTACAACAGGAAGCATTTTTGTCTTGGAGTTCAGTCGTATTTCCTTCAAAACTTCTTTTCCCGAAAGTTTAGGGATCTTTAAATCGAGCATAACTATTTGTGGCAAGTTTTGTTTAGTTCCCTTTTTAGTAATATTGAGCACTTCCAGTGCATGTTCTCCATTATCAGATAGCATTACATCTATGTCGAAGCCCGATTTCCGGATGGCTCTTTTAATCAACTCCTGATCGCCCATACTATCTTCAATTAGCAATACTCGTTTCATGTTTCAAAAATTTAAAGTTGAAAATAAAATGTGCTTCCTTTGCCTTCCTCACTCTCAGCCCAAATTCGGCCTGCATGTTTGTTAATAATACGCTGAACAATAGCCAAACCCACCCCACTACCTGCATATTCCTTGTCGGAATGCAAGCGGTTAAATGGACTAAATATCTGACCAAAATACTTCATATTAAAGCCTACACCATTGTCCTGGAGAAAGATTGTATCCGTGTTATCGATTTTTGTTTTTCCAATTATAATTTTTGCATTATCGACTTTATGACTAAACTTAGCTGCATTGCCAATTAAATTTGTCAGCAGTACTTTCATCAATCGATTATCGGCATTCACAGTCAGGTTTTCTTCGATATTAAATTCAATTTGATAGTTGGGATACAATTCCAAAATATCTTCCACTACTTTATTTGATAAACTTGTTATATTCACATTTGTTTTAACTACTTGCTGCCTTGTAATACGACTTAAATTTAATAAATCGTCAATTAAGGAGGCCATATGTTGACTGGAAACTCTAATACGGTTCAGATAATGATTGGCTGTTTCATCAACCTGATCGCCATAATCTTCAATCAAAGCTTTGCTGAAGCCATCCATACGCGTTAATGGGGCTCTTAAATCATGAGACACTGAATAAGAAAAACTTTCTAATTCGCTATTTAATGAGGAAAGATTGAGGTTAGCCCTTTCCAGTTGAATACGGACTTCATTCGAATCTTCTAATAAAAAGGTTAAAGCTTTTTGTGACTCAGACAATTTTTTTGCCTGCTTTTTAAGCTCTTGTGTACGTTCAGCAACTATTTCTTCCAATCCATATCGATATGTATTAATTTCACCTAACACCTTTTTTCTGTCAGTAATATCATGTAAAACATGCTGATAAGCCTTCCCTCCTTCAAACTCAATTACAGAAGCATAAACCTCCAGATCGATAAGATTTCCATCTAATCTTTTGTATTGTTCTTCGATCGGATTCACATCTTTTCTCCCATCTGCTAATTTATTCACTCGATCCTGAGCTTCTAACTGTTTATCTGCCAGTAAGAATTTTGAAATATCAGCACCCAATACTTCCTGAGCTGAATTTGCTCCCAACATTTTAGCTCCAGAATAGTTGGCAAATACAATTTTATTATTTTTATGAATAAGCACTCCATTCGGCAATTTCTCAACCAGGTTTTTGTAATTTCTTTCACTTTGTTTCAGCGCATTTTCAATCTCTTTTAAATCAGTAATATTTTTGCCAAATTCTACAGTGCCTATAATTTCATTTTTCTCATTTTTTACAGGATAATATCTGAATTCATATAAATATTTTTCATCAATCAGTTTTTCTTTGGTCTGAATTTCGCCTGTATCAAATGCTTTTAACGCAGCACAGCCTTCACAAGGGCTATTGCTTTGACAAAAAGCTTGATAGCATTTCTTATTGAGTAATGTTTCGTGCGATACATTTAACCCAATTCCAGATTTTGAATTAAGCATCAATATATTCAAATCTTTATCATAAAAAGTAATGGAGTCGGTAGTTGCTTCCAAAATCAGAAATTTCAAGCGTTCTGATTCAATTAAGGCCAATTCTGCAGCTTTTTTTTCAGTAATGTCTCTTGAAAAAAGATGAAAACCCAGAACCTCATCCTGATCAGTTATCAAGGTAGCATTTTGGCTATACCATATAACTTTCCCGTCTTTGTTTTTAAATGGATATTCGAAATTACTGACCAGCGTTTTCGCTAGAATTTGCCTCATATAAAATCGCTTTGCTTTTTGTTGATATTCAGGTGAAATTAAGTCCTGATAGGACATTTTCATTAATTCCTTTTGTGAATAACCGGTTTTCAATACAGCAGTGTCATTGGCATAAACAAAGTTTCCATTAGCATCTGTTGTAAAAATAATATCCGAAGCATTTTCTGCTAAATGTTTATACTTTTCCTCACTTTGTTTCAAGCGTTTTTCAAACGTCTTTATTTCTGTGATATTAGTGGCAATGTGTATGATTTTTTCAACATTCCCAACTTCATCCAAAATAGGAGTACAGTTCACCAAATAAGTTCCATCAAAAGCCTCCATTTCCATCTCAACAGTTCTATTGTCTGCTTTTTCAAGTATTTTTTTTAGTGGGCAACCATCTGCCGGACAATCGTTTCCTTTTTTATGAAAAACTTCATAACAATGTTTTCCATAAATTTTGTCAGCAGTTAAACCTGAAAGCTCCAGAGTGGCTCTATTGGCTTCTAATATTTTAAATTGTGTATCTAGTATAACTGTGGGAGCTGAAATAGCCATGAAAATATTTTCCCAGTCTCGTTGCAATCCTTTATGCTCAGTTACATCCCTTGTAATACTTAAAATATGATCTTCACCAAATAAGTCTATGATGGACGCTGACATTAAACCAATCTTAGTATCTCCTGATTTATTGACAAAACGAGCTTCCATATTTTCAACTATTCCGTTTTTTTTAAGCCCAGCTAACAGTTTTTTTCTGTCGTTTACATCTGCCCATATATTGAGTTCTTGGGATGTCCTGCCTTCCACATCTCGTTTGTGGTAGCCAAGAATATTGGTAAAACCTGCATTTATTTCCACATACATGCCATCAACTAAACGATTAATACATACAGAATCAGGACTGGTATGAAAGGCATTTCTAAATTTTTCCTCACTATTCTTTAGCGACATACCTGCTTTGATGTTATCCGTTAAATCGCGTGAGAAAAACAATACTTTATTCTTGTCAATTACCTTGGCTATAGATTCTATGGTTATCCAATGACCATTTTTATGTTTTACACGGTAAACTATTTTTTCAACAGTATCAATTTCTTTACCTGTAAAAACTTTGGTTAGTTTTTTCTTCAAATAACTCTTAAGTAATACGAATAATTTTGACTTGTCGGCAGGATGCACAAAATCAAAACCAGATTTCCCCAACATTTCCTCTTCGCTATAGCCAAGACTGCGCTTATGGGAGGGGCTTACATAAATGTACTTCGAATTCTTATCGAATGATGTAATTGCAATCAAATCATCTGAAAAGTCGGCAATTATTCGATAGAGTTCATCACCATCAGAGGCCTTTTGATCAGCTTGCTTTTGATTCGTTTGCACTTGAACCTTCAAACTTTCTATTTCGGCTATCAATTGCTCTTTTGATTTATCTGAATAATTATCCATACTATCCGTTTGTTTTATTTTTTGCTTCCAAATCAATAATTTTATCCTTCAATTCCTTAATTCGGAATTCCCTACCAACAAATAACTCATTATATTTAGCTAATTCCTCATTTTTTTGGCTTAATGAATTATTTTTCTCATTTAATTCCAACGTTCTTTCACTCACTAAATTTTCTAAATTATTTTTATGATTAATCAGCTCAGCTTCCGCACTGTTCTTCTTTTTTTCAACTGCTATAAAATTCCGTCTACCTACAATAAGGCTTGTTAATGCGACTACCCAAACAATAATATGTATAATAACAACTTTTATAATTTGAGGTTGTGATACTTCGAGGATCGGATTCATTGGGATAGATATTCGTATTCCCCCCCTGATATCACCAATTTGATATCCCTGCTTTTCATGGCATTTTAAACAAGATTTTTCCGTAATTAAAGGCTGCATATAAAATAAATAGTTTTCTTTTTTTACTATTTCAACCGAACTCATTTCTTCAACTCCCTTTTCAAATTCAATGAGCGCCATTGTTTCCCATTCGTTTGCCTTGTTTTTAGGCCTGATTGGATTTAAGCTGGTGATATGGGCATATACTCCAAATCGCTCAGCACCAAGTTCGTGAACCTGTCTGGTCATATAAGCAGGATTGATAAGCGTCAGTTTTTTCCCTGATGAAGTTTCAATATCCCTATCAATAATTTCATCTAAATAAGGATTTGGTTTAGTATTGGTCGATTGGGGAGCATAAACCCCACCATGCTGAGCACTCCAGCTTCTGTAAAGAATATCCCTATCGAAAGTGGCTTTTGCCTGTATAATAGCAAATTCTTTCATTTGCTTTTTTTCTGAAAAAACACTCCATATTAGTGAAATCGCTATCAATATGGAGGTTGAAATAAGTAAAAGGATAAAATATCTATTGATATTACTGATTTGATTGGAATTACTGCTTGTTTGCATATTTCAGTATTTTACTTCCTTTTCAGGATAGTTTTTTCAGTTTAGATTCTAATTCCTTTAGTTGTTCTTTCAGTTCCTTAATTCGGAATTCGCGACCTACAAAAAGGGTGTTGTATTTTTCAAGTTCGTCATTTTTTTCAAGCAGATCAGCATTTTTATTTTCCAAATCTTTTGTCCGCTCATGGACTAATCCTTCCAGAACTGCTTGACGTGTTTTAAGTTCTTCTTCATATTTTTTTCTTTCTGAAATATCAACAATAACTCCTCTAAAGCCAATCAATTTATCAGCAGAAAAAACAGGTCCTGAATAAATTATTGCAGGGAAACTAGAACCATCCTTACGCAAAGCAGTAAATTCAAGTGAACTGCCCTTTTCTTCTTTAACACTTTTTTCAAATTTCTTTTTAGCAAAATTCCTTTCTTTTTCAGTAATCATATCAAATGCACTCAAGCCATTATTCATTTCTTCTAATGTATATCCAAATTTTGAATAGGCTACTTGATTTACCAACGTCAATTTACCTGTCTGGTCACACTCATAAACTACTTCGGGCAGCATTTCAATTACTTCTCTGAATTTTTTTTCGCTTATTTTTAAATTTTGCTCAACTACATCCTTTTCTTTAATGATCTGTTTGAACACTAAAAACATCAATATCAAGGACAATGGCAACAAAATGCCTAAGCTCAAAATGACTGTTATTAAATAGTTTTTTAAATCTGCATTTACTTCTTTACTCAAATCCCTGTAAGACCTATGAATTCCCAACAACCAGTTAAACTCTTTGATGTAAACAAATGCTGCAATTTGAGATTCACCCCTGGAGGAAGTATATCTACCTAAAAAATTTGCTTTCGCCTGAACAACATCCAAAAGTACATTATAATTTTCATGCCCTATGATGGCGTTTGAGCTTGCATTATTACCACTTGATTCAGGATATTTGGTATGCGCTAACAAGCATGATGCGGAATCAACTATACATAAGTACTCATCGGCAGGTTTCACCACATCATTATTCCATAACTCCATAACTTTTTGCCTAGCCATTTCCTGAGATGTAAATCCTGTAATATTTTGGGATATATGCAGTGCTTTCTGATAATAGAAATCTAAGTAAAGTGCCTCTCTGTTTTTTTTCTCCTTATTGTATCCAATATAAACCAAAACAAAAACTACGGCTATTGATATAACCGGAAGTAAAAGCAAGTGTACAATCTTACTTTTTTGGATATAATTAGTATCATTAACTTTTCCTCTGCGTTTGGCAATAAATTTCATGGGATTTATTTTGTTTGGATGATTTTTTCTAATTCCTTCACTTTCTCTCTTAGTTCTTTGATCCTGAATTCGCGCCCTACAAAAAGAGTATTGTATTTTTCAAGCTCGTCATTTTTCTCTTGTAGCTCGTCATATCTTTTTTGTAATTCAGTTGTTCGATCGCTCACTTTTTGTTCCAGATTTTCTTTTAAAAGTTTCAAGGCATTTTCTGCCTTTTTTCTTTGACTGATATTAATGGCAACCCCTATAGTTGCAATAATTTCATTGTCTTTCATCAAAGGATGCAGGGTGAATAATGCAGGGAACTCTTCGCCTTGCTTGTTGATTAATACAGTTTCGCCATCAAAGCCCTTTTTCCCCTTTGTAAGTAATTTTTGCATGAGTGGAAATCGCTTCACATCTTGTTTCCTATGTAAAATGGCGACTTCTTTTCCAATAATTTCTTCTTTCCTATAACCGAATATATTTTCTGCTCCCGGACTAAATTCTGTAATGACTGAGTTCTCTCCCTGTATATCGGTGATAATGAACGCAATATTGTCGGCTGCCTCAAAAATTGATTTTATATGGTGATCTTGCTCTCTTATTTTAGTATTTAACGTATGGCTTTCTTTGGTCATATTATTAACAGCAACTGCTATATCACGAAGTTCTTGAAATAGCAAATCATTTAACTTTATTTCCTCTTCATTAAAAGCAGCTTTATGTAAGAATTCTTTAAAAATAGATATTTGCATGAGCAATCGCTTGTTAATATATCTGAGTATAAAATAGGTAAGCGAAGCAAAAAAGAATAATAAAAGCAACGATTTTAAAAGCTTAAGCTTGCTTTCATTTTCAAAATGGCTATTCAATTGGGCAATTTCCTTGTTGGGTTTTGACACATAAATTCCGACACCAATAATCCATCCCCAGTCTGAATAACCTTTCATATAAGACAATTTGGGTTCAGGAATATCTGAATTTGTTGGTTTAAATTCATAATTCATAAACAAGCCATTTTCTGTATGAAATGCCTCCTTTTCGATATCGAAGAGTCTTTTTCCTGAAGGATCGGTCATATCAGAAACATTAAATGAATCGGTCATAATTTGTCCATCAAATAAAAGTGCCTGACCAGCGTACTCATTAATAAAAATATAACCGCCAAAATCAATCTTTTGTTTTTGAGGAGGGTTAATTAACTCCATTTTGATAGAATCTTCTTCCAAATTGCTGCTATAAGCTCTAAATAAATCAATTTGACTAATATAGTGATTTAACTCACTAACCAAATAGTCTTTCTGCCTTTGCTTGTGGCTCTCTTCGAGTTCAGCTATTCTTGATTTCAACTCATTATATTCCTGCAAAAACCAAATGAGAGCAAATAAGACAATGGTTACAAAAACGATTGTATTAATTAAATAAAAGAGTCCTTTTTTAATGCTAATTGTTTTTCCTTGTTGCATTTTCATTTGTCAATTCCTAACTATTTACTTGCATGTTACTCTTTGATATTGAACCTAAAGTGTGTGGATTATTTAAACGTATATCCTTTATTATGCCACAGATTCACACATATTTCACTGTATCCTGAAAACAAATCGCTGGCAATTTTTACATCATAGCTACAATAGCTGCTATTCAATTATTAATATTATTTAGCAAACAAAATTTGATTACCTCAATTCGTCTAATTGTTGATTTAACTCATCTATTTTTACTCTAAGTTCCTTAATCCTAAACTCTCGACCCACAAATACATCGTTCATGCGCTCAAGTAACTCATTTTTTTCCTCCAACTCAAGTGTTCTTTGCTTAACCTTATCTTCTAGTTTATCTCGATGTTCCTGCAATTCGTCCTGTGTTTTTTTCATTTCTGTTATATCCGTTATTAAACCAATGGTACTTATAACTTGATTATGTTCATTAATAATCGAGGAGCCACTTATTTGTGTCCAAAGTGGGCTTCCATCTTTTTTCTTTAGCCTGATCATATATCTGTCAGCTATACTCACACCTCTTCGTAAATTACTTTCAACAATAAGCCCTTTATCTTCTTCAAAAACAATGGTGTCGTAACCAATTTTACCTATTAATTCTTCTGTCTGGTAATCCAACATCCGGCAAATACTCGCATTAACATATTCAATTCTATCATTTAAGTCGGTTTGCATCAATCCTTCGTTCATATCATCAACCAAAGAACGGTACTTATGTTCACTTTTCTTAAGCTCCTCCTGAGCTATTTTACTCTCAGTAATATCTCTCCAAACCGTATATAGCTGTTTTAATTCCGGAATATTGGTCAACGAAACATCAATAATTCTTTCTTCTCCATTGGCTTTGGTATGCATCCATTCAAACCGGTTAGATCCTTTATCAAAAGCTATTTGAATCATTTCGGCAGCTTTCGTTTTGGAATTCTTACCATCGGGTTGTTTTTCAGGTGATAATTCCCAGGGAAATTTTCCCTCAATTTCATCTTTCGATTGATAGCCCAAAAAATCAACAGTTGCATTGTTGCATTTGATGAATTTATCGTTTTCAATAATCAGGGTTGGATCTGATGAGTTTTCGAACAATACCCGATACGTTTGCTCGCTTTTTAGCAAGGATAATTCTGCATTCTTCTTATCTGTAATGTCCGATACTGAGCCAGTCATTCGTATGGCTTTGCCTTTTTCATTTTGTAAGGTTTCACCTTTTGCATGCAACCATAAATAGCTGTTTTCTTTGTTTTTGCATCTATATTCAACAGCATATGGTGTGTTGGAATCAATACTATTCTTTAGTGCTTTATTGACCCTGTCGACATCATCAGGATGGATACGGTTTTTCCAAAACGAAATAGTAGGCTTAAATTCATTTGGTTCAAATCCAAAAATCTTAAATACCTTATCCGACCACCAATACTCTTCCTGTTGCAAATCTATCCAGTCCCAAATTCCATCGTGAGAACCTTTAACAGCCAATGCAAAACGCTCTTCACTTTCTTTTAATTGTTTCTTCAAACTCAGTTTGTCGATGAATAATGAAACGATTTTGATGAATGATTCGATTAGTTCTTTGTCAGGCTCTGCACTTCTGTTTCGCTGAATAATTGTTACATTGCCGTAAAAGCGCGTGTCTTTTTTAAATGCTATTGTATAAACTGCCTTGAAACCTATAATTTTTTTAATTATTGGCTCTAAATTTCTGGATATATTTCCACCAGTTAAGTCAACTAAACTATCCGATAATCTGGTAAGCTCACCTTCAACAATTTCATCAGCAAATTTAGAATCTACTTTTCCTGTCATTTCCGCAACATCAATTCCTATCAGTGAAGACATTTTCTCTAGTCCATCCATGCCTGAAATAGAACAAATTTTCCACGTACTTATTGATTCATCAAATTCCGTAATAATAACGATTGATTTTGAGTTTAGCAATTCATGAATTTTTTTTGAGCTAAAGTCGAAAATATCCTGAATATTGTCAAACTTTAACAATTGCAAGGTTGAGTCAAAAACTAATTGCAGATTTAATTCCTGCTCATTAATGCCCTTTTCAGCTTCTTTTTTGTGTGTCATTTTGGTCTATCCTTATATTTCTTACTTATCTAATCTCGTTTTTTTTACCTCATATATTCAGCTAATTGATTTTCCAAATCCTTTACTTGGTCTCGTAGCTCCTTAATTCTGAATTCGCGTCCTATAAAAAGATTGTTAAAACTTTCCAGCTCCATATTTTTTGTTTCCAGCTCTTTTGTTCTTTCATTAACCATTTTCTCTAAATTCTCTCGATATTCTTTCAATTCTGCATCGGCCGCTTTTCGCTCACTGATATCCTTTTCAAGTGAAAGAGTCCCGGTAATTACACCAGCTTCTACCAAGGTATTTACACGTGCTTCAATCCAAATTTTTGTTCCATCTTTACGAAGTCCTTCATACTCAAAATTTGTTGAAACCTCTTTACCATTCATTCGAGCAAAATGCCTTTCTAAAATCTGCTCATGCCACTCTGGAGCTGTATAATCCTTTAAGGTCAATAGTTTTAGCTCATTTTCGTTGTAACCAAACATTTTGCAAAAACGATCATTTACATATACTAATTTACCATTAACATCCTCAACAATTAAAGCCTCATGAATATTTTCAACTAATGAGCGGTACTTTTCTTCACTCTTTTTAAGAAGTTCGTTTGTAATATACTTACTGGTTATATCATTATAGATAATGACAATTTTATCCTCATCAATATTAAACAAGACATTATGATGAACTCGCTTTACAATTTCATTTTCATAAATGAATGTCTTATGATGTCTTTTCTTTCCATCATGGTGCACCTCATTAATAATGGCAATTAAACCCGATTTTTCAATTGAGGGGAATAGTTGAAGCAGTTGTTTGTTTAACACCTTTTCTCGTGACAATCCTTCAATTTCTTCAAAAGCCTGATTAACTTCAACAATTATATATTGATTTTGTTCAACATTAAATTCCAAAATAACACAAGCATCATGCATAAAATCAAACAGGCTTTTATACCTCTTTTCACTTGCAAGAATTGACAATTCATGCTGATTTGACGCTGTTATATCACTATGATTCATTTACAAATTATTATATCGTTATTTATTTCCCTTTTGGGCTGCTCTTCCAGCTTTTTGCTACTATCTATTAATTCTTCATTGAAAAGGACACAGTCAAAAGATAAGCAATATTTTCTTGTAGCAAATTCATGTATTCTTATCCTGTTCATTTGGTTCAACTACGGTATTTTTCAATTACGTTCTCAAGTTCTTTCACTTTTTCCTTTAAATCGTTAATTCTAAATTCACGCCCCACAAATAAGCTGTTAAAATGTTCAAGCTCTTTATTTTTTTCTTCTAATTCTTTTGTTCTCAGCTGAACCATTTCTTCCAGATTTTCTTTATGATTTTTCAACTCGTCCATGGCTCTGTTTCTTTCAATTTCAGCTGCCAATCGCTCAGAGAATACATTGAAAACAGCAATGTCAGCAGGGTTCAGTTGCATAACTTTTGACTGTAGTGCCGCCATAATACCAATAGCTTCGCCTGAAGTACCATAAAGAGGTATTCCAAAATATCCGTTTATATTTAAATCCTTTAGCATTTGATCATTAGGAAACTGCTGCTGAATATTTTGAGGATAAAAACAACTTTCTTGGTCAATAACGAACTGGCATGGGGTGTCTTTCAAATCGTATTCAAATAAATCTATATCTTTATTTAATGCAACTCCACCTAAAACCATGATCGATTTATTCTCATTAATGGTTTCTCCTACGAACACATAATCCAGACTTAACGCTTCTGATATATATCTGCTAACTGCATTATATAATTCATTAGCCTGTATTTTTGAAAAAGATTTTGCAGCCGTTTCAAGCACCTTTTCTGCTTTTTTCCTTTCAGAAATATTAGTATGAGTTCCAACAATTCGAATGGCTTTTTTGTTTTCATCAAAAATAGCTTCGGCTCGAGAAAGTACCTCAATCCAATGACCATCTTTATGTTTCATTTGAAATTCCATCACAAAACGATCTCTCTTTTTGGCAATCAATTCCTGCTGCATTTCCCATGATTTTGCTACATCCTCAGGCTTTGTTAAAGTTTCCCATATAGAAAAATCGTTCGGTAATTCATTATTAGCATAGCCAAGCATTCTTTTCCAGCCCGGGGAATAATATATTTCGTTAGTTTGTAGATTCCAATCATATAATCCATCGTTTGAAGCTTGCATGGCCAGGTTGAACCTTTCCTCGCTTTCTTTTAAAGCCTTTTCATCTATTTTATTTTGCGTTATATCTTTAAAAGTGCAATAGGTTTGTTTGAACTTTCCCTCAGGTGTATAAGCAACACAGCCTTCAAATGAAACCGAAATATATGTACCATCTTTCTTCTTCATTTCAAATTGAACATCACTTACTGTTCCCTTTTTTTTGAAAGCAGGAAAACTCTTTTTGAAATGTGAGATATATTCAGGATGCAGAAAATCACCAAACCATTTTCCAATTGTTTCACTCCTTTCGTACCCCAGAGTTTTCAACCAAGTTGGATTAACATCTATTATTATTGCATCATTATTTAAGGATTGAAAAGCAAGCGGTGCATTGTCGTATGTAGCCTTATATTTTTGCTCGCTTTCTCGCAAGTCCTTCTCGGCAACTTTACTATCAGTAATATCAACCCATTGACAAACAACATATTCAGTTTTTCCATTATTGTTTATCAAGGGAAATAATGAAGCAGATAGCCATAGGTCTCTTGCCGTATCAAAACCTTTATCTCCTGCATCTTCGGCTTTCCAAAATATAGTGAATTTAGCAGGGATGTTATTCTCGAAAACATCTTTAATTTTCGGCAACAAGCCTTGTCCTATAAGGTTTTCATCTTTAAGAACATTATACTTTCCAACAATTTGCGCCTCATCAAGATTGAGTGATTTAAACAAAGCATTATTGCCTTTAATAATGGTTCCACCAGCATCAGCTATCCACATCGAAAAGGGACTTTCAGTCATAATTGTATCAAGAAAAATAAGTTGATTGGTTAACTCAATTTCAACTTCTTTACGCAAGCTAATATCCCTTACTGAAGTTATCATCCCGTCAAATTTGCCAGATGAATCTTTCTTGGGAATCACCCAACCATTTTGCCAAGAGTCTTTTCCTGCTGGTGTTTTTACAGTTACTTCATAGCTCTCCGACACTAAGTTTGTCTTAGCTTTCAGATAGCATTTATTAAATTGCTCTGTTGTTTCTAATGGGAAATCTCTTAATACATTGTTGCCAATAATTTTTTCAATAGGAATACCTGCAATCTCTGACATCGCCCTATTGGCATAAAATATCACATCATTTTTATCGGTCACCCAAACACCATCTTGCGTAGCTTCCAAAATCTTTTCATAAAATGCAGAATCTAGTATCATAATAAATAATTTTAAAACACTTAGCTAATACAGCATTAAATAGAAATAAACACGATTAGGAGAAATTATCTCAGAATCAGTTCATTAATAAAAGCTAAATCTAACATCAATCAAATAAAGTTCTTGTAATCTTTATCTGATAATCTTGTCAGAATTATCCTACATGAAGTTTGAATTTAGAAGAGTATTAACCTGAGTTATTAATGCTTTGTGATTTTATTTATATTATTCTGCCCAGTAATAAATCCAACTTTCAATACCCTCTTTTTGCAAGGCATATTGTTTACGAATTGTATTGGGATAGCTGCGCTGAACACTGGCACATATATAATACCATTTCCTTACTTTGTTACGGAAAAGAAAAACATCATAGCCTTTATTATGCCAGCTAACCATGGCATTTTTAGCGTTTTTCTTGCCACGGAAAGATTCCACAACAATGTAAAATTCTTTGGCCAAATTACCCTTATTGGCCTGTATTTGCTGGATGGTCTCCAGTTTTTCAGCCAATAGTTCTTCTTTTCTTTTTTGGCTGGCTTCTGTTTTCTTCGAATCATCACCAGCGCGTTTTAGTTCTTTTTCAATGGAATGCAATTCAACTTGAATTTGATCGAGATACTTACTTACACCAGCTTGATTGCTTAAATCTTTGGTCAATGAATCAATCACATTCCCATTGATATCATATGCCACAATTTTTTTGCTGGCTCTCACTTTTTGTAAGCGTTGTCCAAAAGTATTTGAAAAAACAAATAATGTAAGGATTAGTAGAGCAAAGCTGGTTTTCGATAAATTATACTTTTTCATTATACATTCTATTTTCACTTCAATAATACTATTTTTCAATTGTGTCGGACAATAATTTTATGAACAGCTATGAATAGCCATGAAGCATTTCTATCAAAAATGCTAAAAATTCGTTCAAATAACTAAATTTGAAGGACATCTGAAACAATTCTTTTTATCCTTATGATTGTCAAAACTTTTGGAAGTGCTGTTTTTGGGGTAGATGCCCAAACAATTACCATTGAAGTAGATGTTGGTAGAGGCACCAAATATTATTTGGTTGGCTTGCCTGATAATGCGGTAAAAGAAAGTCAGCAAAGAATTGAAGCTGCCTTAAAAAATACAGGATATCAGTTAACCCGAAAAAAGATCATCATTAATTTGGCTCCGGCTGATATTCGAAAAGAAGGCTCAGCTTATGACTTGCCCATTGCCATCGGAATTATTGCTGCATCCGCTCAAATCAAAACACATAAATTAAACGATTATATATTGATGGGCGAATTATCTCTGGATGGTTTGCTAAAACCCATTAAAGGTGCCTTACCTATTGCCATAAATGCTCGCAAAGCTGGATTTAAAGGCTTGATTCTTCCAAAAGAAAATGAAAGTGAAGCGGCTATTGTTGATAATTTAGATGTTTTGGGAATTGAAAGCATAAGCGATGCTATTGATTTTTTCAATGATGACAAAGAAATCATTCCTAAGAAAATTGATACAAGAGAATTGTTTTATGGTAATATTGATAATTACGAACTTGATTTTTCGGATGTAAAAGGACAGGAAACGATTAAACGAGCATTGGAAATTTCAGCTGCCGGAAATCATAATGCCATCATGATAGGAGCTCCGGGTTCAGGAAAAACAATGTTGGCAAAACGAATTCCTTCTATTTTGCCTCCACTCGATTTATACGAGGCTCTGGAAACAACCAAAATATATTCGGTAGCAGGAAAAATGTCGTCTGAATCGACTTTGATGACAACACGCCCTTATCGTTCTCCTCATCATACAGTTAGTGATGTTGCGTTGGTTGGAGGTGGAAATGTACCGCAACCTGGTGAAATTTCCTTATCGCACAATGGCGTACTTTTTCTGGATGAGCTTCCAGAGTTTAAACGTACTGTTTTAGAAGTTTTGCGACAACCTATGGAGGAAAGAAAAATTACAATCAGTCGGGCAAAATTCACAGTGGATTACCCTGCTTCTTTTATGCTTCTGGCAGCAATGAATCCTTGTCCTTGTGGCTATTATAATCATCCCGACAAAGATTGTGTTTGCTCTCCGGGAACAGTACAAAAATACCTAAACAAAATATCTGGGCCTTTATTGGATCGAATTGATTTGCATATTGAGGTAGTTCCCATTTCATTTGATGAGTTAGCTCACCATAAAGCAGGTGAAGAATCATCTATAATTCGAAATCGGGTTATATCGGCACGAGAAATTCAGCATGAACGATTTAAAGACTTTAAAGGCATTTATAACAATGCTCAAATGTCAACTCAAATGATTCATACCTATTGTCAGATTTCGGATGCTGGAAATAAACTACTGAAAACAGCTATGGAAAAACTCAAACTTTCGGCCAGAGCCTACGATCGGATATTAAAAGTTTCGAGAACCATTGCCGATTTAGCAGGAGTTGAAGAAATCAAAATTGAATATCTGGCAGAAGCCATCCATTTCAGGAGTTTGGATAGGGAAAACTGGGCGGGGTAGTATGGAGGCTAAGGAGAAGGCTGAGGCTCCATCCTTCATTTCATTTCGGATGACAAGGAGGAGGAGGCTTAGGCTGAGGCTAAGAAACGAAACCACTATGGATTATGAATGAATTTCATTTGCAAAACACAAAAAAACAATCATCAAATAGCAAAAAATAATCAATGTTAAAAATTTCAATCACCAAACTGTATTGAACATCTAGGAAGATTTTGAAGTTTAGTTGTTCTATTTTGTGATTTAATCATTGGAATTTATGATTTCCATTATAGATATTTATAGGAACTAATTAGCTACAATAAATTGCAGGGTTTTAACCATTAACTAGAGAATAAAAATTGACAAAAACATGTTTATTGATACACATACCCATTTGTTTTTAGAGGAATTTAATCACGATCGCAAGGAAGCTGTACAGCGCGCCATAGATGTAGGGGTAAATCAACTTATTTTACCCAATGTAGATTCTGAGACTTTGCCTGCCTTAAAAAAAATGGTCAATGATTTTCCTGCTATTTGCCACCCACTATTTGGATTGCATCCGGGATCTGTCAAAGAAAATTTCAAAGAAGAACTGGCTATTGTCAGGGAGCATTTGAATGATGAAAGATGCATTGGCATTGGTGAAATTGGACTTGATTTTTATTGGGATGATACTTTCCGAAAAGAACAATTTGAGGCATTTGATACCCAAATAAAATGGGCCGCAGAAAAGAATTTGCCCATTGTAATTCACCTCAGAAACAGTTATCAAGAAGTAATTGATATCGTGAGAAGCAATTTGCAATTAGGCATCAAAGGTGTTTTTCATTGCTTCACAGGAACAAAAGAGGAAGCAACCGAAATTATTGAAATGGGATTTCTTTTGGGAATTGGCGGCATAGTAACTTTTAAAAACTCAGGTCTTTCTGAAACATTAAAACATATTGATCCTGCTAATCTTGTTATCGAAACAGATTCTCCGTATTTAGCTCCTGTTCCCTTTCGTGGTAAAAGAAATGAAAGTTCCTATATTGTAAAAGTAGTCGAAAAGTTGGCAGAAATATATCAGTTAACTAAAGAAGAAGTTGCTGAAATTACTACGACTAGTGCAAAAAATCTATTTCAGATTTAACTCAATCAAATTTATATACGGCTAAAATGCCTTGATGAACAGAGAATGAAATAAGTCTTAATTAATAATTTATCCAACAACAATACTAAACCATAGCTGGGTAATATCATGTATTAGACCATCCTAACCTAAAACCGCCTTATTTTTGTTCCATAATTAGCATGAATGGTTTTTCCAATAATTCTTTGAATGTTTAGCAAATCACTAATTATTATTTGATTATGCAAATTTTTGCACAAATTTTATTTGAAAATCATCATTAATTTGCAGTAATTTGCGAGTCGAATTAGAATAGGTTCTTTTAGCTATTGATAATTAATGAAGTAGGGAGAGGTGTCCGAGTGGTCGAAGGAGCACGCCTGGAAAGTGTGTGTACGTCAAAAGCGTACCGGGGGTTCGAATCCCTTCCTCTCCGCAAATGAGGAAAATGGATAGGAATCAATCATTCCCTTCTTTATTTAATATTTATGAAACTTTTAATATTTGAAATCAATAAATTCAAACACATGAAAAAAACATTTTTATTTTTAGCGATGTTGGTCATGGTTTTTGCCATTAATACAAGCTATGCTCAAACTATGGCTGCTCCTGAGCAGGACTCAACTGAATTAGAAGACGACACCACAGCAGTTGTTGAAATGCCAGTTGAAGATGCTGCAGATGTTGCAACTGAAGATGCAGCTCCTGAACGCAAGGGAACGCAGGTTATTAAAAAATTCTTCATCGATGGTGGTGGATTTATGTTTCCTGTACTTTTCTGTTTGATTCTTGGTCTTGCAATAGCCATTGAAAAGATCATTACATTGAACATGAAAGCGGTTAATTCCAAAAAATTATTAGCTCAAATTGAAGATCATTTCAAGAAAAATGATGCTGAAGGAGCTCAAGAAGTTGCACGTAACACACGTGGTACTGTTGCTTCTATTGTTTATCAGGCAATCAGCCGCAGAAAAGAAGGAATCGAATCCGTTGAAAAATCAATTGTTTCGTATGGTTCCGTTCAAATGGGACTGCTTGAAAAAGGTCTTATTTGGATATCCTTATTTATTGCCATTGCACCTATGCTTGGATTTATGGGTACTGTTGTTGGTATGATCGATGCCTTTGATAAAATTGAGCAAGCAGGTACTATTTCACCTTCATTAGTTGCCGGTGGTATTAAAATCGCACTTTTGACAACTGTTGGTGGTTTGATCGTTGGTGTTATTCTTCAATTATTTTACAACTATCTTATTTCTAAAGTAGATGGTATTGTAAACGATATGGAAGATTCTTCAATCACGTTGGTTGATATGATGCTCGAATACGGTATTTCTGAAAAAGACAAACAATAAAAAATTTAAACGATGAGTGAAAAAACAAACAAACTGCCTTTACTGTTAAAAGCGGTTTTCTATATAGTAGTTGTCGCTCTCAGTTTGGTTTTTGTAATTAAGTTCTCTTTCCAGGAACTACCAGAAAACTTTTTTGGTGTTCCCAACTGGGAAGTATTTGAACAAACACCTACTGTTGGAGACCCGTCTATTGGCCTCATTTTAGGCTATATATTAATGGGCATATCATTGGTGGCCATCCTATTCTTTTTTGTGATGCAATTAATTGACAACCCGGCTAAAACACTTGGTTCTTTAGTTGGTATTGCACTGATTGCTGTCGTTTTCCTTATCACTTGGGCTATTGCTGATGGTGATATGACTATGGGAAAAGTGACTGAGTCAACATCTAAGTTCATAGGAGGCACATTAGGCCTTGCTGCAGCCTTGGGAGGAATATCTATTCTTGCCATAGTAGCTGGAGAAGTTTATGCCTACTTTAAGTAATTAACATGAGAAAGAAAAATAGAGAAACACCAGAAGTCAATGGAAGCTCAACAGCTGATATCGCTTTCTTGCTGTTGATTTTCTTCCTGATGGTAACCACCATTGAATCCAATGAGGGTATACCCAGAAAGCTTCCACCATTACCTGAAAATCCTGATGAGATAATTGAGTCAAAACTTCATAAAAGAAATGTGTTTGAAATACGTGTCAATTCATCCGATCAGTTATTGGTAGAAGGCGAGTATGCTTCAGTGGCAGATTTAAGAAGATTAACCAAGGAGTTTATTCTGAACTACAGGCGAAATCCAAATCTTTCTGACGATCCTCAAGTAGCCGTAGTTTCCATCAAAAATGATAGAGGAACAAGCTACAAAACATATATTGGTATTCAAAACGAACTGGCAGCTGCCTATAACGAAATACGTGATAGTGAAGCACGAGCGAGGTTTGGTAATGTTATGGATGAAATAACAGAAGATCAGCAGAACGAAGTAAAGGATAAGTTTCCAATGAAAGTTTCAGAAGCAGAACCCGAAAATATAGGAGGTAGCAAATGAACGGAAGATTTGATAGAAAACAGGGCAAAAAAGCGCCTGGCATTTCAACAGCCTCCTTGCCTGACATCGTGTTCATGCTTTTATTCTTCTTCATGGTGGCAACTGTAATGCGCGATTCAGAAGCATTGGTTCAAACCAATATTCCGAAAGCCAGTGAATTAACCAAGCTTGAAAAGAAAGAATGGGTAGCCACAATTAATATTGGGCCACCAGTTCCGTCATATCAGGCTATTAAGGGAACAGCACCAGTACTTCAGTTCAATGATAAATTTGGAACTGTAGATGAAGTCGTTGAATTCGTAGAAAATGAACGCTTACAACGTGAGCCTCGAATTCGTCCTTATATCTCCTATGCTTTAAAAGTGGACAAAGATGTGAAAATGGGTATTGTTTCAGATGTGAAACAAGAACTCCGAAGAGCAAATGCTTTAAAACTCACTTATTTGGCTACTGCAGGTACAGAGGATTATCGCTGAGTCTATTCTTGAAGAAATTTAATTGATTCATCACACACTATTCGAATATCATCGGATAGTGTGTTTTTTGTATAGGGATGTGATGATCCAAAATTGTGGGATGTGTAAGGCAAAATATTAATATCAATATTCTTATTCCATTTCTTTAGCTGAATGGCTTCTTCATAGGGTATAAATTCATCATCAATTCCATGAATAGCTAACATAGGAATCTCAAGCTTTTCCACTGCATGCTTTATATTAAATCGCTCTTTGTATTTCAAAAAGTTTTCATACAAGCTATAATAAACAGGAAGATTCTCAGCCGTTTTTTTATTTTCCCGATAATTAACGCCTTGCTTTTTCCATTCATCCATATCATAAAACCGATTCCAGGTTTTTTCATAATCATTAAAAGCAGCCCATGTAATTAATTTTTTTATGTGTTTGTTCTCGGAGGCTTTGATTATTGAATTCGAACCTCCCCTGCTATGACCCATTAAATAAATGGCTTCTGAATTTATTTTCAGTTCATCTAAATCGTTTAGCAGACATAAGTCTATTACTGCTTCCAGATCATTTAATTCTAGTTCTATCGTATTGTTTCCAAACTTCTCACTATCAGATATTATGGCAGGTGCGTCATGGGTTGTCCCATTATGTGAATGATTAAACTTTAAAAAGATGTATCCCATGCTAGCAAAATAATCAGCAATCAGATCCAATGCTCCCCAATTTTTAAACGATTTAAAACCATGTGAAAAGATAATAACCGGCTTTGCTAAATTACTTTCTGCATAATGGATATCTACCAACAGTAAATTGGACTTTGACGTCAAAACCTGATAGTTTTCAATGCGCTTTAAATGGGCTTTAATCATGTTAAAATGAAATTTAAATCTTATTTCTTAGTAAGGAAGTAAAATAAATATTCATAGCTTTACAGCAAATTTAAGGCTGCAAATTATAGCAGCAGTATTATGTCAGTACAACTTAAGAAAATTAAATCACCCGTAATTAAAGAATTAGAAGAATTTAACACCTTCTTTTACAATTCACTTAAGTCAAAAGTATCCTTACTCGACACCATTTTAAAATATATTGTCAAGCAAAAAGGAAAACAAGTTAGGCCTCTTTTCGTTCTGCTTTCAGCAGGACTAAATGGTCAAATTAATCAAAAAACATATAGGGGAGCAGCTCTGATTGAATTGCTACACACAGCTTCCTTGGTGCACGATGATGTGGTTGACGATTCCATGCAAAGAAGAGGAGTGTTTTCAATTAATGCGCTTTGGAAAAATAAAATTTCTGTTCTTATAGGTGATTATCTATTATCGCGGGGCATGTTGCTGGCCTTAAATAACAAGGATTATGAAACACTTGAGATTACTTCTGAAGCGGTTAAAATGATGAGTGAAGGCGAGCTTTTGCAAATCGAAAAAGCCAGAACGCTTGACATCAAGGAAGACGTTTATTTCAAAATAATAAAAATGAAAACAGCCTCTTTAATTGCATCAAGTTGTGCTATTGGAGCAGCTTCTGTTGAGGCTTCTGAAATGGATCAGAATTTAATGAAAGAATTTGGTGAAAATACTGGAATTGCTTTTCAAATTAAAGATGACCTTCTGGATTTTAGCACAGACATAACCGGAAAACCCAAAGGAACTGATTTAAAAGAAAAAAAACTTACATTGCCATTGATATATGCATTAAAAAAAGCTGATAAATCTGAAAAGAAACGTATCATCAATCTTATTTCCAGACATCATAAAAAGAAAGATACCTACCACACAGTTATTCGCTTTATTGAGGAAAACAAAGGCTTTGAATATGCAATTCAATTAATGAATGAATACAGGCAAAAGGCTCTGGATAATTTAAAACCATTTCCTGATAATGCTTACAAACAATCTTTAACCGAATTGGTAAACTTTACAGTTGATAGGAAAAAGTAAATCACCTTACTTAATTCTATCCTAAAAAAATTAATTTTCATATCATCTTTTTTAATTTGCTTAAAAATTTTACTTTTAGACATTAAATTTTATCAGAATTGTACACTTATCACCTGATTTCAAGACCAAATTCAAAGGCAAGAAAAGATATTTAGGCAATCTGGTTCGTAAATACATAGATGATTTTTAAACGAATACCTTATGGCAGAAAATAATAATGAGCAAAACAAGCATTCCCGAAGAAAATTCATAAGGAATTTAGGTGTAACTGTTGGTGTTGGTGCAATTGCCGGAACAGGAGCAATTTACACGGCTTCCAAAGTGCAAAAAAATAAAGTAAAAGTGCTCACACAAGATGGGCATTTGGTAGAAGTCGATGCAAATGAAATTAGTCCTGTCTCCAAAAAAGAAGAATTGACCGCACAGCAGAAGCGTGGGAAAGAAGGAATTGCTGGCAAAAAGTGGGTAATGGTTATCGATCTTGCAAAATGCCGAAACGCCAGAGATTGTATGAAAGCTTGTCAAAGTGCACATCATCTGCATCCTGAACAACATCATATTAACACCTTGAGAATGCAGGATAGTGAAGACACTTCTCCTTACTATATGCCAAAGAATTGCTTCCATTGCGACAATCCTCCCTGTACTAAAGTTTGTCCTGTTAATGCCACTTGGAAACGTCAGGATGGAATAGTTTTAATTGATAACGAAAGATGCATTGGTTGTCGTTTTTGTATGGCTGCTTGCCCCTATTCAGCAAGGATCTTTAATTGGCAGGAGCCGCTACCTGTTACAGGTGATGAAGAAAAAACCTATGATGTAGAACTTAATGTTCCTCAGAAAAAAGGAACCATTTCAAAATGTTTGTTTAGTGCAGATAGGCTTAGACAAGGAAAACTTCCTTATTGTGTTGAAGCCTGTAAAAATAGTGTTTTCTGGTTTGGTGATAAAAACGAAGATGCTGTGACAAATGGTACATCAGGTGAAACAGCAAAATTCAGTAAGCTTATTAAAGAAAATGCAGGCTACACGATTATGCCTGAATTAGGAACTGAACCACAAGTATTTTATCTGCCTCCTAAAAACAGATTGTTTCCGTATGAAGAAGAGACAAATGGAACAGATGCTCATGAAAAACATAGCTAAAAAGAAATAAAATATAAATTATGGCTCAATCATTACCGAGAGACGAGGCTAAAAAAAGATTGGATAAAATAACAACTGATCTTTTCAGACCCATTATAAAACACGACCATATTAGTCATTTATGGGTGTTTATTTTATTACTTATTATTGGTCTTGGTTTGGCATCCTGGTTTTTCCAAATAAAAAATGGATTAGCAGTTACAGCCATGAGAGACCATGTGTCATGGGGTATGTATATCTCCAATTTTGTCTTTTTTGTTGCCGTCAGTTTAATTGGTTCTTTAATCAGTTCCATTATGCATTTACTGAATATTCATTGGGCAAAACCTGTTTCCAGAATTGCAGAGCAGATTGCTATAGCAGCAGTTACATTGGCAGGATTGATTATTATTACAGATATGGGACGCCCTGATCGTTTTCTAAATATCTTTTTGCATGGACGATTTGCCTCTCCTATTGTTTGGGATGTAACAGTAATTACGACCTATATGGTGATCAGCGCATTACTACTTTACATTCCGCTTATTCCGGATATTGCATTATTAAGAGATCGCTTAAAAGGAATCCCAAACTGGCAACAAAAACTATATAAAATATTATCCTTAGGCTGGAAAGGATCTGCTGCACAATATAAAAAGATCTACCATTCAATGAGAATCCTGATGATTCTAATTATTCCGGTTGCTTTGGCTATTCATACAGTCACATCCTGGCTATTTGCAGCAACATTGCGACCAGGATGGGATACCACTATTTTCGGACCCTACTTTGTAACCGGAGCTTTTGTTGCAGGAACAGCTGCTGTTATTATTACGATGTATGTATACCGTAGCCGTTACGATTTGCAGGAATATATTCATGATAAACTATTCGACAATATGAATAAACTGCTGGTTCTTGTACTGCTGGTCTATCTGTATTTTAACATCAATGAATTTTTTGTTCCCGGTTATAAAATGAAAACTGCCGATGGCATACACCTCAGGAGTTTATTTACAGGTACTTATGCTCCCATGTTCTGGATGGTGCAAATTGGAGGTTTGATACTCCCAATTATTCTATTGGTTTTTAAACCGTTTAGAAAACCTGCCCCAAGTTTAATTATATCAATATTTGTTTTATTGGGAGCTTGGTTTAAACGCTACCTGATTGTTATCCCTACGGTTCAGCATCCCTATTTACCGATTCAAAATGTGCCTGAGAGTTTTCATACCTATGTTCCAACGGGAATTGAGGTTTCTGTGACCCTATTTGCATTTGCTTCAGCCATATTAATAATGACCGTATTGGCAAAACTATTTCCTGTAATCACAATTTGGGAGTTAGCCGAAGAGGAAGGTATCGACAAAGATTTATTGAATGAAAATTACGATCACTGATAAAAACAAACTGATGAGATATATAAAAACAATACTTATACTCGTTGTTTTCAGCTTTAGTTTTAACACGCTTTTTTCGCAAGAATGGACTATTGAGGATCCGGATATTGTGAATCCAAATGCATTTAATCAAGAAACTATTGATCTGGGCTCTGATTTGTATGAAGCTAATTGCAAAAGTTGTCATGGTGATCCTGAGAAAAATAATGGCAATGCACTATTAGTTCCATTACCACCCGATATGGCCTCAGAAATTCTTCAAAAAAATTCTGATGCAGAGCTATTTTACAAAATAAATAATGGAAACAAATTACTAATGCCATTTTTTAGCACATCACTCGGAGAGGAGAAAATATGGCAAGTTGTTTCATTTATCAGAAGTTTTAATCCTGATTATGTTCCTGCAGATTTTGTTGAAGCTGAAAAAACTGAATTAGCACTAGGTCAAAAAGCAGTTATTCGAATTGTCATTCAAGATAAAGAAGAAAAAATTTATGCAAACGCCTTAATCACTGAAAAGGGACTAGACGATGTACCAATTGTTAACACAGAACTTAAGTTTTACGTGAAACGATATTTTGGAAACATGGAAATTGGAAAAGCAAAAACCAATGACAAAGGACAAGCGGTAATCGATTTTCCAATTAACATTCCCGGAGACAGCACCGGATGTGTTGATTTGATTGTTATGATGAGTGATAATCCCGAACAAGTTAATGCAGTTGTTGAAAACGCACAGATTTGTTCACCCAACATCCCAATAAATATTTTTGAAAAAAGAGTTATGTGGTCTGAAAATTCACGTACACAATGGTGGGCTTTGTTATCCTATGGTTTTATTGTTGTAGGAGTTTGGCTCACAATATTGTATGTTGTTTTTCAAATTATTCAAGTAAAAAAACTCTCTAAATTATAGTTTAGTCAAGCGGTTAGAAAATCATCCTATACTAACATCAGTTTGTTCAATATTTATAATCATGGGAAAAAAATTTGCAGATAAAACATTAGCAGAAATAGTTATTTTAAATCATAACTTCATTCAAGTTTTTGAAGATTATAAGATCGACTATTTTAACGATGGGAAAAGTACTCTTCAAGAAATCTGTTTAGAATCAGGTCTTGAAATTAGTTTGCTTGAAAGCGTTTTAAACAAAATAGACAAGCATAAAATTAATAACCATTTAGACTTCCAAAACATGGGCCTGGATGACTTAATCAAACATATTGAGCAAGTTCATCATCATTTTATCCGAAAAAATTTACCAGAATTATCATTATTCGCGAATAAAATTCAACTCACTGAGAAATTAAGTAAAATACATCAAGGTGTAATTGAACTATTTATTACTCTAACAGAGGAGATTATGGTACATATGGAAGACGAAGAAAATATCATTTTCCCTCATATAAGATATCATTACAATCCGCTTAAGTACATCACGCCTGAAAAAGGACTAACCGATCATGAGGGCCTAACTGCCTATGAGTCCTTAATGAATCAGCATGAGGATGTTAGTGCGATATTAAAACAAATTAGCCGATTAAGCGATGGATACAATCCACATAAAAATGACTCGACTTTGATGATTTCTTTTTATAAAAAATTGCATGAATTCGAAGAAGACCTGCATGTGCACATTCACCTTGAAAATAATATATTATTTCCGCAAGCACAGCTTCTTCAAACAAAAAAGAATTGAAAAATTGGCGAAACCTTGAACAAGCGGTTCAATGACAAATACGACTTGTGTTCATTGTGGCGAAAACTGTGGCAAATATCCTGTTGTTTGGAACAACAAAGAGTTTTGCTGCCAGGGATGCAAAACTGTTTACCAACTCCTAAATGAACACAGCCTCTATTCATATTACGATATTGAAAAAACGCCAGGAGTAAAAATAGAGAAACCTGATTTTGAAAATAAGTATGCATATCTTGACAATAAAGAGATTAATGACAAACTAATTGAATTCACCGATGGTGAAATTAGTAAAATAACCTTATACATTCCGTCCATTCACTGCAGTTCATGCATATGGCTACTTGAAAATCTGAATTCTCTACATCAGGGGATCCGCCATACACTCGTCAATTTCGTTAAAAAAGAAGTTAGTATTAGTTATCATGAAAACGAAATTACACTTCGTGAAATTGTAGAATTACTCGCATCAATACATTATGTTCCGCAGATTACTTTGCAACAGTTTGATCAAAAAAAATCTCAGAAAAAAAACCGACAATTGGTCGGTAAAATTGGGATTGCAGGATTTGCTTTTGGGAACATTATGCTCTTTAGTATGCCACATTATATTCCGGGAAAAGAACTTCTAGAGGAACCATTTAAGAACTTTTTCTCCTACATAAGCCTATTTCTTTCGCTACCAGTATTAATCTATTGTGCAAACGATTACTTTTTATCTGCATTCAAAAATCTGAAGCATAAAATAATCAATATTGATCTCCCAATTGCCTTGGGTGTTTTAGCCTTATTTATGCAAAGTGCGATAGAAATTATTGGAAAAACGGGCTCTGGTTATCTCGATTCTCTATCAGGTTTGGTATTCTTTTTACTCATTGGAAAATGGTTTCAAAGTAAAACATACGAAGCCTTATCATTTGAAAGAGATTACAAGTCCTATTTTCCAGTTGCAGTTACACGCATTAAAGATGGGAAAGAAGAAAGTATTCAACTGGAAGAATTAAAAGAAAAAGATCGGATATTAATCCGAAATCAGGAACTAATACCTGCCGACTCAGTACTGGTTAAAGGTCTTGCATATATCGATTATAGTTTTGTAACAGGCGAATCCAGAGCTGTTTCAAGAGAAGTGGGAATGGAGGTATTTGCCGGAGGCAAGCAAATAGGTAGCTCAATAGAACTTGAAGTTAACAAAGAGGTTCAACAAAGCCAACTAACAAAACTTTGGAATCAGGAAAACACCAAAGAACAAAAAACATCAGCATTGGTTTTACTGGTTGATAAAGTGAGCCAATACTTTACCTTGATTATTATTAGTATAGCTGTACTAACTGCTGTTATATGGCTGTTTATTGATCCATCAAAAGCTATTTCTATAGCTACAGCTGTTTTAATTATTGCTTGTCCTTGTGCCTTGGCACTTTCAGTTCCATTTACATTTGGAAACAGTATGCGATTATTGGGAAAAGCAAAGTTTTATATAAAAAAAACAGATGTTATTGAGAAGCTGACAAAAGTCGATACCCTTGTTTTTGATAAAACAGGTACACTTACAAAGCATGGAGCTGAAAAAGTAGAGTTTGTAGGTGATCAATTAACTGAGGAAGAAAGCATTTATATTTATTCCATAAGCCGACATTCTACCCATCCATTAAGTTATTCCATAAGCCAATACCTGAATTCCAATTCGACCAATGCAGTTATTGATTTTATGGAAATTCCTGCATCCGGATTGAAGGGAGTTGTGAACAATCATAAAATAAAATTTGGATCCCATGATTTTGTTAGTGGAAATAATGAATTCATTGATGCTAAAGCAGCATCTAAGGTTTATGTATCTATTGATGGTCAAATAAAAGGCTTTTTTAATATTGAGAATGACTACAGATACGGACTTCCTGAAATAATCAATCAATTATCAAAAAAGTATGAATTACATGTAATATCTGGCGATAATGATTCTGAGAGGGATAGTCTGCAAAAGATATTTCCGACAAATAACTACCTTAATTTTAACATGTCGCCTGAAGACAAACTTAAATATATTCAAGACCTAAATGCCCAAGGCAAAAAAATAATGATGATAGGTGATGGTTTAAATGATGCTGGAGCACTTCGCGAAAGCTTGGTGGGAATCTCAATTGCCGATGATGTATATCAATTTTCACCAGCATGTGATGCTATTTTAGATGCTTCTAACTTTCATTTACTAAACGAATTAATTGAATTAGCCAAAAAAAGTGTATCCATTGTAAACCTCAGTTTTGCACTTTCATTTCTCTATAATATAATCGGCTTAAGTGTTGCTGTGCAAGGCTTACTATCTCCAATTTTTGCAGCGATATTAATGCCTCTTAGCTCTATTTCTGTTGTTATTTTTACATCAATTAGTACACGATGGATTTTCAACAAATCCAAACTCGCTCCATGAAGTGACCTGAAATTAAAATCTATTTAGCCAATCTGTTACTTGAATCCTTGAATTAAATATCACACGTATTTAAAAAAAAATTAGTTGCCATATCAAAACGTCTTAGATACTGTTTTTCTGTTATTTATACTTTTAATGAATCTGTATATTAATTTTAATTAGCCGAGGTAGATATACAATATTATGCTAAATTTGGTAGCCAAATCATTATAATGAAAGCGTGTCTGTAATTTTTATATTAATTGGTGTAAGTTTAATTGTTGCCATCGGTTTTCTGATTGCTTTTTTTTGGTCGGTACGAAGCGGACAATATGAAGATGACTACACCCCATCAATACGCATTTTGTTTGATGACAAAAAAGATTCGCAGGAAAACAAAAAATCATAATCCATGGAAATTCAAAAATTCGCTTACGACAATAAAATTGTAAAGTACTTTTTGTACGCCACCGTTTTTTGGGGTGTTGTTGGCATGTTTGTCGGTTTATTAGCAGCCTTACAAATGGCTTTTCCTGCTCTCAACTTAAATCTGGAGTATACAACTTTTGGACGTGTCAGGCCAGTACATACAAATGCCATAATTTTTGCTTTTGTTGGCAATGCCATATTTGCCGGAGCATATTACTCACTTCAACGCTTGCTTAAAGCAAGAATGTTTAGCGATGTTTTAAGTAAAGTTCATTTTTGGGGCTGGCAATTGATAATTGTACTAGCTGCTGTTACTTTACTCATGGGTTTCACCCAATCTAAAGAATATGCTGAACTCGAATGGCCCATTGATATTTTGATTGCAATTGTGTGGGTTATATTCGGATGGAACATGTTTGGAACCATTGCAAGGAGAAGAGTCAAGCACCTGTATGTGTCCATTTGGTTTTATATAGCCACTGTTGTTACTGTTGCCATTCTTCATATTTTCAATTCCATCGAAATTCCAGTAAGTATACTGAAATCATATCCTGTTTACGCAGGAGTTCAAGACGCCATTGTACAGTGGTGGTATGGTCATAATGCAGTAGCATTTTTCCTTACAACCCCATTTCTGGGTCTCATGTATTACTTTCTTCCAAAAGCAGCCAATCGTCCAGTATATTCCTACAAGCTATCGATAGCTCATTTTTGGACCTTGATTTTTTTGTATATCTGGGCAGGGCCACATCATTTACTTTTTCAATCTATTCCTGATTGGGTACAGTCATTAGGCGTTGTATTTTCCATCATGCTTATTGCTCCATCTTGGGGCGGAATGATAAATGGCTTGGTAACCCTACGTGGTGCCTGGGATAGAGTTCGAGACAATCCCATTTTGAAATTCATGGTTGTTGCTGTTACTGCTTATGGAATGACAACTTTCGAAGGACCTATGCTTTCGCTAAAAAATGTGAATGCAATCAGTCATTTTACTGATTGGACCGTAGGGCATGTCCATATTGGTGCGATGGGATGGAATGGCTTTTTCACATTTGGTATGCTATACTGGATGATACCACGAATTTTTGGAACAAAATTACATTCGTTGAAATTAGCCAATGCTCATTTTTGGATAGGTACTTTAGGAATTCTATTTTACGCTGTACCATTATATTGGGCAGCATTTACCCAATGGGCAATGTGGAGGGAGTTTAATGAATTTGGAAAATTGGCATATCCTGACTTTTTGGAAACTGTTACCCAAATCATACCTATGTATGTGACCCGCTTTGTTGGTGGAATATTATATTTTGCTGGAGTTGTTATCATGATTATCAATCTATCAAAAACGATAAAATCTGGAAAATTAATTACTAATGAAGCATCTGAAGCTCCTGCTCTTCAATTGGTTGCTAGTAAAAAAGTTGCAGGCGAAACGTCACATCAATGGTTGGAAAAGAAAAGCTTTGTATTTACTATTTGGGTGGTTATTGCTGTACTGATAGGCGGTCTTATCCAGATAATTCCAATGCTCACAGTAAAATCCAATATTCCAACTATCTCTAGTGTAACTCCATATTCACCACTCGAGTTAGAAGGAAGAGATATTTATATACGCGAAGGTTGCTACAATTGCCACTCGCAAATGGTCAGACCATTCAGACATGAAACAACCCGTTATGGGGAATATTCAAAAGCAGGAGAGTTTGTTTATGATCATCCATTCCAATGGGGATCGAAACGAACCGGACCTGATCTGGCTCGTGCCGGAGATTTGAAAGAAGGAAAAATCTATAAAAAAGCTTCATGGCATTACAAGCATATGTTGGATCCTAAAAAATTGATAGAAAAATCAGTTATGCCAGCTTACCCATGGATGATTGAAGATGATTTGGATGTAAGCAAATTAGCTCGCAAAATACGCGTGATGCAGAAACTGGGTGTACCTTATCCTGAAGGTTATGATAAAATAGCTATTGACGACCTCATAAAACAAGCAACTGAAATTTCAAATGAGCTGAAAGCAGATGGTATTGAGTGCCCTCCGGATAAAGAAATTATTGCCATGATTGCTTATTTGCATAAACTAGGAAGAGATATTTCTACCGTAAAATCCGATAAAGTAGATGAGTAAATTTATCTCAGAATCGCTAAACAATACTTTTGGGATTGGCTTTTTACCTGCTATTTCATTAATCCTTTTTCTGGTGCTATTTGTAGGAGTTGTTATTTGGGTCATAAAAGCTGATCGTAAGCATATTAACAAAATGAAGAATATTCCTTTTGATGATAATGAAACTTCGAATAATCATATTGAACAATAAAAAAATTGCATAATCATGGAAGATCATACTGAACTAGACGTTAAAGAACAAGAAAAGGACAAACTTCTTGTAGATCATGATTTTGATGGTATTCGCGAATTAGACAACCCTCCACCTCCATGGCTTGTCTATTTATTTTATGCCAGTATTGTATTTGCTGGAATTTACTTTTTTGTGTATCATGTTTTTAAAACAGGCGACACACAAAACGAAAAGTATGAAAAAGAAATGGCCAAATTCGAAGCTTCCCAATCAGAAGGAACTTTAACATTAACTTTTTTAACTGATGATGCAAGTTTGCAAGCTGGTGAAGAGCTATTCAATTCAAAAACATGTGTCACATGCCATGGAGTTCAGCTTGAAGGAAATGCGATTGGACCTAATTTAGTTGATGCCTATTGGATTTATGGAAATAGTATTAATAACATGGTTGATATTATTTCAAATGGAAACATTCAAAAAGGAATGACTCCTTTTAAAGATCAACTCGCTACCGAACAAATCATTCAGCTATCTAGCTTTATTTGGAGCAAGCAAGGTAGTAATCCGGCTAATGCAAAGGAGCCGCAGGGAGATAAATTCTAGAAAGAAATAAGTCCCCCTTATTCAAATTTATTAACAATAGGGCATTTTAGGCCTTGTTCGTTTTTTAGAATGATTTTTATTTTAGACTGTTTATATATCTATAAATTTGTATATTTGTGATGAATTATAAATCAATTTAACAATCATGAAAATGCATATAAACAGATTAGTTATCATTTTTATTTCAATTTTTACTTCTTTATTATTCTTAATCTCATGTGGAGGTGATTCAAAAAGCACCACCACAGCTGTAAGCGAAGAACCAACCGCAGAAATTGTTGAGTCGGACGCTGTATCAGATGAAATGGATTTAACAGCAGGTAAGGAAATTTACAATGGTAAAGGAAATTGTTTCACATGCCATATGGAAAATGGACAAGGATTACCACCGAGCTTTCCTCCTTTAGCAAATGCAGATTATTTATTGGCAGATATTCCAAGAGCAATTTCACAAGCCATTAATGGCTCTCAAGAACCAATTTTGGTCAATGGAATAAGCTATCCTGGAAATATAATGTCGGCAGGAATCAAAGGGTTTGAGCTAACGGATCAGGAAGTTGTTGATGTCGTAAATTACGTTTTGAATTCCTGGGGAAACAATGGAGGCTTCATTGAGCTTGCTGATGTAGAAGCAGCCAGGAGTCTGCATGTCGATTAAGTCAAACAAACACAAAACACAATTATTATGAAAAAATCGCTATTCTTACTATTATTTTCTATTTCGCTATTTGCGGTTTCTTATTCTCAAGAACAAGAGATGCCTGAAATAGGGATATATGAACAATTGGATAAGTACATTCCTACCGATTTGGAATTTTATGATATTGATTCCAATTTGGTTAAACTTAGTTCATTAATAGATAAGCCAACCGTTCTTTCTCTTGTCTACTTTACCTGCCCTGGCATTTGCAGCCCACTTTTAGATGGTCTTGCAGAAGTTATTGATTGGGCTGATATTGAATTAGGCGTTGACTATCAGGTTTTTACAATTAGCTTTAATTATTCGGAAACACCAAGTTTGGCAAAAAGCAAACGTTTTAATTATTTAAAACAAATTGAAAAAGAAGTGGATGAAGATGCATGGAAGTGGTTTACCGGTGACAGCGTCAATATTTATGGATTAACGGATGCTGTTGGTTTTAAATTTAAACGGGAAGGAAAAGATTTTATTCATGCCGGTACATTAATTCTGTTAAGTCCGGATGGTAAAGTAACTCGCTATTTATACGGAACAAAATTCAATCAATTTGATTTAAAAATGGCTGTGATGGAAGCCTCGGAAGGCAAATCTTCACCAACTATTAGCAAAGTATTGCAATATTGTTTTAGCTATGATGCAGATGGGAAAAAATATGTATTCAATGTAACAAAAATAGGTGCCACAGTGGTGATTTTATTTGCTGTTATATTTTTCCTAATCTTGGTTTTAAAAAGAAAGAAAACAGAAAACTAGTTATCAGATGACAGACCTTATACAAAAAGAACATCTCAATTTTTTTCAGGATAAACAAGGACGTAAAGGCATATTCGCATGGCTTCTATCTACTGATCACAAGCGAATAGGCCTCATGTATCTTTATTCCATCATGGTATTTTTCCTGGTGGCAATGGCTCTTGGGTTTTTGATGCGATTAGAGCTCATAAAACCTGGCAAACAAATAATGGAGCCAGAAACATATAATCAGTTATTTACGCTACACGGGGTAATAATGATTTTTCTTTTTATAATTCCAGGAATTCCTGCTGTGTTTGGCAATATTATTCTTCCCTTAATTTTGGGAGCAAAGGATGTTGCATTTCCTCGTTTGAATCTTTTTTCATACTATCTATACGTTGTAGGCGCATTATTCGCCTTATCGACATTGGTATTAGGAGATGGACCAGCTGATACAGGATGGACATTTTATGCACCCTATAGCGTAAGAACCGGAACCAATGTTTCACTCTCAGTTCTGGCTGCATTTATACTGGGGTTTTCATCAATCTTAACCGGATTAAACTTCTTAACTACCATTCATCGCATGAGAGCACCCGGCATGACCTGGTTTAAAATGCCCTTATTTGCGTGGAGCACCTATGCAACTTCATGGATACAGGTTTTAGCAACTCCTATTATTGGAATTACCTTATTGATGATTATCGCAGAAAGAGTTTTAGGAATTGGCCTGTTTGACCCTGCCTTGGGAGGTGATCCTATTTTGTACCAACATTTATTCTGGATATATTCTCATCCAGCAGTTTACATTATGATTTTACCCGGAATGGGTATAATTTCTGAGATTATTCCTGTATTCAGTCGCAGAAGAATTTATGGCTATAAAGCCATTGCTTATTCCAGTTTAGCTATTGCCTTTATTGGCTATTTCGTTTGGGGGCATCATATGTTTACCTCGGGCATGAGTGGCCAAGCCAGAATTGTATTTTCACTGCTAACATTTCTTGTGGCTATACCAAGTGCCATAAAAGTATTCAACTGGATTGCCACCATGTATAAAGGAGCAATTGATATGCAACCACCTATGCTTTGGGCAATGGGATTCATTTTCCTTTTCACAATTGGCGGATTGACCGGGCTGGTATTAGGGGCTCTTGCTACTGATGTTCACTTGCATGACACTTATTTTGTAGTAGCACACTTCCATTTTGTTATGTTTGGAGGAACTGGATATGCATTTATTGCGGCATTGCATTATTGGTTTCCCAAAATTTATGGAAAGATGTATAATATTAAAAGAGCAAAAACTGCTTTTTGGATAACAATAACTGGATTTATGCTACTTTATTTCCCGATGTTTATAGCAGGATTCAAAGGTATGCCAAGAAGATACTATAATCAATTACCTCATTTTCAAGTTGAAAATTTCATTTCAACGGTAGGATCATGGGTACTGATAACTGGTATTATACTAATGATTACGAACATTGTTATTGGAGTACGAAAAGGTCATAAAATTGGCAAGAATCCTTGGAATGGCTTAACCTTAGAGTGGCAAACCGATTCTCCTCCAACGATTGAAAACTTTGACGAAATACCAACTGTAACGGAGGCACCATACGAATACAAAAGCTAAAACTTAATATCATGACCTTACACAGAGATGATGAAGCTTCAAAAATGGGGATGTGGATTTTCCTGTTTACTGAGCTATTATTATTTGGAGGACTCTTTTTAGTCTACTCCATTTACCGTCATAAAAATCCTGATCCATTTGCTCATGCAGGTTCTGAATTGGATGTATTTATAGGAACAATTAACACAATTGCCTTAATCACTAGTAGTTTAACAGTAGCACTATCAATAACTGCTATTCAAAAGAACAAACCAAAACTTGCTATTGGTTTTCTTTGGCTAACCATTGTTTTTGCCTTGGTATTTATGGTTAATAAGTATTTTGAATGGGGAGCAAAATTTGAGCACGGTTTATTTCCCGGACAAGAGCATTTCATGAGCATTGATAAAGGAGAGCAATTGTTTTTCTTCCTCTATTTTTTCATGACCGGATTGCACGGATTACATGTTGTGGTTGGATCGATATTACTGGGTTTTGTTATTATGCGAATTAGGCAAAAAAGAGTTACACACGACAATTTTGTTTTTCATGAAAACGGGGGGCTTTACTGGCACCTTGTCGACCTTATTTGGATCTATTTATTCCCCTTGTTTTATCTCATTAAATAAGAAATCCCATGGAACACAAAAAGCATCATATTTCATCATTTATAAGCCATATGTGGGTATGGGTAGCCTTACTTATTCTTACAGTAATAACCGTTTCAGCCGTTTTGGTGGATCTCAAAAACTTCATTGTTTTTGCAGCGCTATTTATTGCTACAATTAAAGCAACTATAGTAGCCGTTTACTTCATGCATTTGAAGTTTGAAAGTAAAATTATTTCAATAATGCTTATACTTACAATGGTGGTTTTCATAACCTTCATTTTGTTAACCTTTGTTGATTATTCATACAGATAAAAAGAGATTATGTTTTCAAACGCTTCAAGTTTTAATCAAAGTATTGATACTGCATTTGTTATAATTTTCGGTATTTGCTTGATATTTCTAATCGGAATTACTTTTACATTAATCTATTTCTCTATTAAATATAGCAAGAAAAGACATCCGAAACCTGTAGATGTAAAAGACAATAAAAAGCTGGAGTTAACATGGATTGTTATTCCGACCATTTTAGTTTTAATTATGTTCTGGGTTGGTTATAAAGGATACCTACCAACGCGTCAGGTTCCGGCAAATGCAATAGAAATTAAGGTCACAGGCATGATGTGGACCTGGATGTTTGATTATAAAAATGGAAAGCACACCATAAACGAATTAGTTGTTCCAATTGGTAAAGCCATCAAATTAGACTTATTTTCTCCTGATGTATTACATAGCTTTTATGTACCTGCATTTCGTATCAAGGAAGATGTGGTTCCGGGAAAAGATAATTGGATGTGGTTTCAAGCGAATGAGATAGGCGAATACGATATTCTTTGCGCTGAATATTGTGGAACAAGGCATGCCTACATGTTGGGAAAAGTAAAAGTTGTGTCCGAAAACGACTACCTGGAATGGTATAATGATATAGAACCCGTTTCAGCAGAAACCGAACATATTGGTTTGCAGGTAATCAAAAAAAATGCATGTGTTGCTTGTCATTCTTTGGATGGTGTTCAAGGAGTTGGTCCTTCATTCAAAGGTTTGTATGGAAGTAAAAAAATGGTTGAAACGGATGGAAAAAAGAGAACAGTAACTGCTGATGAAGCTTATATTAAAAAATCGATTTATGAACCCAATGCAGATGTGGTTGAAGGCTTCAACAAAGGATTAATGATCCCTTACAAAGAGCAAATTACAGAGGAAGAATTGGCTGAAGTTATTGACTTTATCAAATCCTTGACAAAATAAAGATGTTTAAACAATACCTCGAACTAGCCAAAGTACGAATTACCATTGCGGTAACTTTAACCACCATTGTTGGTTATGTGCTGGCGAATGGTGGCTTTTCGTGGCATTTGGTTTTTCCTACCCTTGGTATATTTTTAATCGCCTGTGGTTCAGCAGCATTAAATCAATTTCAAGAAAGAAAATTAGATGCTACCATGGAAAGGACAAAAAATCGTCCTATTCCTTCAGGTCAGATTTCTGAATTCAATGCTCAACTATTTATTTTGTTGCTTACAGTAACAGGCTCGTTAATGATCTTATTATCATCTAATCTTACCGCTTTAGTTTTAGCACTTCTGGCAATGGCTTGGTACAATCTTATTTATACTCCATTAAAACGCAAAACTGCATTTGCTGTTGTTCCAGGTTCAGTAATTGGAGCTTTGCCTCCCATGGTAGGTTGGGTTGCAGCTGGTGGTTATGTTTTCGATCCCAAGCTATTGATACTTGCATTTTTCTTTTTCATCTGGCAAATACCTCATTTCTGGCTACTACTCATGAAATATGGAAAACAATATGAAAAAGCAGGTTTTCCTTCACTAACAAAGATTTATTCTGAAAAACAACTGAAGCGTATCACTTTCATGTGGACTGTGGCAACTGCATTGTCCTGTTTATTCATTCCTTTTTTTGAGGTTACATATACCTCATTTGCTAAAATCAGCATTCTGATCTTTTCTCTTTTATTAATTGCCGTTTTTTCAGGTTTACTGTTTCGAAGTAAACAGACGTTCCAAATCTTTCGCTATTTTATGGTGATTAACGTATTCTTACTTCTCGTTATATTATCTTTAGCCATTGATTCTATGCTCATTTAGTTAAGCATCAGAATGAAAGTACTTGCATTTAACCACTCAAATATTAGTTATAAAACGAAATTCAATTATTCATAATACTTGCTATAAAATCTGAATTGAACGATTTGAATAACATATAGTTCAAAGAATTCAATTTTCATTACACCATTTAATCATGAAATAATTGAGAATCTTAATATAAGTTCGTGAGATTAGTTCATCCAATAGTTACATTTTATACATTAAAGATACTAAAGAACTATATTCGAATACATTTAATATGGAATGCAATGCTAGTTTTGTACAACAGTGCAACTGTTAAAAACGAAATGCACTCCTCCCGCAAGTCAGTGACTTGTGGCAATAGGATTCATCTTCCTAAATCCAAAGAATCTTCATACATTTGAATAACCCGAATGTAATATGAGCAGAAACTACAAGTTCCATGACCAGAGCCAAATATATTTTATATCATTTGCAACTGTATATTGGCTTGATGTCTTTTCCAGGTCAACCTATAAAGATTTTATTGTTGACAGCATTAATTATTGTAGAAAAATAAAGGACTTAA